>ERZ808278.775-NODE-775-length-17271-cov-24.582133_pt1 | contig 17271 bp, 12 predicted proteins | sample MGYA00521239_ERZ808278 | MGnify/ENA primary metagenome ERZ808278 (study PRJEB31516, sample SAMN03275600) | gut metagenome | biome: mammalia-associated habitat; material: feces | host: Papio cynocephalus | place: Kenya | collected 2012-07-17 ... | reverse complement strand
TTACCTTGGCGACGAACTCGTCAAGGGTATATTGCCCGGTGTTTGGCACTTGAAGCTGAATGTTTATAGTATCCATCTTATTCCTTACTTTAAATATTTGTGCTAAGCTAATCAAGTGTTTTGAGCCACCTCTTCCCCCAAGGCGTATATAGCCAAATCAAAAATGCCGTTGCAGGAACTAAACATATAGCGAAAGTCATTCCAAGTGTATTCATAACTTTATTTTTTAGAAATTACAAATCCAATGATTGCCAAAATTACAGTCAAGCATACTCCTAACAAAACTGCAGAAAGTGTGCCTTCCTGGTCTGTTTTTACAATGCCAAAAAGAGCGGCAAGCCCTCCTAATACCATTATGGTGTAGGTTGGTCTACTCATGTCAAAGAAATATTTAGTTATGGTTTCTCTAACAAATTTTGCTTTTTCCTTGTCTTCTCTTGCTGTCATATGCCATATTTTTGCAAATATACAACTTTTTCTTTTATACTCCAAGAACCTCTATGCTATTTTAGGAATATTTATCCTTTTTATCATATATAGAAAGAGCGACAAGGATCTATATGCCACGATGATAGGTGGGCGTATAGACCTTTTCCCTAAGATTTGTGTCACATCAAGAGATTTGTCTATAAATAATCAATAACGGCGAAAAATAATACGCTAAAAATTTGGTATTCTCCTAAAAATAAGGTAATTTTGCACGCAAAAGAGAGAAAATATTATATGGAGAATATAAACAACATCAGAAATTTCTGCATTATTGCACATATCGACCATGGTAAAAGTACCTTGGCAGACCGTCTTTTAGAGAAAACTCAGACCATCAAGATTACTGAGGGTCAGATGCTCGACGACATGGACTTGGAGCGTGAGCGTGGTATCACCATCAAGAGCCACGCCATCCAGATGGAGTACAAGGCGAAGGATGGGCAGACTTACATCCTCAACCTCATCGATACTCCGGGACACGTCGATTTCTCTTACGAGGTCTCTCGTTCCATCGCTGCTTGCGAGGGAGCGCTCTTGGTCGTGGATGCTACCCAGGGTGTGCAGGCGCAGACGATTTCAAATCTATATATGGCCATCGAGCATGACTTGGAGATTATCCCGGTCATCAACAAGATAGATATGCCTTCCGCCATGCCTGACGAGGTGGAGGACGAGATTGTCGATCTCATCGGTTGCAAGCATGAGGACATCCTTCGTGCGTCGGGTAAGACGGGCGAGGGTGTCGAGGATGTCTTGGAGGCAGTGGTCAATCGTGTTCCTCATCCCGAGGGCGATGACAAGGCTCCTTTGCAGGCTTTGATTTTCGACTCCGTGTTCAACTCCTTCCGTGGCATCATCGCTTACTTCAAGATAGAGAATGGTGTGATCCGTAAGGGCGACAAGGTGAAGTTCTTCAATACGGGCATGGAGTATGATGCCGACGAGATAGGTGTGCTCAAGATGGACATGATTCCTCGCAATGAGTTGGGTACTGGTGAGGTAGGCTACATCATATCGGGTATCAAGAATGCCACCGAGGTGAAGGTGGGTGATACCATCACGCATATCGCTCGTCCTTGTGAGAAAGCCATCGCTGGTTTCCAGGAGGTGAAGCCAATGGTCTTTGCAGGTGTTTATCCTATCGACCCAAGCGATTACGAGAACTTGCGTGCTTCGCTCGAAAAGTTGCAGCTCAACGATGCTTCCTTGACCTTCTCTCCTGAGAGTTCGGTGGCCTTGGGCTTCGGCTTCCGTTGCGGATTTTTGGGCTTGCTCCACATGGAGATTGTGCAGGAGCGTTTGGACCGTGAGTTCAATATGGATGTCATCACCACCGTGCCTAACGTATCTTATATGGTATATGACAAGCAGGGTGGGGAGAAGGAAGTTCACAATCCTTCGGGATTGCCTGACCCTACGATGATCGACCATATCGAGGAACCGTATATTCGTGCCACCATCATCACTTCATGCGATTATATCGGCCCTATCATGAAACTTTGCTTGGACAAGCGTGGTGAACTCATCAACCAGGAGTATGTGAGCGGCAATCGTGTGGAATTGCACTTCATGTTGCCTTTGGGCGAAATTGTCATCGACTTCTACGACAAACTGAAGAGTATCTCCAAGGGCTATGCTTCCTTCGACTATCATATCGACAGCTTCCGTCCTTCAGACTTGGTGAAGCTCGACATCCTGCTCAATGGTGAGCCTGTGGATGCTCTGAGTACTTTGACGCATAGAGACAATGCCGTGACTTTCGGCCGCAGAATGTGCGAGAAGTTGAAGGACTTGATACCACGTCAGCAGTTTGACATCGCCATCCAGGCAGCCATCGGTGCCAAGATTGTGGCTCGTGAGACCGTGAAGCAAGTGCGCAAGGATGTGACCGCCAAGTGTTATGGTGGTGACGTGAGCCGTAAGCGAAAGTTGCTCGAAAAGCAGAAGAAGGGTAAGAAGCGTATGAAGCAAATCGGTAATGTGGAGGTGCCACAGAAGGCATTCCTCGCCGTGCTGAAGCTCGACTAATAAAACCAAACAAGTCAAATCTTCTCCCTTTCAGCTATGGGAAAGGGGGATATAAATAAGAGGAGGACATTACAATGCCAGATTTCAAAAACATGCCCTTGACGCGAGACATCGCAAGAGAGCTCGCTCGTAAGTATAGTACGATGACTCATGATGAGTTGGATGTATTGGAGAGTCTTTTGGAGCCTATCAAGTATGCAAAAGGCGAGAAGATTCTTCAGGAGGGGGAGATATGCCGTAACATCTCTTACATAGAGAAGGGGTTGGTACGTCAGTTCTATTTCAAGAATGGAAAAGAAGTGACGGAGCACTTGGGTGTTGACCATTCGATATTCATGTGTATTGAGAGCTTGTTCAAGGAGGAACCGACCCGTCTTCAGGTTGAGGCTTTGGAGCCAACGCTCGTCTATGCTTTGCCAAAGGCTAAATTGGAGGCTGCGGCTATCCGTAATGTCAATATCCAGATGCTTTATCGTAAGATACTGGAGGAGAGCTTGATTCAATCGCAGATTCATGCCGACTTGGTAAGATTTGAGTCTGCTCCTAATCGCTACAAGAGATTGTGCGACCTGAATCCCCAGGTGGTGCTTCGTGCTCCACTCACTTATATCGCCAACTATCTCCAAATGACGCCAGAGACGTTGTCGAGAATCCGTTCTGGTGTGCTGCTGTAAAAGATAGAAAAGGGCTACTTTCAAAGAGAAAGTAGCCTTTTTCATTTCATTACTATTTCGTATATTCTAATTCTCAAACGTTGGTATATAAAAATCGCTTGATACTCTTCTTAGGAGTCTTCTCGAACTCTTCTTCGTGGATGCGGATCTCTGATACCTTGCTATAAGCAGGAATCATCGTGTTGAGCTCCTGTCGGTTCTGCTCCATGATGTCTTCCAGTTCCTTTCTGCCAAGGTTCAAACTCTGCGCCTCGTCGAAGTCTGGGTGAACAAGACCGATGAGTTTCTCGCCTTTCTGTACAACCACACTTTCGCTGACAAGAGCCAAGGAGTTGAGCTTGTCCTCGATTTCCTCTGGGTAGATGTTCTGTCCGTTGGCACCGAGGAGCATATTCTTGCTACGCCCCTTGATGAAGACGTTGCCATCGCCATCCATCGTGCCGAGGTCGCCTGTATGATACCAACCATCCTTGTCGATGGTTGCCGCTGTGGCTTCGTCGTTCTTGTAGTAACCTAACATCACGTTAGGACCCTTAGCCAAGATTTCGCCTGGTACATTCTCAGGGTCTGGGGAGTCTATCTTAACCATCATATTCTTGGCAGCCTTGCCACATGAGCCTGGTACGAACTTCTTGTAATCCTCGTAGCAGATGATAGGGGCACACTCAGTGGCACCATATCCCACAGTGTATTTGAAACCTACGCTATGCAGGAAAGATTCTACCTCTTGGTTGAAGGCTGCACCGCCAATGATCACCTCGTAGAAGTTGCCACCGAAGGCATTGGTCACCTGCTCGCAAATCTTCTCGCGTACCTTCTTGTTGATGACAGGCATATTGAGTAGCAATCTCATGCGATTGTTCTGTATCTTTGGAAATACCTTCTTGCGGATAATCTTCTCGATGACGAGAGGCACGGCGATGATGACGGCTGGCTTGATACGTCCGAAAGCTTCGGCGATGATGGCCGGGCTAGGGATGCGGGTAAGATAGAATATATGGCAACCCTTGATGAACTCAAAGATAAACTCGAATGCCATGCCATACATGTGAGCCATCGGCAAGATGCTGATGACTGGGTCGCCTGCCTTGATTTGCTTGCCTAACACGTCCTCGGCAAAGTCGGCGTTGCTCCAGAGCGCACGATAAGGAACCATCACTCCCTTGGAGAATCCTGTGGTACCACTGGTATAGTTGATGAGAGCCAACTCGTCTGGGTTCTCCTCTATATAATAATGTACGTGTTCCTTTCTAAAATATTTAGGGAACTTGAGACCGAACATCTCGTTGAGGTGCTCTCGTGCGTAAGTCAACTTGTCTGTGCGAGATACGACAAGAGAATAGTCTGGGATGTAGATGATGCCTTCCAATCCTGGCATCTTGGTGGCATCGACCTGTGTGGCAACCACATCGCCCACGAAGAGCAACTTGGCGTCGCTGTGATTCACGATGTTGTGAATCTGGTCGGGCATGAACTCGTGCAGGATAGGCACAGCCACGGCACCATAGGTAAGAGTAGCGAGAAATGCCACCGCCCAGTTGGCGCTGTTGCGACCGCAGAGGGCGATCTTGTCACCCTTTACAACACCGGAGTTCTCAAACATGATGTGGAGTTTCTCGATTTTACGAGCCACATCGTGAAACTGCAAGGTTGCTCCCTTGTAGTCTGTCAGTGCATCCATATCCCAATGGTCTATGATGCTCTTTTGGATAAGTGCGTTAAAGCTTGGTATTTCCATACTTTATTTGCTTTTACTAAGCTATGTCAGCATGCTTTCTGTCTGAAATTCTTTGAGCTGTTCTGGCTCTGGTCAGATTAGATGACATCCTGATATAGGTAACGTTTAATAGATTTCTTTGCAGTTTTCTCGAATTCCTTGTCATGCAACTGTATGCGTGACAACTTGGCGAAGGAAGGCATCTGCTCGTTCAGTTCCTTGCGGTTCTGTTCCATGATGCTCTCCAAGTCTTCCTTGGTGAAGCCCAGCGTATGTGCCTCCTCCATATCAGGATGTACCAATCCTACGAGTTTGTCATCCTTCTGTAGGATGATACTCTCGTTGACCATCGCCATCGAGTTGAGTTTGTCTTCGATTTCTTCTGGATATATATTTTGTCCGTTAGGACCGAGAAGCATGTTCTTGCTGCGTCCCTTCACGAAGAAGTGACCGTCCTTGCTGATGGTAGCCAAGTCGCCTGTGTGGAACCATCCGTCCTTGTCGATGACGGCATCGGTGGCTTCTTGGTTCTTGTAGTATCCCTTCATCACGTTGATGCCTCGGCACACGAGTTCGCCAGGTACGTGCTCAGGATTGTCGCTCAGCACCTTCACAGCCATGTGTTTCACAGCCACGCCGCAACTTCCTGCCACGTATTCGTCCTGGTTGGCGAAGGTGATGAATGGGGCAGTCTCGGTCGTTCCGTATGCCATGGCGATAGGGAAGCCGATGCTGAGGAAGAAATTCTCTATCTCCTTGTTAAGTGGTGCGCCGCCCACAACGACCTCATAGGCATTGCCGCCAAATTCTTTCAATACAAAGTCGCGTATCTTTTCCTTGATGCGCTTGTTGATGACCGGCATGTTCATGAGAAGTCTCACACGGTTGGTTTGCAACAGTGGGAATATCTTCTTTCTGACAATCTTTTCCACGACTAAAGGTACGGCGAAGATGATGTCTGGCTTGATTTCCGTGAATGCCTGTGCGATGAGCGATGGGCTAGGAAGGCGAGTCAGGAAGAAGATGTGATTGCCCAATACCATGTTGAAGATGACATCAGCCATCAGACCGTACATGTGAGCCATCGGTAGGGATACCAGCACATTGCTGTTCTTCTGAAGCTTTGGGGCGATGGTTGTCATCATGTAGTCGAGGTTACCCCAAAGTGCTCGGTATGGAAGCATCACTCCCTTGGAGAAGCCTGTGGTACCGCTGGTGTAGTTGATCATCGCCAACTCCTCTGGGTCATCCACGTGATATTTCACATGTTCTGGACGGAAATACTTTGGGTATTTATGCCCGAACATGGCATTGAGGTTCTCGCGAGCGTAAGTAAGCTTCTCGGAACGAGAGAGAACAAGAGAGAAATCAGGGAGATAGATGATGCCTTCCAGTGAAGGCATCTCGTCGGTATTGATTTCCGTAGCGACGACATCACCCACAAAGAGCAACTTGCTCTCGCTGTGGTTGACGATGTTATGAATCTGCTCGGGCTTAAATTCGTTTTGGATAGGAACTACAACTGCTCCGTATGTGATAATGGCCAGGAAGGCTGCCGCCCACTGGCTACTGTTTCTGCCGCAGACAGCAATCTTGTCGCCTTTCTTCACGTCGCTGTTCTCAAACAGGATGTGGAGTTTCTCTATCTTTCTTGCAACATCATGATACTGCAAGGTGGCACCCTTATAATCTGTAAGGGCGTCAAGATTCCAGTTCTTGATGATACTTTGCTCAATATACGAGTTGAAACTTGGTATTGAATTCATTGCACAATTTACAAAATTTTGTGCAAAGATACAATAAATTCTGCACAGGACAAAAAAAACTGTGCAGAATTTATCGAAACTATATAAAAAAGTGTAGTTTTATTCGTATCTCATGCTCTTGGCAGGGTGAATATGCGAAATTAGGTAGCTTGGAGCTACCAACATGAAGACGCTGATGAGCAAGGTGGCCACATTCAGGGCGACGATGCAGAGCCAGTTGAATTCCACCGGTACCGTACTTACGTAGTAAGTCTGTGCGTCGAGTTTTACCAATCCCGTATATTTCTGGATGAACAGGATGCCCAACGCCAGGATATTGCCGAATAGCAAACCCTTGCCGATGATGAAGACGGCAAACCAAATGAAGGTATGGCGGATGGTCTTGTTGCGTGCGCCCAATGCTTTCATCACGCCAATCATCGAGGTTCGTTCCAAGATGATGATGAGCAATCCGCTGATCATCGTTACACCTGCCACGGCGAGCATCAATCCGAGAATCACCCATACGTTCAAGTCCATCAAACTGAGCCATTGGAATATCTGCGGATTGATTTCCTTGATGGTGGCGCTGCTGTAGGTTTCTCCATAGTGATCGACCGTGCGGTTCACATTCTTGATGAGGAAGTCTTCCGTGTCTTGCAACTTGTTGAAGTCTTTGACGGTCAGTTCAGCTCCGCTTGTCTGATCAGCTTCCCAACCATTCAGTTTGACGGCGGTATATAAGTCGGTATATACCATAACTTCATCATATTTCTTCAAGTTGGTCTGGTAGATACCTGCAATAGTAAACCGTCGGGTGCGCACGCCGTTTTGGTCGATGAAATAGGCGAAGATGCGCTGTCCTGTTTTCAGTCGGAGCTTGTCTGCCATCAATTGCGACACCAATATCTTGTTGTGGCTTGCCTTGTCATCAAACTTAGGAATGCTGCCCTCTACCATGTTTTGGTGGAGGAAGGTGGAGTCGAACTCTGGTCCCACGCCCTTGAAGGCGACGCCCAGAAAGTCTTCGTCCGTCTTGAGAATACCCTCCTTGATGGCAAAGCGTTGTACGTGTTTGACACCCGGAGTCTTTTTCAAGACCGTCATCATCGAGTCGTTCATCACTACAGGATATTGGCTCGACTGTTGCAGCGTCATGAAGTCAGCCACTTGGATATGGCTTCCGAATCCGATGACCTTGTCGCGAATGGTATGCTTGAAACCCAAGACCACGCAAACAGACACAATCATCACTGCCAGTCCGATGGCGACACCTGCGGTAGCTATATGAATAGCAGGGCGAGAAACTTTACGTTTGTCGCCCTGGTCGCTGTATAATCTCTTTGCAATAAACAGAGGAAAATTCATCTTCTAGATTTTATTGTTCAATGTTCAATGTTAAGTGTTAAATTGAGCATACGTTGGAATATAGTTTGTTACTTAACATTTAACACTTAACATTTAACATTGGAAAGTTTATAGTCCTTCGTCCTCAACTCTGCCAGGGTAGGCTTCCAGAGCCTTCGCAAGTACGACGAGGGCACGGTTCAAGTCGTGCTTCTTCAAGACGTATGCCATACGTACCTGGTTTCTTCCTGCTCCCGGTGTAGTGTAGAAACCAGAGGCTGGAGCCATCATCACGGTCTCGCCCTCATAGTTGAATTCCTCCAGGCACCAGCGGCAGAACTTGTCGGAGTCGTCGATAGGCAACTTCGCCACGGTGTAGAAAGCTCCCATAGGAATAGGAGAATAGACACCCGGGATTCTGTTGAGTCCGTCGATCAAGCACTTACGGCGCTCCACGTACTCATCATATACGTCACGATAATATTCCTCAGGGGCATCCAGGGAAGCCTCTGCTACAATCTGACCTATCAATGGAGGCGACAAACGAGCTTGACAGAACTTCATGACAGCCTTTCGTATCTCAGGATTCTTGGTGATGAGTGCTCCTACACGGATACCGCACTCACTGTATCGCTTAGACACGGAGTCGATGAGCACCGTGTTCTGTTCGATACCCTCCAGGTGCATGGCACTGATGTATGGGCTTCCTGTATAGATGTACTCACGATACACTTCGTCGGAGAAGAGGTAAAGGTCGTACTTCTTCACAAGGTCGCGAATCTGGTTCATCTCACGTCGGGTATAAAGATACCCCGTAGGATTGTTTGGGTTACAAATCAAGATGGCGCGAGTGCGGTCGTTGATAAGCTCCTCAAACTTCTCCACTTTCGGCAGAGAGAAGCCTTCCTCGATGGTGGTGGCGATGGTACGAATCTTCGCACCCGCCGAGATGGCGAAAGCCATATAGTTGGCGTAAGCTGGTTCTGGCACGATAATTTCGTCGCCAGGGTTGAGGCAGCTCATGAAAGAGAAGAGCACGGCCTCAGAGCCTCCCGATGTGATAATGATGTCATCGGCAGTTACGTTGATGTTAAATTTCTTATAGTAATCCACGAGTTTCTCACGATAGCTCAAGTAGCCTTGGCTAGGAGAATACTCCAGGATGGTACGGTCGATGTGCTTCAATGCATCAAGACCGCATTGAGGGGTAGGGAGGTCAGGCTGACCGATGTTGAGGTGATAGACCTTTACTCCACGTTTTTTGGCTGCGGCAGCTAGAGGAGCCAACTTTCTGATAGGCGACTCTGGCATTTCTATGCCACGTACTGAAATTTCAGGCATCTTATTTCTTTCTATTAATTATCCGTTTCTCGAAATGGGAGTTCCATAACGATGTCTCTTGTTTGCATTTTAGTCTCATCATATACAGAATGATGTTGACATTTCTGCATTTGGATGCAAAGGTAATGATTTTAGATGAAAATGGCGAAAATTCAACAGAGATTTTTAGTTTTTTCATAAAAAACTTCAATGAATGTTGGTTATCCGCTTTCTTTTTTATAACTTTGCAATGATTTTCGCCTAGATGCGTCCAAGCCATTTGACCATATCCTAGACCAGTTGTCTTTTGGCTTGACTATGCTGACGGAAAATTCGATTCGTAAGATTTGATAAAGGTAGGTAAAATATAATATCAGTCAATTGATAATAGAATAAGTTGATAAATAATATAAATCATTTATTAATATAATAAGGTATAAGAATATGAGATCTAGAACAGGTACATGGTTTACAACCAAGGTAAAATATCAGAAGACCCAGGAAGACGGTACTGAGAAAGTTGTATCAGAAACATACGTAGTGGATGCGCTTAGCTTCACGGAGGCAGAGAGCAGCATCATCGATGAGATGTCTGTTTATGTCAGCGGCGAGTTCCATGTGTCAGGTATCACCAAGTCTGCTTTCGGTGAAATCTTCTTCAGTGATGTCGATGACGATGACAAGTGGTACAAGGCGAAGCTCCAGTTCATCACTATCGACGAGAAGAGCGAGAAGGAGAAGCGTAGCAATGTCAACTATTTGGTTCAGGCGAAGTCTTTGGCTCGTGCCTTGAGATACATCGACGAGGTGATGGGCAAGACGATGATTGACTATGATACTATCGCTATTGCCGAAACTCCTATCATGGATGTCTTCGAGCATCATGCTGCTGGCGAGAAGAAGGAAGAGAAGAACGATGTTCCTGAGTACGAGCAGCAAGACAATGCAGAGCAGAAGTAAAATGGATTATGATGTAAAAGGAAACCTCCGAGAAGTTCTCGGAAACTTGCCTGAGGGTGTGCGCCTCGTTGCCATCAGTAAGTTTCATCCCAATGAGTACATAGAGGCGGCTTACGATGAAGGACAGCGTGTCTTTGGCGAGAGTCATGAGCAGGAACTTGCCAAGAAAGTGGAGTCTCTGCCTAAGGACATTGAGTGGCATTTCATCGGCCACTTACAGACCAACAAGGTGAAGTATATCGCTCCTTACATTGCTATGGTCGAGGCTGTGGATAGCTTGAAACTCCTGAAGGAAATCAACAAGCAGGCTGCCAAGCATGACCGTGTCATCAAGGTGCTTCTCGAACTCCATATTGCCGAGGAGGAAACCAAGTATGGTTTGACCTTGGATGCTTGCCGCCAACTCTTAGAAGAGGGGGAGTGGCGAGACATGAAGTATGTGGAGATATGTGGCTTGATGATGATGGCTTCTCATGTGGATGACGAGAGTCAGATTGCCGGTGAGTTTGATACGGCTGCCCGATTCTTCGATGAAGTCAAGGCGAAGTACTTTGCCGACAAGGATAGCTTCTGCGAGAGAAGTTGGGGCATGAGCCACGACTATCAGATTGCTGTCAAGCATGGCTCTACCATGGTTAGAGTCGGAACGACCATCTTTGGCCCGAGAGTTTATTGAAAAAACAAAAAAGAGGGTGTGTCATAAATCGGGCTGAAAGCCCAAAAACACCAAGCCCAGGGCAACGCCCTGGGTAAAGATTACATCAAGAAAGTCGCCCTGAAAGGGCAAAAGCATTGATAACAAGTTGCTTTTGCCCTTTCAGGGCGACTTTTATAAATGACTGAAGACCCAGGGCGTTGCCCTGGGCTTGGGGTAGATTGCCCTTTGGCTTTTCCTTCGGCCGTCGATTTTCAATTCAGGGCGCATTGGATGTGACTTATGACACACCCTCTTTTTTTTGTTCTCCCCCCTTAGTCGCTTGTTAGAAAGTGTACTTCAAACCAACCTGACCACGCCAACGGCTGTAGTAATCACTGTAGCTCTTGTATGCGTATGCACCAGTGAACTGGTAAACGCCATCGCCTTTGTAGTCAATAGGTGAATAGTAAGTGCCAAATCCGTCACCGTATGTGTGACCCCAATCCTTGTTCAAGAGGTTGCCTACATTCAATATGTCGAAAGTCAACTCCAACGAATTGATTTGACCTGCAACCTTGAAACTGAACTTCTGACCGAAGTGCACGTCAAAATGATGCTCGAATGGGAGATTGTCTGCATAACGCTTGTAGTATTCTCCGCGATGCTTGCTTAGGTAAGCGTCCTCGCCAATCCATTTCTTCAACATCTCACGTTGCATATCTTGGGTCAGTTTGTCTTTCTTTGTGTATTTGTTACCATACATACGAGTGGTAAACGTGTTGACTGGGAAGTTGACTACACCATCAGTGAACTTCATCTTGTCGATTTGCTCGTCTGTAGGAATGTATATCAAGTCGTTTCCTCTTGAACCGTCTTCGTTGAGATCGCCATAGTAGTAATAACTATATGGTGAACCGCTCTTTGCTTGGTAAATCAAGCCAACGGTAGTCTGCCACTGTTTTGCTCGTCCGTATTGTACGTGGTAGTAAGCGGATGCTTGGATGCGGTGAGGTATATTGTATGCAGAGTTGCCTACCTCCAAGTCGTTTACGTCACGATAGCTATACTGGTATGTCCAGTTGCTCTTGGCAACCGAAGATCCACCGTTGGCGACACTGCGAGAATGGGTCCATGTGTAGCTTGCCATCAAATCAAGTCCGAAGTCGAAGTGCTTCTCTGCCTTCAATGACAAATTGACGGTGTAACCTTTGGATGTGTTGCACAAGGTGTAAACGCCTGCAATTGGAGTACCTTTGACGGCACTTTGGTAGAGTGGGCGGTTGTCCCATTCGTAACCAAATTTCTGTGAGTAAGTCTGACCTGTCTGTTCCTCAGCCAAATTCTTATATAGAATGTCGTTCAATGTCTTTGAATAGATGGCTTCTGCTGTCCAGTTGATGCCTAATGCCTCGAAGTCGAAACCGAGGTTGAGGCGTAAGTTCTGGGCAAACTTGAAGTTCTTGCTGCATACAGCAACGTCCTGACTTCCAGAGGCCGCTGCCATCATTTGGGCGTTTTGCTCTTGCTTGTTAGGGTCAAGAATGAGCTCCAATTTTTCCTTGTTGTCTTTGCTCATGTGGTTGCTGTCGTAGGATGAAAGCTGCAAACCTGTGCCAGAGAAGTTGTTGCTGACCCAAACGAATGGGATTCTACCAGTGAAAATTCCTACACCACCACGGAGAATGTAACGACGGTCGTTGTTGATGTCCCAACGGAAACCGACACGTGGGGAAAGCATAGGAGAAAATGACAAACTTCTATTGGTCTTCAGATCCCAGCCCTTTTTCTCTGCAAGCTCATTGAAGTCTTTGTTCTCGACTGGTGTGTCAAAGAATACAGGGATGTCCAAGCGTAAACCGTATGTCAAGGTGAAGTTGTTGCTGGCGGCCCACTTGTCTTGTGCATAGAAACCAAACTGACCAGAGCTAAACTCGGATGCCCAGTTAGGGTCTCCTGTTACTTCTGTATTGGCGTGACCATATCTGAATTGATTGATATATTGTCCTGCAGAAGCTTGCACAGTAGGGTCTGTGCTCATGATGGCATCGTAGTAAGCCTTGAAGTTGTCATAACCAGAGAATGTGTAAGATCCGAACTTGTCTGAGATAAACATGTTCTTGAAGTGGTAGATTTCATCATGTGTACCGAAGATGAATGTATGGTTGCCACGAAGCCATGTCAAGTTGTCCTCGAAAGTCCAGATGTCCTGGTTCAGGTAGTTGGCTTGTGAGTTGCGCTCTGTACCGAGATTGATGGTTCCGTTACCTACCCCCGAAATGGTAATCATTGGCACGTTTGCCTTGATGTCACGATTGTCACGTACTCTTACATAACTTGCACGTGCTTCGTTGCTTACGTTTGGAGAAATGCGGCTCTGAAGCTCAGCGATAAATGAGTTGGTGTTACTCTTGAAAGGATAGCTGTAACCATATGAGTTCAAACTGCTTGCGCTACCACCGCCACTCAACTGCTCAGCCTTTACCAAACTCCAACGAATGGCAAACTTATTAAACTCATTGATGTTCCAGTCTAACTTCAAACCTGCCTTGTCGCTTTTTGTGTAGATGTCTTGGTTGCTAAAATAGTCTGTGAATGTTGTTCCCTGCTTTTCAGCAAGAGATTGAAGCATCGTCAAGATTTCTTTGGCTTGGTCGGTATCTACTTTTGAGTTGCCTGAGTCTATGCCGTATAAGTTGGGGTATTGCTTGTTGGTGTGCTCGTAGTTGGCAAAGAAAAAGAGCTTGTTTTTGATGATAGGACCACCAATGGTTACACCTGCATTGTACTCGTCTTGTTTTTGGTATTTAGGAGCATAGCCTGTTCCGTCTGCGTATGGATACTTGGTTCCGATAAGATTTTGGTTGTTGCCATAGAAGTATGCAGAACCGTGGAACTGGTTGGTACCGCTCTTCGTAATGGCATTGATGGCACCACCGGTGAAACCACTCTGGCGCACATCGAAAGGAGCCACGCTCACCTGAATCTGTTCGATAGTCTCCATAGATATTGGCTGAGTACCTGCCTGGCCACCATTGCTACCGTTTGGTGCAAGACCAAACACATCGTTGTTGGCAGCACCATCAATCATGAAACTGTTGTAGCGGTTGTTGGTACCGGAGAAAGACATTGCACCCGACTGAGTCACTGTCAATTGTGGGTTCAGACGTGCTACGTCGGCGATGCCGTGGGTGATGCTAGGCATGTCGTTGATTTGCTGAGCGTTCATACTAGTTGCAGCACCTGTGCGTGAAGCCGCAAGACCAGCTTTTCCTGAAACGACAACTTCCTGAAGCTCGTGTGCGTCATCCTTGAGCGCACAAGAAAGGTTGGTGCTTTCACCCAAGTTCAGGCTTACATTGTTGAAAGTCTTGGTCTGGCTACCAACATAAGAAATTTCCACTTTGTATGGACCACCTGGGCGCATACCTTGGATGGTGTAGCGACCATCCATGTTGGTTACTGCACGATAAACCGTACCGGATGGTTGGTGAGTGGCGGTGACTGTTGCGCCGATGACATCTTCGCCACCTGTAGTAACCTTACCACTGATGCCAGAAGTGGTAATTTGTGCCATTGCAGTGGTAACCATGAAGGTCAGCAAAGCAATGAGTAAATGCAATCTTTTCTGCATACCTTATTTTAAAAAAATGGTTAATATTACGGGAGGGTTTTAACCTCCTTTATTGAAATACGCTGCAAAATTAAACAAATTTTTCGATATTGTTGTTACAAAAAATTGAAAAAGTGATGTTTTACTATAATTTTCTTCACTTTTCTCGGATTTGTTGCCTCTTGGGAGTACTGAAAGAACTGCTCTTTTTCTCTGCAAAGAGTATAAATATACATCAATTTTATCAAAAATACAGAAAAACTATAGCAAAATGTAAAATAATTAAAGAAAAATACTACTATTTGAAAAATAATTCGTAATTTTGCGGACAGATTATTTCAGAAAATGAATATCTGATGAATATTTGGTATAAATTCTAAGAGTAATCTCTTTGGTTTAGTGATTTAATAATTTAAAAAGTGAACAAGATGATACTGGACATTGAAATGTTGAGAAGCTTCTATGCTTCGTATTCTGAAAATGTAGCACAGGCTAAGGCTACCGTGAAACGACCTCTCACTTACGCAGAGAAAGTTCTCTTTGCGCATCTCTTCGACCCCTCTCAGCTCAGACCATATAAAAGAGGTGTGGAATATGTCGATTTCCGACCTAATCGTGTCGCGATGCAGGATGCGACTGCCCAGATGGCGCTTCTTCAGTTCATGAACGCTGGCAAGGACAAGGTGGCTGTGCCTGCTTCCGTACATTGCGATCACTTGATTCGTGCCGATGTGGGTGCTACCGTTGACCTCCCTGAGGCTTGCAAGACCAACAAGGAGGTGTATGACTTCCTCAAGTCTGTCTCGCAGAAATACCATATCGGCTTCTGGGGACCGGGCGCTGGTATCATCCACCAGGTGGTACTCGAAAACTATGCTTTCCCGGGCGGTATGATGGTCGGTACCGATTCTCATACGCCTAATGCAGGTGGCCTCGGTATGGTGGCTGTCGGTGTCGGCGGTGCCGATGCGGTGGATGTATTGACCGGTCAGCCTTGGGAATTGAAGATGCCTCGTCTCATCGGCGTGCATCTTACAGGCAAACTCTCGGGGTGGGCTACCCCTAAGGATGTCATCCTCGAAATCTTGGGCATCCTCACTGTAAAGGGCGGTACGAATGCCATCCTCGAATACTTCGGCGAGGGCTTGGATAGTATCTCTACCACAGGCAAGGCGACGATTTGTAACATGGGAGCCGAACTGGGTGCTACTTGCTCCATCTTCCCATTCGATGGGAATGCGGATGAATATCTCCGCAAGACGGGTCGTGAGGAAATCGCTGTCCTCGCCCAGCAGAACGCTGCTGAGTTGAAAGCTGACCCTGAGGTGCTGGCCAATCCTTCTGCTTTCTACGACCAAATCGTTGAGATTGACCTCTCCAAGGTGGAGCCTCATTTGAATGGTCCTTTCACTCCTGATGCAGCTACGCCAATCTCCCACATGAAGGCGAAAGGTCCTGCCAACGACTATCCGATGGTTGTCGAGGTCGGTTTGGTAGGTAGCTGTACAAACTCTTCTTACCAAGACCTCGCCCGTGCTGCCAGTGTGGCTCGCCAGGCTTACGAGAAGGGCATTCAGGTGAAAGGTCAGTTGATTATCAACCCAGGCTCTGAGCAGATTCGATATACCGCAGAGCGTGACGGCATCCTCGATGACTTCAAGAAGATTGGTGCCTTGATTATGACCAATGCCTGCGGACCATGTATCGGTCAGTGGAAACGCCATACCGACGACAATACGCGCAAGAATGCCATCGTCACTTCTTTCAATCGAAATTTCCGCCGTCGTGCTGATGGCAACCCTAATACATTCGCCTTCATCGGCTCACCTGAGTTGACCGTGGCTTTGACCATCGCTGGACGTCTTGATTTCAATCCTGCTACCGACACCTTATTAGATAAGGATGGCAACAGCGTGAAACTCGATGCTCCTACTGGCTTCACTTTCCCTCCAAAGGGATTTGCTGTGGAGGACAAGGGCTTCATCGCTCCAAGTGAGGAGAATGCCAACGTTGAGGTGGTCATCGCTCCAGACAGCAACCGACTCCAGAAACTGGCTCCGTTTGCTCCTTGGGATGGCAAGGATTTGGTGGATATGCCTCTCCTCATCAAGACGGAAGGCAAGTGTACCACCGACCATATCTCTATGGCAGGTCCTTGGTTGAAGTTCCGTGGACATCTCCAGAATATCTCCGACAATCTCTTGATGGGTGCTGTCAACGCCTTCAATGGCGAGAGCAACAAGGTGAAGAACCAGCTCGATGGCAACTATGTGGAGGTTTCCACTGCAGCCAAGGCTTATAAGGCTCAGGGTATCAGCAGCATTGTGGTGGCAGAGGATAACTACGGCGAGGGCTCTTCTCGTGAGCACGCTGCCATGGAACCTCGCTTCCTCAACGTGAAGGTGATTCTCGCCAAGAGTTTCGCTCGTATCCATGAGACCAACCTGAAGAAGCAGGGTATGCTCGCCCTTACTTTCTGCAACAAGGACGATTATAATAAGGTGCAGGAAGACGACCGCATCTCATTGATGGGACTGAAGAACTTTGCTCCTGGTAGCAAGTTCACCGTTATCCTCAAGCACAAGGATGGGTCCGAGGACAGCTTTGAGGTAGAGCATACTTATAATGATACGCAGATAGCATGGTTCAAGGCAGGAAGCGCTTTGAATTTTGCTGCGCAAAATAAATAATTTATAATTTCTACATTATAATTTATCATTTGTAACATGAACAAGGAATATTTG
>ERZ808278.774-NODE-774-length-17272-cov-4.673230_pt1 | contig 17272 bp, 13 predicted proteins | sample MGYA00521239_ERZ808278 | MGnify/ENA primary metagenome ERZ808278 (study PRJEB31516, sample SAMN03275600) | gut metagenome | biome: mammalia-associated habitat; material: feces | host: Papio cynocephalus | place: Kenya | collected 2012-07-17 ... | reverse complement strand
AGGTTTTACCTACTCAAAAGGGATGGCAAAATAGAAAGGAAAAAAGAAAAAGAGAGTAGGGGTAAAGTATGGATCAATTTGCAGCTATTGTAAAGCATGTGGATGACTTTGTTTGGGGACCTGTAATGCTGTTCTTACTAGTGGGAACGGGAATTTTCTTAACTTTTCGTACAAGGTTTTTGTCTTGGAGAAATCTCGGATATGCATTAAAGATGACACTAAGTAAAGAATTTCGAAAAAAGGGAGAAGGGGAAGGGGATATCTCACCTTTTTCTGCATTAACAACAGCATTAGCAGCAACCATTGGAACAGGAAATATCGTTGGTGTTGCAACAGCTATGGTTTCAGGTGGACCAGGCGCTATCGTATGGATGTGGATTTCAGCTTGCTTTGGATTAACTTCAAAATTTAGTGAGTGTATGCTTTCTATAAAGTACCGTGAAGTTAACGAAAATGGAGAAATGCTTGGTGGACCAATGTTTGTCATGAAGAAAGCATTTAAACATAAAAAACTAGGTGCAGTATTCGGATGGTTCTTTGCGTTATTTGCAGTTGTTGCATCTTTTGGAATCGGAAACTTGACACAGGCAAACTCAATTGCGGATGCAATTAATGAAACATCTGGAGTTTCCAAAAGAGTTGTGGGTATAATAATCACAGTATTAGCATTAGCAATCATTGTTGGTGGGATTAAGACAATATCAAAAGTATCATCTGTTGTTGTTCCACTTATGGCAGTATTTTATGTAATTGCGGGACTTGTTGTTATTATTGGAAACATTGAAAATGTACCATCTGGAGTAGCAATGATTTTTAAATATGCTTTTAGTGTTAAAGCAGTTTCCGGTGGTGTGTTAGGCACGATTACAGCATCTATGATGCGTGCTATGCGTTATGGCGTAGCGCGTGGTGTTTTTTCCAATGAAGCGGGAATGGGTTCTGCAGCTATCACAGCAGCAGCGGCAACGACGGACAATCCTGTTCGTCAGGCATACATCAATATGACAGGAACATTCTGGGATACTATCGTTGTATGTACCATTACAGGATTATGTATTGCCAGTTCCGGCGTACTAGGCAGTGTAGATGCCAATGGAAAACTAGTTACTGGGTCTGCGCTAACAATTGCTGCGTTTCGAACTGTTTTAGGAGATCTTGGTGCGTGGCTGATTTGTATTGGGATTGCTTTATTTGCATTTTCAACCATTCTAGGTTGGGAATATCATGGTGAAAAAGCATTTGAATATTTGGCAAATACCCATAAGTATAATATCGTTTATCGTGTTGTATTTTCATTGTTTGCGTATGTTGGTGCAACCACAACACTAAATCTTGTTTGGAACATCTCGGATATTGCTAATGCGTTAATGGCGGTTCCTAACTTAATCTGTCTGCTTGTGTTAAGTGGGGAAATTGCGAGGGATATGAAAGCATTCGAAAAACAAAGAAAAGGTTCGTGATTTCACTACATACAGTAGAATATAGAATTGAAAAGACTTTCTTTATGCAGTATGATAAAGAAAGTCTTTGTTACCGTAAAAACAAAAAATTGGAGATAAAGAAAATGATTCTTAGATTACCGGATTACTATAAGGATTTTCACTGTATAGCAGATAAATGTAAAGACAGTTGTTGTATTGGATGGGAAATTGACATTGATGAAGAAACATTAGAGTATTATCAAGAAGTCCCAGGAAGCTTTGGAAAAAGATTATCAGAGAATATTGTAAATGATGGAGAGGATACTAGTTTTGCACTCCATAATGGAAGATGTGCATTTTTAAATGATAAAAATCTGTGTGATATTTGTACAGAGTTAGGGGAGACGGCTTTGTGTGAAATCTGCCTAGAATATCCAAGATTTACAATAGAATATGGTACTGTAAGAGAAAAATGTTTGGGATTGTCCTGTGAAGAAGCTGGCAGACTTATATTTGAGAAAGACGATTCGATGCAGATTGAAGAGAACGTAATAAAGGAACAGTTTGAGTGGAAAGACGAAGAAGAATACGAGGAATATGAATCAGATGGTGAGGAAATGGATGATCCACAGTATCCATTTTTAGAGAAAGCTAGAAATCATGCCATTATGATTTTACAGTCCCGTAACTATGAGATAGAGGCTAGAGCAAAATTCTGTCTACAGTTTGCAGAAGCTGTTCAGGCAAAAATGAATCAAGGTGAATTTGAAGGAATCGAGGAAGTAATTCGTTTATATCCACTAGAGAAGATAGAATGTATGCAAAAATGTTATGATACATCTGTGCGTTTTCAGTTATATAAACAAAGAATGGAAGTTTATGAGACGCTGGAATTATTAGACGAAGAGTGGGATAATACAGTGAAAAAGATGAATGCACTCTTTACAGATACCAAAATGTATGAAGATTTGGCAAAAGCACTAGAAGTAAATTATGAGAGAAAAGAAATTGAATACGAACATCTGTTGGTTTATTTTGTGTTTCGTTATGGAATGAAAGCAGTGTACGATTGTGATTTCCTTGAAAAAATGAAATTTGCTTTGATAAGTTTTCTCGTAATTCGAGATATGGATGCTGCTTGTTTTAACAGGTGTGGACACTTTAATCTAGAGCAGAGAATTGATATGTCTAGAATATATTCAAAAGAAGTAGAGCATTCAGAAGATAATTTAAGAATTTTATCAGAAGCATGTATGTTCGAGGAGGCATTCTCCACAAAGTCCATCTTACTATGCTTGTAAAAAATAGGAGATTGTCAAGATAGAAGTGTTTTTTTTTACATTAACATATGTAAAAATAACAAAGAAATGCAGACTACCCTCTGTATGTTATAATATATAAAATTTACTTGTAAGTATGTTATGAAGGAGGGGATAGTTTGCCAATTGAAGGAGGAAAAAAGAGTATTAAAGTAATATTAACTGGTCTTCTTATTGCTGTTGGACTGGGGATCATATTAGGGGGAACAGCATGGACAGCATTACACCTGTTTCATGAAGGTGAAGTTGTTGCAGAGCATCAGCTAAAAGAAAATCATGAATAAATAGTGTGCCTGTGTAATAGGTATAGAAATAGGTACTCGTCCCAAAATAGCGGGAGAAACTTTTTCTAGACTGGGGGTGCAGGTATGAAAAAAACAAAAATTTTATATTGGATCTTAGTTATGTCATGTATGTGTACAGTTTCAGTACAGATACAAGGAAAAATGAGTTCCTATATGCAGGAACGATGCACACATCTTAAGGAATATACATATTTTAAATCTTATAATCAAAATCATTTCTTTAACCAGTTTAAGTTATCTGAAGTATGGAGCGATGGAGTTCCATATTATAGATTATTCGCACCAGAAGAAGGAATTGAAGTACGAGTGAACAAAGAACAGACTATGGCTAGTGTAACCTATCTTGGTAAGTCTGTAAGCTTCAAAATAGGTGGATTTATTAATACGAAGGCTAATCTTTATTTATCCGATTTAACAGGGGATAATTTTCCTGAACTAATTTATGAAGAACCAATCAGTGGGGCAGACAGTAATGTTGGAAATTGCGTAATCATTGAACTACGTAATATGAAACAGCTATTTGCGCAGGACAAAAAATATAAGCTGCTTAAAAATATTGAAGTGGAGCAGGTCAGGCAGGATGGAGATAAGATAACCTGTAAAGTTATTGATTCAAATCATCACATTTATTTTGGTCAAGTGAATGGAAATTGCCTCGGAAATGCAATAAACGTAATCGATAGCGGAGAGAATTTAACCGTAGAGTACGACGTATCTGTTCATAAATTAAAGGCGTATACTTGCTTTACGCTTCCGGGATGCAAAGATAATAGCTTTTTAGGGGATATATGCGCATATTATGAATATGATGTAAAGACACAGAGATTTGAACTCGAACATGGTTATATTGTTACTTTATGGAAACCATCAAATGAATAAAAGGTTAGGAGGAGTTATATTAAATTAACGAAAGGCTTTTGGTTATGCCATATTGCATGCATTCCTAAAATCATATATGCTATAGATGCTAGGAGGTAGTTATGAAAAAAGTAAGAACATTATTGAATAATATAATACTTTATTTAAAACAGCAATATGGCAAAACAAAAGAAGGCATTTCTTATTTTACATTGCTATTTGCAAGTCTGTTTTTTTCCTACGTAATAGTAGCGAATATGGAAAACATACAAGGATTTCTAGCCTATGCAGTAGTTTTCCTGATTGCGTTTATGCTGTTATGTTTATGCTGGCTGGTATGTAAAATCCTACACTTTTTTTTACAGTACTATAGCATTTGGAATCTTTTCTGCTTTGCAACACTTGTGTTCCTGATTTTCATTGTTTTAGAAAGTGGTATTACGCCAGATAAATTATCATTTCGGACAGCAATTTTAATTGCTTTGATGGAATGTATTTTTGCTAGATGTTTGTATGCATTATGTAAAAATAGAAAGTATAATCTCTTTGTATTGGTGCCTCTTATTCTTACTACCATAGCAAACGTAGGTATCATACAGTTTTGCGTAAAGGAAGGATACGAAGCAGCTTACGTAAAAGAGTTTCGAGAATTAAATAGAACATTACGTACAGGTGAAAAGGTTGTTTCTTATGAAAAAGTACATAATGTAGATTCTTTTGATTATGGAATGGATAAGAAAAGGAATTTTAGGACGAAAACCGTTGATATGACGCCGTTCTTCGATTCCTATTCGGGTATAAAGAAATGGCTAAGAGATCGATATTGGGGTTACGGAATTGATAAAATCCCATTAGAAGGAAAGGTGTGGTACCCGAAAGAAGATGGAACGTATCCAATCCTGTTTGTTATTCATGGCAATGCAGATGGAGCGAAACCGTCCTATTTAGGGTATGAGTATTTGGGTAAGTATTTAGCTCAATCAGGTTATATTGTAGTATCTGTTAATGAAAACTGGTGTAATTATCTTATGGGAACCGGTTTTTCCGATGAAAATGATGCAAGAGCCATTCTGCTTCTGGAAAATATGAAAGAAGTTCTTAGTTGGAACCAGAATAAGGAATCCCTCCTGTATCAGAAAATTAATAAAAATCAAATTGCCATAGCAGGTCACTCTAGGGGAGGTGAAGCTGCTGCCATTGCGTATGAGTTTAATGATATGCATCGGTATCTGGATAATGGGAATATTTTGCTTCAGTATCATTTTCCGATCAAGACAATAATTGCCATCGCGCCAACTTCAAATCAATATAATCCATCAGAAAGGACAGTGACTCTTGATGATGTGAATTATTTTCTAGTTCATGGTGGAAATGATATGGATGTTTCTAACATGATGGGGATAAATCAATATAATCATGTCCGTTTTTCTGGCAATAAGAAAAAAATGAAGGCATATTTATATGTAACCAGTGCCAACCATAGTCAGTTTAACACAAAATGGGGCAGATTTGATGTGTCAGTTCCTGGTAATCATATAGTGAATTTAAAACCTATTATGGATGCTGATGAACAGCGAACAATCCTAAAACAATACATGAAAGTATGTCTTGATACAACCCTAAAGGGGGATACTTTGAATCAGGACTTTTTATATCATATTGATAAGTATGGGAAAAGCTTGCCAGATACTGTCTATATTCAAGGCTATCAAACTTCACAATTGGATATTCTTGCAGGATATGAGGAAGATGCCGACTTAAATACAGCAACGAAACCGGGAACGTCCATAGAAGCGAATCGTTTTTCAGTCTGGAAGGAAACCAAAGACAGTGAGTATTCCGACTATGATTCCAATAACCATGCAGTATGCTTAGAATGGAAAAACACCAGAGAAGGTAGCTATGAATTTAGTTTTGAGCAAAAAGATGTAAGAGAGAACACATTATCATTCGACGTAATGAATGTGAATGATGGGGATTCGGCAACGGGAAAGTCAAGAAGCTTAGATTTCTCTTTGCAGCTGACGGATCAATTGGGAAATACCGCTGCAGTACAGGTGAGTAATTATCAAACCATTTATCCACCGGTGAAAATAGTGTATTCAAAACTTATGGTATTGAAAAATCTGGTATGCTACAAGAGAACATTCCAGACAGTTCAGATTAAGCTTTCCGATCTGCAAGCTGTGAACCCTCAGCTGGATTTAGAACATATTAAGAAAGTTTCTTTCCAATTTAATCGAAATGCAAGTGGAAAAGTAGTTTTAGATCATATTGGGATGAGTTAACAAACAATTATTGATAAAATAGTATTCCTATTTGCTTTTTTTCTTATTTTTCGTATAATGGTAGAAGAGTGTTTAGCAAAATTGGAATGAAAGATGGTAAATAGAATGGGAAAGAAAGACAACAAGGGATTTATCGTTCAGGCCAGTATTCTTGCAGTAACGGGGATTATTTGCAGAATCATCGGTCTGTTGTATCGAAGTCCGTTAACCAGTGTCATTGGGGATGAGGGAAACGGCTACTATTCGGATGCGTACAATATGTATGCAATTATTTTATTAATATCTTCATATAGTATACCGTCAGCGGTTTCTAAAGTAATTGCAGAACGTTTGGCGTTAAAACAATATAAAAATGCACATCGTATTTTTCAATGTGCTTTAATATATGTAATTGCCGTAGGGGGAGTTGCAAGTTTATTCACATATTTTTGTGCAGGATGGCTTGTTCCTAAGAGCTCAATCGTTGTTCTTAGAATATTTGCACCAACCATTTTTTTCTCAGGCTTGCTGGGTGTATTAAGAGGGTACTTCCAGGCTCATGGAACCATGGTGCAGACATCCTTTTCACAGATTATAGAGCAGATTTTAAATGCTGTTGTTAGTATTGGTGCTGCATATCTGTTTATGCAGGCAGTAGCAGATAGAGATAAAACTACACAAGCTGTATATGGTGCAGCAGGAAGTGCATTGGGTACAGGGGCTGGTGTATTGATAGCCTTAATATTTATGTACCTTATGTATTTACTAAATAAAAGATTTATTCGGAATAGAATCAAAAGAGACCGTAGAAAAGAAGTGGATTCTTACCAGCATATCTTCTGTATTATATTCCTAATGGTAACGCCTGTTGTGTTAAGTACTTTTATTTACAATTCCAGTACAGTTGTGAACCAGAGGTTGTATCGTATTATTCTGGAAAACAGATATCATACGGCAAGTGATGTAATTGCATCTAATTATGGTGTATTCGGCGGTAAGACAACGGTCATTATGAATATTCCAATTGCACTGGCGTCTGCCATGGCAGCTGCCATGATTCCGATGATTTCAGGAAGCTATGCCACTGGAGATGAAGCCGAGACAAGGAATAAGATTCAGAGTGGTATTCGAACCACAATGCTCATTTCAATTCCTTGTGCAGTGGCAATGTTCATTTTGCCTAAGGAAATAGTAGGATACCTTTTTCCGCAGAAGCAATCGCTTGTTTTAGCATCTGACTTACTGAGAGTTTTAAGTGTAAGTGTTATCTTTTATGCATTGTCCACTTTGACCAATGGAGTTTTGCAGGGAATCGGAAAAGTAAATGTACCAATGATTAATGCAGCAATTGCTCTTGTGGTTCAGACAGTAGCATTAGTAGCGTTATTGCTTACAGGATTTGATTTGTATAGTCTTGCCATTGCAATGAATGTATATTCATTTGTTATGTGTGTATTAAATCAGATTTCCATACGAAAGCATTTGGGATATGGTTTAGACTTAAAAAATACATTTGTAAAACCTATCATAGCATCTTTCATTATGGGAGCAGTTGCTTGGGGCGTGTACCATTTATTATATTTCATCATTCCAATAAGTGAATTTAGTATGAAAAACAGAATCTGTTTAACAATTACCATTGGATTTGCTGTTTTAGCATACTTTGTAGCCGTTATAAAGATAGGCGTAATCAATGAAGAAGAGATGAGAGCGCTTCCAAAGGGTGGCCTGTTAATTCGAATTGGTAAGAAATTAAGATTGTTGTAAATTAATGAAAGTATGTGCATACTAATCCTGACAAATAAGATAGGAAGAGGTATCGGAAGTATTTATGAGAGAACGAATCAGGGCGAATTACTTTAAAACTTTGAAAATAGCAGTAGGTTCCGCCATATCGATTATATTAGCCAATATGCTTTCATTATCTTTTGGGACAGCAGCGGGAATTATTACGTTACTGTCTGTTCAGAATACGAAAAAAGATACGTTTCGTGTAGCGGGAAGAAGAATCGTAGCATTTGTAATTGCAATGTGTCTTGCATGGGTTATTTTTTCTTTATTAGGCTATTCAGCTGCTAGTTTTGGAATGTTTTTGTTCTTGTTCGTGATAATATGTGAGTTATGGAATCTGCAAGACGGCATTTCACTTTGTGCTGTACTGGTTACACACTTTCTTACCTGGAAGCACATGTATGCAGCAGACGTGTGGAATGAATTCCTTTTACTGATTATCGGTATATCAGTTGGAGCAGCCGCCAATCTCTATATTCCTCGAAATGTGAAGGAAATAAAGAGGAGCCAGTGCTATATAGAAGCGAAAATGAAAGAAATCTTAATGGATTTATCCATTCAGCTTGTAGAGCCTAAGAAACGAGAACAGATAATTGAAATGGAAGAATTACACCTATACATCCAGAAAGCGGTACAAATGGCCTATGAAAATTCCAATAATACGTTTTTATCGGATTCTCGGTATTTTATAAGTTATATGGAATTAAGGCTTACGCAGCTTTCTGTTCTAGAAAGAATGTATAGTCTCGTTCAGAAAGTGGATGGGTATGAGCTTACTCAGGCGGCAGCCCTAGCTGGTTTTCTTAATCGAGTTTCAACATCTCTTAGGGAAAACAACAATGGTGAAATATTATTGGAAGAATTAGAACGGCTAAAAGAATATTTTGAGTTAGATGAACTTCCAAGTAACAGGCTGGAATTTGAGAATAGAGCTTTGTTATATCAGATTTTATGTGAAATTGAGTGGTTTCTGAAGCTTAAATCAGAGTTTGCTATGAACCTGACTCCAAAACAGATAGAAGAATTCTGGGTTCAAGATACAGCCAAAACTTATTAGAGGCTCTAATGGGTTTCGTATAATTTATTATTAAATAGAGGCAAGACGAAAGACCTATTGTATGGCTTATAAAGATGGAGTAAAATAATAATTGCGAAAGGAAATACATGCTAGTAAACAGTATTGATTGTCAAAACAAGGAGGGCTATGTAGTGAGTACTTACATTATCGTTGGATTTGCAGCATTTGTTTATGGACAGCTTTTAAATGGAAAAACAGTAAGATAAAATATTATGTTAGGCCAAAGGATTATCCTTTGGCCGACTCTTAATAAATCTGATGTCAGAATGACAGATGTTTTGAGAGTTAAGTGAGGAGGATCAAGTGTTGAGCGTAAAACAGGATCTGAATCAAGCAAAGTATTATTTAAAAATCACAACATGGGACAAGGTATTAATGTGGGGGTGGATACCTATCCTGTGTTTATTGGATTATATAGGACGCTGGCTAATTGGTAACCGTTTTTATGAAGCACAGTCATTTTGCATGGTCATTTGGCTTCTGCTTGTATGCATGATTTCATATTTGACAAACCAGCAGTTTAGGTTATTCCAGCTTAACGAGATAGACACAGTTAAAATGTTAGGAATGTCAAACTTGTCTATATTTTTTATAGCAGTATACCAAACAAGATATCTTTATATGCTTGTTATGTGTATCTTTGGGATTCTTAATATTTTTTTAGTAAGTGCACAGATTTTGACTTTGCTTATCTTGGAGTTTTGTATTTACTGGTACATATTTGTATTTATATATTATTTAAGAACCTGGCATTATTATCGTATGAAGTTAGGAAAAGTGTTTTATTGGATAAAATTAATATTAGCTTATGTTGTAGTGCTTGCGGTGCTTCTTAGTGTTTTATTTCAGAGGCAGTTGCAGGTTATTTTGCGTGCTCAAAAAGCTTTTAGGGGAGTTCAATTATGGTATATGAAACTAGCTGAGTTAGCAAATAATATTCTAGGGATAACGATCATATGGATTTTTATTCTCGGAAGTGTATTATGGTATTATTATTTCATTTATACCCATTCATTATGGGAAGAAGATGAAAGTGTTAGAAGTGTGTATACATCGAGTAAAACATTACAAGATGTGATACTAAGGTTTCGTGGACATAAAATATTGCAAATCATTAAATTAAATTATATTCTATTCAATCGTAATTTCGGATGTCTCCTTTGTAAAATGCTTATTGGTGGGTTCTGGTTTCTAATTATCTTTAACTGTAAAGATAGCAAATTGTGTTACTATGCGGGAAGCATCATTATTTCTATGGTTGGGAGTCTCATTTTTTACCGTATTCGAGAGGATAAATATAATTGGGAGTTATATCAGTCAATAGGCTGTACAATAAATAAAATTTTTTTTCATCATTGTATATGTGCTTTTTTTAATTTACATGATGTGGTTGTATTAGGGATGATTATTGGCTTACTAAAAGGTAATTTAACAGTAGTGCAAGTGTGCTTTTTGATCCTTTGTATGGCTTACAAAACAGTTTTTTTTGCAAGTTTTAATTTCTATTTTATGATGATACATGAACTTAATGCAGATTCACAGTTATATGAGGCCTTTGCGTGTTTTGGGGGGATATTTTTTTCATTAACCCCCTTTAGTATTTTAGTTCCAATTCTATATTGGTGCAAAGCCAGAAGAATAGAATAAGATTGATAATGGGAGAGAAGTGAGAAAGTATGATTCGAGTAGAGAAAATTACAAAGAACTACGGAAATAATAAGGGGATCTATAATTTGTGTATGGAATGCAGTGAAGGGGAAGTTGTTTCATTTATTGGTCCAAATGGCTCAGGAAAAACCACGTCTTTAAAAGGAATAGCAGGACTTTTAAAACTGGAGAATGGCTATGTTTTATTAGATGGAAAAAATACGTTAGACGCCAATACCAAAAAAGAGATTGGTTATCTTCCTCAGAGACTGAATTTTTCACCGAATATGACAGGATATGAACTGATCGAAACCATTAATGTGTTAAAATACCAGCGTAAAGAAGGTGCATGTGAAGAAGAGCTTAAGCAAATGTTTTCTGATTTTGATTTGTGGGAAAATAGGCATATGAAACTTAGAAACTACTCGGTTGGAATGCGTAAAAAGATAGGAATTATGATAGCATTGATGCATTTTCCGAAACTGATTATTCTAGATGAACCAACCAATGCAGTTGATACGAAAGGTATTATCACGTTGAAAGAGTATATTGAAGAGGCGAAAAGGCGAGGTTGTATCGTGATTGTTTCAAGTCACATACTAGATTTTATATCTAGTATCAGTACGAAAAACATATTTATAAAAAATGGCAAGGTGGCACGAATTGTGGAAAGAGGAAGTCATGTGAATTTGGAAGAAGTGTATAAAGAGTTGTATTTATAAGAAATGCCGTTTACAGCTTTCTGTAAACGGCATAATATACATATTCGTTAGATTTGAATCTGAGATTTTGTTCCTTTAGAATTACGTTTTTTCATGCGAACCTTCATAGGATTGTATTTTTTATCCTCAAACATAAATTCCTTGGCATCAGGTGAAACAACACAGGAGTACACTACACTATCTTTGGCATCTAATTCGATTCCTTTTACACCTCGGCTATTTTTCTTCATCTCACTAGTCTCATTTAATATATATCCAAGGGAAGCCCCTTTTTCTGTCAATAATATAACTTTCATAGATTCTGAACGAAGTTCGTGGGCTGAAACTACACTCACACCAACAAGTTTATCCTCTTCTGCAAGTTTTGTTGCAGCGATACAGGAACGGATTGTTTCAAATTCAGCACCAGAAACTAATTTTACATAACCCGCTTTGGTTGCAAAGAATACCATGCTTTCGAATAAAGACTCAAAGGAAACAAAGAGAAGTATGTCCTCTTTCCCAACTTTACAAAGATTATGAATTAAAGTGCCTTTATCACGAATTTTACATCTAGGAATACTAGAAACTTTAACCTGATACATATTTCCTTCTGCTGTAAACAGACAAAGCTTGTCCGTATTCTGGATTGGGACCTGATGCACGTATTCTTTTAAAGTATCTTCTCCAAGACGCTGATAGCTAGCAGCATCAATGGATTTGGTATATCCAAAGCGGTCTACCAGAATGTATAAATCTTCAATTTTAACTTCTTCGACATAATCACGTAATCCAATATTCTCAAGAGCAGTTTTTCTTGCTTGAGGAAACATCTTCTTATATTCACGAAGTCTTTTTTTTATTACTTTATAAAGTTCCTTGCGGTCACCAAGAATCGTTGTATAGTTTTCGATATCTTTAATTAAAGAATCACTTTCTTCATGCAGTTTCATAATTTCCAAACCAATTAATTTGCTTAACTGCATTGCTAAAATTGCATCTGCCTGACGCTCTGTAAAATCCAGAGTAGAAGCTGTTTTCTTAGACGCTTCTGATTTGAATTTGATATCGGTTGTATCTCCTGCTATCAAACACTGTTTCGCTTGTTTTACAGAAGAACTTCCACGTAAAATCTCGATAATCAGATCAATTACATCTGTTGCACGAACTAAACCTTTTACGATTTCAAGTCTCTGGTTTGCTTTATGAAGTAAATATTCATATTCTTTTGTATACAATTCAATCTGAAATGTAACGAACTCACTGATTAGAGATTTCAAATTGAAAGTAATTGGCTGTTTTTCTTTTACTGCCAGAAGATTTACGCTATACGTATCTTCTAATGGAGTCTTCTTGTATAGACCATTAAGCAGATTGTCGATGTCACGATCCTTCTTTACTTCAATGACAATACGAATTCCTTCTTTGGAAGACTCGTCGCGAACATCAAATATTTCATCGAAAACCTTATCCTTCATTAACGCAGCTAAGCTTTCAACTAATTTGGTTTTATTTCCTGCAACGGTATAAGGAATTTCTGTAATAATAATATTTTTACGACCATTGTCACCTTGTTCGATTACAGACTTTGCACGGACTTTAATACGTCCTTCGCCGTTTTCATAAATGTCTTTTATATCAGATTGATTCACAATGGTACCACCTGTTGGAAAATCAGGTGCTTTGATGTATTCCATCAGCCCATCTATCGTAATGGCCGGGTTGTCCATGTAGGCAATCACTCCATCAATAACCTCACAAGGATTATGTGGGGGAATATTTGTTGCCATACCGACAGCAATTCCCGTTGTACCATTGATTAATAAATTAGGTAACATAGCAGGTAATACAACTGGTTCTTTTTCGCTTTCATCGAAGTTAGGAATAAATTCAACCAGACCTTTGTCTAAATGGTCAAGAAGCGTAATTGCACCAGGAGATAGACGTGCTTCGGTGTAACGCATTGCGGCGGCACCGTCACCGTCAATTGACCCAAAGTTACCATGTCCGTCAACAAGAGGAATCTGTAAGGAATAATCCTCTGACATATGCACTAATGCATCATAGATAGAAGAGTCACCATGAGGGTGATATTTACCCATGGTATCTCCCACGATACGTGCACTTTTACGGTGTGGTTTATCAGGACTTAATCCTAATTCTTTCATTGCATATAAAATTCTGCGCTGAACTGGTTTTAATCCATCACGTACATCTGGAAGTGCTCTGGAAATGATAACACTCATCGCGTAATCACGATAAGAAGTTCGCATTTCGTCAGAAAAGTCCAAATGAATGATGTTTTCCGTTATCATATTCATTTTCGTACCTCACTATATTTTTTTACATTTTATGTGTCAATGTTTGCATATTGCGCCTGTTCCATGATAAATGCCCTTCTCGGAGGTACTTCGTTACTCATAAGTTTCTTTGTAATTTCGTTGGCTTCATTTTTATCACTTATGGTAACCTGTGCAAGTATCCTGGTTTCAGGGTTTAATGTTGTTTCCCAAAGCTGCTCCGCATCCATTTCTCCAAGACCTTTGTAACGTTGAACATGTAAAATTTTATTACCAGGTCTGCGTTTAAATTTTTCAAGCTCAAAATCGTTAAAAATATATTCTGATTTCTTCCTTTTTCCACGTTTTCCCGTTTCTGTTGTTTCATATTCTACTTTATACAACGGTGGAAGACCACGGTATACTTTTCCTTCGTAAATCAATTCCGGCATAAAGCGGTAGAAGAAGGTAAGAAGAAGTGTACTGATATGGGCACCATCTACGTCGGCATCTGTTAAGATAATAATTTTATCATATTTCAGTTTGGTGATATCAAAATCATCGCCGATTCCACAGCCAAAGGAGGCAATCATGGATTTAATTTCATTATTTACTAAAATTTTATCTAAAGTAGCTTTCTCTACATTTAAAATTTTTCCACGAAGAGGTAATACAGCTTGTGTCTTACGGTTTCTGGCAGTTTTAACAGTACCGCCCGCAGAATCTCCTTCGACTATATAAACTTCGCATTCTTCCGGTTTCTTAGAAGAACAGGAAGCGAGTTTGCTTCTTGTATCTACATCATTAATCTGTTTTAAAACCGCCGTTCTTGCTTTATCACTTGCCTTTCTGGCATTGTAGGATTTCATGGAATTCTCTAAAATCTTCTTAAGCTCGTCTACATTTTTATCAAAGTAACGTTGAACTTGTGTGCTGAATACATCATCAACTGCAGTTTTAGCATCCGTATTTCCTAGTTTTGTTTTCGTTTGTCCTTCAAACTGAGGATCTGGATGTTTAATTGAGATAATCGCTACAAGTCCATTACGGATGTCTCGTCCATCAAAGTTATCATCTTTATCTTTTAGTACACCAAGTTCTCTTGCGTATTGATTCATTACTCTAGTGAGAGCCATTTTAAAACCGGTAACAAGAGTACCACCATCTACTACGTTAATTCGGTTACAATATGAATTAATCTGCTCATTGTAATTTTTGGTATACTGGAAAGCAACCTCAACTTCAATATCTCCACTAGTTCCTTCTATATATATAACCTCATTATTTAACACTTCTGTATCACGGTTAAGGTAACTGACAAAACTTTTTATTCCGTACTCTTCCAGGTAAGTAGTTGTGGTACCCGTGAATTCATCTGTGAAATTAATTTTTAGGTTCTTATTCAGATATGCAATTTCTTTTAGTTTTTTCTGTATGACTTCAGACTTAAATTCTACTGTCTCAAATATAGCTGTGTCAGGATAGAATGTAACTTTTGTCCCTGTATCTGACTTTTTACATTTTCCAACAACAGGAAGTAGACCGTTTACCAGATCGACTGTTGGGTGACCACCGTTTTCGTAAGCATCACGATAAACTTCCCCATTACGTTTAATCTCTACTGTCATTTTGGAAGAAAGAGCATTCACAACGGAAGCACCAACACCATGCAGACCACCGGATACCTTATAAGCCGTATTACCGAATTTACCACCCGCATGAAGGATTGTGTATACGACACGTGCAGTAGGTATTTTTTTTGTTGGATGGATATCAACTGGAACTCCACGACCGTTGTCCTGAATCGTAATGCCGCCATCTTTTTGCAGAATAATTTGTATTTCAGAACAAAATCCAGCAAGGTGTTCATCAATACCATTATCTAGAATTTCCCAAATCAAATGGTGAAGACCTCTAGAACCAGTACTGCCGATATACATACCAGGTCTTTTACGAACTGCTTCTAATCCCTCTAAAATAACAATTTGACTACCGTTATATTGTTCCATTTAAAAACTCCTTTGTTTATCAAATTATGATTTTCCAATCACCTTGAAAAACTCAATAATTAGGTATTATAACACAGCGAGTAACAAAATTCCATAAAAACTCATATTCAATCCTACACACTATTTTGACAAATTTTTCAGAATTAATACATGACTAAAGTAGTATAATAACCATTGACAAGAAATTTATGTGAGTATATAATAATAGTAATGATTATTATTACTTGCAATAAAATGTGTTTGACAAAATAGAAATAGAAAATAGAAAGGACTGTTGTTATGAATTGTGTAGAAGTAAAAAAAGGAATTTACTTTGTTGGAGCGGTAGACTGGAATGTTCGTAGTTTTCATGGTTATTCTACGAATCGAGGAGCAACTTATAATGCTTATTTGATAATTGATGAGAAGATAACGTTAATTGACACAGTAAAAGCTCCCTTTGCAGGTGAATTAATTAGACGTATTTCTGAAATTATCGATCCAGAGAAAATAGACTACATAGTGTCTAATCATGTAGAAATGGATCATTCTAGCGCAATTCCAGAAGTGATGAAAGCAGCAAAAAATGCAACTATTGTAACAAGTGCTCCAAATGGACTAAAAGGTTTACAGGCCCATTACGGATCTGATTATAATTACATGGCGGTAAAAGCAGGCGAAACGTTGAGCTTAGGAAAAAGAAGTCTTACATTTGTAGCTACTCCAATGCTTCATTGGCCAGATAACATGGTAACATATTGTCCAGAGGAAAAAATTCTATTTTCTAATGATGCTTTTGGCCAGCATTTTGCATCCAGCAAGCATTTTGATGTAGAGGTTAATTTAGAAGAAGTATATCAGGAAGCAAAAAAATATTACGCTAATATTTTGATGCTGTATGGTAAACAAGCTGCAAAAGCGCTAGAAATTGTTAGAAGTCTTGAGTTAGAGGTGATTTGTCCAAGTCACGGTATAATTTGGACCAAACATATTCCAGAGATTCTAGATAAATATGAGGAGTTTGCAACTGGTAAGCCAAAGAACAAAGCCTTAGTTGTATATGATTCTATGTGGCATTCTACTGATAAGATGGCTCATGCAATATTAGAAGGATTTGCGAAAAAAGATGTGGAAACAAAGCTATATGATTTAAAAGAAAACCATATTTCCGATATTATGACTGAAGTTCTGGATGCGAGCTATATAGCAGTAGGTTCGCCAACATTAAATAATACCATGATGCCAACGGTAGCAGCATTCTTATGTTATATGGAGGGGCTGCATCCAGAAGATAAGAAAGCATTTTCATTTGGTTCTTATGGATGGGGTGGTCAAGCGGTAGTGAAAATTCAAGATAAATTAAATGAAATTGGATTGGATGTTATCTGTGATCCAATTAAGACCACATATATTCCAAGTGAAGAAACCTTGAATGAAATTGAAAGAAAAGTGGAAGCTTTGGTTCAGTAAAATTTAGGTATAATAGAAGAGCAGTCGTGCTGATTGAGGTGACCCCAAAAAGTTAGACTTTTAAGCGTAGCAGTTTTTATGGCTGCTACGCTATTTTTGTTAGGGCATGGCCCTGTTTCTCATTGTGGAGTTTTTCCCAACGGAAAAA
>ERZ808278.773-NODE-773-length-17304-cov-3.866485_pt1 | contig 17304 bp, 12 predicted proteins | sample MGYA00521239_ERZ808278 | MGnify/ENA primary metagenome ERZ808278 (study PRJEB31516, sample SAMN03275600) | gut metagenome | biome: mammalia-associated habitat; material: feces | host: Papio cynocephalus | place: Kenya | collected 2012-07-17 ... | reverse complement strand
GTGCCGATAAACGACTTATAGACGGGGATATGACTCCCGATAAGGTTCGCGACAGAGAGGAGATAGCCGAGCAGATCAAGGCTTTGCAGGCTTTGAAAGCGATGGCTTTGAAGTACGGCTGCGACATCTCCCGCCCCGCCGCAAACGCCCGGGAAGCCGTTCAGTGGCTTTACTTCGGATACCTCGGCGCAGTCAAGGATCAGAACGGCGCGGCGATGAGTATCGGCAGAAACACGACTTTCCTCGATATTTATATCGAAAGAGATCTTAAAAACGGCGCGATAACCGAAGAGGAAGCTCAGGAGCTTATCGACCATTTTGTTATGAAACTGCGCATAGTCAAATTTATGCGCACCAAGGAATACAACGAACTTTTCTCGGGCGACCCGACCTGGGTCACCGAATCGATAGGCGGCATGGGCACGGACGGCAGAACGCTCGTCACGAAAACGAGTATGCGTATGCTCCATACGCTTGTAAATTTAGGGCCCGCGCCCGAACCCAACCTCACCGTTTTATGGAGCGAAAAACTCCCCGAGAATTTCAAGAAATTCTGTGCGGACATTTCGCTCAAAACTTCGGCTATTCAGTACGAAAGCGACGATCTTATGCGCCCCGAAATGGGCGACGATTACTGCATCGCCTGCTGCGTGAGCAGTATGCGCGTGGGCAAGGATATGCAGTTTTTCGGCGCGAGAGCGAACATCGCGAAGTGCCTTCTGTATGCGATAAACGGCGGAAAGGACGAGCTTATGCTCGACAAGGAAACGGGAAAACCTCTTCAGGTTTCGCCCGAATTCGCGCCTATCACCGGCGACGGCCCGCTCGACTACGCCGAAGTAATCAAAAAATACGACAATATGATGGACTGGCTTGCGGGGCTTTACGTAAACACCCTTAACCTTATCCATTATATGCACGACAGATATTCTTACGAAGCTCTCGAAATGTCTCTTCACGACACCAAGGTGAGAAGATTTTTCGCAACCGGCATTGCGGGGCTTTCCTGCGCGGTGGATTCTCTTTCCGCGATAAAGTACGCGAAGGTTTACCCGATAAGAGACGACAACAGACTCGTTACCGACTACCGTATCGAGGGTGATTTCCCAAAATACGGCAACAACGACGAGCGCGCGGACGACATCGCCGTATGGCTCGTGAAAACGTTTATGAGCAAAATCGGCAGTCATTACACTTATCGCGATTCGGTGCCCACGATGTCCATTTTAACGATAACCTCGAACGTCGTTTACGGCAAAAAGACGGGCAACACCCCCGACGGCAGACGTTCGGGCGAACCGCTTGCCCCGGGCGCGAACCCGATGCACGGCAGAGACACGCACGGCGCGTTAGCCTCCCTGGAATCGGTCGCTAAAATTCCTTACGAATACGCCCGCGACGGAATCTCCAACACGTTCAGCGCAACGCCTTCCTCGCTCGGCGCAACCAACGAAGAAAGAATCGAAAATCTCGCCGATATGATAGACGGTTACACCCGTTCGGGCGGATATCACCTGAACGTAAACGTATTCAACCGCGAGATGCTTTTGGACGCTCAGGCTCACCCCGAAAAATATCCGCAGCTCACGATAAGAGTAAGCGGCTATGCGGTGAACTTCAACAAGCTGAGCAAAGAACAGCAGGACGAAGTCATCTCCAGAACCATCCACGAAAGAATGTAAGAAATCTTCAGCGCAAGGCGGGCGATCTTTTGAATCGCCCCTACATGTTTCTACCGGATAATAAAGCAATAATCAGTAAATAATCGACTTATAGACCGATTTTTGCTGTTTAATCTTTCTTTTCATTTGTCCTCTTCCACCGCAAGCGGTCCCCCTTCTCCAACAGGGGAAGGCAAGGATAGTTCAATCATTATTTCTTGCCTTCCCCACCCGGGGAAGGTGGAAAATCGAGCGATTTTCGCGATGATTTGACGGAAGAGGACAGAAAGCCTCTCCCGTTGGAGAATGCGGCGAATGCCGACGAAAGAGAACAAAAAAAGGCGGACGAACATCGACCGCCTTTTTCTTTTTTTGAAATTTTAAATTATTCCGCTTTCTTTCGCAAGTTTTTCCGCGTCCGTGCCTTTGATTTTTTCTGTTACTTCTTTCAAAAGCATCTTTTCTTTAAGCGAAAGCTTCATACTCGAAATCGGCTGCTTGTCAAGCGCGTAATACACCGCTCTCAAAAGCTCGCGGACGTCGTACACACTGCCCCAAACTTCGGGAACAGCCCTGTCGATATCAAGAAGAGTGTAAACCGATTCCATACCCGTTCTCATCGAATATTCGATGGTGAAAATGGTGTCTCTCGGGGTTTCGGCAAACTGACCTATGAACGCGAAGTTGACCGCGCCCTCGGGAACGACCTTAGGTCTGTCGGAATTCTTTCTCGGACGGAAGAACGCGTTTATGAACGGCATATAACAAGTCGTGGTGTTGGCTTTTGTCTTGGCGTATTCGTCGATTTTCTCGATCGGCAAGCCTATATGATAAAGCCATTCCTTGCAGACCTCTTCGCCCGTGCATTCGCACATCGGCTTTTTGACGTAGTTGCCCGGCTTATCGGTGTTAAGCGAATAAAGCCAGATAAGAACGGAATTTTTATCCTGCGACTTGAACTGCGGCTGGCGGTTGATCGTCCAGGAAAGATACCAGTTATCCACGCTGTCCTTAACGGTTACGATTCCGCCCGTGGTAACCCTACCCGCTCTCGGGTCGCGGCGGCAGATTTTCTCGATATATTCGATAATTTCGTCGTCCGAAGTCTCTACGGTCGCGCTCATCCAGTTGGTTTCGTCGGGGTGGTCGCAATAGTTGGAAGGATTACCGAAGGACGGATCCTGCAAAGCGATATTCTTCCACAAATCCCACGATTCGCCGCCGCCTTTTCTTATCCTGGAAAGGTCGGGCGCGTGATTCTGATCGCCATAGCAACTCGTGTCGGTGCAGCAGCCGTTGGTTATGAACACAAGGTCGCTTTCGAGAAGGTCGATAGAGCCTTTTTCGCCGTTTTTAACGTATTCTATTTTCTTAGCGACTTTCTTTTTGCCGTTAATTTCAAATACGACGTTTTTAACGTCTATACCGTACTCGACCTTAACGCCTCTGTCCTCAAGGTATTTCTGCAAAGGCTGAATAAGGCTTTCGTATTGATTGTACTTGGTGAAACGGAGCGCCGAGAAATCGGGAAGCCCGTCGATATGGTGAACGTATCTCTGAAGATATCTCTTCATCTCGAGCGCGGAATCCCACGAATGGAACGCAAACATCGTCTGCCAGTAAAGCCAGAAATTGCTCTTCCAGAAATTATCGTCGAAATAATCGCTTATTTTTTTATTTTCAAGCTCTTCCTCCGGAGTCATGAACAGCTTGCTTATCTGCATAGCCGCTTCCTTATTAAGCCCAAACTTGTTGTCGGTATGCGCGTTTTCACCGCGATTTACCGTCGCTCTGCAAAGCGAATAGTTGGGGTCGGCTTTGTTAAGTCTGTAATATTCGTCAAGAACGGAAAGTCCCGGGTTTTCAAGCGACGGAACGTCTCTGAACATTTCCCACATAACCTCGAAATGGTTATCCATTTCTCTGCCGCCTCTCATATAGTAACCGCTTCTCGGCACTGCTCTGCCGTCGCACGAACCGCCCGCGATATCGAGTTTTTCGAGAAGGTGAATATGTTCGCCCTTCATCTGCCCGTCTCTGACGAGGAAGAACGCCGCGGAAAGTCCCGCAAGCCCCGTGCCGATAATATAAGCCGATTTGCCGTCAACGCCCTCGGGCTTGACGGGATGAGCGAAAGCTTCGTAATTGCCTGATCCGTAATACATAAATTTTTACCTCCGAATTTGTCGTTTTTGTTTTTACGCCCATATTATAACCCGCCTTTTTTAAAATTACAATAGACAATATTTTCGCCTTGTCTTAATTTCCGACGGCTACGTAACATTGTAAGATTTTTTGACATTTTCGGGGTTTTGTCTAAAAGAAAAACGCCTCGCGAAGTTCTGATTTTCCAAAACTTCGCGAGGCGCGTCGGTATTATATTATTTGTTGAAATTATTGAAAGCGATTTCTATCGTTCCGCCGACGATTTTACTCACCTTTTCGACAATCGCTTCGGGGCTTTCGCTCATATCGTGCCGCACCCAGTCCAAAAGCACGCCGACAAACGCGTATTTATAAAAATGGGCGATATATTCCTTATCCTCGTCCCGAACGGAAAAACCTTTAGATTTTTCGTCCACCACGTTTTTCAAAAGAGGATAAACGAGCCTGTAAAGATATTGTTCGAGCATTTCGAGCGAAACCGAACGATAAATATTATCTATAAAAACCTTATCCTTTTTCGCCAGGGCGAACACGGCGAGGAAACCCTCCTGCCAGGTGTCGTAAGTCCTGTTTTCTTTAAGAACTTTTTCGGTGTCCTCAATGCAGGTCCATTCCACGAGATCGTAAATATCCTGGAAATGATAATAAAAAGTCTGACGGTTGATCCCGCAGTCGTCCGCGATATCCTGCACGGTTATCTTGTTTAAGGTCTTTTCGCAAAGCAATTTTTTCAAAGAAGCCGAAATAGCTCTTTTGGTTATATCGCTCATATTTTCCTCCGAAAAAATCGTGTCGTAAATATTTTTCCCCGACAAATATATTATATCAAAAGCTTTATTATTAGTCAAATATATACCGCAAAACAAAGTCAGCCGCGAAGCGTTTCGCTTCGCGGCTGACTAAAAATTGTCATAAAATATTTAAAAAGCACGCCTATAAGTCGATTATCGCCTTGTTTTTTATACCATCGGCAAAATCGTTCCTGCAGATTCTCAATCCGCAAAGTCAATCGAAATCGAACCTGTGGTCGTTGTGGCTTCCAGCTTCTTTCCGCCGTTTCCGTACGCCTCAGCAAGGTTACTTTTGCCCGTTGTCGTGTGGCTTTTGATATCGAACTCCTTTCTGTCGCCGTGAATCGTGCCCTTTATGGAACCCGTCGTGCACTTAGCCGTTATCGACGAAGCGTTTTTGATATCGAAAGTAACGCCGCCCGTCGTGCTTTTAAGGAACACCGTTTTCGCGTCAACCGAGCATTTAAGGCTACCCGTCGTTACGACCGCCGAGAAATCCCCGCCGCACTTAACGTTTTCGGTCGTGATTCCGCCCGTAGTCGTTTTCACGTCGAACCTTTCCGCCGTTTCCACGTTTTCAAGCTTAACCGAGCCCGTCGTCGCCTCAAATTTTCCGCTTTCCGCCTTAACGTTTTCGCAGGTAACGCTGCCAGTGGTCGCGCCCGCCTCAATTCGTTTCAGGTTTGTCAAATCCGCGACGTTCACTTTGCCCGTTTCGGTATAAACGTTAATTTCACCCGAAAAATCGCGCGGAACGCCTACGCTCATAATAAGTTTGGACGTATCGAAACCCCACCAGAAGCCCCAAAACCAACTCGTTTTCTTGATCACCATAGAAATTTCGCCGTTTTCCACGGTAAAATCGTGTTTGAGTTTACTGCCCTCGAAGTAGTCGAAAACGACCTCGTTTCCGTCGATCGCCTTAACGTTGATCTGCTCGATCGCACATTTGACCTTAATCGTTTTGACCTCGCTTGCGTCAACTTTTTGCTGCATTTGTTCGTATTTACTCATATCCGACCCTCCTGTTAAGTTATATACGATCATTCCCGTAACGGCAAGGACGATGCCCGCCGCAAGAATCACACATAAAATTACCACCAGTTTCTTCATTGTCTAATCTTTCTCCTGTTAATTAAATTTTTTATCGCTCTTACCAGAATAACGGTAAGTTTATACACTCCTATCGAGCAAAGAACGCCGAGAGCGAACGCGCACAAGCCTCCGCCCATGCACAAAAGCCCGTAACCGACGTTTTGAAAAATCGCGTAAAATCCGTAACAAAACGAAGCCAGTCCGCCGATCGCGGAGCCGAGACACGCACAAACGATTCCCACGCAAACGCCGAACGCCGCGCCGACCAAGCCCAGCGCAATCCCGAGCAATCCGCACCCGAGCCCAAACCAAAGCGGCGAGCCGACGATAAGCAGAACGATCCACACCGTTTTTATCTTTCCGTCCGACTTTTTGAGCCACGTCTCGTTTTCTTCCGAGTCTACGCCCGCTTCCTTAAGCGTTCTTATCGCTATAACTTCGGGCGAGCCGATTTCCTCGACGGCTTCCTCCTCGGTTTTGCCGTACTCGATTCGGTCGTCTATCATCTCGTCGTAATATTCAACGATTCTCTCTCTTTCCTGTCTGTCCAAAGGCGACAATCCTTTTTTTAGTCGCTTCAAAAATTCCTTTTTAGTCATTGCACTCTCCTTTTATATATTCGTAAACCCTCACGATATCACCGAAATCCTCGATAAATTCTTTGATTTTCGTTCTCCCGCTCGCGGTTATGGAATAGTATTTCCTAAGCCTTCCGTTGTGCTCCGCGCTTCTCACCCACACGTAACCGCCCGTTTCCAATCTGCGCAAAATAGGATACAAGGTCGATTCGGATATATCGATATACGGCGAAATCTTCTTTATGAGCTCATAGCCGTAAGTTTCTTCGTGAAGCATCGCGGTAAGCACGCACACTTCGAGTACGCCTCTTTTAAGCTGTACGTCCATACTTTTCAAATACCTCCTTTCGCACAATACTATACCACGCATAGTATTGCTTGTCAAGCGTTTTTTTGAACTTTTTTTAATTTTTTCATAAGCCTTTGCCGCCGCGCATAACATTATTATATGAAAAATAACGACGAAAAAATAAAAATCGAAAGGCTTATCGCCGCCGCAATCCTCGTTCTGCTTTCCGCAACGTATATCGCGTGCGTTTGCGTAAGAGTTAAAGCCGCGGCTGCGCCTAGACCCGATTTCACGATCGTTATCGACGCGGGGCACGGCGGAATAGACGGCGGCGTGGAAGGCAGAAAAAGCAAGGTTAAAGAAAGCGAGCTGAATCTTGATATTTCAAGGAAATTAAGGGATAAATTCTCCGCGGCGGGCGCTAAAGTCGTTATGACGAGAAAGACGGAAGCAGGGCTTTACGGAATACTTTCAAAGGGTTTCAAAAGGCGGGATATGAAAAAAAGAATGGAGATCGCCGAGAACGCCGACCCCGATATTTTCGTTTCCGTGCACCTGAATTTCTATTCCTCCCCGTCCAGGCGGGGCGCGCAGGTTTTCTATAAAATAGGCGACGAACAAAGCAAAAAGCTTGCTTTAAGCGTTCAGAGCACGTTAAACGGGCTATGCGGAAAGGAATATTCGCCGCTTTCTGGCGATTATTACGTCCTGAACGAATCGAGCAAAACCGCAATTCTATGCGAATGCGGATTTTTATCCAACGAAGAGGACGAGCGGCTTCTTTTAACTGACGACTACCGAAAACAACTGGCAGAAAAAATTTACGAAGGCATACAATCCTACCGTTTCGGTTTAGCCGACTCGGTTAAATAGTAAACAAAAAATTTTTAAAACAAACTAAAAAGCGGCGGCGACAAATTTTTGTCGCCGCCGCATTGATTTAGCCTTGTTAATCGACTTATAGATGGGTTTTTATGTGTTAATCAAGATTATTCAAGGGTGATTATCCTGATTACTTTAACCAGTAAACGCCGTTTGAATCGAAGTCGTATTCTGCCGATGAAAGAGAGGATATACTTGCGCTCGTGTCGCCTAAAACCACTACCGAGGCATTGATCGTTATCGGCATTTTCACACAAGCAAAACCGCTTGCCAGAAGATACGCGCCGTTTGAAAGGGATACGTTCGCGGTTTTACCTATCGAGCTTATGCTCGGAGAGGAATTGGTCGCCTCGCCGCTCATTCCGCCGCTTTTGCCGACCGCAAGAACGTAACCGCCCTCATAGGAATAACCCCTTTCGGTGTCGATCGAAGAATCGGCGTTACCGTAGGCTATAACTACCGTTTTGCCGCCTTTGAAAACTATTCCGCCGTAGGAATCGGTGCTGTTGGAATCGAGCCCGTCGCCGCCCGCAAGAACATAAAGCGTACCGCCCGAAATCACTATAGAATTTCCGCTTGTGCCTGTGCCGTTAAGCCCGTCGTCACTCGAAATCACGCTTACGTTACCGCCCGAAACGGTCACGACCGCGCCTTCGAGACCTTCGTAACTGCCGACGACGTTTATATCTCCGCCCGAAACCGTAACCGTTCCGTCGCCGTGAATACCGTCGTCGTCCGAATAAAGAGTCAGACTGCCGCCCGAAACGGTCACGTTTCCAAGCCCCGTTTCGCCGTTTTCGAGAGTATCGGAATTTGCGTGAATCGCGTCGTCGTAAGCCTTAACGGTAATCGTTCCCGCCGAAATCGTTATCGCGTTGTCGGCTTTTATGCCTTTCGTGGAAACGTCGCTTTTGTCGCTGTTGCCGTCGTTTTCACCGCCTTGTCCGCCGCCGGGGAAACCGCCTGGTCCGCCCTGACCGCCGCCCGGAAATCTACCGCCCGAAACGGACGACGAAGAGCTGTTCGTTCCGCTCGTACTGCCGCTTGTCCCGCTGTCCGAAGAAACCGAAGAATCGGTATATTTCGAGTATTTATCGGTGAAAATCTGCATCGTCACCGTAGCCGAGCTTTCGTCCACGGTTACGTCGTAAGCCGAATCTATTCCGTCTCTCGCGGCGTAAATAAGCAAGTTTCCGCCCGAAATCGCAACCGTACCGCGCTGTTTGCCTTTGGAAGAAAGGTCGCTGTTGCTAGTTTTGATTCCGTCGCCGTTTCTCGCTATTAAAACGATTTCGCCCGACTGAATCGTCACGCTGTCGTTACCTTTAAGCGCGTTATCCTTGCAATCGACCTGCAGGAAAAGATTTTTAACTTTCAGGTCGTCTTTCGTGTGAATTCCGTTGTTATTCAAAGAGGTCACGTAAAGCGAGCCCTTGCCCTGAATATCGAGATCGCACAAAGCGTAAACGCTTGCGGAAATCGCCGTTTCGTCGGTATCCGAAAGTTCGTCTCTTATATCGTAAACGTAGTTTTCGGTGCCCTTTTTCGCGGAAATCGTAACCTTATCGCCGCTCAAAATCTGAATCGGAACTTCGATTTGCGAAATAAGACTGAAGCCCTCCGCCGCAAGCTCGAATTTATAGTCGTCCGTCACGTCGATGACGATATTTCCGTAGAACGTACCCGACAAACCGTAACAACTTTCCTCTGTTATACCGCTGAAAGTAAGCGTCGTTCCGTCGAGAGTATAAGCCCCGTCCGTGCCCGATTCGTAAGTCACTTTAAAGGAGCTTGTCTCGTTGCAATCGGAGCAGGTGAACTCGAAAACGTTGCCGCTACGCGCGGTTAAAACGTAATTGTGCTTTATACCGTCGTAGGTTTTCACTTCGACCTCGTTTTCGTCGTCGATATCGCCCGAGGGAACGCTTTCGCCACCGTCCCCGCCCGGAATATCGCCGCCGGGGTTGCCGCCCGGGTTACCGCCGGGGAAATCGCCGGGGTTACCGCCGGGGAAGGTAGACGAGTTCTGATTGCCCGAATCCGTCGAGCCGCCGCCCGTACTACCGCCTGTCCCGCCGCAAGCCGTAACGACAAGCATCGCTGCGGATAAAATGAAGCACAAAATTGTCGTTAAAAACTTTTTCATAATATTTCTCCTTTTTCTCGGCGAAGCCGAACCGAAAATTTCGGTTTCGGCTTCGCCGAATTATTTTTTATAATCCGTCCGAATTTAAATCGACCTTACTTAAAACGATTTCAAGGTTTCCGTTCCTTTCTCTGAGCTTATCCACGAGCTTTTTCTCGTCCGCGTCTTTTTTGAGCGTAAGCTCGTAGGTAAGCCTGAACATACTGCCGAGATTGACCGTTTTGACGTTCACAAGCTCGTTTTCCTCGGAAAACTCGGCGAAAACGTCGTCGAAAACACTGCCGTAATCGAGGTCCTCGGGGATAGTTATTTTCAGAGTTTTACGTCTGCTTTTCTTGTCCGACTTTTTCAGAATTACGTTTGAAACCGCAATTATCGCGCAAGCTAAAACCGAGAACAAAATTCCGAACGCGAGGTAGCCCGTTCCGATTATCAACCCCGAACACATCGCGGCGAAAATCGCGCAGATTTCCTTTGCCGAGCCCTGCGCCGAGCGGAATCTGACCAGCGAAAACGCTCCCGCAACCGCCACGCCCGCGCCGATGTTGCCGTTTACCATCATTATCACGACCGAAACGATGGTCGGCAGAATAAAAATCGCCGTTTTGAAACTTCCGCTCGTTTTGTTTTTATAGGAATACGCAAGAAGGTATATCAGCCCCGCCGCGAGCGAAATCAGTATGCATAAGAGGAAATTCCCCACCGAAACGTTGGTCTGGGCGCTATCGAAAATACTTTTAAACAACTCTTGCATATTTTTTGTCTCCTTTTATTTCGTTATTTATACCGTCGTTTATTCCGTTCACTCCGCTCGCTCCGCCGCCCGCCGCCACAAGCTGCTTATAGGCTTCGCCGTACTTGGAAAACGACGTTTTGTAAATTTTCTCTTCGGACAAAACCCTTGCGAGCCAAAGCGGCAGAGCTTTGTCGGTTTTTATCTCCATAAGCGTTTTGCCGCGAGGGAGAACGGGCGTTCCGTAAACCCCTTTCGTAAGATCGGCGTTTTCATCCCGCCACAAGATGTCGGTATCGAAGGTGATTCTCAGATTCGGGTCGGCTACGCCGAAAAACGCTTCTCTTAAATACGCGAGGTAAACCGCGGGGCGAAGCGAACCGTAAAATTTCGAGAAGTATTTTATTTCCCGCTCAACCTGCGTGAGTTTTTCGTCTTTTTCGTCGCAAGCGATTTTTCCTTCGCCGCCCGCGAGCTTTTCGGCTCTTTCGAGCGGAAGCATTTCCCTTCGCTTGTAAACCACTCCGTCGTATTTCTTTTTAAGTTCGATAAAAACGTTATCGCCCGCCTTTGGAGTTCCGTAACTTCTCACTCTGAGTTTTTCTTTATAAACGGGTTGTTCTATCGATTTTCTGATAAGTCTGAAATTCGGCGTGTCGTAATAAACGTTGCAAATTCTCGTTTTTCCGTACTCGTCCGCTTGCATTTTTCCTGAAAACGCGCGTTTCACGGCTTCTGTTTGCCTATCGTTTAAAATGAATTTTATTTCCACTCTTTTAAACTTATTCTGAATCTGCATTTTCACACCTCCCGATTTTACTTTACGATTGCTTACTATTATATGTCCGCAAACCGCCCGAGGTTTACTTTATGTTAAATTTTCCCCTAGGCGGTTTTCCCTGGCCTGTTTTATGCGGTCGTATTTTCAAATTTTGCATTTCGCAACCTGTTTTATGCGGGCATAATCTGCTATCGACCTGTTTTATGCAGCCATAATACCCCCCGAACCTAAAACGAACTTTAAAAATAAAATTTATTTATCAAAAAAAGAACCCTCAAACAAAGCTTAAAATCGCCGTTCGGGGAAAAACAAGTAATTTTATTTCGCACAAAAGAATTATTTTTTAATTTTTGTTGAAAGAAGTCAAAAAAAATGGTAAAATAGAAGAAATAAAGCAATAATTATGACGGGCGTCTGTCTTGATATTGCTGATATTATAATATTACAAAAAAAAGCTCTCCGAAACGGAGAGCGAATCGCACACTGCGACAAGTGATTAGAACAAGTTTTTATTTGAACTTGCCTTGTTATTTTGTAAGCAGATTATAAACCGAAAAAAAATAAAAGTCAAGGATTTTTAACGCTATGGAAAAATTTTATTTAGGGATGGATATCGGAACAAACTCCGTGGGAATGGCTTGTACCGACGAAAACTACAACCTTTTGCGCGCAAAAGGCGTGGATTGCTGGTCTGTCCGCCTGTTTGACGAAAGCAAAACGGCGGCGGAACGCAGAACCTTCAGAACCGCAAGAAGAAGGCTCGAAAGACGAAAATACCGCATTTCTCTTTTGCAAGCGCTTTTCGCACCGCTTATTGATGACAAAACCTTTTTTATAAGGCTTAACGACAGTCAGCTTTTGCCTGAGGACAAAAACGCCGCACTTTGCGGAGATAAAAACAATTTGTTTAAAGACAGCGGTTACACGGATAAGGAATTTCACATGCAATTCCCGACGGTTTATCATTTGAGAAAAGCTCTTCTTTGCGGCGGAGATTATGATTTAAGACATTATTATCTGGCTTTACACCACATAATAAAATACAGAGGTCATTTTCTCTTTGAAGGAAGCATGAGCGATATCCGAAACGTCTCCAACCTTTTTACAACGCTCAACATGTCAATCGAGAGCGTTTACGGCGACGACTTTTTTGAATTTAACCCGTCATTATCGGAAGCGGCAAAGGAAATTCTGCTTGATTCCAAAAAGAATATCCGCGAAAAACAATCGTCTCTCGAGAAACTTTACGGTGCGGAAGATAAAATCGTAAAAGAAATGATAAAAGCTCTTTGCGGCGCAAAAATATCTCCGAGCGTGCTGTTTGGCGAGACCTTCAAGGAAATAAAATCCTTTTCGTTTAAAGAATTAAACGACGAAGCGTTCGACGCTATGGCTTCTTCTTACGGGGATAATTACGTACTTTTGGAAGCTCTGCGTGCAATATATAGTTTTATAACCTTTGAAAAGCTTCTCGCAGGGCACCCCGACATTTCGTCCGCAATGATTTCGGTTTACGAAAAGCACAAGGCAGACCTCAGACTGCTTAAGGACTTTTTAAAAGCCGAATCGCCCGAAACTTACGTTAAGGTTTTCAAAAGCACGGACGAGAAATCAAATTACGTAAACTATATCGGTTACACCAAAAAAGGCGGAGACAAAAAGAAAGTAAAGCCTTGCAACGACGAAAGCTTTTATACATACCTCAAAAAAACAATCTCGGCAATCGAGGCAAAGGACGAAGAAACGAAAGCAAAAATTCTCCTCGAAGTCGAAAACGGAACTTTCCTGCCTAAAATTCTGCATTCCGACAACGGATTGTTCCCGCATCAGGTAAACGAGGACGAGCTTGTAAAAATAGTTTCGAATATGGTAAAATTCCACCCCGAAACAAGCGAAATCGCAGAAAAGCTTCTGCCGCTTTTCAGGTTCAGAATACCTTATTACGTCGGACCTTTAACGGGCGTCAACAGCTGGATCGTGAAACGTTCGGACGAGAAAATCACCCCCTGGAATTTCGACGAAATCGTAGATAAATCCGCAAGTAACGAAGCATTTATGCGAAGAATGACGAATAAATGCAGTTACCTTCGCGGCGAGGACGTTTTGCCGAAAGCTTCCATTATTTATCAGAAATATAACGTTTTAAACCAGCTGAACAAGCTTAAAATCAACGATAGACCGCTCCCAAACGTTGAAATAAAACAAAAAATATTCAACGAGCTTTATTTGAAACACGTTAAAGTCACAGACAAAAAGATCATCGACTTTCTCGTAAGAAGCGGCGAAATTTCGCCTGAAGAGGCAAAAACGATTACGCTTAGCGGTAAGGACGGCGAAATAAACGCTTCCATGTCGTCCTATATTCAGCTTAAAAAAATTCTCGGTGAATTTGTTGACTCCGATCTCGAAAGCAATGGCGGCGTTTGCGAAAAAATCATACTCTGGCACACCTTAAACACCGATAAATCGATCGTAGAAAAACTTATTCTTAAAAATTACGGAAATATTCCCGTTATCAAAGCCAACATAAAAGCTCTCAAAGGGCTTTCGTTCAAAGATTTCGGCAGGCTTTCCGAAGAACTTCTTACGGGGCTTTTTTCCTGCGATAAGGAAACGGGCGAAATAGTTTCGATTATGGATTTGCTGTACAACACCAACAAAAATCTCAATGAGATTTTATTTGACGAATTATATAATTTCGGAGAACTTATCAAAGCCGAAAACGGCGAAACTAGCAGCGAAATTTCCTATAAAGATATCGAGGAATTGTACGTTTCGCCCGCCGTCCGCAGAGGAATATGGCAATCGCTCGTTATGGCGGACGAATACGTTAAAGCAATCGGCAGAGCTCCCGACAAAATCTTTATCGAAGTTACGAGAGAGGACGGCGTTAAAGGGGACGCGGGCAGAAAACTTTCCCGTAAAAAACAGCTTTCCGAGAAATACAAAGCCTTAAAGGACGGCGCGTTCAACGACATTATCGCCGAACTTAATTCGGAAGAAATCACCGATATGAAATTAAGGCAGGAACGATTGTATTTATACTTCCGCCAGCTCGGAAAGTGCGCGTACAGCGGCAAACAAATAGACTTATCCGCTTTAAATACCGATACGTACGACGTGGATCATATTTTGCCTCGTTCTTACACAAAAGACGACAGTATCGACAACAAAGTTCTTGTTTTAAGAAGCTGCAATGCGGAAAAGTCCGACAAATATCCCGTCCCCGCAAAATTCCGTCAGCCCGAGCTCTGGAAGCTGCTTCTCGATAAAGATCTTATCGGGAAAACGACTTTCGACAGGCTTATGCGAACAGAACCTCTCGGCGAAAACGATTATAACGACTTTATCAATCGTCAGAAGGTCATCACCGATCAGACGGTTAAAGCCGTTGCCGAACTTGTGAAAAGAAAATATCCCGAAACGAAAATCGTTTACAGCAAAGCCAAAAACGTTTCGGATTTCAAGGCTCGTTTCGGTCTTTTCAAATGCAGAGAGACGAACAACCTTCACCACGCGAGAGACGCCTATCTCAACGTCGTTGTCGGAAACGTCTACGACACTTGTTTTTCAAAGCCGATCGACATGTTCCGTAGAGTTGACGACGAATGGAGAGAATATAACCTTAAAACAATGTTCAGAAGAAACGTAAAAGGTGCGTGGGATGAAAATTCGCTCGAAAAAGTTAAAACGATTTTCGGAAAACACTCTATGTCCGTTTCGCAATACGCATACTGCAATAAAGCCGAATTTTACAATCAGACGGTTTATCCGAAAGGCTCGTCCGGCATAACTGCGCCGAGAAAAGGAGTCGGCGCGCTTGGCGATGTTACAAAATACGGCGGTTATATGTCGCAAAAAACAGCTTATTTCGCTATCGTTTCTTCCGTTAACGCCAAAGGAAGCAGGATAAAAACCATCGAAGCCGTCCCTGTTCTTACCGCTTACAGATTGAAAAACGACCCGAATGCGCTGAACGATTATCTTTCCTCTTATCTCGATTCTCCGGAAATATTGATTCCGAAAATCAAGGTTCGTCAGCTCGTCTCGTATAACGGCACACCCGTATATATTGCCGGAATGACAGGAAATCAGGTAACAGCTCACAATGCCGTTGAATTGTTTACCAACAGTAAAACCGACGAATACGTCAACGCATTGTTAAAATTGCTCGATATGAATAAGGCGGGAACTATAAAGGAAGAAAACGGAGAATATATCATAAAAACAAACCGAAACAAGGACAGAAAGCTTGTAATAAACCGTGAAAGCAACACTGCTCTTTACGAGGAATTGAAAAACAGGCTTAATAAACCGATTTACCAAGGGCTTTCTCCGTTTACCACATTCAGAAACAACCTTGAAAAAGGCAAAGAGAAATTTGAAAACCTTTCAGTTTTGGAGCAAAGCGAAGTTCTTGCGCAAATACTTAGATTTTTTAAATGCGATGCCGACAAGTCCGATTTAACGCTTATCGGCGGAAGCGGCAAAAGCGGAACTATTGTATTCAACAAAGATATTACGCTCGTAGATTTTAAAATAATAAGTAAATCTCCCGCAGGGCTTACCGAAAGAATAAAAACGGTGTGATATGGGCTTTCGTACGGTTATCGTTAATTCGCGGTGCAAGCTTGAGTTTCGGCTCAACTTTATGATTCTTCGCGGAGAAACGGAAAAACGCATATATATCGACGAAATCAACACGCTTATCGTTCAAAGTACGGCGGTGTCGCTCACCGCCGCGCTTTTGGCGGAACTTGTCAAAAACGGCGTTAAAGTTATTTTCTGCGACGAGAAATACAATCCTTCCTCCGAGCTTATCCCCTATTACGGCGCACACAACACCTCTAAACGTTATAAACGGCAAACCGAATGGAAGCAAAGCGTTAAAGACGAAATCTGGCGACTTGTAATTAAAAAGAAAATATTCAATCAACAGGATCTTCTTTTAAAAAACAATTTCAAAGAAGAAGCAGATCTTCTCGGACAATACATTTCCGAAGTTCAGGCGGGCGATAAGACAAATCGGGAAGGGCACTCGGCGAAAGTTTATTTTAACTGTCTTTTGCCAAGCGGCGTTACAAGGCGAAGCGGCGGGTTTTTAAACGGTTGCTTGAATTACGGATACGCCGTCCTTTTATCCGCTTTTAACAGAGAAATCGTCGCAAGCGGGTATCTCACGCAATTCGGGATATGGCACGATAACGAATTCAATCAATTTAATCTCTCGTCCGACCTTATGGAACCGCTAAGAACGGTTGTCGACGAAACGGCGCTGAAAATCCCCGACGGCGACAAAGATTTTAAAAGAAAAATGGCTAATATTTTAAATTTTAAAGCTACATTCAATCAAAAAAACACCACTCTCGACGTGGCGATTCGTCAATACGTAAAAACAGTTTTCGCCGCGCTTGAAAACGATGATCCCAAACTGATTATCTTCCCCGAAAACATAGATGAACAATAAATTTATGCGATTATTGATTTTTTTCGATCTCCCCATCGAAACCTCAAAAAACAGAAGAGAATATACCCGTTTCCATAAATTCCTGATCAAAAACGGATTTATTATGATGCAAAAATCCGTTTATTCAAAGCTTGTGATAAATAACGTAACAAGCTCGGCTGTAAGAGAAAAAATATCCAAGAATCTCCCTCCCGAAGGGATAATAGAGCTTTTAGAGGTTACGGAAAATCAATTCGCGAAAATAGAATATCTCGTCGGCGAAAAACAAAGTATCGTTGAGGAAAGTATGGATAGATTAATAGAATTATGATAAAGATATCAACAGCAAATATTGAAACCGAAATGGTTTTGAGCGAAAACAGTCCGCTTATTTTAATAGAGGAAAATCCCTGCGAATTTTTTAAGATTGTCGATGGACTCAATAAAGCTTTTTCGGAGGACGAATCGGATTTTACGTTTTGGGATAATGACGAGTTGTTTTCTTCGCAGAAAAAAGGTGAAATTCTTACCGATTTATTTTCTTTTGAATTAACAGACAAAAAAATAATCAATCTGCTTTATAAAAAGCTGCAAAACAATTTTTTAAACGGCTCATATTTAGTTCCGTTTAACGAAGTTATCGCAAAAACCGACAATTTTTTATCGGACTTATTCTCCACGGTCGATTTTTCGCTCAATTACAACGAATTTACCCTTGAAGATTTACTGAAAATAC
>ERZ808278.771-NODE-771-length-17330-cov-4.116585_pt1 | contig 17330 bp, 15 predicted proteins | sample MGYA00521239_ERZ808278 | MGnify/ENA primary metagenome ERZ808278 (study PRJEB31516, sample SAMN03275600) | gut metagenome | biome: mammalia-associated habitat; material: feces | host: Papio cynocephalus | place: Kenya | collected 2012-07-17 ... | reverse complement strand
GCAATTCATTAAACTTTTTAGGCGGAACAGAAAGTCATATCTTAACAGGTCTTAAAGAGCTTAATGAGTATATTGTTGATGAAACTGGGTGTTCAGAGAAAGAATTCAGGAATATTGGAAATTTCCAATCAGATTGGAAATTCGTATTTATGATTAAAAGCCCAATGTATGTATTTTTATTATTCTATTATTTCAGTCATTTGGTTGTAAATCATGCATCATTTGATTTATGCTTGGGAATTAATTCAAATCCTATTTTTGAATATGGAAATAAATCTTTATTAGATGTCGAAATTTCCAATATTCAAAAATCAATGGTTGAGAATATTAAGGCATTAAGTTCTAGACTTGGCGCATACGCAAAATTATCTGCAGAAGAACGTCTAGTACAAGAAAAACCAAAATTTAATAAAAAAGATATTTATGAATTAATGACAGGTTTATCACCAATCTATTTTATGGTTTCTGGAACTAGCAAAGAATTTCTTGATTTTATTCAAGAAATTGATTCTTTGAACTATCTGGTACATATTCCAGAAATTCCGGATTCAGATTCTTCATTATGTGCTAGAGGATTAAATTTTGACGATATTAAAAATACTTGCATTCAGGTATTTAATTTACTTAAAAATTAAATAAGCTGTTAAAATCCCATAAGAGATTATTGAATTCTCTTATGGGATTTTTGTTGCCTAAAATCAGTTTGTTTTGATTTCATGCGAAGGATAAAATATATATGATTTATACATAAATGGATTATCTCTTTTGTTATGTAAAAAATTTTTATTTATTCATTTTCTATCTTTTTCTTGTCATTTTTTTCTTTTTTCTCTTCTATAATGATTATATATGTGGAGGGACCACTAGATTTTCGCCCGCCGCGAGGCTCTCTGGGCGAAAATCTATAGTGTACTGGTCCCTCCTTTATTATAGAATTCTATAACCCCTATTTATTATCATTATAGTTATATATTTAATATTATATAAGAGCGGATTGTTACTTTCTATGTATAACTTATAATTTTTTATAATTTAATTTTTTTATTTCAAAAAAAAAATATATACGAATTATAACTTATTTCAAATAGGTCTACTAAATCAATTTTTAAATTCAATAAACCAAAATCACATTCCAACATCAATTAAATACATAGTCTAAATAACTTCAAAAAATTAAAAAACAAATGTGATATATAGTATCAGATGGTCTCTTATACGTATTTTATAAACTATTTAAATTATTCATTTTCAATACATTTACTTACTTTCAGAAAATAAATAATTTAAATTTTAAAGACCACTTTTATTCATAGTTGATATATTATTTCAATGACTGTTTGACATGAAAATAATTGGAGAACAGTCAATACATCAGAAACGAGGTAGAAAAAATGGCAAAAAAGAAAAAATGGGATTATTTAGATGAATATTTTGATGAATCTGGATATTTAAATCGAATCATCCCATCAAAAGAAGATCTTCAGGAAGAATATGAAGATTTGAAAGATGAGATTGCTTATTGTCAATATCAGTTGTATAAAACTGACAGAAAAGCATTTAAGAAAAATCAGAAAAAGAGAAAGAAAGGAGAACCTGTATTTTTAACATCAAAGAAACAGATGAAGAAAAGAAAGAAAATCTTAAAACGTCTGGATAAAGGTGGAATTTTAGATCGAATTATCAAATATTTAAGTGAACGAGCTCCATTCTTTAAAAGTTTGGGAAAGATGGTAGCAAAATTTATTTGTGCATTTTTGAATCTGAAATCTATCAAAGAAAATATTAGTGAAAAATGGTTAAGTCGTTTTGATGTTATTTATACCTTTTGTGTAAATTTATAAATGAGAAATACCACAAATAATTTCAATTCGAATTGTGAATATTTATATACAAATAGAATTGGATCACCAATACAAACAATGAATACTTCATTTATGATGGAAGTGATGAAAAAGCAGTTTTATGAATTAAAAGAAAAATATGAAAAACTAAATAAAGCATAACTGAATATTTAAAATATGATGCATAAAGTAAAAAATAATACGAAAGTGAGGAATCCCTTCTTCTCCTGTTGTATTCATGCATCATATTTATAAAAAATAAAAACACAAATAACTTATAGGTAGTGAGAATATATGGCTGGTCCAACAAGAAAAGTTCCAGATAAAAGAGTGCTTATTTGGAAACATTTCATCTCCTTACGTGAAAAACTTACACATTTATCCATAAAAAAGAAACCACCCAGCCATGTATTTCACTATATAGGAAGGATACAATTTATGTATGCCGTATATGATGGGAATAAATTAATCGCATATCACGACGAAAAAAGAGTTGTAAAACAATATTGCGAATCCATCAATCAAATAAAACATAAACAAGTTTATTATGTAAAAATTCCAAAAAGAATTTGGAAAGAAAAAAAATATGATCCGGATTTATATTTAATTCGATTCGGAAAAACGTTCATTCAATCTGGATATGCAGAATGTATCGAAACAGATTATAATTTAAGTTTGAGTGAACTATATCTTACGAAAGATATCTTGATGAAAATAGGAGAATTGTATCATGTATCTCCAAAAGAAATAAAAAATATCACAAAATCAATTTTGATTTTGGAAAAAATAATTCATCAAGAAGAAACATTGGTTCCAACACTGGAAGAATTAAAACAAATTAAAAGTCATCTAGACGAATTCAGATATCACATATCTGATTTAGAAACAGATGATTATTTATGGAACCACTAACTATTTGGTAATGATGCGTTCGGAATGCAATACCGGCGTATTATTATAAATCACCAACCTTATCATACACGGTACAAAAGCCGTGTATTGGGCTATCGCCAAGCGGCAAGGCACAGCACTTTGACTGCTGCATTTCGTTGGTTCGAATCCAACTAGCCCAGTTTACTCATAGATAAAATTCTAGGGAATCAAGAAGTCCTTAAATTAGGATACCGATGAATGGATCCAAGTGTTATGAAGTAAGTAGTACACAAAAAAAAAGGAAAAGGAAGCTAAAAGATTAGAGAAATATCTCTTTGAACCGACCTCAGAGTAAGAGGATAGGCTTCTCTGTAAGTTTAACATACGGGGTTTTCACGATGTCATAGATACGCAATCTGGTTTGTTAAGGACGACGTTAGTCTGATAGCCGAAGTAAGTCGTACAGATTTGACAGTGATTCAATATGCATGTGCATAATAAAACAAGGGAAAGAGTTTAAGAGCGGCAATTTATTTCCGATCAATCTGATTAAGGATGTCCGGTGGCGTCAATGTGAACGCTGTTTGCCGGTCGAATTAGGTTGTGCGACGAGGTTCGTGGAATCGGATATTTATGTGATGTAATGACTCGTTTTATTCAGAGGTTCTATGAACCAGCAGTAAGAATTCGGCTCATGATCGCTTGCGGTATGCCACTCATGGAGACCATACATCTCCACAGTCCGCATATGGCGGAAACACATCTTGAATAAAAAGCATCTGCAGATAATAACACCTTGTATAAAGATTTCATAGATTCTATGAGTAGTATTGATCCGGATAGGTCCAGAAGGGGTCTATCCGGATTTTTAAAGTCAAAAAAAATCAAAATAAAACAAAGGAGAATAGAAAAATGGGAAAAAGAAAAAATAAAAAGAAAGATCTTTCATTTCGGTCTTTTTTGAAAAAATGTGATTTGAAAGACTCAAAGTTTAAAAAGAAAAAAGATCCATTCAAGCATATCATGGAAAATAGTTTGGATAAAGTTTCTGAAGCAATGATTGATAATCGCTTCCAGATTAATTTTGCGGAATTAAGCCGCAAATCATATGAAAATACATTGCTTCCAAAATCGAAAAGAGGTCATTTGGAAATTAATGTATATCCAATTATTCAAGGATCATTAAAGATGCAGACGTATCCAATTCGATACGATGACATTGCATATTTTATTTTGGAAGTGTATAAAGATCTTGAATTTCCAATGATTGAAGGTATTACTGGACCTGGACGAGATAAAAAACGAGAAACTGCAATATGTTTAATCGGAGGAGATAGCGATAAAAGAAAAGAAATTCATATCGAACGAGATATGAAACTGATTCGTGAAGATGAAGATTTGTATATGAAGCCATTAAATGGATTTAAAATTAGGAGAATTCATTTTGAGAGATTAATTCATTACGTTATAGACAGTTCAATGCCTAAAATTGGAAATGATGGGCTTGCTCATGTGATTCCTGTAATTGATAGTTTACAACCAAGTACTAGACAGGGAATTTTCTTTGATTATGTTATTACAGGATATGCAATCATGAAAAATGGTGTAGGGTATAAGTTAGGTGATACACTTATACTTCGATAACACCGAATTTAAAGAAATAGATATGAGACAATCAAAAAAATCTCATATCTATTTCTTTTTTGTGTTATGAAATGTGTCCAAACATTCGAACGTACTCTTCTTCATCCATGTCATCTTGCATTGATGTTACTAAGATAAATGGAGCACCAAAAATATTTTGAGTTGACTCTGCTACTCTTGGTCTACCAAGGACATTTTCATATTTTGTATACGGAAATGCAATAAATGCATTTTCTTCATCTGTCAAATTAGATTTATCCTTAACATGAAGTAAGATGTCTTGAATTCTGAATTGCTTTTCTCCTACAGCCATTATGACACCTCCTATTCAAGATCAAATAATGTGTTGACAGAACCATTCAATTTGTTAAATTGAATTTTTGTACGATCCTCAAGGTAAATGTGAAATTTATCTGGATTATCTTCAGCTTCCAATTGAGAACCGTAAGAATGTGTGACGATACAATTATGAACCGCATATGCATGATCAATTGTTTCATCAGGATCAATGATAGATTTTGGTTGAATATCCATAAATTTATCCTCCTTAAATTTCTACAATCAGAAGTCCAGCTTCATTATTACGATCGAAAGTAAACTCAGTATTTACATATCTCATGTAGTAGAGATATTTTTCGAGTTCTGTAATATTGGTTTCGCAGTCATTTTGAGTTTTCACATTTCCTGCTGTTACAGAACGAATTGTTTCTGCCCAAGCATTATTCATTGTCCAAACTGTATTTGGTGGACGTTTTGCTGCAGGAATAACTCCATTACCATCACCAACTTTTTTGACTTTTTCCATGACCTCATTCATGAAATATACATCAATAAATTGGTTTACGAACATATAAAAACAATCAGGTACATCTTTTTCGTTTTGTATAAATGACCATACTTCCAACTCTTTTACGTATGCAGCATTATCTACTTCTAGTAAATAATCTTTGAAAGGATATGCTTCCAAATCATCTAACTCGCTATAGATACCATACATTGTTTGAAGTTTTGGAAAATTCATTTCAGTGATTCGTACGGTAATATCAGTGATTGTTTTTAGATTATAATTATATTTATCTGGTAAAATAATTACAGAATTCTCATTTAATCGAATTCCTGTTGATCCAGATGTAATAACAGATGATTCCTCTCCTGACTCTGTAGTTCCTTTTGTGGTAACTTCATAAGAAAGAATAACTCCTCCATTATCCCAATAATCAATTGAATCATATTCCGCAGGTCGTGTAATCATTTTTTGATCTTCGTATTTATTATACATGAAATTCAAAAATGAAACAGACTTTCGATCATTAGTACGTGTTTTTGCTTTTACAAAAAATCCATTTGATCCTGGAGCAATTTGAAATTCCATTTTTCGATCATTGTTTTGAAGGTTTGTGAATTTCAAATCATTCAATAAGATATTTACATCTTCTCCATATACTCCACGGACATCATAGAGCATGGATAAGAAGAATGAATCTGTGTATGGATATACAAACTCCGGATGATTTTGAATTTGGATATTCAGTTCTTCTATGGTATCATAAAGATCTGTATATCGACGCATAAAACTAATCAATCTACCATCCAATGGACGTTTCAAGAATAATTCTGCGTCTACCTTATCAATTAATACCTCACCACGGACAGCTTTTTCACGATAAGCTTCATCCAGGAAACTGGCACCAAATCGTACATCAGGAGTCAATGTCTCTTTCGCAGGCATTTAAATACCTCCTTAATCATTTATTTCGTTTTCTCCGAATAGCATTACAATAGTATTTTCCATTGGAGCTTCGATATTAAAATCTGGTTGAAGCATGATAACTTCTCCATTTTCTAAATCTGGAACTTGCTCATAATCAGTTAAATACATGGATGCTAAATCAGAATATTCAAATTTGAAATATGCTTTATCGAATTGTACCACGTCCGGATATAAGAGGCCCAATGGAAGAAGTTCTTCGTAATAGAAAATTTTTGAAGATTCTTCTAGTGATGGAAGATTTTCAATTGTAATATGCTCTTCATCATCGGTATTTGGTTCAATTACAGTTCTCGGATCTTTTTGACTATCAATGATCTCTTTAATTGCTAATTCACGATCTTCTTTTCGTAAGAATGATTCATTGATAAAATCTAATTCGTCATAGAAATAGATTTCGTCGCCATGCTCAAAACCAAAATACTCTTCATCACGTTCACGTTCAAATAGTTCTAGATGAAAAGTTGATTTTAAATTTGTAAAAGTTACACCAGTTCTACCAACTTGATATACATTTGGTAATCCTAATCTTTTACCATTGATATAAAAATCATAATAATCTATAGATGCTGGCTTATTGAAGTAATTTGCAAGGTTTAATACACCACCTTCACCAAGACCATCGACCAATCCTACTTGTTTGTGTGTATATGGAGAAAATTCAAAATCAATTACATCTCCAGGCTTACATTCTTCAAGCATCTGGATTCGATAAATTCCAAATTGTCTGAAATTTTCTTGCTTGTAGAGATTTTCAGGAACCAGCCTTCCATTTTTCCAAATTTGCAAATGATTGATATTTCGATTTGTGTAAATTTCGTGAAGAGTGATTCTCGGAAATGATGTTCGATTTAATTCGCGATGATATCGTTCAAATTTTTTTCCGATGTAAATCTCGCATTCTTGATTCATAAAATTTGAGTCAGTCATGATAATTTCAGATGTAAATACGGATGCATGTGTTCTTGCTTCTGTACCATCTTCCAAATGAGTTGTATATGAACTTCCTTTTAAAATTGGATAAATTTTATAAGATGTATACGGAATTTCATATCCATCCTGATCTAAAATAAAAACATCTTCTGTTGTTGGAATTGAAAATTCATTTCCAATCACGTTTAATGTGAATTTTGGATCATCTTCTGTAAATGTGTGTTTTGTTATTTGTGTAGTTTCAAATAATTCCTCTAGAAGAATATAAGAATTATCATGAATCATCCGTACTGGAAGATATAAAAATTGGCATCCTTCAGAAATCATTGTTAAGAAATATCCAACATATAATCCATCGATAAAGATCCGTAATTTTCGAATCTTATCCTGGAATCTTGGACGAAGCATAAATACATAGCATGGATCATATCCATCTAGTTCCACATAGGAACCAATTTCCGGAATATTTTCAAATGCTTTAAAATCCGATTGATGAATAGATTTAAATGGTTCAATTTGATCTTCATCCGAAACTACCAAAATGCCATGTTCTTCATCTGATTCATGAAATCCGGTAAACAATGGAGTTACTTCTTCTGGAGATTCAAAAAATGTTGAACTTCTAAATCTCGTAGTTGTATCAATACTAGATGCATACAAATGCATCATAAGACCATGTGTTTCTACATGACGAGCATAATTTCGAAGAACATTGAAATCATTTTTAATGAATTTCTTCATTTTATTTGTGGCATAGTTGATTGGATATGCAGTCCACTTTTCTCGAATTAAAAAGTCATTAATTGAGTAAAGTTGTTGATCAATTTTATATTCATTGATAAATTTTACAACTTCAGAAAATCGTTCTTTATCTTGAATCCAATCATAGTTTGCAATTTGATCTATCTTATTATGATAAATCAAATTAAAGATCTCTTCTAACGGAGTAGTATCATTACCCAAATGCATAAGAAATCGATAATAGAATTCATGCATTCTAGTATATTTTAAAAAGTCAGCTTCATGGTAATGATAATAAATGACACATTCACCCATGGAACGAGCTTTCTTTTCATACTCGATTGTGTAAATATTTGGATAATGAAGTTTCACTCCCAATCCAAATTCTGGATACATCATATCTCCATCAAGTTGCATAACGATAAAACTATTTTCTGGAACTGGCATTGCGTATGGAACGTTATCACTTCGTTGAATAACGAATAAATCCCGATCAGATACCACATAATCTCCAGTATAAAATTGATATTTCTTTAAATCTGGAAAAAATATAGTATAAAAATCAAAACTATCATATGATTCCATGATGCTTTTAACTGATTCTGGATATGTCATAACAAAAGATCCCTGATCCCATGGGACATCCATTTTTCTACGTTTCGTTTCAATAAATGGAATATACCAAGAATTTTTTCCATATCGAATAAATGAAAAATAAATCCCGTCTTCCGTAGCTGGTTGTTTTTCATAATATGGATATCGATTAGGAATAGAATCTCGGTCGATACTGTAATATTCCATTTGTATTTTACTCATTGTAGTATGCTGACAATAAATATTGTCTATAAACATAATACAAGTATCATGGAATATTTGCTTCTTCTGCTTTGTATAGACCATGGTTTCGCCAAATGGAAAAATTACAACCAGAGTTCCATTATCCATTCTAAATTTACAGTCAAAATATACCTGATGATCTATCATAATCACTGGTAAAAAAGCAAAAATATCTGGATGACTAATTAAATCATCCATCGTCAATTCTGTATGAAAATATTCGGACATTTTATAATCTTCTCGATTTGGATTATTAATAAGATCAAAATCAAGAAGCATACAAGCTCGATATTTTTCATCCAAAAAATAATCACCATAATCAACACGGGTAAGTTCTGAATTTTCAGATAATAATTCTTCTTTTCTTTCATCAGTTGTAGAAGAATCATTAAGTTCTTTTTTAATTTCTTCTAATCGAAGTTCGATGTCACTTTGTGACATTTTTAAATCTTTTTCTTTTGTTTGAAAATGAAATCTTTGATATCGAATCATATTTCGTTGTAACCGATAAAGATAGCTATAAGAATTTTCAATTTCCATTTTTAAGCTATCTGATAAACATCTCTCATTGAATGTATTATTGATCAATGCATCCTTGAATAATTCGGAGATATCACTCGGTGTTTCTTTATTTAAAAAAGACACGTTTAAAACCCCCTTTCTAAAGGATTTAGGCTTAAAAAACTGTTTTTAGCATATAAATTACTTGATTTACAGTCAGAAAACAATATTGTAATAACTAAGAAAGAAAAGGTGACCGATATGCAAGTTGTGACCGAAGCAAGTCTTTCCGATTCCTATATCTATGGAATGTTTAATAGATCAAATGAGTTACAAGCTCAGATCGTGAAAGTATTACAACAAGGGTTTAAACTTGACCGGAGTTATATTGAAAATCAAATCTTTCAGTTGCAAAGAAGTAAAGTTTCACCTTTGATTTCCACGGTGTTGGAAAATTATTTTAATGGAATCATAAATCTGGTATATATTAAAAATCAAAAAATGACGAAAGCGATTCCATTCATTGTACACAAAACATCAAGTGGAATACAGGTGAGTATTTTTGTATCTTCTTTTGCTACCCTTGATAAAGAAGGTACCACGTTGGAAATTCCGGCAAAAACCCTTTATACATTGATGGAGTCTGCATATATTGCATACTATATTCAGACACATCCAATGAGACTTCAGAGAAACTCTACGATTGTGAGAACGCTAAATTCCGTTTATACTGAAATGATTATGCGAGTCTTAAATCGTGATTTTGCTTTGACCGTAAATAAAGAAGTGCATGACCGAATTGCATTTCTCGTATCTAAATTTTTCTTAACAAAAGTTGCAGAAATTGAAAATCCACAAATCATTCGTTCTTATGCTGCATCTTGTGCACCAAATCTTGGAGCAATTGATGTTGATGCAATGAATGATATTTATGATGAAGCTTCTGTTAATAATGTGGAAGAATTATTAAATTTACTAAAAGAACAAGTGCCAAGAATGGAGAGTATGACAACCAGATATTTCATTGAACGATATCTGAATACGTATGGACAAAGTTCGATTCTTGCACTGGATTATCTGCCATATATGTTTATGATAGTCATTAATACTCTGGATGGATCTTTTCTCGTAAATCAACCAAGTATTGGTGATATTGTAAAAAATACACCAGGTTCATCCAAATTCTATTTTGAATTAGCAAAGATGATGTAAAATGAGGTGAGTACGTATGGCAACAAAAAAAATTGACGTAGTAGATCTTGTGTTACAAGACGGAATCAATTATAAGCCAGCAGTTCTAAGATCATACGCAAGATATAGTTATATGCCAGACGGGACTTCTGTATATAATTACATTTTAGCACTGGAAAACAGAATTCAACTTTTGGAAGCTGGTGGTGGAGGTTCCGGTGGTGGAGGAACTATTGATCCATCAAATACGTATATTATGAATGGTGGAAATACAAGACAATAAAGATAAAGAGTAGAGATAGATACTATGAAAGAGTAGTATCTATCTCTACTTCTTTTATTAGAAAGGGACTAAGATTAGAGATGAAAAGTTGGGAAGAAGAAGATGAAAAAATTTCAAGAAAAATGCTTACTGAGTTAGATAATCGAATTACAATTGAGCAGACACATCAGGAATTATATCCTCCATTAGAAACCGGAAATCCATTTCAAGAAGAAGCGATTAAAATGGGTCTTATGGTAGAAACACCTGAAAATTTTCGCTACCCATCTTATCTTCTAAAAACTTATATCATATCTAAAAAATTTGAAGGATGTAGTATTAATACACTAATTGGATATTACGATTGCATTACAAAATATATGAGAACTATAGATAAGCCAATTTTACAAACAAGTAGTAGTGATATTCGAAAATATCTAATCATGTACCAAGCTTCTAACCATGTAACAAATAGAACTTTAGATAATTTAAGATCTATTTTGTCTTCTTTTTATAATTGGCTTGAAGATGAAGGATATATTTTAAAAAGCCCTGTGAAACGAATCAAGAAAGTGAAATATGATAAAATTATCAAACAACCATTTTCAAATGACGAAATTGAAGCAATTCGAGATGCTTGCAAAACTCCAAGAGATATTGCATTGATGGATTTCTTATATTCCACAGGTTGCCGAGTTTCGGAAGTTTCAATGCTTGATATTGGGGATATAGATTTCGGTCAACGACAAGTTGTAGTATTCGGAAAAGGTCATAAAGAACGAATTGTATATTTCGATTCTCGGACAAAACGGCATCTTATTAATTATTTAAAGACTCGGACAGATTCTAATCCTGCATTATTTATTACACAGAAATATCCGTTTAAACGATTAGAACGAAGTGGAATTGAATATATTTGTAAATGTATTGGAGAAATCGCAAATGTGAAAGGAGTCCATCCTCATAGATTTCGAAGAACTCTTGCAACAAATTTGATTTATAAGGGAGTTCCAATTGAGCAAGTGAAAGTAATTTTAGGACATTCAAAAATTGATACGACCTTATTATATTCCACAGTAGATCAAGAAAGTGTTAAGATAAATCATACAAAATTCTGTTAAATACCCCGGTTAGCAAGCTACTAACCGGGGTCATGCCAGAATAAAACAAACCATTGTCACTCCGTAAAGAGAGGAAGGTACGTGAAATGGCTAAATAATAGTTTTATTCATGATTTTTAAATAGATGCATAATCAATTACAATTGCACATACCTCTTCAGTGGTTGCACATGCATTGATCTGACTTTCATAAGCCTGTTGTTTAGAAACTCTCGGTCTTACATAAGCTTCAATCTCAAAGGAAAGCTGAGTCAGCTCCTCTGCAGTCCAATCATAGGTGCAGGTTTCACCTTTTGCATTCCATGACGGTTGGAACTCTGTTTCAGAAGCCTTTGCCAGAGAGATCATAGAAATCATCTGTGTAAGGTATTGCTGTTTTTCTGCAGTAACAGAGTATACTTTTGATACTCCACCATGACAAGAAGAAGTTACGCCGTTTTCCTCAAGGAACTTAGCAAGTGCTTCTTTACTTTCATTAATTCTGTAAGCTTTTGCTTCATCTACCGGAAGGTCTGCAACAACGATTTCTTTCGGTTGAAGATCTTCGATATCTTTTGCATGATCACTAAGTGTTTTCTCAACACTCTGAAGAGATTCGTCTACTGACGTTTTCTGATCATCAACTGCAGTTTTTACTTCAGATACAGATTTAGTGATTTCATCAAATTTGTATTGTGCATTTTCTGCGTTGTTATTGATCTTCTCGTTTGCCTTATTTACTTCATCCTGAAGAGATGCAACAAGTGCCGGAAGATCAGAAGTTTCTCTCATGTATACAGAATAAAGATCTGTATCAACATCCTGCTCAATTTTTGCGAGTACAGAATAGTTGGTGTATGTAGCTGCAATCTTTCCATCCTCACACTGGATTTTCAGTTCAGCTACTGCAGTCTCATCTGTGAATGCAGTTTTAATTGCTGCAGATGAGAGAGACTTATCGGCAAATGTGAATTTAATTGCTTTTACAGGAGATCCCTTATAGGATACAGAAGTTTGCTCTACCGGATCAGTAATTGCAAATTTCTGACCATCGTTAAGTACGATCTGATATGCCATTTTAGTTTCTTCCTTTCTATAGAAAAGTTTTTCTTTTATTATAACTGTTTTCCGGTGTAAAAATAAGTGTCTGTAAAATAAATTTAGTTTTTGTATGAAGGAATATATTATCTATCTGGTTAAAGAATTACATCCCACTATGTAATTTATTAATGACCAAAAAACAAAAGATTAACCGAGAAAGGAATGATAATCATGTATTACGGTAAATTGAAAATACGCGTCAAGCGTAAAATCAACAAATGCATCTTATGTACAAAGGTGATGTGTTTAATTCTCTGTATCACAACATTGATGTTCTGTACACCAGATGTAATTGCATTTGCAATGACTGAAGAAGGAAGATACGTAGAAGCTCCAGTTGTTGTAGATGTAAGTGACGATACTGATGGGACAGAATTCGTTCCTACGGACAATGACCGAATGCCCGTAAGGGTTGAGGATGAAATTGAGCCCTCATCAGAAGAATCTGAAGAAACAACGGAAGGAGATGTTACCGACGAAACTGAAACTTTAGTAGAGGAAGGAAATGCCATCGAAGAATCTACAGAAGAAGTTTCTGACGAGTCTGTGGAAGAAGAAACAGAAGCAGAGGAATCTGATGATACAATTAGTGAAATTGAAGGGTCCCCAATATCAGAGGAAACACTTGATGAAGAGGTTTGTTCTGAGTCCGAGGAAGTATCTTCCGATGAAACAGAAGAAGTAGAAACAGATACATATGTACCAATGGTACGTTATACTGTTACAGAGGAAGAATATGCACTTTTATGTGCAGTTGTAGAAGCAGAGGTAACTGGCTACGAAGTTTGGGAAGGGAAAGGATTAACCCATGATCAAATTATTGATGCCAAAGCAAGAGTTGCTCAGGTATTTTTAAATCGAGTAGAAGATGCTGGAGCATTTAGTAACATATCAACCTTAGAAGAAGCATTACTTCAAGAGAATGCAACTTCGACTATCAAAGATGGCAGACTTAATAAAGTCAAAATAACTGAATACACTTTTGAAGCTGTTGATAAAGCATTGGCAGCAACAACTCCTGATATGACAAGAGGAGCATTATTCTTTAGCAGTAGAAATTCTGGTCGTTGTGGAACCAAGATTTTTACTGATGAAGTTGGTCACACATTTGCAAGATGACCAAAATACAATTGAATATAGTATTTAAAATGTACTTAGGAAAGTATATTATTTTATTGACGAAATAACAGATATAGTAAAATTGAATATGACAATTAAATATAGTACGTAAGATTATATTTACCCAAAGGGTATTTATAAAATAAATTATTTAAAGGAGTAAGAAACAAATGGCAAACTTTCTTATGAAAGGCACTGTAAAAGAAGCAGAACAGGTGTCATTTACAACCTCCACGGTAAAGGAATATTTGCAGGATTTATTAAATGCAGTAATCGCAAATGGACCCGACAAAACCCCTATGAAAATTGATGTCAAGTCATTGGATTTCTGGATGAATGACAGAAGAAGAGGACAGGGTGCTTATGTTCCATTTATGGTAACATTACCGAGGGACGCTCAAGTAAAAACCAAAAACAATGAAGAAAACGACATTGATCCGATTTTCCAGACCGGAAATCAGTCCAGAAATCTGATGATCCGGAAAGAAATCTACAATGTACTTCAGCCCTTCATGTACAACAGAAATAATTTAAGGGCATTTGAAGACTCCAATTACAGAAGAAGTCTGAAACTGAATCAGCCGATGGTTGATTGTATCAGAAGATATTCTGTACCAAAACTTGTAAAGACAGGAAAGAACAGCGAAGTGATTATGGTAATCATTGATCCGCTGAAAGTGATCAAAGGTGCACTTATCAGCAGAGACAACAGAAGCGAAGACTTCACTGTTTATGTCGATGATTGCATTAAACTGAACGACTCTCAGTTTAAATATGTTGTCACAAGACAGCTCAACAAATCAAAAGCAACTGGTGCTGATGATATTACCAGAACAATTCTGAAATCTATCAATACCAACGCAAGATAATTTTGATTTGTATTGATAAAGGAATGGTAACAATGTTACCATTCCTTATTTTTTATTTATAAGCCAGATAAAAACAATCTTTTAATATTTTGCCGATGTCGCATAGTGGCTTAGTGCGGTGGTCTTGAAAACCATTGATCTGAAAGGATCCCAGAGTTCGAATCTCTGCATCGGCGTTACCAAAATCAAACTTAAAGGAATTGACTACTATGTATGAAAATAAAAACCATTTTCAAGTATGTTTTAATATTATGAAACTTAGATACAGTGATTTTGATCGAATGGTTGATAATTTAAACATGCTAAGCATGGGAGACAACATCAATGTTTTTATCAATATGGAAACAGTGTTACGAAATTTATGTACTGTAAGAGACATTGATCAAAAAATGATTGGATCAAAGAACGTTGGTACTGGAATTATTGCGGATACCTTAAATCTAGCAGCTCATTACAAACGTTTCTTTGTTGATAATGGACTTCACACCAGAGTCTTTATTTATATGACAGATTTACAAAGTGACGCAATGAAAGAAGAAAAGTGGAATGAGGATTATCGAAGTTATTATTTTCTGAAATATAATCGAAATCCAAAATATGAATCATTGCGAGAAGAATTAGAAAAAACAGTTTATGCACAATTACGTTCCATCACACAATTTATTCCAGATGTATATTTTATTACAGCTAAGAATTTTGATGGAACGATGATTCCTTATATTATTGGAGAAAGTGATCCAAGTTATAAAAACTTCATCATCAGTAGCGATTGTGTAGAAACTCAATATACATTATTTCCAAATTATGTTCATTTTTATATGAAACGAGGATATTCCGCAAATATCGTTAATTATACAATGCAGGCATACTTGGAAAATATTTTTAAATTAAAAGCATCTGATGGGCAATACGCAAATTTGTTTTGCAATAGATCATTTTATTTATGTTTATTTGGAGGGATCGGTGAGAAATATCGGTGCATTGATAAAATTTCAGATTTAACTCCTCTTAGAGTAGTAAAATATCTGATTTCTGGATTAGAAAATCATTTATTAACATTTACTACTGAATCAGTAGAGTTATTACTTCAAGTATTTCCAAAAGAAATCCGAAACGAATTAGAAAATGATATTCGACAAATAGACATCAAATTCAAAAATAATGAATTAACAGAAGAAGATCGATTCCAAATCCAATCGCAAATCATTAATCGGTTTGACAATAATTCATTAACAAAATTAAGTCAAACGATGTTTTATGATAACCCTTTGATGCTTGAAGAATTAACAAAACAAGTTATGAATAGAGAATCACTTCTGTAGTGATTCTCTATTTTTTATCTTTAGGAGGTATAAATGGCATTAGCAGAAGGATCCGAATTAAGACAATACTACTATCAAGTAGCAGAATTTTATATCATGAATGGTTCTAGTATTGATGAAGTTGAAACTGTATCTATTACTGGAATTGAAATTGATGATGATTTTGAAAATAACGTATATCCGGTATTTCGAATATCACTAGGACTTACGCAAGATCGTTATTACAATATCATGAAAAACAAAAATACAATTAAATTTAAATTACGAATTCAGAAATTCTTTTTGAAGCCTGGATCAGATGAAAAATCTATGTTGAAAGATTGGATCAATGATACTTTCGTTACAATTCTCGATAATGCAGATTTTGATCCAGACGATAAAGGAAAAATCACAAACAGAGAAAACAAGACATCTCAAACACATGTAATAGACTCTCAAATGGAATTGTATTTATACCGAGAACAAGTTGCTGGAGCAATGAAAACCGAAGTAAATCAGGTATTATCTGGAGTAAATTTAACTTCTGCAGTTGGAGCAATTGCAACTACTGGAGGATTATCAAATATTTTAATGTCTCCAATGGAAAACCAGCAATCTTACAGTCAATTAATGATCCCACCATTGACTGTCCATAAAGCAATTCAATATCTTGACAATCAATATGGGTTCTATAAGTCGGGGTCCATCATTTATTTTGGATTGAAAGATAATTACATTTTAAATTATAAAGGAGGATGTAGTGCATTTGCTACTGGTGAAAAACAACAAACAAACATTGTTGTATTAGCCAAAGACAATATAAATGTCACAGACTCTGGAATGTTGGAAAAAGGTGGCGCACAATATTATGCAAACTGGAATCCAGAAGATGTAAAGATCAATAACAATTCAATTACAAATGATGTCCTATATGGTAACAATGTAAATGTGGTAGATAGTTCTACTACAGGTATTACAAAAGGAACCAGTACCGCAATTTCAAAGGGCAAAAATAATACTGCAACAGTTCGAAATGACACCGAAAATCAATGGATGGCGGATACTTACACAGCTCAAAGTAATTCTGAAAGTGTAGTATTTACCGGAGCAATTGAAGGATTGGATTTGGATGCATTTACACCAAATAAAAAATTCAATATTATTTTTGAAGATACGAGATTAACGAATAAATATCGTGGAGTATACTTCTTAACTGGAATAAAAACCACATTCCAAAGTATGGGTGCATA
>ERZ808278.770-NODE-770-length-17379-cov-3.801143_pt1 | contig 17379 bp, 15 predicted proteins | sample MGYA00521239_ERZ808278 | MGnify/ENA primary metagenome ERZ808278 (study PRJEB31516, sample SAMN03275600) | gut metagenome | biome: mammalia-associated habitat; material: feces | host: Papio cynocephalus | place: Kenya | collected 2012-07-17 ... | reverse complement strand
GAGCGGCAATTTTTCAACGCCCTCTTTCCCGAGCGGCATCTCCGCTATATCGCCGGCGGTTACGTCTTCTATAAGGCCGAGGATATAATCGACGGGGTCTTCGCCGAACATTTCGCGAATGAAATCGTAAACCTTTACGTTTTTGATTTTGTCAAACGCCTTATGCTCGTCGAGATAAGTTACGCCGAGGTCGAGAAGATAATCGTTGAACGTTCTCTGCTTCGTTCCGCCGCAAATCTCGTCGGCTATTGCAAGAACTTTATCGGTTGCCGAAGCATTACCGAGAACGGCGTCGAAAACGGTTGTGAATTTAACGTCGAAGAAATCCGAAAGTATCAACGGAATATCGCCGTCGGATACGTTCGTTCCCCAAACGTTTCTGTATTTGCCTCTTACGCACTTGTCGCTGAGGCTCGGAATCAATACGTTTACGAAATCGCCGACGCGCCTGTTCGGGAATACCTTTTCAAACACTTCGGTAACGACGTTGTCGCCGCCTTTTTCGATTATATCTTTAATATCGAGCCCCATCTCGAAATCTATGTCGAGAACGTCGGAAATCATTGCGGCAAGATATTTGCCGTCGGATTTTTTCCAACCGTCGGGAGTTTGCTCGACGTCTGCGGCAAGCTGAACGAAATCGCCGATGGCAACTTCTCCGAAGCCGCTGGATTTAACCACGTCGATTTTATCGTCTTTTTCGATTAAATCGATGATGAAACGGATAAGTTTTACGTCGCCGACTTTCTGAATAAGCGATTTATCCGATTCCGAAATTTCTTTCGAGAAGGAAAGGAAATCTCTTACGGTAAGGTCGCCGACTATGCCTATGAAATAATCCTTCTTTTCGTCGGCGGTGTAAGTCTTGTTCAAATCGAGAGCGTGGTCGATTATATCGTGAAGGCTCACGCTTAAAACTTTGGAAACGGGCGTGTATATATCGCCTTCCGAATTCACCCATTTATTTCCGTCGAAATCGATTTCGAGGAAAGTGTAAATATAATCGCCGAGAGCGTGACGGATATTTATCGCGCCCTTATCGCCGTTCGAGCCGAAGAGATATTGAAGAAGGTTTTTGCCGTCCTTTTGGTTTACTCCGTCGATAATCGCCTGCGCAAGGTCGAATATTCCGGTGTTCAAAAGGTCGGTTACGCCGATGCCGAGGGAAGTGCCCGCACCGTTATCGAGAGCGTAAACCTTTTTGCCTTTATCGAGAGCCGAGCCGCCGTTTACGAGAGTCATTCCGACGGCGGGAGCGATAAGCTCGCCTATCGTAAGTCTGCCGTAAATTTCGTTGAGCAACTCGTCGATTTTAACGCCTTTTCCCGTAATAAGGTCGAATATAAGATTGACCAGTACTCTGAAATCGGTGTTGAGAATAGGTTCGAGAACGCCGGATATGGATTCGAGCGCGGAGAAAACGTACTTGCCGTCTTTTATGCCCGTGAGGAACGGCCTGAACGCTTCGCCGATTTTCAAATCGCCGAACTGATTGTTGACGTCGTTCCTGAGTTTTTCATAATCTTTGTCGTTTACGAAATCTTCAACGTATTTGACGGTGATGAGATTCCATTCAAAGAATTTCTGGGCGAAATCGTTCAATTCGGTGTCCTGACCGAGAATTTTTCCGTCCTTATACGCAAGGGCGAACACAAGCACGTCGCCGAGGCTGATATTCTTCGCGTCGTCCGTGAGCGTAGTCTTTATCTTTTCCGTATCGCCCGAAAGAAGAAGCCCGAGCGAAACGTTCAAAAGGTCCGCAAGTCCTCCGCGAGCAACGCGGCCGAGCATCGTCCATTCGTTCTTTTCGGAATCGTAACTTGCGCCGAGCAAATCGCCGATGCGGATACCTTCGAGTTCTTCTTGAAGGTCGTACGAACTGTTTTTATCGAAGCCGGCGGCTATCTGCCAGATGCGAAGCCTGAGGGCCTTGTTCACTCCGTCCGTAAGACGGTTGCCGTCGGAATCCACGAAATAAGCGTTGTCGCCGACGCCGACCTTTTTGTAACCGAGAATCGCCCCGATAATATCGCCGAGGCAGGTTTCGGGCAAGAAGCCCTTAACTATTTCAGAGTAGGAGAAGCTTTCGGGATTTCTCAACTCTTTGATTAGGCTGAAAATTCCCTCTAAACGAATGTCGTAAATAATTGCAAGGGCGTCGTTTACCTTTTCGCCGTCCTTATACCAAACGCCGTCGACTCTGTCCGCGCCCAAAATCGCGCCGACGTAAATGCCGCCGATGGTTTTTTCAATTACTCCGTAAAGGTCGTTGACGCTGATTTCGTCTTTCGCGAATATTTTCGCAACGTCCTTCACCTTTAAATCGAGGATGCGCGCCAAAGCCTCGTTGGCAAGCTCGCCGTCCTTATAATATCTGCCGTTGACGTATTCGATTCCGAAAAGCTCGCCGAGCCCTTCGCCGAAAGTCATATCGCCGCAAAGGTCGATAACGGCGTCCGCCACGTTCTTTCTTATCTGAACGAGCGAAATTTCGGAACTTTCCTCTCCGATAACGTCCTTAACCGAAAATCCGAGAAGAGCTTCCGCAAGCTTGCTCTTGAAGCGGCTGCCGTCCGGCTTAACCCATCTTCCCTCGTCGTCCTTGCCGTAACCGAACGTTTCGAAAACGTCGCCGACGGAAAGGTCACCGAAGATAAGGATTACTTTATGTATTCTGTCCGAAGTGGTGGCGGCGTCCGTAAGAGCGTGATAAACGTCGGTGAGGTTGAGGTCCGCAAGGAACTCCAAAAGCCCCGTCACCTGTTCGTCGGTGCCGTCGTCCTTGGTGATATACCAACGGCCGCCCTTTTTGGTCATACCGAAAAGAGTACCGAACCTGATACTGTCGAGAAGTTTATCGACGACGAAAACGTAATGGTCGTCCCCGCTCGTAACGTCCTTGGCAAAAAGGTCCCTTATCTTAACGGGATTGCCTTCGGAATCGGTGAACACGCCGTCCAGAACCCCCTCGACGTCATATTCGCTGTCAACGCCTATCGCGCGGTAAATATCGCTGAGCGAAAGGTCGCCGATAGCGGAAAGACCGCCGGAAACCAACTCGTCGCCGAGAGTTGTCGAACCGGTGAGAGGCGAAATGAAGCCGCCGAGTTTGAGGTTCGCAACGAAGCCGAGAGCCGCGGGCTTATCCGCCTTAACGACGTATTTATCGCCCGATTTCTCGAATATTCCCGGAAGCAAGCCGCCTATCGTAATATCGGAAAGGGCGGTGACGATAACGGGAAGTTCCGTGGTTTCGTCCTTCGCCATAAGCGAACCGATACTGTATTTGCGGAGCTTTTCGCGCTGCTCGTTGTCGAGAATCGTCCCCGAGGGGATAAAGCTCATAAACGCGCCGAGCGGAATTTCCGAGAGGAACTGCTTGACGTCGACGTTGCCGGACAATAACGAGAACAGCGAAATCGACTTCAAGTCGTCTATGTAGGGTTTATTATCGGGGTTCTCCGTATCGATGAGCTTCGAGCCGGCAGCCTCGTTGATAAGGTCTACGAGATTGAAACCGTACTCTCTTTCAAGGTCCTCGATAGTGTAATTCTGCGGCGCTTTAATCGCCTTCGAGAACAACGCGATAATGTCCTCGGCAGAATATCCGCCGAGATTGCCAAGTGCCTCTCTAAGAGCCTCTTTATCGTCGGGTAATACGTCCGAAACCGTGAGATTTCCGTACAGGTAATATACGGATGTGGCTATCGACCCCACGGTTGCGGAAATACCCATTACGATACCGAGTAAAAGACACAGTAGCCTTTTAAAAAGTTTACTCATAACAGCATCTCCTACGTTGCAGTGAGTTTTCCATAATTTCGCAAGCGCGTAACCCGCGCACGCAAAATATAGATTTGCTTTTTAATTATATACTATTACCTTTCTTTTTGTCAACTTCGGAAAAAAAGTTTTCCCGAAAACGAGGTAATTTTTCCGAAAAAAATCGCCCGTAATTTACTTTCGTTTTACTTTCGCGTTTTTTCGCCGTAAAACCACGGTTTCGTTTTATTCTCGGCCGGCATACCCCAATTTTAAAAATCGCGTGAAAACGTTTGCTTTTTTATGCAAAAAGTCGTATAATTATTCCTAATTCCGCATATGCGGAATCTATTTACGGGAGAGGAATGATTGATATAATCGTAAACCCCGTCGCAAACGGCAAAAAGGCTATGAAATGCGCGAAAGCGGCGGAAAAAAGACTTAAAGAAAGAGGGGTGGAATATAAAATCCATTACACGTCTGCGCCCAAGCACGCCACGGAGCTTGCAAGGGAACTTTCAAAAACGTCGGACGTAATCGTCGCGCTCGGCGGCGACGGAACGATTAACGAGGTTTTCAACGGTCTGGACACGGAAAAAGTTAAGTTCGGAATTATCCCCTGCGGGAGCGGAAACGATTTTATCGCCACGGCAAATATTCCGTCGAACACCGAAAAAGCCGTAGACCTTATCGTCGACGGCGAAGCGAAACCCACCGATTATATGGTGTGCGGCGGCGTCAGGGGGCTTAACATAATCGGCACGGGAATCGACGTGGACATCTTGAAAAGATGCAGAAAAAGCAAGATTTTAAAAGGAAAATTGCAATACGTCATCTCGCTTATCATCTCGCTTATCAAATTCGTTTTTTATAAGTTTTACATAATCCGCGACGACGGCTCGGAGCGCGAGGAAAAAGAAGCGCTCATCGCCTGCGTCGGAAACGGAACGAGATTCGGCGGCGGAATAAGAATGTGCCCCGAAGCCGTAATCGACGACGGACTTCTGGACTTCGTTATCGCCGGCAAACTTAAAAAAGGCAAAATCCCGGGCGCGTTCATCAAGCTTATGAAAGGAAAAATTCTCGAACAGGATTTCACCTCGTTTGAAAGAGTGGAACGTATCCGCCTCGAATTCGACAAGCCCGTGACCGTTCAGGTTGACGGCGAACTTTTCGACGACATAGATTTCGACCTTTCGATAGTTAAAGGCGGCGTTAAAATTTTCCGCCCGTAAACCGTCGCTTTAAAACTCGGCTTAAAACCCGATAGTTCTCGCAAAGCACGCGATTTCATAAATCACGCGATTATACCGAACAAAAGCCGATAATCGACTTATACGGCGACTTATTTATATTTAATTTTGTATAAACGGTTTTTTTACGCGGCTTCCGACGACGTTCGGAAGCCGCGTTTTCATATACTTTTATTCCTCGGCATATACTGAATCAGAGGTTTTGTTGTGGAATTTATTAAAATGCACGCCGCGGGAAACGATTATATCTACGTAGACGGCGACGAAAACGAGGCCGTGGATTTTTCCGCGGCGGCAAGAAAACTCGGCGACAGGAGATTCGGCGTCGGTTCGGACGGTCTGATTGCCGTTTTTAAAGACGAATCGGGCGCGGCGGATTTTTTTATGCGCATTTTCAACGCCGACGGCTCGGAGGGGGCGACCTGCGGCAACGGACTACGATGCTCGGCGGCGTTTGCGAGAATAATCGGTAAAACGACGAAAAGCGAAATCAAAATACGAACGCTTTCGGCGGTTCACAACGTCGTTTTGGAGGAATACGCGGGCGAAATAATCGCCTCGGCGGATTTTCCGTTGCCGAAATTCGCTTCGGTTCACGAACTCGCGGAAAAAAAGCTATGCGAAATTCTCGGGTTGTCCGACGAAAACGACGAAGGCAACGAAAACGAGATAAGCAGTTTAAGCAAAACGAACGGAAAATCCGCCGAAAAAACCGTTTGCGTAGTGAATAACGGAAACTTACACGCCGTTTTCTTCGGAGCGGCGGCAGGCGCGGAAACCCTTGCGACGAAAATAATTCAGGCGGGGATTTTTAAGGACGGAATAAACGTGGAAAGCGCGACCGCCGACGAATCCTCCGTTTGTTGCGACGTTTACGAAAGGGGTTCTGGGATAACTTATTCGTGCGGAAGCGGAGCAGTTGCCACGGCGTTTGCGGCGAGGGAAAAACTCGGTTTGGATTGGAGCGTTTATCCGATTTCGATGCGCGGAGGCACGCTTTTCGTTAAGTTCGACGATAAAAAAGCCTATTTAAGCGGCGCGGTCACGCCGATTTACAAAGGTGAAATTTTCGAGGATTATTACCGCAACGCATTTGACGAGCCTAACGCGTTTAACGAGGGGGCGAAAAAATGAAATTCAACGATAATTTCGGAAGACTGCCGCCCTCTTACGTCTTTGCGGGGCTTGCCGTAAAGAAAAATCTCGCAAGAAAAAAATGGGGTGACGAACTTATCGATTTGGGCATCGGCGACGTGAAACTTCCGCTTTTCGGGTGCGTTGCCGAGGAAATGAAAAAGGCCGCCGACGAACTTACGAACGTCGACGGGTTCAAGGGGTATCCGCCCGCTTCGGGCTACGATTTTTTGAAGGACGCGATAATTTCGGATTACGAAAAAATCGGCGTAAAGCTGTGCCGCGACGAAATTTTCGTGCACGACGGCGCAAAGGGCGAACTGTTCGCGCTAAATTCGCTTATGGGCAGAAACGGCAAAATACTCTTCCCCGTTCCGTGTTATCCCGCGGCTCTGGAATCCGCAATTATTTACGGAAACGAACCGATTTTGCTCCCCGCCGACGAAAACGGCTCTGTTTTGCCGCCGTTCGGCAAAAGTTGCGACGCCGTTTACCTTTGCTCGCCGTCCAACCCGAGCGGCAAAACTTTGAGCGAATACGAACTCGGGCTTTGGGTGGATTACGCCTCGTCCGTCGGCGCAACGCTGTTTTTCGACGGAGCGTATTCCGATTACGTTTCAAGCGGCGGAATTAAATCCGTTTATCTCGTTTCCGGCGCGAAAAAATGCGCGGTTGCAATTCGCTTTTTCTCGAAGGGTTACGGCTTCACGGGCATAAGGCTCGGTTTCACGGTCGCCCCGCAGGAGCAAAGGGAACTCAACGATTTAAGAAAACGCCTTTCGGGCAGTTTGGATAACGGCGTTTCTTACGTCACTCAACGCGGCGGCGCGGCTTGCTTTTCGACGGAAGGACAAGCGGAAATGCTTGAAAGAACGAAATATTACAAAACCAACGCCGAAATTTTAAGAAACGCGCTGAAAGAGCGCGGCTTGAAAATCGTTTCGGGAAGCGATTCCCCTTACGTTTACGCAAAATGTCCGGACGGGTTCACCGACGAGGGATTTTGCGCGCTGCTTTCCGATAAAGCCGGCGTTATCGCCACCCCCGGGAGCGGATTTTACGAGCAAAACGGCGATTATTTCAGGCTCTCCGCGTTTCCTTCGAGAGAAGAGGTTTCAAAAGCGGCGGAAAGATTTATCGCCCTCCGCTTATAAAAATTTACCGTGTTTTAGCAAATAAGTCGGCCTATAAGTCGATTATCGATAGGTTCTTGCGTTAATCGCCCGACGCCCTCTCCGCTTCGTTTTCGTCGAAAAGTTTCTCTATTCCGCCCGTAACGAGGCTCGCGAGGCGATAGACGAGCGAAAGCCTTACCGCACCTAAATCGCCGCCCGTTTCGGTTTTTTCGTTCACGATGCCTATAACGGAAACGTCGCCGATTTCGTTGAGGTTCTTTTTTACGCCCAATCCCGGTTTCACGGGAAAATCGGAAATCAGAACGGTCCCTATTTCTTCCCTTTTTCCGAGCGCGGCGTCGATTGCGATTACCGCGCCGTAAGGATAAACCTTTTTAACGAATTCCGAAGCGAAATTCACGTCCAAAGCCGTTAAAGGGCGTTCGAGAGTTCCTAAAACGTAGGCTTTGCCGTTCAATTTCTCGGATAATAAAGTACCCGTCAGCGGGCCGAGACTGTCGCCCGTCACCGCGTCCGTGCCGATACAAACGAACACGGGAGTCTTGTTTCCGACGAGCGATTTTATTGCCCGCGCGACCGCCGTTTCCGCGCCGCGGGCAGACGCGCATACCGAAAAAGTTTTCATACTCTCTATTATTTACATAATTATTTTTTATAAACACTTGCAAAAAATATTATTCTGTGGTAATATTAAGTAAATATAAGTAGGATTTTGGGCTAATTTTTCACGGAGGAATCGCTTTATATGGCTCCGATAGATTTAATTTTCATAGGAATTATCGTCCTATTCGGTCTTATAGGCCTTTTGCGGGGATTTGCCAGACAGATGATAACTCTTCTCGGAGGGTTTTTCTCGCTTATCGCGGCGATACTTCTCGTTCCGCTTTTTTATAAATTGCTCTTTGCAAACGGCGCGGCTCTCGCTTCGGTGCGCGAAACTTTCGAGAATTTGTTCTCCTCGCTCACGATTACCAGCCTTAACGAGCTGGCGGCCAAATGCGGAGCGTCCGGCGGCGGAGCTATTTTGGCAAGATGGATAATTATGTTCGTCCTCGTGCTTCTCTTGTGGATTGTTTTAACCATCGTTTTCAAGCTTTTAAAGCTCGTTTTCAAGCCGCTTGCTTACACCCGTTCAAACGGCGCGAGAATAACCGACAAGGTTATCGGCGTTATTTTCGGGCTTGCAATAGGCGCGGCAATAGTTTTAATCGCGCTTTGGATTCTTTACTTTCTTAAAGACAATATCGAGGCGGTGGAAAGCTTTGCGAACAACCTTATTCCCGAAAACTGCTTAACGGGCAAATACGTTTCACCCGTTGCGGAAAAGTTCAGAGGATTCCTCAAAAAGATTTTCGACGTTTACAAGACGACGATTCCCGCGTAATTTCGGATTTAAAAACCAAAGCCGAAACGCGGAATATCGGAATATATAGTTTTTACAAAAGACGACTTTTTTACTAATGACGAATTAAGCCCGCGGGGCTTGCGAAAACGCAAGCCCCGCGGGCTTAAAAAATAACCCGATAAAATTTTACCGAACATTATCGGTTAACCGAACACCCCATTCTTTTCGGCTAAATTTCCTCCGTCAACCCGCAAGATATTTGCAGGCGGCGTAAAAAATCTCGCGCTGACCGTCCTCGTTGGGGTGAATACCGTCCTTGCACATAAGCGCGCAGAAGTCGTTGCGATTCAAAAATCTTTGCCTTATATCGATAACCTGCAAGCCTTTTTTAAACGAATTTTTTATAACCTCGTTGTTGAACATCTCCTGATGACGGTAAATCGTGCCGACGTCGCCTTTAAAAAACTCCAAAACCCTGTCGCCGTCGGCGATTTTCTTTATAACCCTGTCAAAATACCTGTCCGAACAAACGGGCGGCAAAGTGCAGGGTATAACCTCCACGCCCGCGTCAAGCAGTTTTTCAAGCGCGGCCGCGTAAAGTTTTGAAAACTCGTCTATATTCGTCTTCGGTTGATGCTCCTTTTCGGGCGAGGCGGCAACGTTTTGCCAATCGAAATCGGAATCGTTTCCCCCAAGCTCTAAAACGACGACGTTTTTAACCGTTTTATCGAGCGACGAAAGATATTTATCCATTTTTCCGCGCTCGAAAAACCTTTTCAGCGAGTTTCCGTAAATGGAATTATTCTCTATTTTAACCCGATATTCGTCCTCGAAAAGTTTTATGGCGTAAGTGGGCAAAATTTCTATTTTCCCGCCGTCGGTGGTTATGCCTTTTCCGATAGAATCTCCGAAAACCGTAATCCTTTTGTTAGCCAATTCCATAATAAAAACTCCTTATAAAAACCCGTCGAAACGCCGTTTCTTTGCGTCTTCGGGAAAAGTATATACCGCCGCCGCGCCAAAAACAACCTACTTCCTTTAAACGCGGCTATACGCTTGTTTTTCACGCGGTAGAAAATCGAAAATTCGACTCTACCGATGGTAGAATCGGCTTTTGTGAGCGATTTTTACCATATTTTCATTGATTTTTGCAAACAAACGTGCTAAAATACCTATGAAAAATGTGATTCGATTCCCGACGACGCCGGCCGAGAATAAAACGCGATTATCGGCGGCCGGACGAACGACGCAAGGTTCGGGTTAAGGCAAAAAATGGAAGATTTGAAAATCGTTTTCGCGCAAAATTTAATAATGCTCCGCAAACAGATGAAACTCACTCAAATCGAACTTGCGGAAAAAATCAATTATTCGGATAAAGCCGTTTCCAAATGGGAACGCGGCGAATCGATACCGGACGTTTCGGTTTTGCTCGAACTTGCAAAACTCTTCGGCGTTACGATAGATTTTCTCGTTGCGGAACACCCGGACAAGGAAATCGCAAAGGAACAAACTTCTTACGCGGCGAGCATAAAAAAGAAAAACAGACTGCTCGTTTCCGCCATAACTTTCGTGGCGATACTCATCGCAGAAACAATCGTTTTCATATCGATTCAGGGTTCTGCGCCCGATTTTTGGCGCAACGCGATGCTTTGCTATGCTATGCCGCTTCCGCTCGTTTCAATCGTCGCAATCGTTTTCGGCGGCGTGTGGAAAAATAAAATCGCGTCTTTCGTCAGCGTTTCCGTGCTGATATGGTCGCTGCTTGCCGACGCCTTTTTTATCATTCTTTTATGCGGCACAATCTTTCCGTACGTTTTCGTGCTCGGAATCCCTGCGGAAATTGTGGCGATGATGAGTTTCAAAATAAAGCTTCCCGAAAAAAAATAGTTTCACGTTTAATGTTATGGAAGAAAAAGATATTCACAAGGACCACAGACAAAGGCTCAGAGAAAGATTTAACAAGGATTCAAACGGATTTTCAAAACACGAACTTCTGGAATTGCTGCTGTTTTACGCAATTCCCCGCCGCAACGTAAATCCCGTTGCGCACAAATTGTTATCCAAATACGGAAGCCTTAAAAACGTTCTCAAAGCGGACGCGCGCGACCTTTCGGAAACGGACGGCATCGGCGAATCCGCCGCGACTTACCTGAACGTTTTGGGAAAAGCTCTCGACGTTATCGCCGAAGAACGGCAGGACGAAATGAAGGTTTATTCGCCCGAGGACGCGAGAATTTACCTTTTGAATCTTTTTAAAGGCTCTCGCACGGAAAAGTTTTGCGCGCTTTATCTTTCCAAAACGAACAAAATCGTTTTCAGAGAGGTTTACACGAGCGACAGCGAGGACAAAGTGAACGTCGAAACGATTCCGTTTTCAAGGTCGTTTCTAAACGTTAAGCCTTACGCCGTTGTGATAGCACACAATCACCCCTCCGGCAACCCGAATCCTTCCTCGGAAGACGACGCCTCAACCGAAAAACTCGCTATGCTTTTCGCTTTGAACAACATCAGGCTTTACGACCACCTTATCGTCGGAGCGTCCGATATTTACAGTTACAGAAACGACGGTCGTCTTGAAAAGATTTCACAATCCGTGAATTTGAGATTTACGGGGCTTTAAAATTTTAACGAATTTGCCGACGGCTCGCCCGAATAACTAAATAAGGATAATTTTTACGGGGCGGATTGCTTTTGCAATCCGCCCCGCTTGATTTTGACTATCTTTCGCACGGTTTTCTTTCGTACTTCTCGTAATAACAACCCTTGCAAGGGTCTTTTTTCTTTGGTTTTTCCCGACACGGAGGGAGGCAAAAACAGTCGCACGGAGGCGGTTCGGGCTTTGGCGGATTACCGCAGCAACAGCACTTCCGCTCCTCTTCCCGCGCGTCGGCGCGCCTGCCGACGCCGCAAACCACCGCTCCGACGATTGCCGCGCCTATCGCCGCGCCAAGCAGTATATCGCTGTTTTTCATAAGTACCTCTGCGACGCGAGTTTATCTCCGTCGCTATTATATTATATGCCTCGAAACGGGTTTTTCGTTACCGAAACGCATATAAGAAACCTTAGTGACGACGAATGGAATTCCTATTAAAATCAGCTCGCAATCGCTCCGTAAACCGTTTTTCTCCTTTCCTCGTAAGCCAAATCGTTTATGGCTACTTCCGCCAAATCGAAGCCGTTCTCAAAGGCGTTGTAAAGATGTTTTTTCGCCTTTATGAAGTCCTGTCTGACGTAAATTCCCTTGCCGTAACAAAGTCCGAGATAATATTCGGCCTCGGGCGAACCGAGCAAAGCGGCCTTGCGCCACGCCTTGAACGCCTTTTTCTCGTTCCTTTTCAAGCCGTAACCGTAATAATAATTCCGCGCGAGCAATAAAACCGCTTTGACGTGATTTTTCGCCGCCGCGCGTTTAAGGTACGCCGTGCCTTTTCTCATATCGATTTTCCCCGCGACTCCGCTTAAAAGAATATAGCCGACCATATACGTTGCCGAAGCGTGTCCGCGTTTTGCCGCTTCTTTATACCAACTTTCCGCAAGCGCGACGTTTCTCGTTTCGCCGCTGCCGTAAAAATACTTTTCGCCGAGTAAAAACTGGTTCTCGGTAACTCCGTCTATCGCGCCTTTTAAAATCATTTTGCTCGTTTCCATTTTCTCCTCCGTTAGCCACGAGAAATTGCATTAGAACCCCGTTCGGCTAATGTCAGTAAAGATTTTATGGTTTAATTATAACGACTATTACTTGACATATGTCTGTCATATATTAGAGCTTTTTTAAAAAAGATACGGCAGCCTTTATGCAAAAGGTACGCCTCATACGCTTCGTTTTTATAAAAAGATACGCCCCGTCGCTTTTAGGCGACGGGGCGTATCATCTATTTAAGATTTGGAGAGGGAGTATGCTGTTTTATGCCTGTTTTCTGTTGTTCTTCAAGTCTTCGATATAAGCCTTGGCTTCGGCTTCCGCTTTTGCAAGAGTAGATTCGTAATTCTTCTTGTAAACGGTTGCTTTGGCTATATCGGCGTCGATACCCTGCTGAACGGCGTTCCATTCTTCTTCGGTGAGGTCTTTCTTGATTTCGCCGAGATATTTATCTCTCTGCTGTTCAAGGCGAGCCGTGAGCTTATCAAGGCTGTCGAAGAAGGTCTTTTCTTCTTTCGCCCAAGCCTTTAAGTCTTCGATGGTCTTGTTCAAATCTTCAACGGCCGCAGTGAATGCCGCTCTGTATTGTTCGGGAATAACTTTCGAGATGGCCTCGACGGACTTGTAAGCGTAATCCGCGGCTTCGATGACGGCGGCTATCTGGTCCTTATATTTGGTGGCAAGCTCGTCGACCTTTTCCTTAATCACGCTTTCCGCATTGGCAAGAGCCGTGGAAAGTTCTTTCATTTCGTTTTCGATTTCCTGATTTATTTCGGAATTCTTGAAGAGTTTATCCGCATAAGCTTCAACGCTTCTTACGGTAACCTGACCCTTGCCGTTTTTAAGCGGCTCGGAATTTTCAAGTTTCAAAGCGGCAACGACGGCAGCGATTTGCTCGTCGGAAAGCGGGTAATCCGCAACCTTGTTTGCAAATTCCGCAACGTTTTTAACGGATTCCATCATAAGCGCGGCGGAAGCGTAAGTCTGATAAACTGCTCCGAGATACGCGGTGTCTATATGATTCATAGTCATCACGCTCTTAATATAAAAGTCGGAGTACGCGCCGTAAGTTTTTAAAGTAACGGCTTTGTCGAACACGGCCTGTGCCTGCTTTTTGGCAAGTTCGTAAGCGTCGATTGCGAAGTCTTCGATTTTGGAATCGTATTCCTTCAACATATCGATAAGTTCGTCGTTTTCAAGCTCTATCGCCTGTTCGAGGGAGATTTCGCCCGTTTCGCTTATGGAAAGCGCGAGTTTGAACTTCGCGAGAGAAAGATTTTTAACGTAAGGCTTATCGGCGTGAGCTTTTTTGAACTCTTCGAGCTTACGGCGAAGCGAATACGTGCCTTCGGCGTCTATCTTAACGCTGAGCTTCTTATCGTCGGCGGAAGCCTTAACGGAAGCGTGTACGTTATCGGTGAGTTTTTTGAGATATTTGTCGTCTTTTGCGTCCACCGTGACGTTTACGACGTGATTTCCCTCGGAAAGATAACCTTCTTCGATGGAAATATTAACTATTTTCTTAACTGCGTTTTCAACGGTTTCACCCTTGATTCCGCTTTCGTTATATAAAAGAACGATACCGTCTTCGTTTACGCCGCGAACGCCCGCAACGAGCCCGTTTTCGTCGATAACGAGTTCGACGGAGGGGTTGATGTCAAGGCTGACGTAACCGCTTTTGTCTTCGTTTTTGCCGCATCCTGCGAGAGGGATACACGCGCCGACTGCCAGAATTCCGGCGATAAGCGCAGATACAAACTTCTTCTTCATAATATTTTGCCTCCTTGTCGGGAATCGCTCCCGATTGTCTTTTCAATTATTAAACACCCGAGCCGAGCGTTTTGTTGCGCGTTTTTTAATTTTTTTGAAATTATTTTTTAATTTCCTGCCAGAAATTTTCAAAAGAACCGTATTTATCGATGATTTTGCTCTTATATTCGTCGTAACTTTCCGCGGAAATTTTCTCTCTTTCAGCCTCGTATTCGGCTTTATTATCCTTTTTGAGGCAAACCGAAAGCTCGTTTAAAACTTTGCGGAGGTCCTTAACGTATTCCTTTTTACTGCTCGGAACGCGGGTTAAGGTTTCAAAACCCATCGTGTCCACGTCGGTTTTTGCCAGAATGTCGAGAACTTTATCCTCGATGCCCTTAAATTTATCAAACGAAAACGAGGAAAAATATTCGCTGACGCGCTTCGTGTATTCGGTCAGCGACGTACCCTCGACGACCTCGCCGAAGAAATCCGAATATTCGGCGCAGGCGTTATCGAGTTCCCAACCGTTCCGCATTTTATATTTTCCGTTTGTGAGCTCCGTATATTCCGCAATAAGCTCCGCCATCTCGTTTTTAAGTCTCGTTAAGGTGACGCCGTTATCCTCGTCCTTTATGTCCCAATAATCCTTTTGATAAAAAGTGCACGCCTTTATTTCAAAATTTTTGAGTTGCATACGGATAAGAAGCCCCGCCGATTCGATTATGCTGGGTATCCTGCTGCTGACAAGTTTATACAAGCCGCCGAGAACGTTGCTGTCGTAAGCCTGTTCGAGGTCGGAAACGTTTCTCTCTCCCGAAAGAGCCTCCACGCTCTTCGCCTCCTCGCCGAGATTTTGCTTCGCTGCGGAAATGCCCGTCATTCCGTAAAACGCTTCCTCAGTCGTTATATCCTTTATAACGGCGGAATATACGCCTTTTTCGCAAAAATACTTTTCCGCCGCCGAAACGCTTTCGGCGATAAACGGCAAGTCCTCGTCGGCAGAAAATTTAACGGCGTTTTTGCACGAAGCAAAATCCATATAACCGAGCATCAGGGCTTGGTCGATAAACGCTTCCGCACTTTCCGCAAGCGGTTTTCCGCAAAGTCCGTTCATAACCTCGTCGTCGGCAAGAATCACGTCGGCGTCCGCGTTAAGCGATTTTACGCCGGTTACGTTTCCTTTTTTATCCGTAATAAACATAACGGACGGATTGATTTCGAGAACGACTGCGTAAGCTTCGTTCGTATTAACGCTCAATGCGATAACCGTGGGAACGATTGCGCACAGACACAAAACCGCGGCAAGACACGCGGCGACGTATTTCTTTTTGAACAAGGACGCAACCACGGCAAAAAATCCGGAAAAGCCCGTCTTTTTCTTTCGTTCGTTTTCCCGCGCCCCCTCGCGAACGGATAAGGGCGTATTTCTGACTTCTTCGGAAAGCTTAACGTTTGCAACCGATTGCTTCGTTTCTTCTTTTAAAAGTTTCTTCCACGAACTCATTTTCACGCCTCCTTTTTATAATTCGCTTTGATTTTATCCACGGCGCGTTTATATTTTGAAGTAACGCTGCCCGTGGGCATATCCAGAAGTTCGGATATTTCTCTGTGTTTATACCCCCACAAAACGTGAAGTATAATTATTCTTTGTTCTTCTTCCGTAAGATATTTGCGCATCGTAGAGATAACGGGCGAATCGAGTTCGCTCTCGTCAATAGAATACGCTTCTTCGCGCTTCAAATCCGCAAACTCTTCGTAAATCTTCCTTGAACGAAGTTCGTTCAGCGCGACGTTTTTCGTTATTTGAAGCATCCAGGCAAGCCCGTTTCCGTTTTTATCGAACTTGTCGGCGTTCTTCCTTATTTTAAGAAAAACCGTCTGCAACGCGTCCTCCGCGTCCTCCCGATTTTTGAGATACGAATAAGCGAAAGAATACACTCCGCCCTTGGTCGCCTCGTATAACCGCTCGAAAGCTTCTTCGTCGCCTTCGGCTATTCTATTCAGTTGGGCGTTAATCTCCCTGTGATTCATACTCTCAAAAACCGATAAAATATCTTTCGGTTCTCCTTCTCCGCTTATTATACACCCGTCGAGGCTCGTTTGTTGCGTTTCGACGAAAATTTTTTTAATTTATTATTAAAATCGCGACTTATTTTAAAAAGCGCAAGTTATTTTAAAAGCGCGCCGAAAGCTTAAAGCTTTCGGCGCGCAATTCTTTAATACCCGCGTGCGGGTATTCTTTTCAATAAAATCACGCAAATCGCGCCCTTTATTATATCGGACGGGATAAACATAATCCAGAACGTGAGCAAAATATTCCAAATATCTATATCTCCGCCGAGATACAGGGCTTTTAAAAGCAGGAAATAAACGATTCCCACGACGTAAACGGTTATCGTTCCCAAGCCGACCACCGTAATTTTACGAAGAAGCTTATCGCCGCTTTTATAAAGAAAACCGCAAACTGCCGCGCTTGCCGCAAAACCGAGCGTGAACCCGAACGACGGAGCGACGACGTAACCGAAGCCGCCTCCGCCCGCAAAAACGGGAACGCCCACAAGCCCTAAAACGATATATAATCCCACGCCGATAAGCGAATCCACTCCGCCGAGATAACACGCGAAGAACAAAACCACCGCGGACTGCAAAGTCATCGGAACGGGAACGAATGGAATACTTATTTTTGCGCTGACAACCAAAAGCGAAACGAAAAGCCCGATAAACGCAATTCTCTTTGCCGACATAATTTATTTATCCTCCCGATTTTTGCCAAGGAGTTTATACCCGCCGAAATACACGACACCGCCGAACGCCCCCACCGAGCCGAGTTCTTCAACGCCGATTATCAGCACTTCGATAAAATAAGCGTAGGAATTAGAACCGGTAATCACGAAAATAAGCGGCACGGCAAACGCGTTGAACGTCACCGGAAAGATTATCCCGACGAAAAATCTTGCGAATTTGTCTTTTATCGCTTTCCCCGCGAAAAAAGTGCAAACCGCCGCGAGCAACGTTGCAAAAGAGCCTATGGCAACGTCCGCGATTCCTCCGCCGCCGAAAACGTTGGTTACGAGGCAGCCCACGAAAAGCGCGGGAACGCTTTCCGGAAAGAAAAGCGGAAGAACGGTTAACGCTTCCGATATGCGGAACTGGAAAATCCCGAAAGAAAAGGGGAAAAGTATGAGCGACGTTACGACGTACAAAGCGGCTATAACGCCCGCCCGACACAAAGTTTTGGCGGAAATTTTTCCGAACATTTTAAATTACCTCGGTTTTTTTATTTTTCAGGGCAAAGTTAAACTTTCGTTTTTCCTTTCCCCGCGAAGTGTTTTCCGAAAACCTTCGACCGTGTTATC
>ERZ808278.769-NODE-769-length-17380-cov-4.818355_pt1 | contig 17380 bp, 10 predicted proteins | sample MGYA00521239_ERZ808278 | MGnify/ENA primary metagenome ERZ808278 (study PRJEB31516, sample SAMN03275600) | gut metagenome | biome: mammalia-associated habitat; material: feces | host: Papio cynocephalus | place: Kenya | collected 2012-07-17 ... | reverse complement strand
TGCAGCGTATCTTCCGCATCGGCATACACGCCCTGCACGATTTCAGAACTATCAATAAATCACTCAAATGAAAAAACTATCTTTCAAGCAACTGCTTTCCAAATTGTTTGTTCCTTGTGTAGCAGTTGTTTACATCGGAATGTTAGTATTCTCGGTTCGGTACGAAATGAATCCGTATCTCTGGTTCGATGAGGCGGGACAATTTTGGATAGCCAAAGGGCTAAACCACGACTCAGACCCGATGTCGGCTACAGGAGGAATCTTGGAGGTTATCAAGAATAATCAAAATTACAATCTTGATCCGGGCGGATTCAGTCTGCTTCTTCATTTCTGGTCATTTGTGGGCAATGGGTATCTTTGGCTGCGCCTATTGCCATTCTTGTTTTTTGTCTTGACAATCATTGGGTTTATCTATTTGGCATATCGTTGGACGGGCAACAAATATACTGCTGTCTTGATGGGGTTCATTCCAATGATTATCCCGATGATTTACCATGAAGCATTTGAAGTGCGCGCATATAGTATGGAGGTGTTGGGTGTAGTGGCAGGTGCAATAGCAATAGATAGTCTGCAAAGGAAAATCAACTACAAACGATTGATAACGTGGTCATTGGTGCTATGCATATTCCTTACATCACGATATTCCTTTATTATGGTCGCCTTTGTTATATCGACCTATGTCTTGTATTTAATTTACAAATCGCAAGAGAACACAAAACGCAAAATAGGCATGGCGTTGGTATATGCCATACCACTTTTCTTGACATTGGCGTTTGATTATCTCTGTGCCATGCGATATCAGAATCCTGAAGTGAGAGCCCTGTCCTATTTGCCCTACATTAACAACCATCCCAAGTTGCTGATACACACAAGTTCCTTGAGGCATTGGTTCTACCTGGGCATTATCGGATGGTTGGCATATATACTGCGTGGGACGAGCCGGATACAGCCATACAAAGGTCTGATATACACCACCTTAGCGGCAAACGCACTCTTTGTGTTGCTTTCTTGCTTGGGTATGCATCCTTGGAGCGCAGACTCCACACGCTGTATATCAATGATTACACTAACAGTATTGAGTATCACGGCATTATGGAGTGAACTGGCTACGCTGCTATTCAAATACACGGATGCGCGTTATGTGTTATTAGCCTTTATATGTTTACGTTTAATATCCTTGTACAAACCTGATTATAAGGCATCAAAGGACAGACAAAACGCATTGACCGAGTGGCAGTCGCTTGATTATAAGGGAGGTAAAGTGTATATTGACCGTTGGGAATCTCCCTGTATGCGCTATCAGTTTGAATACGGGTCGCTACAAGAAGAACCAAATTACCCTGCCCAATTTACATGTTCCAAAGGGGACAAACATTGTGTTAATGGAAGAAATGGAGAAAAAAAGCCCTCTTCTGATGAATGGTACGCTACTACGCAACCTGATTTGAACGACCTAACAGATTACACCATCCTCATCGCCCCCGAGTTATACCAATACCGCCCGAACAATAGTGACCAATGGCAAAGCATCAATAACCGCGGTTGTGTATGGATACAAAAGTCATCTGCGGTCAGGTAGAAGTCAGGCTGCAAATATATTTTGTGGTGTAGCGGGAAAGTTGTAACTTTGCAGACGAAAAGGCAACTCATGCGCAAAGGTGACCTAATGACAGTGACAATAGATAATGATTCGGGTTTCTGCTTCGGTGTGACGGGGGCGATACGGAAAGCCGAAGAGGAACTGAAAGCAGGGCGATTGTTCTGCTTGGGGGATATTGTGCACAACGGACAAGAGGTTGACCGGTTGGAGGCCTTGGGCCTGGAAACGATTGATTATGATGACCTCCGAACCCTACACAATGTGCGGGTGCTGCTGCGGGCACACGGTGAGCCTCCGAGCACCTATCGCATAGCCGAGCAGAACAACATTACGATTATCGATGCCAGTTGCCCTGTGGTGCTGCACCTGCAAAAGCGGATTCGCGATACCTACCGGCAGACACAAGGGCAGGAACCGAGGGCGCAGATAGTGATATTCGGCAAGATAGGACATGCGGAAGTGATTGGTCTGCAGGGGCAAACGAATAATACGGCTATCGTGGTGGAAGGCATGAACGACCTCGACAAGTTGGATTACGGGCGACCTGTCTATCTATTTTCGCAGACGACGAAATCGGTGGAGGAGTTCCATAGGTTGGTAGAGGCAATAGGTGCGCGTGTAGAGGAAGGCGTGACGTTTGGGTGGCACGATACTATCTGCCGAAATGTCGCAAACCGAGTGGAGAAGTTGCAGAAGTTTGCGCGAGAGAATGATATTGTGGTGTTTGTGGGCGGTAAGAAGTCCTCAAACGCCAAAGTCCTGTTCCAAAACTGCCAAGAAGTAAATCCTCGCACGATTTTTGTAAGTAGTGAAGAGGAGTTGACAGATGACATTCTGTCAGCGTGCCGCGAGGTGGAGAAAGTGGGGATATGCGGTGCGACATCCACGCCGCTGTGGTTGATGGAGAAAGTGGGACGTAAAATTAAAAATTAAGGATGAAGAATTAAAAGTGGTATGTAGGGTGGGGCGAGGTATATATAATTGGAAACCAACAATAAAAGATATGGAATATAAGATTAAGACAATCGGTGTGCTCACCTCGGGTGGTGATGCTCCTGGTATGAATGCGGCATTGCGTGCGGTAACACGTGCTGCTATTGCCAATGATATTAAGGTAAAGGCCATCTATCGTGGCTACAAGGGCTTGATAGAGGACGAGGTGAAGGAGTTTACGACGCAGGATGTGAGTGGTATCATTCAGCGTGGCGGTACCATTATCAAGACTGCGCGCTGCCCTGAGTTCAAGACAGAGGAAGGGCGCAAGCAGGCTTATGAGACCATAAAGAAAGAGAAGATAGACGCTCTGATAGTGATTGGCGGTGACGGTTCGTTCACGGGCGGGCGACTGTTTGCACAGGAGTACAACATTCCCGTAGTGGGTATTCCGGGTACGATTGACAATGACTTGTGGGGCACGGATGTGTCGATTGGTTATGACACATCGCTCAACACAATCATGCATTGTGTGGATATACTGCGTGATACAGCCACCAGTCACGAGCGCGTGTTCCTGGTGGAAGTCATGGGTCGTGATGCGGGATTCCTAACGCTGAATGCGGCTATTGCTGCGGGTGCAGAGGCTGCCATTATTCCCGAGCGTGCGACGATTATGGACCAGATAGAGGCTGCCATCGGTCAAGGGCGTCGCAAAGACAAGAACTCAAGCATCGTGCTTGTTCAGGAGCATGCTATCGAGGGCGGTGCCCAGGCAGTAGCCAAGATGGTGGAGGCTGCGCACCCCGAATACAGTACCCGCGTGACGATACTCGGACACCTTCAGCGTGGCGGTTCGCCGACAGCCAACGACCGTATATTGGCATCGCGAATGGGTATCGCGGCTATTCAGGCATTGTTGGAGGAACAACGCAGTATCATGGTCGGCATAAAGGACGACGAAATCGTGTATGTGCCGCTGACCAAAGCCATCAAAGAGAAGAAAGATATCAAAGCCGACAAGTGGTCTGCGATGAAGATACTCTCGATATAATTAAAAATTAAGAGTGAAGAATTAAGGATGGTATGTAAAGGTATGGGGAAAGGAGGGCATAATCTGCAAAGGAGTAGTGACCAACCTATAACTAACCTATAACCAACCACCAACAAAGTAAACAGAAGAGACTGCCTGACGAGCGTGCGGGCAGTCTCTTTGTTTGCAGGAAACAGGACATCCTACAGCGGAGTGCAGGAGGTCCCGAGGGGATTAGAAGTAGAAAGCGACGTAGAGGTTAGCACCGATGTTGTCTGTGCCAAAGTGGAAACCTTGGTTGGCAGGCGTGATGAGTTCAGTGAAGGTTTCTACCTCTTTGCTCATGGTGTTCCAGCCCTCGTAGGTGGTAGCCCGTGCGAGATTGACGGCATAGTACAAGCCTACGTTGACATTGGCACCAAGTGCAATTTTGGGAGCGACGAACCACTCGACACCCACGCTGCCGTATAGTCCGACCATGTGAATGAGTTCGGGGTTCTGCTCGGTAAGGATACGTGCTTGCGGCATGTAGCCTGCGGGTGCGGCATAGGTGCCTACTGCGATGTCCGGTGCCTGAATAGCCTCGGTGATGGCGTTGCCATAGGTGTACTTCTTGCTATAGGAGCCAAAAGAGTAGTTAACCCCTGCGCCAAAGACACCCTGCACAGGGCGAGTCTTGCCTACACGGTATTCAACCCCCAAAGCGAGACTTCCCGTAGCGATGTGGCGGTGCTCGGAGTCAATGACCTTGGCACGGCTGAGGGGGTCGAGGAAGGCTGCTGCTTCATCAAGTGCGTATTGGTTGTTCTGTGTGGCAGAGAAGCCGAAACCTACGTTTGCCTTGGCAGCAAGGTTGTCGGAGAGCATGTAAGTGCCCATGATAGATACGATGGGCTTGCCCCAAGCGAGTTGCGAGGCTGCGTCGTTGATTGGTTCTCCACCCAAAGCACCCAGGGCATTGTTGGTGTTGCCATTGAAGAAATTGCCCAGATAAGTGGTGAGAGGGTCCAGCGAGAATCCGAGCGAGAAATCGCCTTTGGCGGGCAACCATGTGGAATAGTCGCGCGTAGCACGCTCCTCGGGTGTGAGTTTCTCGGCAGCAACCATAGGCATGGTCAGTGCTGCGGCGAGAAAGAGACATGATATCTTTTTCATATTGACAGTCAATTAGTTGTGAGTGAATAACGGATTAGTAGTGCCAACCAAGTACATTGTCGGACAGATAGATAGTCTCGCCATTGACGATGTCAATGCTTGTGTTGCCAATGCCATAGATGGTCTGTGTGGCGTAGTTGGGCACAAAGTCGAGTGACATTGTGGATATGGTGTGACCTATGAGTTTGTCGCCTTCGCTGAGTTTGTCGTTGAGGGTGTAGCCATTATAGTACCCTTCCACGGTCTGGGTCTTATCCTCGAATTTCTTGTCGTCCTTGTTGAACTTCTTGTAGTAGTGTGTGGTGCTGCTGAGATATGACTGGGCAGTAACAGAGACTTCTACATCATTGATGTCCCATACGTCGTAGAGGTTTGCGGAGAGGGTATAGTTGCCCGTTTCATCTGTTGTGATGTCGTAAATCAGTTTCTGCGATGCGTACTGGGGATTATTGTTGGAGAACTCAACCTTGAGTTTTACAGCCTGATTGGCATTCTGCTTGTCCGCCGAAACCGTGTAACCCTTGTCATAGTCTTCGCTGTCAATCCACGTCCGCTTCTCGTACATCTGTGCAATCTGACCGGAAAGGGTGATGACTTGTTGGCGTGAAAAGTTGGGTGCGGTAACGTCTTTGGTAACAATCATGTTGGCCGCCGTAAAGGTCTTGCCGTTCTCAATATCCACCGATGTTTGCGATTCCGCGAAAGAGGCTTCGATTTCCATGACGTTGCCATTGACCATGTCGAAGTACTTGCCTGTGAACGGGCGTGTGTGTACCGTTGCACCCGTGATAGCAGCCTGACCTACAGGTATTTCAACGGAATAGAATCCGTTGGCGTCGCATACGGCTTCGAATATCTTGTCCCCGTCTGTGGCATTGGCATCGTACTTCTTGTACGGCACTTTGACTGCGACAGCACAGCCCTCTGCCGGTTCGTTGATAAGGACATAGGCGTTGCCATCCTGCTGATAGCCACGGTCCACATAGACGTAGCCTTGCACAACGGCTCTGCCTACGATGTCGTTGAAATCCAACTGCGATTGCTGGTTGTTGCACCCGATGAGTGCGAGTGTAGCAAGTGCTACGAGAAGAATTTTCTTCATAGTGAATGAAAGATTAAATAGTTAGTAATGAGAAAGTTAGTGTACTTCTTACACGTCGTTTGATATCTGTTTGCGATATGTGCTGATAGTTGTCAGTATTATGTGTGAATGGTTGTACATACTATGGCGGTCCTACACGGCAAGGACCTCAACGGTGCAAAGGTACTACTTATTTTTGATGTGAACAAACAAATGTTTCTATTCGTAATGATTTTTCGTGGTGTAAATTGGTGTTTTCTTAAAGAATGTCGTCTTTTTCGGAAGAAAAAGACGTGCGGAGCGGCGTGACAGTGCATGAACAGGGGGAATGCGGGGTATTGAGAGCAGGTGGGGAAAATAACATATTATGAATGGAATTTGTGTATATCGGAAAAAACGACTAACTTTGTCGGTCTGATTGCGACAAAGTGTGCGGCAGGATAGGGGTGTGGGAGCAGATGGGTTGCAAGAAGGCATATTATATATAAGGAGTGAAAAAGAAACAGATATTTATCCATTAAGTCGATGAAGAATTTCGTAGAAGAACTCAGATGGCGTGGTATGCTGCAGGACATCATGCCCGGTACGGAAGAACAACTCATGAAAGAGCCAACGGCTGCGTATGTGGGCATTGATCCTACCGCTGACAGCCTGCACATTGGTCACTTGTGCGGCATAATGATGCTCAAGCATTTGCAACGCTGCGGGCACAAGCCTATCGCCCTCATTGGCGGGGCTACGGGTATGATTGGCGACCCCAGTGGCAAGTCTGCAGAACGTAACCTGCTGGACGAGAAGACCTTACGCCATAACCAAGAGTGCATACAGAAGCAACTGGAGAAGTTCCTCGACTTCGGTCACGGTGACAATGCCGCCGAGTTGGTGAACAACTACGATTGGATGAAGGACTACACCTTCTTGGATTTCGCACGCAACGTGGGCAAACTCATCACCGTCAACTACATGATGGCGAAAGACTCAGTCAAGAAACGCTTCAACGGAGAGTTCTCACAAGGCATGTCGTTCACCGAGTTCACCTATCAGTTGCTGCAAGGCTATGATTTTGTGTACCTTAACAAGCATAAGAACTGCAAGATGCAGATGGGTGGCTCCGACCAATGGGGCAACATCACTACGGGTATCGAACTCATCCGCAAGATGGGCGGTGGCGAGGCTTATGCCCTCACTTGCCCGCTCATTACCAAAGCCGACGGCGGCAAGTTCGGCAAGACAGAGAGTGGCAATATCTGGCTTGACCGCCGCTATACAAGTCCGTATCGCTTCTATCAGTTCTGGCTTAACGTGAGCGACACGGATGCCAAACGATATATCAAGATATTCACCTGTTTGGATAAAGCGGAGATTGACGCACTCATCGCCGAGCATGACCAAGCCCCGCACCTGCGCTTGCTGCAGAAACGCCTTGCGGAAGAGGTGACCGTGATGGTACACAGCCGCGAGGACTACGATGCTGCCGTGGAGGCAAGCAACATCCTTTTCGGAAACGCTACGGCAGAAGCCCTGCACAAACTCGATGAGGAGACCTTCCTTCAGGTATTTGATGGGGTAGAGCAGTACGAAATCAGCCGTGCCGAACTCGAAGCCGGTATAGCACCACTTGACCTCCTTGCCGAGAAGACGCACATCTTCCCCAGCAAGGGTGAGGCGCGCAAGATGATACAAGCCAATGGCTTCTCCATGAACAAAGAGAAACTGACCGACCCCCAAACGCCCATCACCACCACGGCATTGCTCAACGACAAGTACATCCTCTTCCAGAAAGGCAAGAAGAACTACTACCTCGTAGTGGTGAAGTAAGAAAACGATACTCCGAGACAGATGACAAGCACCCCGAAAGACTGACAGACAGGTCTTTCGGGGTGCTTGCTGTTTGTGACTGCGGCGGGTGGCGCTTGCGTGCGCGGTACGCCGTGCTGGCGTAGATTAGGCGTGTGCCGAGAGGAAGCGGTCGGCGTCCATGGCGGCTTTGCAGCCGGAGGCGGCGGCGACGATGGCTTGGCGGTAGTGCGGGTCGGCACAATCGCCTGCGGCAAAGACGCCCGGCACATTCGTGCGGGGGCTGTCGGCGTCCGTGATGATGTAGCCTTCGGCATCGCGGTTCAAGTAGCCGGCAAACAAATCCGTATTGGGACGATGCCCGATGGCGAGGAAGAAACCCTCAATATCTATGTGGCGGAGTTGCTCGTCGGGCGTGCCTTTCTTATATATAAGGTCTGCGCCGTGTACCTTGTCTTCGCCCGTGAGACGCAGGGTGTTGCACTCGAAGAGCACTTCGATTCTCGGATTCTCCAGCACACGCTTCTGCATGATGTCGGAGGCGCGCAGGTAGGGTTTGCGGACAATCATATAGACCTTTTCGCACAGCCCCGCGAGGTATGACGCTTCCTCGCACGCCGTGTCGCCGCCGCCTACGACAGCCACCGTCTTTTTGCGGTAGAAGAACCCGTCGCACGTAGCGCACGCCGAGACTCCGCGCCCCTTGTAGTCCTCTTCGGACTGTATGCCGAGGAACTTGGCACTCGCGCCCGTGGCGATGATGACCGTGTCGGCGGTCCACCACTCGTTGTCGTCAATCTGCACACGCTTGGGCGAGGTGCTGAAGTCCACTTTGGTGACCACGCCCGCACGTATGTCTGCGCCAAAACGTTCCGCCTGACGACGCATGTCGTCCATCATCTGAAAGGGTTCGACACCGTCCGGGTAGCCCGGGAAATTCTCCACTTCGGTGGTAATCATGAGTTGTCCGCCCACCTGCATGCCCTCGAAGAGGACAGGGTGGAGGTTAGCGCGCGAGGCGTAGATGGCGGCAGTGTAGCCCGCAGGGCCGGAGCCGATGATGAGGCATTTGGTGAAAGACTCCCCCGACCCCCTCAGAGAGGGGGACTGCAAAGCAGAGTCAGTAGTTGGGGTGTTCATGCTGTATTTTATTTGGATTTTATGCTTGTGGGTGGGGTATTTGTTATCTTAGGTCGTTGAGAAAGGCGTCGGGCTTTTCGATAGTAAACGACTGAGGGTCAGTGATGTACGCGGGGTTTGTGAGGCGAAGAGAGGTGGTCCTGCTTGTGGTCTCGCGCAGTTCTACCGACAAGGGGAGCAGAGTGGCGGTTTCGACCTTGAACACGAACCGCGCAATGCCCGCCGAAAGGTCGTTGGGGGTGAGGGTGATGAGGGTCTGCCCCTTGCCGGAAAGGACTTTTTCGTCCACCTTGCAGACAGGGACGAGTGCCTTGGCGTAGAGGAACGGGTTGGTTTGGAGCAACTCCTCCTCGGTGGGCGTGGAGAGCGTAAGTTCCTCAGAATCTGCGCTGTACATATAGAACGTCTGCCCATCGTAAGCCGTTTCGATAGCCCACATCGACAGAAGGAACTGCCTGCCGTGCATGGTGAGTGTGCCCGAGTAGGTCATGGGTTGCGACTGGTCGTCGGTGACGGTAATGGTGAAGTCCGAGCGGAGTGTCTTGTCCTCCAACGCGGATAAGAGCGCGGGGAGGGTGGAGGCGTTGGCTGACAGGCAGAAAAGTAGCAGGACTCCCCCAAGAACCTTGCGCAAAGAGGGCAGGACTCCCCCCAACCCCCTCAAGGAGGGGGAGTTGGGAGTTAGATACTGTATGATATTGTTTATGATATTCATTGCTTGTTTTACTATTGTTTATATTCTATCCGTTGCCTATCCCTTGCGCATGGGTTGCGCATCCCTTGCTGTTTGACCCGACAAAAACGCGGGGAGGTATTGATATTATTTAAGAGACTCCCCCAACCCCCTCAAGAGCACCCCACTTTGCCCTATCGGGCTCGTAGGGACCCCGCTAAAGAGGGGGCTCAACAAAGCGGGTATTCTACTACAAGTAACATGGTGAGGGATACCTTATTTAATTAGACGGCACCGAGTTCCTGCAGTTTCTGCTCTAGCATGTCCATGTCCTGAATCAGCACATCGCGCCCTTTGGGCCCCTTGTTGGGTCCGACGATGCCCGCGGCTTCGAGTTGGTCGGACAGTTTGCCCGCACGGTTGTAGCCTATCTCGAATGCGCGTTGCAGGCGCGAAGTGGAGCCCTCCTGCTTGGCAACCACGTAGCGCGCCACGTCGGCAAACATGGGGTCGAGTCGCTTCATATCCACGCTGCCCGGGGTGACTGCATCTTCCTGACCCTCAGGGATATACTCGGGCAGTTGGTAGGGCTCGAAGTAGTGCTGCTCGTCCTTGATGTAATCCACGATGGCATCCACCTCGGGGGTGTCCACGAAGGCGCATTGGATACGGGTGATGTTGCCGTTGCCGGCGTAGAGCATGTCGCCGCGACCGATGAGTTGCTCGGCACCTTTGGCGTCGAGGACGGTGCGGGAGTCGATGACGGACTGCGTGCGCAGGGCGATACGGGTCGGGATATTCGCTTTGATGACACCCGTGACGATGTTCACGGACGGGCGTTGGGTGGCGAGAATCATGTGCATACCCACGGCGCGCGCCTTCTGCGTGATGCGGGCGATAGGGGTCTCCACCTGCTTGCCCGCCTGCATGATAAAGTCACCGTACTCGTCGATAACTATCACAATATAAGGCAGATAGCGGTGATGTAGCGCGTCCGCCACGAGTTTCTCGGGGTTCAGGCGGCGCTTGACAAACTTGTCGTTGTAGTCCTCGAGGTTGCGCACTCCGGCATCCATGAGCAGTTTGTAGCGGTTCTCCATCTCGATGACGAGGGAGTTGAGCGTGTTAATCACCTTGTCGCAGTCGGTGATGATGATGTCCTTCTCCTCCACATCGGGCATGGCGGCGAGGTAGTGGCGGTAGAGTTCCTTGTAGGGCGAGAACTCGACCATCTTGGGGTCCACCAGCACCAGTTTGAGTTCCGCGGGGTGCTTCTTGTAGAGCAGCGAAGTGAGTATGGCATTGATAGCCACGGACTTACCTTGACCCGTGGCTCCCGCCACCAGCAAGTGCGGCGTCTTGGCGAGGTCGAAAAGGAAGACCTCGTTGGTGATGGTGCGGCCGATGGCGATGGGCAGGCGCATCTTCTGCTCGTCTTGGAAGCGTTTGGACGCTATCACCGAGTGCATGCTCACGGTCTGCGGCTTTTCGTTGGGCACCTCGATGCCGATGGTCCCCTTGCCCGGCATGGGGGCGATAATACGGATGCCCGTGGCGGACAGCGAGAGCATGATGTCGTTCTCGAGGTTGGCTATTTTCGATATTTTGATGCCCGCCTTGGGGACCAACTCGTAGAGCGTGACGGTCGGTCCGACGGTGGCTTTGATGCTGTCGATTTCGATGCCGAAGTTGCGCAGAGTGGTCACGATGCGGTTGGCATTCGCCTGCTGCTCGTCTTGGTTGATGACGGGCGCGGTCTCGTTGTCATAGACCTTGAGGAGGTTCAGCGGCGGGAAATGGTAGTTCTCGAGGTCCTTGCGCGGGTCGTAGGGACCGAGTTTATGCAGCAGAAAATCAGGGTCTTGCTCGCTGAGTTCCACGTCCTGCGGCTCTTCGATGTCGAGGGGGGCATCGCCCGTCTCGTCTTCCGGCTCAGGCTCGGAAGGCTCTTCCGGAAGGTCATCTTGCGTGTGCGTATTCTCAATGGTGACGGTAATCTCGCCCGCAGGAGCGGTATCTCCGGCGGGAGAGTCTGCGTTTGTGATGTCAATGTTGATGGTATTCCCGTTGGTGTCCTCACCGTTGGGCTCTATATGTATCTCAATGGGCACGTTGCCTGTATTTTCCTGAACATCAGTACTTTCTTGCTCTTCTTGGGGCTTCGGCTTACGCGCAAAGAGACGCTTGCACCATTGCCCGAAACGGCGGCAGTTGTCCACAAAATGACGGTCGATGACAATAAGGAATATCACAAGCACGACCACCAGAATGAGCAGAAGCCCCAGCCATTGGATGTAGGAGGTCGCCCACTCGGAGATGATTTGACCGTGCGCACCGCCCCAGCGGAAGAACGAACCGATGCCCGTCATCTGCTGTGCAAACCCGAGGACAATAGAGCCCCAAAACATGCCGAATAGCGTGATAAACAGCACTTTCCAACCTTTCATCGGAAACTCGTACAGCAACCTCACCGCATATACCCCCAATGCCAGAATGGGCAGGATGACAACGATGCCGAAGGCTCCGTCTATCAACCCTCGTGAAATCACCGCCCCGGGAAGCCCCAATGCGTTGGTGATGCCCGCACGCATCGCGCGGCGGTCGGCGGCATGCTCTATGATAGAGTAGTCGTTGGCACCCGTGAAGAAGAAACTGATATAAGCGATGAGCAGCATCAACGCCACAGCCAACAGCACGATGCCCATTATCAGCCGAAAACGGGTGCTATGAAGGATGTCCGACAGACCTCGGAAAGTCTGCCGCAGGTCGAACTTGCGCTCGCGCTCTACGCGGATAGGTTTCGTATCTGTATCGCCCGCAGTGGTGCGGGTGGTGGGTTTGGAGATTCGTCTTGCCATTTGATGTCAGGTGTTTGGATGTTGTAAGAGATTGTTATCTCTGCATTGCATTTCAACCTGCAAATATACGACAAATCTTTCATATATACAAGGAGTGCCCTTTTTTCCCGCGGCAATTGTGCTGGAAGGGTGCGACATGGTCGTTATTATCCTTCGGTTATCTTTCGGTTATCCTTCGGTTATCTATCGGTTATCCTTCGATGAAAACCATATTGGCAATTAAGAATGAAAAATTAAGAATGAAGAATTGCATGTTTCGTGGGAAAGGGAGGGCGGGGAAATTAAGAATGAAGAATTGAGAATTAAGAATTAAGAATGAAGAATTGAGAATGCAGAATTGCATGTTTCGTTGAGGAGGGGGAGTGGGGGCGTGGTGTGATGAAAATGTGCAAAAATTAAGGATTGCTTGCAGATATGGTGCATTTTTTGTACCTTTGCGGGATAGTTTAGTAATGGGTGAAGAAGGCAAAAATAGGAACGAAGACCTTGTAACGAGCGGTTTGGAAGTGCAGGAAAGCCAAATAAGACAAGGGGAACAGGAGACGAAAACTCTTGCAGGGGAAGGTGTGGAATATGCGGAAAAGAGGGGGGGGGACGGCAAAAAAAAGGAAGGCGGCAAGAAGGGTTGGAAAGTGGTCAAGGGCATCCTGATTGCCATTGTGATTGCGGTGGGGATAGTGGTTGTGCTGAGCGGGACGGCTGTGGTGCTGTTGAAACAGAGCAGGGTGCAGACGTTCCTGATGGGACTGGTGACGGATAAGTTGTCGGAGCGTTGGGGGGCTGATGTGCATGTGGGGCGACTATACTACCAACCGCTGAACAGACTGACCATAGACAGCGTGTATGTGAGTGACCAGCAACGAGATACGTTGGCATTTGTGGAACACGTGCATATTCATTTCCACCCATTGCTGCTGCGGAATAAGCGGTTGGACCTGACACAAGTGGAACTGCAACGCCCATACGTGAATATCCAGACGGTGAATGACACGACGCTGAATTGCCAGTATCTGCTGGATATGTTCAAGACGGACTCGTCGGCGTTCCCGTTGCGCGTGAACATTGACGAGTTGCGGCTGACAGATACACGCGTGCGATATAAGGAGTTGCTGGTGGACAGGTTGAACCTCGACCTGACCTTGCCCGTGTGGAGCAGCGATTCTGTGGATTTCACCCTTCGCGCGCTGACGCTCAGGGCACAATTGGACAGGTTGGATGCCCGTTTTGAGGCGACATTGCACGGCAATTTGGACTCGCTGTTTGCCGATGCGATGCAGTTGACATACCGCGGTCAGCAGATGTTTGTCGGCGATGTGGCGGTGTATCACCCTACGGAATTGGACTCGCTGTACGTGCATGCAGACTGCGAAGACCTGTATTGTCACCATGCGCTGCTGCAAGATATGCTGTCGGAACTGCTGCTAAAACCCATACACCTGCCGCAGCCTGTGGCGGCTTTGGGGCATATACACTACCATGGTGAAATGGACGGGCGGATAGAGAATGTGCGGTTGCGCGGTGGATTCAACACCTCCTTGGGGACGGTGACTGTGAACGGCGATATGCATGCTGACACTACTTTGCGGCGGGTGGCGTTCTGCGGGCGTGTGTCCACAAGGCGTTTCCATCTCGGGCGATTGCTCGGGCAGAAGAATTTGGGTGTGATTGCGTTTGGTGCACATGTGGACGGGAAGTGGGACAAGGTGTTCTCGTGTACGGCAGATGCGCAAGTGCAAAAGATTGAATATAAAGGATATACGTATCGCGATATTCATTTCGACGGAGGCTTTGCCGACCAAGAAATTCATGGTACGCTGCATATAGACGATGAGAATATCGGGCTGCATTTGGAAGGTTTGGCGGACTTTTCGGAACGAGATACACGTATGGATTTCACTGTGCGCGTGGAGCATTTCCGTCCGGCAGCCGTGCATCTGACAGAGAAATATCCTACTTTGGAGTTGGGCGCGATGACATACGTGAGCCTGTTTACATCGGGTAATAATGTATCGCAAGTGCTTGATAATCTTATAGGTTACGTGATTGTGGATACGCTCACGCTCACCAACGACGGACAGACGACGGTGATGGAGCAGATGAAGATGGAGGTGGATAATGTGGCTCAAGGGAAACGCCCCGCACACCAGTTGCGTATTCAATCGGACTACTTGACGGCGGGCATCAGCGGTCCGTTCTCATACACGACATTGCCGTCCACCTTCCATGCGTTCCTCAATCAGTATCTGCCGGCATTGGTGTCTCCCTACACGGGTCCTGTGAGCAAACGTATGCCCAATGACTTGGATTTTTATGTCTATCTGCGTAATATAGAGCAGATTACGAAGGCATTAGACTTGGGCATCGACGTGCCGTTGTACCCTACATTGAAGGGATTTATTCATGAGAGCGACAGTCAGTTCGGTTTGCAGGCATACGTGCCCAAGGTGCTGACACAGGGGGCATGGATGGAGGATGTGACATTGTCAGTGGACAATACAGACGACAGGTTGAATATGTCGTTGTACGTTTTGAGCCACCTGCCACAGGATAACCCCACCGCTGCCAAGATAGGCGACCTCAGAGCCCGCGTGGATGTGAATGCGAAAGATGATGTGGTGGGGCTGACGGTGCGGTTGGACAACACTGACAGCGTGCGCAATGCGGGTACTATCCGTGTGTCGTCGCGGCTTGCCAAATATGCCGACAAACCCCTGCTGGATGTGCATATCCACCCCAGTGACATCGTGCTCAATGACTCAATATGGAGTATCGGCGACGCCCATGTGGTCTATACTGTTGCCGAAAAAACACTGGGGGTGGAGCATTTCAGCCTCAGTACCAACCACCAATCCATACGCGCGCATGGGATGGCATCGCCCCATGCGGAGGATTCCATCAGTGTTGAGTTGCAGAATATCAATGTGAACTATCTGTTGGGCTACACCAATGCCTCGCATGCCCTGTCGGTGGACGGATTGCTGACGGGGTGGGCGACCATCTACGGACTGTTTTCGCAACCGGTGTTTGAGGCGCAAGCCGTCATTCCCGAGGCAGGGCTGAACGGCGTACCGTTGGGCAGGGCTGTGGCAGAGGCGCATCTCAACCGCGAGGAGAAGACGATGGTCATCACGGGCGATGTGATTGATACGACCAATGTGGTGATTGCCCATGTGGACGGGCTGGTGAAGCCAGAAAAGCGTTGGGAACTTGATATCGCGTGCGATAGTGTGAACCTTGCAATTGTGAATTTCTGGACGAAAGGAATACTCAGCGACCTCAAAGGTTTGGGCTATGGCAACCTGCATATTGACGGGCATGAACGCGACACCTATATAACCGCTGCCATGTACGGCAAGAACGCGCAACTGACTGTGCCTCAGATAGGTGCGACGTTCATATTCTCCGATTCCGTCTTTATGGACTCCACTTCCATACGTTTTCCGCATATCACGCTGCATGATTTGGAAGGGCATACGGGAACATTCAGTGGCATTATCACGCACACGCTGTTCGAGGATTTCCACTATGACATGACCGCCAATGTGAGCAATATGCAGGCACTCAACCTGCCCTACGACCCTCAGGCGATGTTCTACGGCAAAGTGTACGGCACGGGTAGTGTGACTATTCGCGGTGATGAGCAGGAGTGCCGTATCGGCGTGAATGCGCGGACAGACTCAAAGACCAAGTTCTACCTCAGCATTGCCACTGCCAGCACTGCATCCTCCACATCGTTTATCAATTTTGTGGAGCCCGATACCACGACCAACAGCCTGCTCCGCCTGTTGCATCAAGAGGCACCCAAGACATCTGTCAAGAAGACGAAAAGCAGCACTCGCGTCATCTTGTCGCTGTTGGTGGAAGCCACTCCGATGGCGGAAATCAACCTCAAGATGGGCGGAGATGACGGGTTGCGCGGTGTCGGCGAAGGCAATTTGCGCCTTGATTACGATGACAGGACGGGCAATATCCAACTGCTCGGTACCTATACTTTGCAGTCGGGGCTGTTCTCTTTCTCGCTGGGCAACATCGTCCGCCGCAACTTTGAGATAGCCGAAGGCAGTCGCGTGATATGGAACGGTGACCCCACTTCGCCTACCGTGGATATTACCGGCAAATACCACCTAACAGCCTCATTGCGTGACCTTTACGGCAGTGATGTCTCGCAGATTTCCACAAACAGGACCTCTGTGCCGGTGAATTGTGTGCTTCACATGACCGACCAACTTTTTAACCCAATCATCTCGTTTGCGGTCGAATTGCCACAGTCTGACGAGGCGGTGCAGAGTCAGGTGCGCTCTATCATCAATACCAACGAGATGCTGATGCGGCAAATCATTTATCTGCTGGTTTTCAACAGGTTCTACACACCGGAGTACCTCCAGAACACCCGAAATGTAGGATTGAATGAGACCTATTCGCTGCTCTCCTCCACGCTCACGGGGCAAATTAATTCGTGGCTCAGCAAACTGACTGACGTCTTCACTATGGGGTTCAACATCCGGACTGACGGCGAGGGCGAGACTGCCAGCCAAGAGTATGAGGCGAATTTCCAGATACACCCTGTCAATCAATTGCTTATCAATGGCAATTTCGGCTATCGCTACAATGACCTCAGCAACCGACCGTTTTTTGGCGACCTCGATGTGGAGTATATGCTGACCGAAAACGGCAAACTGCGTCTCAAGGCGTACACCCACACCGTGGACAAGTACTCGCTCAAACAGGCGAATACGGTGCAGGGTATCGGTTTTGTATTCAAGCACGATTTCAATTGGACCCCACGGCACAAGACTGACAGCCTGCGGACAGCAACGCCACGTGACAGCGTGCCCCGCTAACTCCAAACGGGGCGCAAATCGTACATCATAAATCCTAAAATCGCAAATCCGCTTATGTTAATCAAGTGTTTCGGCGCAGCCTTACAAGGCATTGATGCAGTGATAGTTACCATCGAAGTGCATGCCGTAGCGGGCTATGACTTCACCCTCGTCGGACTGCCTGACAATGCCGTCAAGGAGAGCCGCGAGCGCATTATCTCTGCCATCACCGTGAATGGCTATGGTCGCCCCAAGCACACGCTGACTATCAATATGGCACCCGCCGATAT
>ERZ808278.767-NODE-767-length-17387-cov-39.205804_pt1 | contig 17387 bp, 22 predicted proteins | sample MGYA00521239_ERZ808278 | MGnify/ENA primary metagenome ERZ808278 (study PRJEB31516, sample SAMN03275600) | gut metagenome | biome: mammalia-associated habitat; material: feces | host: Papio cynocephalus | place: Kenya | collected 2012-07-17 ... | reverse complement strand
GAGGTTGTTACCTGCATTTTCGGGTTGTGGAATTTGCACCGTGTTTTTGTATTATCGTAACAAAAAAACTCCCGGCCGCCCGTACTGGGCAGCCGCTCACATTTTCAAATAAAAATACCAAAAGGAAGACTAAGAAAAGTAATTGTGAATGAGGTACAAGTTTTTTCGTCTTCTTCAGCATGAGGAAATAAGGTATATAAGGCATTTCTAGGATTCTGTAAGTAAATCATACCGCTAAAAGATTTTGTAGTTCCATCGCTGTAATTAACAGATAAAATAGCAGGAGCGCCAGTAAAATTTTTCCTCGAGATATTCTGTGACATTTTATTTGTAATCCTACCGAATGATCCATTAAAAGGAGGCGTACTAGTTGAAGTAAAACTGCTATTAAGTGCGCTCATCTGCACACCATTTCCAGAAATAGTAGCCGTCAGTGCTCCGCTAGTCTGGTAATAAGTATTTATTGCTGATGTAATTAGAATTGAATCGCAATTTACTGAAGCATTACTTTTTCCAGTATTTAAATAGTCAACCAAAGAATTAGTCAAAAAAGAATCATATACATTAACATATTTATTAGACTCCAGCAGAGTACTTTTAGCAAGAATCGAAAGGTTAAGGAAAAAGTCACATATTCCCATACCATTTGCTAAAGCAGCAGGGATAATAGTGTCAAATTCTGTAGTGTACGTGCCTGTCAGACACAACACAATTTTAGCATTTCGAAAAGTCTGTTTAGCTCTTGTCGCCACAGCCGCCACAATGTCGCTTGTTGTACCACTCTCATTGATTCCAGTAACAATTAAAACAGTCCCAACCTTATCGCAATATGCCGTTCCTTCAGTTTCTTTAGCTGTAGAAATAAGATTAAGTATACTAGTTGCTAGAGTTCCATCAGATGACATATGTGCGCCGTCAACAGCGTACTTTTTTACATTCCAAGTATTTCCAAGTGCTGTAATTGTTTTGTCTAAGAAGCCATTAGTACCGCACGTGTCATCACCAAACACAATTACACTATGTGGGTTAACGCCTGTTCCAGAACCAATAAGGCCAGCTTTGTCATCAGTCTGATCTGTGCCCACCATTAATTTGTATTCATTGTTATCTTCGTCAAACAAAGAAACATAGTTATTAAAGCCATTGCCCTCTGTTATAATGCCGTATTTAAGTTTTCCCAAAACGTGTGTTTTTTCATCATTTTTTTCAATTAATGAAGACCTCAAAGCAACTTCATCCTGTATAGTATTTTCCAATACATTTGCCTTGTCCAAGGCAGATTGAGCCGTCGTTGCAGCATCATTAGCCTTATCATTGGCAGTATCAGCCTTATCATTGGCAGTATCAGCCTTAATTGCAATGTAGTTCAAAGAATTATTTAGAGTGTTAAACAGGGAGCTGCACCACTCTTCGACGCTAATTGCACGAGAATTGTTTGCATTAATTTTTGCATTTGCGTCAATATCTGTAGTAGCAATTTTTAAAACATGGTTTTGCCAGAACAGTTCAGATTCCCCAATAGGGCTTGCAAATGCATCACTTGTTCCAATATTTATTTTAGCAATGCTTTTTTCGATAGACGTAATAATAGATGAATAATCTGGAATAGCCGATATGATATCAGATAAAGTATTAACTTCCGAAATTACTTCATTAAGCTTAGCAGTTGTTTTAGCAAGGACCTCATAATAACTAAGAGATTCATCAAATGCAATAGGAAGAACTGCGTGTACAAAATTGTTTGACAAGTCAAATAAATCAATCATAAGTGTCTCCTTTACCATAAGTTAATAAATAAGCCATTAAGTTCCTTAATAATTTGCATATCAATATTTAAAAAAGTCTTTCTAAATTCTAGCAAACGTTTGCTATAACTTTCACCGCTAATTTTGCCCGTTACATGCTCAATGTAGTCCTCTGTAGAATTAAAATTTCTAGCGTTGGCACTAGAAGTATCACCGATATTATTGACGGTTCCAGTGTTTTTAGTAGTTCCAGAGGAATCAGAATGTACAGCGTCATCCGTAGTATAATCGCTGTCAAGAACTCTAGCCTGCGTAAGATACTTACCGTCAAGGACATCAGTAAGTTCACCTTGTGGCGTATCGCTATACATTTCAGCATCATGCGTCGTGTGGCTATTTTGGTAAGTACTTTCCACATTGGATGAATCAGTCTGAGTTAAATTATCAGTCCTAGTATAAGAAGAGTTGCCAGAAGATGAAGTTTTTTCATCGTGTTTTAAATTAGATGTATGATCGCGAGTGATATCAGTATCAAACATCGGATTAAATTCCAGCAGAGTACTTTTATATAACTGGTTGTAGTACGGCATTATTTCATTTAGCTTATTACATAAATAAAACTTCCATTGAGCAACAGTTTCAAGACCGATTTCTCTAAAATAATAATGCCTAATAATTTTACGTTCGAGCACACTTCTATATGACTCATCATAAATAGGAAAGTCGAAGTCAAAAATTTTAGGTAAAGCAGTATTAATAGTCGCGTCTATCGCAGAATAATCTTCATGTTGGTTTGATGCATAGTATTCACAGATATATCTAACTTCAGTTGTATACTTACTCATCGTCATCACCTCCATCGATAACATCTACTAAAGAAACGTCATCTCTATATTCAACGTCAATATTAGTACCGAACATTTGATTTATCTTTGTAGCAGCTTGCTTTCTGCTTTCCAAACGTGAGTAACGACTAGCAACCGTACCACCCTGGTTGCGAATAACTTCGTCAGTAACAAGTCTTTCTTTTTTCTGAAAGTTTGTGTTGCTAATTCCTAAATAAGTCAGAGCTTCATTCCAGATTTGTGTTTTTAGTTCATATAAATCGCGCCCAACGTATGGCGCATCAGTTCTTAAAACCTTAAGTGCATTAATATCTAAATCTTTTGTTGAAAAAATAAATGGTTCGTTTCCATCCCATTGCATATATAAATTTTTTAAGGTTAAGCGTTGTTCATCCGTAGCCTGAACAATAACAGGAGTTTTTTGAGCATTCGCATTAATATCAATCGTTCTGTCTAAGTTCCACAATCTTTTAGCAAATATTTTGCACGCTAGAAGACTATTAGTGTGCAGCATATTGTTCCACACAATGACAGAATTTTTGTTATTTAAATCTCTTTGATAGCCATTGTTAGCATAACACCTTCTGTTAATTGGTATATTATAAATATCAAGTGGGCCCCTAGTCACAACAGGTAGCGCCAATAAAGTTCCCGTAGAATTGCCTTCGATTAAATCAGAGCTTAGATCGTCATCTTTGAAAAAAACTGCGCTGCCATTTGCGAATAATGTTTTTTCAAGAAATCGGCTATCTATAGTATCTGGCAAGTTTTTCCATTCAAACATTGATATGCTAAGTTCAATTAGTCTTTCAAGATAGAATTGATACGTCGCGTTATTCATATCTAGACTATCTAAAAATAAATTTTTTCTTCTACGCGCCATATAAGTTTACCTCCTAATCAGATGGAGCATTATCCAGTTGATAGTTACCTATTGTTGAAAGCGATTTCCAAAAACGCACACCAGTGTCAAAGACATGTTCGATGTTTCTAGCATCTTCAGCAGGCACGTCACCTCCTACAATACAGCCACAAGTTTTTACATAAGTATAATAAGGCCTTGTATTCATATTAGGCGTTTCAATTTTATTAACAGTATACCCAAACATAGTAAAATAATTGTCTATTAATATAGCCTGCTGAGCTTGTATTTTTTTATCATACAGCCTGAAGCCAATGCCTGCACTTTGTGCAAATAATATGTTTGGTGAAACTTTACCTTTAGTTACCTGTGGTGTTGATGGTATTTCAGAACTATAAATCATTTGCTGACGCACTAGTGTCTCTCTGTCGACAGCATTATCTGTCGCATAAGACATAGTATTTGAAGCGCCAGAAATTGTAGACGATAACGCGCCCGCCATTCCGCCTGTAACAGCGCCAGCAATAGCGCCTTTAGGTCCTAATTTTGTACCACCCGTTAAAGCTCCAGTTGCCGCACCGCCAATTACTGATTTAGCAATATCTAAAATTGTATTTGTGTCACGCTTTAAACTTCTTCCAGTAATTTGAGTGTCTAATAATGCTTCATTTTGTGGGTAATACGCATTATATTGCGCAAGCCAAGCTTTGTACGAATCATATCCCCATGAACACATAGGAAATTCCGAAAGTGTTATAGTTTCTTCCCAATTATTTCCCTGTCCTTTATAGTTTTGTGGTATACACATTACCTGCACGCCGTTATTTACACTAGCAATTACGCGAAAACGAGCATCTTCTGAAGTAAGTGTGAAGAATTCTGGCCTATATGTTTGTTCTGCACCTGCGCTGTTAGAAACAACTAATTTGTGATACGGATACGTAAATAATTTATTGTTCTTTGGCACATACCCATCAAAACTAGTGTAGCCTTTAGTAAAATTAAATACTTTATCATATAAACCCGCAGTTGAAGTAACAGTTAAATATTCATTAGGACACATAAAGATATTAATTATGTTATCGCCCTGGTTAGCATTTACTAATTCATTAATTCTTGTATTGGCTTCTTCACTTGTTGCGTATCGTTCTGTCTTTGTTGCAGAATAAATACCCCCTATGATTGCGCCATTTCCACCTTCATCAGCTACGCTCATCATAATTGAACTAGACTCACCAGACACCTCTGTAGGGAAAGCATTTTCGGAAGTGGTAACATAATCAGCAATCTGCATGCCTTCATCAGTTAAGCTGTCACCCACTTTATCTGTTAATGAATGTTCTCTAAGAACAACACATGGTAAAAGAGTAAAGACGCCCATCCAAGTCATAATTGGGTCTAACACATAATAGATGGCAGAAGTTTCATTATTAATATATTCTACGTGAGTAATAAATGCGTAATAAAATTTATTCTCATAACTAACATTTTTAAAGCGCATGTAATCAGCTTTATATAGTCTGCGTATAGGCGCTTCTACTCTAATTACTCCTCTTTCACTTCTTTGATAAGAACATTTATTAAAGGTCGCAGCAATGTATTCGGATGCAGCAGCCCAATATAAATCTTTATCGTCCTCAGATTCGAAAAATAAGGTATTTTCATAGGACATTGACAAGCCAGTATTTCTATATACGGTTATATTTGTGTTTGGTTCAATATATGCCATGTTATACACCTTCTGCGCCTATTTGCGTAGCAAATCGGAACTATAGTTTGGGAAGGGCTTAATGCCCTCCCCTTTTTAAATTAAATCAACCTTTATTACAAGTAACTTCGTCACCAACCTGTGCAGTACTATCAATCGTAGTAGTACCAGTGTACTTCGTACCATCGATATCAAACTCAAGAGTAATCGCCGTACCGTGCTGTGAAGCAGGAATGAGAAGCGCACCATACTTGTGAACACCAATACCCGCCGTAGTCAGCGCTTCAGTCTGGTGGAATGTAACCGTGCTATGTGCAAGACTAGGGTTGTCAAACTGTGGTGCAAGTGTCAGTGTAACAGCGTCACCAGAAGACGACTTGTCTGTCACTTCAACTGTTACCGAAGCAGGAAGTGCAGTCTCTGCAGAGTCAGTCACAAACACAACTGCATTCGAGAAAGGGCAAGAAGAAACGGTCTTCCAAGTATTTAAGAAATAGTTCCAGTACAGTCCAGAAGCAACCTGCTGTTGTGTCATCTTTAACAGATTGTCATAAATCTGAAACCATTCCTTATCAACTAGTACTGCCTTTACATTCTTCATGAGTGCAAGTTCATCAGCAGTAACCTCTTCAACAGAATCACTGTTCGCTCTAATAACGTCAAACCGCTCGTTGTCGAAGGTGTCCCAAGAATCAATCAGTTTTAAGTGACCAGAGAAGGTCGCCTTATCCATGTTGAATGCGCTAGCAAGAACGTTTACATCATACTGCGCGTTATAGAAGGAATCCATGAAAATGTACTGGTCTGCCTTCTTGGAAGTAGTGCGAACTCCTGCTTCGTTGTACTTGGTCTGCATGAACTCCATATCATTCGATACACCTCTGTACTGAACCGCGGCGTCTGTCATCTTTGTACCGTCACCAATAGAGACAGGATACATCTTACCATGCGAGATAGCCTTAATCATGAGATACTTAAACAGAAGATATTCATCGTATTCATTCGCCTGATACAGAGAATCTACAATCTTTGCAATTAAGTCCTGTACACCGTCAATAGAAAGGAAAGCAAGTCGAAGCTCCTCGTCTTCAATAGTAACTGCATACTGTGCTCTCCAATTCATCACATGAAAAGCCGAACGAACGTCTGGAAGTGTTCTCTGAAGCTCTCTTGCAGGAGCTTTCTCTCTTGAGAAATCCCTAGCCTTGGCAATCTGCACGAATACGTCTTCAACTGTCTCACCAAACTGAAGATAGCCCTTCTTCAAATCAGCGTACATGTTGTTGAAGTTTGCACTCTTAATCTTCACAAGCGCGATACGATTAATCAGCGCATTGATGAAGTAGTTTGAGAAGGACGGATTACCATAAATGATTTCTCCGACCTTCGGAATGTCTGTTGTCGTTGATACGGCAGGTACCTTGTTCTGGTACTCTGCGCTTGCATTAGCACGGATAACATTTAAAATGTCAATCGTGCTAGCATTTAATGTACTAATAGCAACTCTTTTTGCCATAGTTATCCCTCCTTAAATAAATCTTCGTAAGATAAAGGTTTGTCCTCTTCCTGTGGGTCATCACCTTCGTCCCCTTCTTTTCCTTCGCCACTAAAGAACCTGTCATGATATTTCTGTCGCCAAGTCTTGTCATTTTCCTCGTACTTGGCTTTCCAGTCTGTGCTGTCCTTCGACTTCTCTTCAAAGTCATCAAGGGTATCACTTACATCCTCCAGAAAAGTCAGCGTTGAATCCGAAGTATCATCTGCGAATTTTTCCTTGATACTAGCTAAGATTTCCGTCTTACTCTTTACACTCATTTTATTCTCCTCTTCTGCGTCACGCCTGTCGGCGTTCCTGCTCCGAATTGCATCACGCTTGTCGGCGTTCCTGCTCCGAATTGCTATCGCAATTAGGTGCATAGACATACGCTTCGCTACGCTCCGCTATTCTGTATATACCATGGCTTTAAATACCAGTTCTTAAGCTTATTATACCCTGAAGGTTGTGTCGGGTCAATAGTTCTGCCCGAAAAGATTCCGGTTATTTTTGCATTTATTGAGCCCATCGTGTAACTGCGTAGCCCATTAATCGTGCCATCGCCATAATCTAGGCGCCAATATAATAGGTCAGGCATAGGCAAGCCATTCCTTGGGTTTTTTAAAAGATATGACAACATGCATTCTGTGCCTTTTTCAACATTAATGGACGGCGTAGCCGCTGTTAATGTAATCCAGCCATTTCCACCTATAAAATCCATTGTAATATTATGTCCGACATTTGGTTGTATACCTTCAAATACACTTGACCAATATGAAGCTGCTTCTCGTCTTGTTTGTTCACTATCGTAGCTAGCTGGTCTCTCATAATTATATAGCCATGCACTAGCTAATTCTTGAGCAGATAAATTACTTTGCTTGTAATCTGCAAATGAAATTGGAAACTTTTCTGTTTTTATATACCCACCGTCTAAATTATTATTCACAAAATTAAGCTGTGCAACACCGTCAAACTCTTCGCCTTGAGCGTCAGAAAAATTCGGACCAAAACCATAATATCCCTGTGCAGTTTCATTATTAATATATTTACCAGCAGGAGTAAATTGTACTAGACCGTACCCTTTATTTGTCCAAGGTGTGTCTTTATAAGACGGAACATTATCATTTTGCCATCTCCAAGGATTATATCCTGATTCAACATCTATATTTCCTAACACTCCGCAAACAGCATTTACGCTCCACCCTAGCTCAGTTAATACTCCTAATATGTTGTAGGAATTATTAATAGCTTGTACAGACGTTTTTTCAAAACCACCTTTTGTATTTGTATACCAAGTATCATTTTGTCCTTGGTACCGGTATAAATAAGTCCAATTAGCTGCTAAAGAATCGTGTATGGACACTTGTTCTTCTAAAGGTAATTTTGCGCTGCGTGCACCCATGGCCTTTCCGGCAGAATATACCATTTCAGTGTGTCCTTTTCTCCATAGTATGTCACCGCGTATCCATTCAATATTTGCTTTATATTTTTTAAAGCCTAATTTTAATAACACCGGTTCCATTGTATCAGTTGTAAAAGCGTTATGGAGTGGTGCGTATCCGGGGGTCAAGAATTGAGCTGCCAACAAAGCATAATTTATAAAGGATGAACAGTCATAGTATGTTATTCCATCAACAGTTTGCTGGTTTCTATAACTCTGTGAATATCCTACGTTTTTATCTGCACATTTTTGAATAGCCCAAACAATAGCTTGTGTATAAATAGCCATGACTGTTATTTCCTTTTTAATTCAATCTGTATACTGCGTAAATGTTCTTTCTATAATAGGTAGAAACACAAATACCGTCATTCTGATTTCCACCGATACATTTTACTTCACTTCCTGTTGTTGAGGTATTGCACATTGTGACATGCTTTGACGATGTTGTTGTCATCTGTGTTCCGTTCCAGAGCATGAAAAGAATGTCGCCTTCCTTCAACTGCTTGGGCACTGAATGCGAAGTATAAAATGAGCCAATGCCCATAGCGGACAGGGATTTACACTTCATCATAAGATTGTATACATTTTCCTCATGTACATCGAGCCCCACCGCTGTTAAGAGATATGACATTGTTGTGGCGCACCAACTGGCTTTCACGACAGACCCATAAAACCATTTCTGAATGCCGGACACAATTCCGTCCCATTCCTTAGCGCCATTCCATGTGCGAATAAGCTTCAGCATTTCTCCTGCATAGTCTGTTACTTCAGCAGAAGCTGTTTCTACATACGGTACAACAGTACCCTTCTCTGTATCAATAATCCATTTGGACATGTTATTCACTGATCCTTTCCAAAATTAGTTGACAGTTCTTTTAGTGCAAGCGTATTATTGTTTAGAGCTTCTGTGATCTTGTTCATTTCCTCTTTGTGGTTCTCATCCTGCTTGTCCATTCTGTAATACAGAAGAAGACACATAACAATCGGAAATCCGATTGAACCAATAAGTGACGTGATTGCATTTGGGTCCATAAAATTCTCCTTTACAAATCAAAAATATATGTGCTATAATTATATTATAGCAAGGAGGAAAAAATGTCAACAGAATTTTATGACGGTACAAAGCTGTTAAGCCTACTGGATATTAACGGAAATAAGCCAGAAATTTACATTTGTACCACCAACAGAAATGGCGGTAAGACTACGTATTTCAACAGATTCGCAACGAACAAATTCCTAAAAGACAAAAGCAAGTTTGCACTGCTTTACAGGTACGACTACGAAGTGTCTGAAGTGGCAGACAAGTTCTTTAAGGACATTGGTGCACTGTTCTTTAATGGCTATTACATGACTTCAAAGCGAAGGGCACGAGGTGTGTTTCACGAGCTGTTTATGCATTATCCGAATGAACCAGAGAACTTTGAAGGAATTTCCTGTGGGTATGCCCTTTGTATTAATAAGGCAGACTCTATTAAAAAGTATTCTCACCTTATGTCGGATGTAGACCGTATTATCTTTGATGAGTTCCAGAGTGAGAATAACCAGTATTGCCCTAATGAAATTCAGAAGTTCATCAGTATTCACACCTCGCTTGCAAGAGGGCGCGGAAAACAGGTACGTTATCTTCCTGTGTATATGATTTCTAATACTGTTTCTATTATTAATCCCTATTACGTAGATATGGGAATCTCAGATAGACTACAGTCAAATACAAATTTCCTGCGCGGTGATGGATATGTACTGGAAAATGGCTTTATTGAATCAGCCAGTAACGCGCAGAAGTCTAGTGGTTTCAATAAAGCATTTGCTAATAACAGTTACACAAGATATGCTTCAGAAAGCGTTTATCTTAATGACGATACCGCCTTTATTGAACGACCAGAAGGGCAGAGTAAATATCTTGCTACTCTTCAGTACGAGGGTAAAGAGTATGCTATTCGTGAATATTATGAAGCGGGCGTTATTTACTGTGACGATCATCCAGACGAAACATATAGATATAAAATTGCTCTCACAACTAAGGACCATAATGTAAATTATGTTATGCTTAAAAATAATGACGTGTTTATTTCTAACATGAGATATTATTTTGAGAAGGGCTGTTTCAGATTTAAGAATCAGCTGTGTAAACAGGTTATTATGAAATTTGTCTCGTATTAAAAAGTTTATCATCGTCCTTTCAAGCATTCGCTTGACACAGGGTAGCACGTTTGAAATTATAACGCCTGTGCAATGTTTCGGTTTCGCTGACCGCTTGTGCTAGATGGATGGTTATGATAATAAAAAAGAAGCTAGGAAGATTTTTTTCTTCCTAGCTTTTTTATTTAATCTTCATGAATAAGAACACATTCAATAATGCACATTATACAGATACCTGTGATAATTCCAAGGTTATAGCTGATAAACACTGCGCCAATATCCATTTTATTCCCTCATTTCGTAATATGTATCCATAAGAATTACACCACCTTTTATTCTCTTTGGCAGTAGCTTTAATGGAACTTTTAAACCATACCCATAGTCATTTAAAGTTCTGGCTTTCTTCAAAAACTCACGTGCTTCTGCTGTGTCTTCATCGTTTCCTTTGTCACCCTTCATGCTTCTAAGGAACAGGTTTTTACATCTGTCTGGCATTCCTGCGCATTTTAAGTTCCAGTACGGCTCATCAATAGGCTCTAAGTCTTCGGCGACAACATGCTCCGCATAAGTCTTCTGCCGAATGAATTTACCAATGTCCCAACTGCTCTCAAGCTTCCAACAACAGAAGTTCTTATCGTGTACCTTAATGCCTTTTACATCTTCTGGTTTTAAGTCACAGTGAATACTGTCTGTGTCTGCGTAGATAAATCCTGCCTTGTCTTTACCATAATAATTTTTCTGTGCAGCTCTGATGGTGAAATTACGCGCATAAGACGTGATTGCACTGCCAACAGGAATGTATCCTGCTTTCTTATCATTTGCCACTATTGTCATAAAGCCTATACTGCCGTCTTCCTTAATATAAGCCAACTTCCATGAAGAAGAAGTTGAACTTGCCATTTTACCATAAAGATTGTTAAGAAACAGTTTTGCAAGAGTACGCAATGCGCCTTTACTTTTAAGTTTTAATTCTTTGTACTTGTTAATGTATTCATCAAAAATCCCAATTTCAGAATAGAACCAACAGCCATCAAGAATTTCAAACTCATATACATTATAGTGCTCAAGAAAAAGCTTGTAGTCTGTCATTGTTAATGTTAATGTCACTCTGGTGCTTATTTCCTCACCTTCAGCATTGTACAGGAATGGTGAATATTCACCTGTTTTGCTGTTATATACATCTGAAGTTTCAAGCATTTCAGTTGACTTGTATAATAAGCTACCTTTAATCTGAATGAATGGTAACATTCCTTCTTTAATATAAAATCTTGTTTTTATTCTTACGAAAAAATATTTATTATCTGCTATTGCTTCTGGCGGAATGAAATTACCCTTCCAGAATGTCGGTGAACCCACAGGGTATCTGTTACCCGATTCACTGGACATCATTGAAGGATAAAGGCTGTTTACGTCCGCTGTTACTCCGTTATAGTATGTCTTGTTTTCCTTTCCTTTTGCCAGATAGCACCAACCACCCTTGTAGGACCTTCGGATATACTGGTCTACAGTTGAAGCACTGTATTCTTCTGTAAGCTCCATTGTTGATACATCTGGAAAAAGCTTGTCATACATACCGCCCATCGTTGCCTTATACTCTTTTAAGCAACAAGCACCGATTGTAAGTTCTGTGTGTCCCTCATTGAACATTGTTTCTAGAGCTTCCTTAACAACTAATACGTCATTTGCAATGTATTCCTTTTCTGCGTCTGTGATATTACATCCTGCATATCTTAAGCCTTTATATTCCATTTCTAATTTCTGGTGCTTTGTGTTAAAGGCTTTTCCGATAGCCTTTACAGAGAAAGGAAGAAGCTTTAAGCTGTCTCTAAGCTCAATAATATGTCTTCCGACTTTTATTTTAATACTGTACCATTGTCCCATATCAGAAATAGTGTATTGATACTCACCAGAGTTCATCTTATATGGTTCAGTCCATTCTAGCTCATTTTCTTTTTCACCAATAGAATAGGTTGCCTGTTTATAATGCAGGACGTTCATTAAATAGTAAAGCCAGAAATTACCGTCAAACTTTAAGTTATGATAGTAACATACTACATCAGTGCCTAGCTTTTTGAAATAGCTGAAAGTATCGTCAATACTATGAAAGACTTTAACGTTCTCTGTATACATTTCAACAACTGCACTCGCCCATACTTCAGTTTCAGTCTGTCCCTCGTATACAGTTGTCTCGAAATCGCCTACCATATATTTGCACATACGCGCTGGTCCTTTCTTCATTAAATTGAGTAATCATCTGTATAGGCACTCTGTTCAGCAATATCACTAAGCTGTTTTTCTTCTTCTGCACTTAATGCGTGTCCTGTCATTGCTTCTTTGATTGCTCTCATAGCTGATTCATGCTGTTCACTACCTGATGCATAATTTAAAGCAGGGGCCATTAACCCTACAACATCTTCACCACTATTAGCAATATTATTTATAATTGCTTCTTTTCCATATTTAGCAAGCAAAGAGTCATATGTCTGCTTCAAACCTTCATAGCCTTTAGAGCTATATTTATCAACTGAAGCTAAATTGTTTTCAAAATTCTGAAGTTGAATACTAGCTAAGGTAAAAGCATATTTATATTGTGAGTCAGAGTTAGCTTTTTCTCTAGCTTTTCTGTCTCTTTCTTCCCTCTCTTTGTCCCATGCTTCTTTTTCAGCTGAAATCTTGTCAACAAGATTTTGTAAGCGTTCATTTCTTGTTTTCTCTACGGCAAAATTAATCGCTTCATTGTATTCTTTTTGCTTAAGCAGACTCTTTTGCCTTTCTTTATACTCCTCGTATGTTTCTGTAAAAATATAGTCCTTAACTTCTGTTACTTTATATGCCTTATGTTCAATACGATAATCTTTAAGGTATTCTGCTTCTGCTGTTTTCTTTTTAATTTGAGCTGTTGAAAGCCCTTTGAACTCTGCGCTTGTTGTCTTAAGCGGGATAATTTCAGACGGTACTTCAAAACCCTTCACTCGTAATCTACGCACCTGTGATGTGATTCTTCTATACTGCTTTCTGTAGCCAGCTATTGCCTGTTTTCTAGCTTCAGTCATACGGTATTTTCTTTTTGCCATAAGAGTATCCTTTCAAATGTGTCTATTTGCGAAGCAAATCGAAACTATATTAAGATAATAAAAGCCGGAAGAGTTTGCTTTCTTCCGGCTATATTTAACTAACTTCAGCTAAAAATGAATATGATATCATGCACACAGATATCTAGCAAAATGAAAAATCGAAACAACAGTTCAAACCAAAACAACTAGCTGAAGCTTGTTAATCAAATTGTATTAAATTAAACCATGGAACATGTGATAAAGAACTTTCCTGCTCTGTTTTTGGACTCAAGCTGAAATACCTTTAATTCCCAAGGCTCATCAATTCCATCAGCTTCTGCCCAAATGTTCTGGAAGGAATTCCAGAAGGAATTAGAACCAGTCACATACTTTGTACCGTTCTTATCAACGATAACATAGTTTGCATAATCCTTATCCTCTGACTTCTCGTTATGAACACTAAGCTCTGCCCAATAACCCACGTCAATCAGAATTGCTTCATCTGCTGTGGCTTTGTCCAGTCTAATGCAATCACTTGTGTCCTTGAGCATTACACGCTCCTTAGCTGAAAGCTGTCTGGATGTTTCCTTAATCTCAACTGAATATGTCATGTTATTTCTCCTTTTTTACTGTTATTTAGTGTTTACTTTGTTACATTCTCACCATAAGTTCCTGCTGTCTCTGCGTCGTCCGACTCAGTTTCAGCTGTCTCGAAATAGCTAGCCATTGGGCGTGCATACTTCATAAACTCATCCATAGGCATACCATATAGATTTTCATCTACTACCATAGAATCAACCTTCACAATATCATCGTTCGGATACTGCTTCTGAAGAAGCTTCAACGCTCTCTTCTGGTTCTGCTTAAGGTCCGTCGGCACAACGTATGTCTTACGCACAAGGGACTCTCCCTCGATGGCGTAAACAGTAACTGCTGTTGACGTGATAGTTCTGGTAATCATCGGCTTTCTCATAATCTTTGTTCTCCTTTCTTATGAGATCTCAATTTGTTACTATTTGTCAGAATAGTCCGCCTTTTCTGAAGGCGAATAGCCATGCAGGCTATGACACCTGCTTACACCTGCTATTTCAGATATGGCCACTTATTTTTAAATAATGATTATTCAAAGCACTTAAGTCGCCTTTGACTTTTAATGCAATGAAATTGTATCGATATAATGCCTGAATTAAATTGTTGTAATTCACCCATGTGTGAGTTACTTCTTTAATGCTATTACAATCTTCATATTCAAGCGACATATCTTCTTCAATCTGTTTTATAGCCTGACGCGTTTTACTGTCCATACTTTTCAAACCATTCCTTTGATTCTTTTTCAAAACGTTTGTAAGCTACACGCGCATAATCCAAAATGTGATTATAGCCGTCATTCATGGAATGAAACATTGCATGAGACATATTACCTTCAAGATAGTTCTGTGCTAAATAGCATTTTCTGCAATCAACAAACTCTGCTATTTCATCGAAACTGTTATAAGATTCTAAAGCGTCTAACAAAGCGTTCATGCGGGTAATGTATTTAACATACTCTTCTGGTGTTAATTTTGTCATCGTTTGTTCCTTTCTGTTGTTTAAATTCACACGGGTTTATGCCCGAACACCTGTGCTAGCTATGACACTAGCTTACAAGAATACTCTCCCACAGGTGTGCAATCAAGGGTAAATTTCTTATGACTCTTATATTGTAGCGCATATTTTGTAAAAATGCAAGTACTTTTTTCAAATAAGATGATGGTCATCTTCGCAATCACTGTATCCGATAAAATAACCTACCATGCCAACTGAAATAAACATCAACATAAGCTTTAAAAATTCCACAATTTTATCCACCTTTCCACATTTCCACTAAACCAGAACATATGTTCTTTTTATTACTCGCGCTTCAAATAGCCTAACTTCTCAAGCCTTGGCTTCACAAGTTCTTCGGGCACACAAATCTTGTCATAATCATCGTAAAAAGGACACTCTTCACACGCAATACCTCTACAATCAACCTGTACTAAGGTTTTTGTCGTATTAACAAAATTGTTGAGTCTTGCACATTCTGCTGTGTTAAGAAACTCAATCAGTTCTTCCTTGGTAAAGTCATCATAATTACTCATCCTGCACCGCCTTTCCTACATTTCTGATGATAAGTGCAACTAAGCAGTTGTGTGGCCCTTGAAACGGACAATCATCACACTCTACATCCATGCAACTTGAGTTTGAAACTTCTTCAGCTAACCTATTAAGCTTTTCTAAATTCTCACGATCTGACATGCTTTGCCCCTTCCTTTGCAAACCTAGCACCAAATGACCAATAAGTATCTCTTTTTCTGATTTTGATAAAGTCCACCACTTCATACGAAATGCCGAAAATTTTCATTTCAGCGTCCGTGTAAAGTTCGTTCGCAATCAATACGTCGCTATTAGGACGTGACGGATTGCGTCTCTTACCTTCATACTCTGGTTTTACTTTGTGATAACGCATTGTCTTGTTGACCTCCTTTTTTTGAATATTTATGCATTTCTGCATTGAATGCCCTTGTGCGGATTTGAACCGCACTTAGCACCAGTAAGGGCGAAAGTTAGTTGTGACTAACTCATATATTTATCATAAAGTATTGCACAAGCCTTTTCGAACAACCGCTCAATTTCGAGTCGGTCTGTCAATTTACTTGCGACCACACTAAAAGATTTGTCAAAATCTGAAATAATATTTGCATATTTCTTGCTTCCGATAGTATTACGGTAACCTGCGCACACAATGAAGAAACCACCAAAATCATAAGCGTCCCAATTCCAGCCATACACGCCATAGTTATAGCCGATGAGATATGCAAACCCTGCTAAATTCTGCACTCCAGCATATGGCACTTCAATGATAGGCATATTATGTAATTCCGCATAGCTACGTAACTCATTTCTTGTCATGTTATTTACCTCTTTTCGTGAATGCGCCTATAGCACTATTGCTATAGCTAAATGGCTAGGGTAGGACTTGCACCTACCCGTCCGCGTAACGGTCTAGCCTACATGGTCTTCTACTTTGTATGCCCTATAATGTCTTGCTGTAATTGATAATACGTAATAATCGCCTTCAAATTCAACCCATCCTAGAATGCTGAAGAAATGACAAGTGTGAGAATGGATGTAAAGTTTTGCACCGCACTCACGTGCCCATTCACACAAACTGCGCCATATTGCAACTTTGTACGATGACGGTCTTTTATACACGCCGTAAATTGCTAGTACATCATTAGCCACAAAGTCGGATTTGAACATAGCGTCGAAATGCTTACGATTTGCTAATTCAAATTCACACCCGTTGATTACGATAGTTCTTGTCTTTGCCATAGTTTTACTCCTTTTTCTTACTGCGAATAGCACTATTGCTATATCGAAAAGACTAGAGCCGGACTTGCACCGGCTTGACCGCGTAACGGTCTAGTCTAAGCGCGTCTTGTAGGTTGTATTATCTGAATAATCGCTTTCTAGATAGTGAATAACGATACTTCCGTCATTATAGAGCCAAGCTTGGCGCACAACAGCTTCATACGTAAGTGTTGCAACGGCTACAAAATATTCGCTAGTTAATGGCACACAATATGCGTGACTAAGCGGGTAACAACTCTTTAAAGTCTCTTTAAATTTACTAATCATTTCTTTCTTCTCTTGTCTTGTCATAATTTACCTCTTTCTTGAATGCTTTTGCGCCGATATTGACGCGATACTTACACATGGACTTGCACCATGTTATATAGAAAACAAGTCTATATAAGTACTATACTATAAGTAGTATTATATAGTATCTAGAAATTAATATAGTATACTACATAATGGGTATTCTATCTCTAGTTTAGGTATCTAGGATTTTTCCCGTTATTCAAGACTAATGTACCCGTAAGCGGTCCAGCCCTAAGAGCTTTGCTCTTGTTTCCTTTCCTTTACCTTACATACATAGTATAACCTCTAGAGGCTCAAATGTCAAGCGCTTTTCATAAGTTATTTTTTTAACAATAGGGGCAAATTCCACAACCCGAAAATGCAGGTAACAACCTCA
>ERZ808278.766-NODE-766-length-17393-cov-36.632221_pt1 | contig 17393 bp, 24 predicted proteins | sample MGYA00521239_ERZ808278 | MGnify/ENA primary metagenome ERZ808278 (study PRJEB31516, sample SAMN03275600) | gut metagenome | biome: mammalia-associated habitat; material: feces | host: Papio cynocephalus | place: Kenya | collected 2012-07-17 ... | reverse complement strand
GGACGATGGGAGGGATGGGAAGAAACAGGTTTGCAGAGGATGGATTGGAAAAAGGGCAGTTGTATTCTGCCCTTTAAGTTTCATATACATCTAACTGATATTCACATTGTGTGTCAAATAAATAATCACTTGGAACACTTATTGTGATTCTTCTACTTGCTAGACTAAAAGAACATCCACTCGTTCCTCCTGCCATAGAAAACGTGCCCCCTATACGTGCATAATATTTGAAACCGTTGTAACCACCTTGAACGTATGGAATAACAATTTTTTCGCAGTTTGTGCTTTGTGTAGGTGTTCCTAAGCGAGTAACTACTAATATTCTCATTTTTGTTTGTGAAAACGATAAATCAGTATCGAAATCAAAATATGTTGTATATAGCGTTGTCGGTTTACTTTTTGAAGAGGCTACAAGTTTGAATAAATCTAACCCACCTCCAGTAGAACCGCCTCCGAAGTTTCCTGTTTTAACACTTAATGCCATAGTAATTCCCCTCCCTTTCTAATATAAGGTGTTATTCCGTTAAAAATAGACGAAAACGGAAATGACGCTTGTGTTTCACCGCTGCCTAAAGAAACGTTTTTACGAATTTTTCTCAATTTCCCGTTACTTCCACCTTCTCCTGTCTTTACACTACAACTCATCTTCTTCACTCTCCTTTCCCTCATACCCATTACAATGAACCTTAATTTGCTCTTCTAAATTGTTATCGCACAGGTAGACTATAACTTCGTTCAAGCTCGTAGGATATGCACAATATTTGTTATTCACACAATCGTGACAAATATACTTAATCATTTACATCCCTCCATTAAAATAGATGTAAACAGCAACAGCAATTGCTAATATTACAACCAAACGCACCATTACTCTTCACACTCCTCTGCGAACAGGCACATTACCGTGCAGTCAAATACTTCTCCGTAACTGTTCATCAAGTTTTTAAGCTCTTCTAAACTCTGCTTCCATTTACACACTAAGAAGTGCACGCAATTCTTACATTCCATTGCTGTCTCCTTTCACTGTCTGATTACCGAACAGAAAACCGATCACCATTAGTGTAACATTGTTCACACTGTCGACTTCAATTTTTCCAGTACAAGCAAGATACACATAAGCTCCTACCACAAGAACCGCTATGATATTTTGCATTTGTAATAAACTTAAGCCTTGTTCTTTCATAATATTTATACCCGCCCCTCACCCTTAAAACCATATAATGGAGGAATTATCCTACATATTTTTTTGGAATAGCCGTTAAAATAATTGGTAAATCAACTGAAGGAACAGTACCTTTTGCAATAGCTGTGTTAGCTGTTGCATTGCCAAGAATCTTGCCATCTCCCCACGCAGCGATTTGCGCGTCAGTTGCTGTGCCTGCAAGCTCAATCTGAATGTTGTAATTCTCGAACGGATAAGCTGTTTCGAAACTGTATGACCCATTACTCCAGCCGCTTGCGCTCATAGTGAGAGCAGTAACAGACGGAATAAGAGCATCAACGTACTGTTTATTTGATGCGTTTGTGTCCGCTGTCGGAATACCCACACCACTTATGGAGTCATTGTTTACTGTGATATTATCAAGTTTAATACCGTTGTCGAATTTTATGGAATGCGTTGCATCTTTGATATTATTTGCGCCAAGAGTAATGTCTCCCTGCATAGTCCCGCCCGTCAACGGAAGATACTTTCCAGCAGGCGACTGAGCCGCAACTTGCTCATCAACGTAAACTTTTGTAGCCGCATCAGCATCATTTGTCGGTGTTCCTAAATTGCTTATCTTGTATGTATCCATGGAAATATTACCTTCCATAGCTCCACCCGCAACTTCAAGATACTTGCCACTTGGTATTAAACCAGCCGCAACATCGTCAACGTACTTCTTATTAGCTGCCTGCATAGACACTGTTGGTGTAGCAACTGTAGTATTACCAGTAACCTGTAAGTTCTCAAGAACCGTTGTTCCAGTTCCTTGTCCGTTTACCTGCGCAATATACGGAAGTTGTGTCGTAGAAGACTCTAAGTCCTCAAGTGCTTCTGCCACTTCGTTTTCAGCAATCGTTCTTGCAGTGTCGTCAACATATTTCTTTGTCGCTGCGTTGGTATCGCCTACAGGAGTAGGAACTGTGATGCTGTCAGAGATAGAAACCGTTTGAGCGTTAACCATATCAAGTGTTGTATCGCCACTTACGGTTAAGTTTTCAAGAGATGTATTACCTGTGCCTACACCGTTGTTCTTATCCATCTTGTTAGGGTCAACTGGTACTTGTCCTGCTGCTTCATCAACATACTTTTTTGTAGCAACATCGTTGTCAGCAATAGGAGTTGCGACACCACCAAGTCTTGTTCCATCAGTAGCAGTTGGCGTAAGCGTTACATCAGAAGTTGTAGCCCCCTCAATAACTTCAATCGTGTTGCCTGCGCTGGCTGATTTCAGTCTAACGCCTCTTGTGAAGTTGTCGTTATGGTATTGTGTTCCAACAGTTGCAACGCCGCTTGCTGCGCTCTGATTGACTTGGATATAACCTGTAGCAACGCCATTTGTGTCTTTCACATACGGTAAATCAGTAGTTCCTGCCTCAATAAGAGTAAGCGTGTTTTTTACATCGTTCACTTGCTTTGTGAGTTCTACCATGCTGTTGCTGATCTCAGTGTACCCTGTTTCAATTGTGGTTACTCTGTTATTGAGTTGTGTAACTGTCTGATTGAGATTAGTAGTGATTTCAGTCAGACCTGCGATACTTTCCTCATTTCTAGTAACTCTTGTGTTAAGTGCTACAATTCTGTTAGAAAGTGCTTCGTCTTGAATCTGTCTCTGTGTGACTTCGTTTTGAATTGCTTGCGAAAGTTTTGTGTCTTCTGCAAGCCTTGTTTGCGCTTCTGCATCGATAGCCGCTTGCAGTTTAGCGTCTTCTGCTTGACGCGCTTGCTCCTCTGCATCAATATTGTCTTGCAGAGTAGTATCTGCTTCTTTTCGAGCAGTTTCTTCCGCGTCAATATTTTCTTGTAACTGCTCGTCAGCTTTTTTTCTGTCTTCTACCTCTTGTGCAATTTCCGCTCTTGCGGCTTCAATTTGCAGTTCGTTCGCCTGTTCCTGCCATACTACATAATTGTAGTTCTGTGTCAGTTCTGCAAGCTCTCTTTGGTAGTCGTTGCGATATTCACAACGTCTGGAGATATACCAAAATGCATAAGCTTTCGGCATAGAGCCGTCAGTAGTAGGAATGAGCATCTGCCCCTTATCCATCGCGCCTGCACTTGTGCCTTCTGCGAGTTCAACTGCGATTGAGCAGCCATACTGCAAAAGAATCTTAGCCGCGGCAGCTGTTGTCATACCTTTGTGTGTTACATTGTCCGTTGCGTCACACGTCAGCCAAATAACTTCGCCCGTATTGATATTCTGCCCCATGAGAATACGGCTTGTCTGAATATCTCTATTTGGAATCCCTTTCGTCCAGTTTTCATCGCATAACTGGCCGTTCTGAATAACGACGCCGGAGCATCCCATAGAATTTTCGACTGTATCATTCAAGAGTTGATCAGCGGTTACTGTATTGTTGTAAACGCGCATGATACCGCGTTTTGTAAAACCAACAGTAAATAGCTGGTTTGCATCACTAGTAGGAATCGGCGCGCCCTTGTAAATGTTTACGCCGTACCAACCGTCCTCACTAATCGGTTGCGCAATAAAAATCTTGTCAGCAAGTTCGACCATAGAAGCAGAATTCAATTTCTGCTCGATCTTGCTATTTGTTGTGTTGCCATACGCAAGATGCATCTCAATTCTGATCGGGTTATTGTGCCTATCAACAACCGCTTTGTGAGTGAGCTTGTAAGTTGCTCCTTGGTCTGCGTCATACCCGTCTTCTGTGTAAACTTCACATTTGTTGTAGTAAGCACCGTTTTCCTCAGCAGCTCTGTACAGATTGCCAAGAGTTTCGTAACAGTTGCGCATAACATCATTATACGTTTCACACATTGTATTTACTCTTCCGTTGAGGATATTAAAAGCTTCGTATAACGATTTTCCTTCAACCACACTTGGCTCTGGCGGCATAAAAGGTGGCATCGGCGGCATAGGTTTCGGGCAGAAACTTGGTTTATCCGGCGGAATGCACGGCATAGGTGGTTTCTTGCAATCATTCATAAATGTTACCCCCTTAATAAACTAGCATAAACAGCTCTTCAAGATCATCTATGATTTGCATATCAATATTGAGAATCTGCTGTCTATACTCTTGCAATAATTTACTAGGTGATACACCTTTTCTCCCTTTGGTGTATTCCTTTTTGTCTCGCTCTGTGTTTTCCTTTTCTTTTTCTTTTCTGTTTTGCTTGAATTTTTCGTTGCGCTCGTTGGTTCTTTCAGAATCAAGCGTATTGTCTTCGTTAAGAGATTGTGTGTTTTTACCTGTTGTTGTTTTTGTATCGTCAACAGTCTTATTGAGCGTCCCGTCTTTAGTGTTGTTTCGCGTGCTGTTTCCGTCTACAACAACTGTGCCAGTGTTTTTTGTTGTGCTGTTAGAGGTCTCTTCTGTTGAAGTTTTGCTGTTCTCGCGGGTTTTATCAATGCTCGTTGTTGTTGCGTACCCATCTCCGGCGATCGTTGTCTCTCCGCTGGGCTGTACAATCATCTTAAAATCTATTTTACCTTGCGGAACATCGCTAAATACATTGTCCTTGAGACCCCATGACGTTGTGTTACCAGAACCACTATTAGTGGTGTCTGTTTGGGCTGTTAAATCGTTTGTAGTAGTTTGATGGGATTGAATTGTTTCCAGTTCTTTTTCATTTGTAGTTTGTCCTGTCGTCTCTTTTCCTGTTGCTGTTAAAGTGGAATCCGCGTTACCGGTATGAGTTTTGAGCTCTTTCTCGCTCGTTGCCTCGCGTCCGCTATTGTCTCGTCTGCTTCCAAGATCAGCGTATAAGTTGCGCGTGATTCCTAAAATCTCCTTATATCCGTTCTCATAGTATTCTGTTACTAGAGGGTCGAATTCAAGTAATGTAGATTGATATAATTGATTGTAGTAAGGCATAATCTCTCTCATCTTTCGTCTTAGATAAAATGAGAACCGATCTGCTGTTTCTGCACCGATTTCGTTGAAGTAGTAATGATCTACGATTTTGCTTTCTAGTGCCTGCCTGTATTCTTCGTCAAAAATAGGGTAATTTCCAAAGGATAAAGGATAACCGCTTTCAATAAGTTTGCCTAATTCTATTGTATATTTCGCCATTATTCTTCACCTCCTGTAAGTTCCGGTAAAGCATTTTTCGGGCTGCTGTCTAATGTCGTTGTTCCGTCTGGGTTAAACATATCGAATTCTTGTCGGAAGTTTACCTCAATATTTGTGCCAAACATTTTGTTTATTTGTTCAGCTGCTTGCCGGCGAGCATTTAGTGCAACATAGCGTTGCGCTTTTACTGCACCAAGAGAAGATGAAACCTCGGTTGAGACTAACCGCTCTTTCTTCTCTGTATTGGCGTTATCAATTCCACAAAATGTCAACGCCTCATTTAGCGTTTGCCTCTTGAGGGTGTATAAGTTATTAGCCACGTAAGGTGCGTCAGTTTTTAACACATCAATGTCATTAGGGTTAAGACCTTTTGACGCGTAAATTACTGGCTCATTTCCATTCCATTGCTCGTATACATTTTTCATCGATAGCTTCTGTGATTCATTGCACTTTATTAAAACAGGTGTCTTTTGAGCGTTAACATTTATTTCAATTGCTCTTTCAATATTCGTAAGACGCTCTGCGTATAGTACTAATGTTTCCATCGCTGGCGTATGTAAATAATTATTGAATATTAGAACACTGTCTTTATCTGTACAACTTTTTTGATAACCATTTGTAGCGTAAGCACGTCTGTATGTAGGAATTCTATATACATTCAGTTGCCCGCCTATCATACATGTTAAGGCAAGATTGCCTATTGTCTCATCATTGAAATACAAGGCGTAACCATATTCGCAAAGTACAAGCTCAAGATATCTCTCGTCTATTGTCTCTGGTAAGTTCTTCCACTCCCACATATTGATATACAATTCCTCGAGGCGAGTAATGTAATCAATAAATGTTCGTTGATTTCTCACTCTTGCTTTTATCCGGTTCTTCCACCCGTCTCTTAACGGGTTCCACCCTTGTATTCCTTTTTCAAGTTTTCCCATAATATCCCCCTACTCAATTTGTGAGATACTGTCTTTATTCCAAAGTCTAACTCCACCATCGAACATGGCTTTTACCACATTTACAGCGTCGACTGGCGCGGAACCAAGGTTTCCTTTTCCAAATACAGCACCTGCGGTTTGCACATAGTTAAATGGCGAACGGCCCCATTGACGCGGAACTTTGTATCTGTTAGTAGCATATCCATAAGCATCAAAGTAAGCATCTAGGCGTTTTGCACAATTTGCGTTAGCGGCATATTCAATAACTTCAAAGCCAATTTTTCCACAACCGAATGCCGTACTACCGCTAACAGCAGTTCCTCGAGCTTGGTCAGGGCGATGGTATTGTGTTACAACATTTGCATATTCTGATAAAAATGCTAAACCACCACCAATAATAGCACCTCTTTGTGCCGCGTTTCCTTGCCCTTTTGTATTTCCAGTCCCAGCATATCCTGCAAGTGCGCCGTTAATTATATTCAGTCCAATAGCCCCTAAATTCTGTTCCATAAAGTTAGCATAATTATCGTAAATCCATGGGATAGAAATAGTCTCACTGAAAGAAACAGCATTTTCATTAGACGCATCTCGTCCTTGATAATTCTTCGGTACAAGCAAAAGAGATGCCTGTGTGTTAGCCGCTTCATAATAGTAAAATTGTAGTGTACCATCTTTGCAAAACTGCGGATAAAGAATTGCCTCTTCACCTGTATAACTTCTTATTTTGAAGAATCTATAGGGATATGACGCAAGCTTTCTATGCGAAGCTGTGTATCCATCGCCCATTGAAACAGAACGAGAAGAAATACCACTATCACGCACAACGCCAGCACCGACTGAACCAACTTCTGGGGCTAATACGCTCATAACTATTGCAGTAATTGCATCAGTTTTTCCTGCCTCGGTAAAAGCGTCAAGTGTTGTTTTCACTTGGTCACTTGCGGTAATAGCAGGTATTGCTTTATAATACAAGCCGCAAAAAATACCGTCTAGCATTGCTGGTGATGAAAAATCCCCTGTCACATTTTCGGTAGCTAATATAACAATAGAACGTTTACTTAAATCAGGCGCGATAATTGTGCTATTTACAACATCATAGTAGTCTACTGTTATCGGCTCAGGCTCTGTATTTGCAAAGAATGCATCGCTTGCCGCGTGCTCACGTACGACCCAGCACTCTTTTGCGTCCATTTTGAATTGCCATGTCTGGTACATGTCGATCTCATACACGATCTCACAGCAATTATCATTCACCCAGTTTACCTGATTGATGAAAGCGTAATACCATTTATTGTTATTATTCCACATAAGGTAGTTTACGCTCTGTAGTTGATTTGCTGAAAGCGGTACACGAATCGTGTGTTGCGGTCTACCGCCTTTTACTTTGCTGTCTGTACGTTGGTATGTAAAATCCGTGAACGTGAATTTTGTCTTGTCTTTGAAATATGCTGTTTGATAATCTTGAGCAACTTCCTGCGGATACTGTACCCAGCAGATTTGATCTGTGTAAGTATTATCCATCGGGATTCCTGCTAAGATTCTTATTTCTGTTTTAGGTACATAATCGCTCTCAACGTATGCCATAAATTATCTCCTTATAAGGCGGGGATATAGCCCCGCCATTATTCATTATTCTACTGTGATTGCTGATGTTCCGGTCTTAGAAGTATCAAACTGCGAAGTAGCAGTAACTGTAATTGTATCACCAGTTTCATCTTCTCCGATATAAAGCACACCATAAGGTGAGATATAAGTCTTTTCGGAAGCGTTACCGCTGATAGTCCATTTAACTTCACTAGGCGGATACCCAGTTCCTGCCACATTTGCAGTAAGAACAATATTTGAACCTTTGTGAACAGTAGCGGTGGCAGGGGTAACAGTTACGCCTGTGACAGCAATATCTGTAGTTGTAAAGATAATTGCTGTAGCAAATGGAGAAGTACTGAAAGTTTTCCAAAGGTGTAGGAAATAATTCCAATAGAGACCCTGAGCGTTATATTGTTCTGTGAATTCGATCAAGTTATCAAATACCATGAAGAACGATTCATCTACTAATGCCGCTACAACTCCTGTAAGATTAGCAAAGTTATCGATCAGAACACGCTGCCCCATAAATTCCGCCTTGCTCATGTTGAAAGCGGACGCTAAAACTTCTACATCGATCATCGCATCAAACTCTGCATCGATAATCAGAATCTGCTCGTTTTTCTTAGAGAAGTTAAGCACGCCGTACGGATTGTAGTTACTGCTAAGGAACTCCAGCTTGTTTGAAATTCCCTTGATCTTAGTTACGATCTCTTTTGCTGTAGCCGCCGACGGTGCTGGAATTTTTACCGGATACATTCTGCCCTCGGTTGCGGCATCTGCAATCAGCTGTTTCATGATAAGGAATTCATCGAATTCAGAACCGCTATAAAGAGAATCCACGATACGGGTGATAAGATCAGTAATGCCCTGCGGCGACAAGAAAGCGGCTCTAAGCTGTTGTTCACTGATCGTAACTTTGTAGAAGTTTTCATAATTTCTTCTGTGGAATACAGCGTTAACGTCCGGAATCTCTCTCTTGAATACTTCTTTTTCAGCTACTGCTGGGTCAAACTGCTGAGCGTTCGCGATGTTGACGAATACTTCTTCAATAGTTTCCCCGTATTCCATAGTTCCCTTTTTAAAACGCTTCAGCGGATTCGTATACATCTTTGACGTAATAAGAACCATTGCGATTCTGTTGACAAGGGTATTAAGGAATTCATTCTGTGTAGCATGGAACTGCAAAATCGCGTTTCCTACTTCACGAATGTTTTCCTGTGTTGCAACTGGGATTCTATCTTGATAAGACTGTGATGCGTTTGTTCTGATCGCGTTAAGCATCATTGCAACATTAGTGTTAAGTTCTACAATTTTAGGTTTAGTAGGCATATTTACTCCTTTCCATCGCTGAAAAGTTCATCGAAACTAACTTCTTCAACCGGAATATCTTCTTTATCTTCCGGTAGCGGTTCATCTTTTGGCGCGTCACCACTAAAGAAACGGTCGATATACTTTTCACGCATATTTTGGTATTTTACTTTCCAGCTAACACCGTCTTTATCCTGTAAATCTTCTTGCGGTGTCTGCACTGGTGTGTCAAAATCCGTTGTTACTTCTGCGAGAAGTGCCATAATTTCCTCATTATCACCGGAAAGTTCAGTCACTTTCTTCGCTATCCCCATCAATCTCTCTTTCGTTATCATTTTGTTTTATCCTCTCCGATTTTTTAATTAAAGCAAGCGCGTATAACTCAACAGCCCATAGAGTAAACCACGCAGTCACAATGATATCATTTACGGTACCCTCACGAAACATCAGTATAATTGATACCACCATTACCCAAAAGCAGTTGAATATAGCAAGTATCAGATACACATCTCTTTTTCGTAGGGTATTTCCTAAGCGTTCAAGTCTTGACATTAAACCTTTTTTCAAGATTCCTCACCCTTTCGTCAATCCTTGGAACTTGATTTACAAGTTCCTCATTTTCATCTAGACGACGTTCGATATTCTTTAGTTCGTTCTCGATCACCGCTTGATGAATTTTCATATCAGCTTGTATCTTATCACCGGATGCTTTATTTGTAATAATGACTCCTGTTAAAGTTACAAGCCCAGTAATAACCGTTCCTATTAAAGGTACTAAAGTTTCTACTGTCATTTGACTTCGTAATGAATGGAAGTTCCCATCGGTCCATTATTTCTAGTTTCGTCTGTGTAACAGAATAAGTGGTGTGGTAACATTGATAAAGATTTACAAAGATCAATTCGTTTAAAACGCTTTGCTGTTACAGAGGAACACCAATCAGCCGCTTTACCTGTCATATGCGCACTTACCTTTGAGCTATTTTTCAGAGAATTATTATATCGTTTGCATCTTAACCCGCTTGTAATTGTGATCGGCTGATCTACACTGCTGCGGATAGACTCAAGATCAATCAATAAATTCTTTGAAATAACCGCAGGATAACCTGCGCAGTATTTTCCTTTGCAATTACATCTAAATTCATTTACTTTGAAATGTTCTGATTTTGCAAGTCTAATATTATCTATTGAACGTAAGATGTTATCAGATGCAATATAGTACATTTCTGTGTGGTACTGTTTAGGTAGATACTTTTTATTTAAGGCTAAAACAGCTTTTTTATAACTTTCAGTTTTATTCTCTGTTGTACATTCGTCAACATATAAACCTATATCTTTTAGAATTCTTTTTCTATTATGTACGAATAAATATTTATGAGCCATCCATTTTCCTCCTTTCCTTATAAAGTCATTTTAATGATATCATTGCACATATTTTTTATATTGACGCTTTCAAAGCGAACAACACCTTCTTTATAGCACCTTACAAATATCTCAATTAAACGAGATTTATGACCTTTCATTAGCATCGTATTCGGCGAATGATCATCAAGTGTCGTTGAATAGATGAGCGTACAGCTCGGGTCAATATCATATGAAACAAACATTAGTCCCGCGTTATAATCAGACCATACTCCAAATATTTCGTCTTTATATTTAAGACCGAACAGGCAACTTGACGTTGAGGTCTTTTTCATAACGAAGTTTTTATCGTCGCGTAAAAACTCATTTTTAATTGCGTAATCTGCATATGGTGTTCCTGCGATCAGTTTACCGAAACGGGTCTGCGCCATCATATTTTCGTATTCTGAATCCTGCACACATTCAAGTAATATATCGTCCTTTGTAGTAATCGATTTACCATACGGTAGTTTTAAATCAAAATACAGAAAATACGGGTTTGTAATTGAAAGCGCATTGCTAAGAAAGAATGCTTTAACGTCTCTTGATCTTGCTACTGTTGAGTAAAGCTCTAGAAAATTCGTTACCTCGTCCGGTAGATAGTGGTGAAATCCTTTGTCAAGAATAAACTCGTCAAATATGATCTTCGTCACTTCCGGATAAGGAGTTGATTTTTCGATCTTAGACGTAGAAAGCGCAATATACGTTCCTGCTACTTTGCCATCAATTACGAAATTCGGCGGAACCACTTTTAATTCGTGGTTTTCAAATTCATCTTGAATGTCTGCAAAAAACTTCGGAATTTTCTTAAACTCTTCTTTGTATCTTCTAACGTAAACAAATTGATTTCCATTTTTGATAAAATCGTTGATCGCCCATTTCTTCGCGCCGTATGTCTTACCAACGCCTCGGGCACCAACAACAAAATTGAAAAGTCTATTATATGACAATGCTTTATTTATATCCCAATACATCGTAAAACCCTCTAATATTCTCGGAGGCAATAGGGCAGTTTTACAACGGCTTGCAAATTCCATAGTTTCGAGGCGGCATCTTTCATCCGTAGCTTCCCCGACAACGGCAGTAAATTGAACCGCCCTATCCCTCATCATTATTATAACTCTTCATTTAATTTTTGTCAAGCTTTATTTTCTAATTGTGAACGGTGCATTGACTAATACAATGCCGCCTTGTGTGTGCATCGGTCTAAGCCGGAAAGGATACGTTGCTCCAATATGAAAATTATCCCATGTTACATACGGATAGCATGCAGGCGGCATACCTGCGCATGTTATTTTTAGCTTTCCATCAATCTCTTCCATATATGATTTTTGGCGTAGAAACCTTGCACGAGTAAATACAGACTCCTTTTTCCAAGCACCAAGCTTAGTGTCCGATATTTCCAGACCTTTTGGCTCTTCTAAGCCCTCTAGATGTAAACTGTCCGTATCAGCATATATAAAGCGGTCGTAAACGCTCTGTGCTGACGTTATTGTTTTATGTCTAGCCCAAGCAGTAATAAATGTACCAACAGGAATATAGATAGGCTCACGCTCTTCTATATCCGTAACATAATAATGAATTACGTCGTCTTCCCCCAGATAAGGAATTTTACTTGCGACTTTTGGATTTAAAGCAAATTTTCCATACAGTGAGTTTAACATAAGTTTAGCAATCGTGCGAAGGCCCCCATTCTTCTCTATGGTTGCCTGCACTTTTACCCCGTTCCACTTGTCAATATAATCTTTGAATAAACCAGTAGTACTTTTAAACTTCCATCCACAATGGTAATCTATATCATATACTTCGTAATGCTCAAGAAACATTTCCAAGTCGACGTTTGTCATAGTCATTGTCACATACTCATCCCCACTACTTTTTAAATACTCTGTAGGTACAAAAGCAAGTGAACCCTTTATTTGAACTGTAGGAATATACCCCTCTTTCAGCTCAAACATACAACTAAACGTCTGCGTGTATAAATTATATTCTTTGTCTTGTTCATATTTTCCCTCAAAATATATACCCTCCCCAAAAGGAAGAGGACTATAATACATTACAGACGGGTAAAGTGAATTTACATCGAGCACAATGCCCTCTTTAATATCTTTATCTGCATACCGTTCAGCTAGATATGTAAACCCTCCTCTATAAGACTGGCGTATATCAGCGTCATAAACCGGAACAGGATACCATTTATTAAACGTTGATTCACCAACGATTTCGCGATATTCTGCCATAGCGTTTGAAGCAGTTGTCATTTTCTTCATGTTCTGTGAAAATAATTGCTTTAACGCTAAGGCCGCAATAGTTACGTCTCCTCTAATATACTTAATTTCTTCATCTTTTAACTTATGGTCTGGAGCCCGGTAAGCATTATAATCAATCTCAAGTTTACTAAACGGCAAATGAAAAGCGTCTGCTATTTTAGCAATAGAAAAGGGTAAAACTTTTAGTGAATCAAATATTTTAACAGTGCGTTGCATAGTAATTCCAATCTCCATCGAAAAAAACTGACCTTTATCACTAATCAACGTAGAAAAACTTTTGCATACTACATCGCGCTTATCTTTTACATATTTAAAATTGTGATGATACAGCCAATAAATAATAAATTCGCTATCAAACTTTAAGTTATGGAAATATAAGTGAGTAATTTCGTTGTGTTCTTTCAGAAAATCCATAAATGAGTCAATTGTAGTACCATAATAGAAAATATCAATATCATCTATTAAACATAACCCCCACGCCCATACACGGCAGTCATTAGGGTCTGTGGTTGTTTCAAAATCTGCCGTAAATCTCATTGTTAATACTCCAATTTGTCTAAACGTTGTAAAAGTGCTTCGCTTATATCTGCGGCATCTTTAGGGTCATATACAAAGTCAATACCCAAAAGGGGGTTTGTATAATATTGCTCTACTAATACCTCTGCCGGAATCTCTTCGAGCTTCTTGTGAAGTTCCTCATTTCCTAAATTTACATCAACTGCTTTTATAAAATTCTGTTTATAACGTTCATATCTATCCGTTCCAAGATATGAAAGTCTTTGAGCTTCAATCTTAGAAAGCCACTTGTTCCAATTTTTGGGGAGAACCTCTTGCACCGTGTTTTTCCTTGGGAGTAAACCACTTTCCTTAATCGTATGCATCGTACCTGTGTATATCGACGGTTTAAATTTTTCAATTTCTGCTTCCCTTGCTTTGTTAATCTCGGAGAATGTATTCTCAATCTGTTCCATCTGCCATAAGGTAGTATTAACCCCTTTACTAGTGGTATAAGGAAGCTCTGCACCCTCTTTCAAATAATCAGAAAGCGACGATATTGTGCGTTCAAACTCAGAACGAGGATACCCAATAAGATGCGATTTTAAAGATTGTGCTGTGACCATTTCCGGCTGTAATTCAGCAATATCAGGGCGTTCTATCTTAACGACGGCAATCTTTGCATTAAACCGCATTGCTATATTTATCAATCTTTTGTCGTCATAGTCAGTCCATTTAATTCTATTGCTCCCTGCCATGTTATCACCCTTCCTTTATAAATGATATGAAAACCTCTATTCTCTACTTGTGAATATAAATAAAGATCAGCCAGTAAATCAAGCTTTATCGGCATATGCCATCGTTTAGTTAAGTTAATTGAAACTTCATTTCGGTTCTTTTTATAGTTATCCATAAACTTCTGCATATGACGTTCCGTTGAGAAAAAATAAGTCACTTCCTCAATAGTAAATGAAAAGGGTGAACGGGCAAGCCTCGGAAATGTTTTTCTTTCATATGTTTTCATTTTAACCTCATAATAAAAGCGGGGCTTCTGCCCCGCCCACATTTTAAAACATTACGTCAAGCGTAAGCATTTGTTTTTTGTCTTTCTTGATGTTAAGCACTTTCAGCGGCATCGGTTCTTTCCAAGACGGTTCACCAAATAAACTCATTACTTTCTGAAGTGCGCTATAGATACCGATTGAAACGCACTGATAAGATAGACCGTCTTTGTCAATCAGCACGATACGCGGTGCCATTTCCATCTCACCTGTCGCCTGATTTTCGACTTGTACGGGCTCAATATAAACGTCTGTAATCTGGAGTGTTTCATTGATACAATCGGATAACCGCTTATCCGGATTGTTCATAATCCTAAAAAGCTTTGCTTTATCTTCTCTTGTTTCCGCTGACAGACTACAAACCGCATTGATCGTGTTACCGCCTCTTACTGCTACTGCCGTGTTTTCCATAATTTTACCTGTCCTTTCTTATTTTACTTGGTTTTTTCTTCAATAACTTCCGAATGTTTAAGAAACATTTCTGTAGTCATACCTCTAAGCTCATCTGCATAGAGGATATCTTCGATCACGACTGTTTTATCCGGGTACTGTTTCTTAGCAATCTTCTCCGCTTTCGCAAGATCAATCTTTCCATCTACTTCGATCGCGTCAAGATCTTCTTTTTCAAGCTGGCCGGATTGCATAACAACGGCAACCGGCATAATCGTTGATGTAAAGAATCTTCGTGTAATTTTCTTCATTTCGTTTTATCCTTTCTTAAATTAAAATGAGATATATAAACCGTATGGTTTAACTAAATAAGTGGCGGGCTTGAAAGTTTGTGATATTCCCTGTACAAGAGGAAGCATGTTTCGAAAAAGGCTGATCATTCCCCAAGATTTTTACTACCCGCCGCCCGCCGGAACGGTGAGAAGATCGGGGCTTATCTTCTATTATATTATAAACCCTAAAGGCTATAATGTCAAGAAAATTTTTCGAAAAAATTTAAAATTTTCGATTTGAATATTCTTTGTATTTCTTTTCCATAAATATATCTTTAACATTTCCAGTCTCGGCTATATAAATGGTAATCTTAAGTTCACTTCCTTCCATTTCGTTATATTCTAAAAATGCATCGTTCATAATGTACGGGATTGCACCAGCAATCATTTGGTTGAATTTTTCAGCTCCAGCCGTGTAACCAATGTCAAGCGAATCTTTCTTATTTCGCGCGTTAACATACGCTTTTATCTTGTAACTCATAATCTTTTTACCTCCTCTTCTAACGCCTTAGATACCTCTTCTGTCGGAATTCCTGCGTAGAGCAATGCCCGCATTATTCCTGTTTGCGCATGATAATGGAAATCCCTAACCATAACCGTATTCGAATTACCTGAGTAAAGTCTAACTAGAGTTGCCTCATATGACAAGTATCTTAAAATTTTATCAATAACTGCAGTTGATTCTTTTGCCTCCGTATCAATAATATTTAATGTACCGTTGTAGTGATCGCGAACAACGACCGGAACTTTTACTTTACGACCCTTTTTGCGCTCTCCGTGAATTATATAAAACATAAGAGGGACAACTATAAAAACCGCTAACGTCATTACAAAAAACCAAATATCGGCATCACTGTATTCCTTTGTGTACATATGCATATCCTTTCTTCGTTCCATATTCTAACGCCCTTTTATGCGCGTCAACATCGTTACCAACATAAATATCTATCCGTGCGCCCTTAATTGCGCCACCTCTATCCTCGCATACAACACGTTCCATTGAACCGTCGGCATATTCAATCTCGAACATAGTACCGAATGGTACATCAGATGCGCATGCCGCCGATTTCAGAGGCGTTAGACGCTCACCTGAAGCGCCATATACAATAGGCTTTCCTTTCCCGTCTAATGGCCGATTTTTAGCCCATACGCCGCAACACTTATCGCACGCGCAGTAATATGTGACTGTCACCTCGCCATATACAAGAAGCGGCTCATAAGCCGCTACTTGCGAAGCGAAAAGTTGCGCTGATAGCAGGATTGCAAGAATTGTATTGGCAATCATAAGATCACCTGCTTTCTGATGTATTCCTGCAACTTACGGTTATGAGAAGGCCTGCAGTAATTAAAAGACTCATACTCTGCATCATTGATCTTCACACACGCCTTTTCTAACCCCTTAGCAAACTCGATCACGGTTTCAGCACCAGTGTTCAACTCACGAATAATGATTTTTCCATGGTCGCGCGAAATCGAAGTGAACAACGCTTGAATAACAGAATAAATCATTTCGCTAGCAGACTCGCCCTCAAAGCGGAAGTGACTTCTGCCGATGGTTAATAAATACGAAGACTCAGCCTTTTTAGCTTCTGCTTGTTTGAATGCTTGCTGTTCAAGCTCAAACAAACGAAATCTTGTGTCCTCTACAATATCATCAAAATTACAACTCATTACCCTTCGGTCTTTATCGTAATATGTTGTCGTAGCAATAAAACCCTCGCTCAGACCGATAGCAGAAAATATGACACTACCTAAAGAATGCTGTTCCTCATCGTATAACAAGACAACGTCGCCGTCATGTAGAGAAGTGCCGACCTTTGCATACTCATCAATCGCGTCATCGATTGTATCATATTTTTGGTGAAAAACACCCTCATTACGAGGACCTACGCTTACATAATAGTGCGTATGGTTATCAAATAGCTCATGCAACTTTGCGGAAACCTTATAATATGGTAATGTTATAGTCGTCTGCTCATAGGCAACCAATAAATGATAATCACTATCAGTAGATGAAACTACAAACAGACATTCGCGTAGATTACCATTATCGGATATAACACTGGCCAGCGTAATCTCGCCTCTGTCAAACTGCTCAACGCAAGCAATGATTGCATCGTGTACGCAAGTGAACGTCATAGTCTCTAATGCCTCTAACTTGTTTGATCTGTTCATAAAATACTTCATTCTAATACCGTCCTTTCTTAACTCAACGTAATGTAATTTATTTTATTCCTTATTCTAACACGCCAAGCTGCCGAAGTCAATATATTTTTATAAAATATTTTAAAATAATTTATGTTATAATTTTAACAATTACCCTTGTACATATGTGTGCAATATTCAAGTCAACTCATCCATTTACGGTACCTCCCATCGTAT
>ERZ808278.765-NODE-765-length-17406-cov-6.589476_pt1 | contig 17406 bp, 17 predicted proteins | sample MGYA00521239_ERZ808278 | MGnify/ENA primary metagenome ERZ808278 (study PRJEB31516, sample SAMN03275600) | gut metagenome | biome: mammalia-associated habitat; material: feces | host: Papio cynocephalus | place: Kenya | collected 2012-07-17 ... | reverse complement strand
ATAGAAATCATTTCACCAAGAGTTTTTGTAGCAAATGGTTCAATGTCTGGTTTTAAAGTATTTAAAGCTTTCATACTGTTTTCAAAAGCCTTGTACCAATATTTTGAAACTTCTTCTGGAGTTTTATTTTCTTTTTCAGCTTTTTTAAGAATTTTGTCGTCTACGTCTGTAACGTTACGGCAATAAGTTACATCGTAACCTTTAAATTTTAAATATCTGTATAAAACGTCCCAAGTAATATAACAACGAGCGTGACCTAAGTGAGCATTATCGTATACTGTAGGTCCGCAAACATACATTTTAACCTTGTTTGGCTCGATTGTATTAAATTCTTCTGTCTTGTCTGTAAATGTATTGTGTAATTTTAGCATATCTAATTCCTTTTTTCTTTTATTTTACAACAAAAAAAGAATTTTAAATGCACTACTGGATATAAAATTAATTAAGACAAAAACCACTATCAATACAAAAATCATTATTTATTTGCATTTTTATAGTTGGTAAATAATTTGTTGTTAATATCCATATTAGTAAAATTAGAAAAATTGAGAGCTTATACTTAAAATTTATTTTTATAAATGATAAAATCCAAGTCAAAATTACAATAGCTATTGAAAAAATTGTATAAATAACAACTTGCATATTAACCATAGAAGCCACTTTAGAACCTGTAATTACTATATGTAGAATACTAAAAATAAATAATGTTACTAATATACAAAAAATAAACTTTATAGTGTTTGTTATTATCATAATTCTATTTTATAATAAAGTTATTTATTACAAATACCCATTTCAATACATACTTGATTTTCGAGGATTTTATCTATAGTCGGAAGAAATAAGGTAACTTTAAAATAAACCATTTGAAAACCCAATAAAATCAGTAATAAAATGGTTTTTAGCTCAATGGAAAAATCTTTTACTAATATTATTAAAAATAATCCAAGTAATATGATAATACCAAACAAAAACAATAAAACTTGAATATCAAATAGATTTGCATATATAGCGTGTAATAATATTATACTTGAGTGAAATATCAGTATACAAAAGCCTAATACACAAAATATGCTAAATAAAATAAAACTAGACATTTTAATATAATTTTTCATATAGATAATATTATGTTATTTTTTATATTTTGGCAATAAATCACGCATTAAAGTTGAGCATTGGCAATTTTGATTTTCTCTACCTCTAGACCTACCCAATCTGTTCGCAACTTGGTCACGTTCAGAATCAGCAACTGCATCCTCTACAGAAACTTTGTGAGTATGGACATACGTGTATTGGTCATAAACTTCTTTTGTATCACTTAATATTGTAGCATAAGCTTCCCCTAATTCTCCAAGTTTTTGGGTTGCTTCGCAGTTTGCTTTAGAATGGTAATATTTATCCATTTCAAATTCTTTTAGTATATATGCATGATATAAAAGCTCCACATAATTTGATATAAAAATTGATAAAGTACTTTTAAAAGTTTCCAACGAAGTTAAAATTGAAAAAACATCTTTTAATAAATTTTGCAAATTACTCTTTTGATTACATGCTTGCAAATACTCTTCATCAATATTATTTTCACATTCTGGTAAATGCTTTCCATATTCAAATTCTAATTCATCAATTATAGATAATATTTCATCGATAAAATTCTGAATTTTTGATAATAAATCTTGAATATCACTCATGTCAATTTCTATACTACTTAAAATACTTTCTGCCTCATTATTTGAATTTTCAATATTTTCAATTAAATTTTCAACTTCTATTATTGTATCACAAGGTTCATCCTCATCCTCATCCTCATCATAATTCTCTATCATTTCTATAGTACATTGGCAGTTTGGGTGAGGTTTTTCTGGAATATCATCAAACATACCAAATTCTTGTCCGTCAAGTTCAGCACATTCATCACAAGTATGTTCGCCTTGTTCTGAATGCCAAATATATCTTACATTACTTATTCCGCCTTTTAAAACAACTCCCTCTAAATCATCATAATCATCTTCATTAACAATATTGTGTTGTTTTAATAAACTATGACGATAGATTGATTTTCCAAGATTTTGCAACTCTGTATGAATGTCTAAAATTTTGTTTTTTATTTCTTCACTTAGTATTGGATTGTTATAATTTTTCATTAAAATATTTTGATAATTTGAAATTTTACCTAATATCTCATTTGTACTATTTGATTTTTTTAATGCTTGTAAAATTTTTTTTTAATTTTGCCATTTATATCTCCTTTTGTTTTATTATGACAAATTTTAAAAAAGAAAAAAGTCCGTAAAAATACGTAAGCATTTAAGCTTACGTATTTTTTGAACACAAAAAATTAGCATTAGACACCCTATTCCGTTTGGATTGATAAATTCATAAATTCAATATCGTCGTAGTCGATATATGCTGTTTCCATCATATTATGACCTGTTTTTATAGTAAGCTCGTTTTTGCCATTATAAACTAGCATTGGCGGAATTTTTACACGCAAATTATCACCGTTCAAATGTAATTCAGAAACTTTTGAACCATTCACAAAGATTTCTGCTGGCGAAGAATACGCAGTCGTTATACGGTTTTGACCAACCTTATTTGCAAGTTTTGTATCAAGGCCTATCAATGTACCTATTACGATATAAATATTTTGGTTTGGAGAAGTTTTATTTATAGAAAAAGATTTTGAATAAGATGGACCAACGGATTGAGCCTTAAATTCCGACGAATTGGCTGAATTATCCGAATACGCACCATCTCCTAGGTGACAAATCGTTGAATCTATTACAATATCAAGAGGTTTTGATTTATCAATACCTACAATAATTGGTTTTGCCAAAGAATTTTGATTTAGAGTCAAAGAAAATGGACGATAACCCTCTTTTGCGACAGCAAGAATCGAATTATCACGAACACGAGTTTTTAGAGAGAAATATCCGTTCGCATCCGTATAGGTTGTGTAATTTTCTTTTGGCAAAATAACTTTTGCATAAGGAATAGGAAGATTTGTAGCCGAATCGAAAATTTGATTTTTAATGGGTTCAGACTTGACTCTTGCCGTTGAAACACCACCCTCAAGTGTCGCGGCATGAACAGATATGTACGAACAAATTAGCATAGCTAAGGCTAGATAAAAAAGTTTACGCATAATTTCCCTCACTCACAAAATTAATATAATTGTTTTAGGAGTTAAAATTCAGAGAAGAAAGTTTTATAAAAAAAGGTAAATAAGTAACAAAATAAATAATATTTGAAATTTGAAAATTTTTTGGTATGATAGATGTACAAAGTAGGTTGGGTTTTCTAACCCAACAACGACAAATCAATTGAATACATATCACGCCGATGTGATGATAAGGCGACCGAGAGGCTCACACGAAGTGGGACATGCGAGGGAAGCCAGTTGGATTAAACCAATTCCATCACAGAAGCAAAACGAACTGACAACTGAATACATATCACGCCGATGTGATGGCAAGGCGACCGAGAGGCTCACACGAAGTGGGACATGCGAGGGAAGCCAGTTGGATTAAACCAATTCCATCACAGAAGCAAACTAAACTGACAATTGAATACATATCACGCCGATGTGATGGAATTGGTAGACGTGCTAGACTCAAAATCTTGTGAGGGCAACCTCGTGCCGGTTCGACCCCGGCCATCGGCAGATTTATAAAAAAAGACTCCTTTGGGAGTCTTTTTTGTTTCGGCACGAGGTTCTGTCGTATTGTTTCTGTTTTGCTCCTGTGGGTTTCGGACTTGCGTCCTGCAATCCTACGTCGCTGATATTATGTTACGTGTCCTGCTCGTCTTTGCCGTCGCAAAGCCGACACCGACACTTCACATCGGCTCACGCATTTCTCGACCCCGGCCATCGGCAGATTTATAAAAAAAGACTCCTTTAGGAGTCTTTTTTCTGTTTAAAATTTTGTTGGGGTAGAAAACCCAACCTACAAAGTTAACCGGCACGAGATTTTTCTTTTATTTTTATTATATAATTCAATTATGAAACAATGTTCTTTATTTGATGCAATAGCACCAATAATGATTGGTCCATCTAGTTCGCATACGGCTGGAGCAGTTAGACTTGGGTTATTAGCAAGAAATATTTTCAATGACAAAATAAAAAAAATCACTTTCAAGTTATACAATTCCTACGCTCAAACTGGTTTTGGACACGGTACAGACAAGGGTTTGTTAGCTGGAATCCTTGGTTTTAGTGTTGATAACAAATTAATCAAAAATGTATTTAATCTTCCTGAAGTTCAAGACCTCGATTACAATTTTGAATACCTAGAAGATTTTAACAGACATCCAAACGCAGTTGATTTTATTATTGAAAACGATAATCAAAAAATGGTAATTTCTGGCGACTCCGTTGGTGCAGGGAATGTCAGAATTACTAAAATCAACGATTTTTCTGTAAATTTAGCAGGTGATTACAACTCATTAATTCTTAACTACAAGGACGTAACAGGGATGATTTCAAAAGTTACAGAAATTATTCAAAACGAAAACATAAACATAGCTTCTCTTATTTGCGAAAGAAACGCAAAAGGCGAGGATGCCTCTATGTGTATTTGCATTGACGGAAAATTAAAGGACGCAACTATTGAAAAAATCAAGCAAATCCCTGACATCTACTTTGTAAGAAATGTTTCAAAATTGGAAAATTAATAATTATGATAAAAGATATTAGAACTTTCGAAGACCTATCAAAAGCTTGTGCAGAGCAAGAAAAAACTATATACGAAATCTTTCAAGAAAGAGAAGCCAAACTTCAAGAAATAAGCATTCTTGAGGTTAGAAACAAGGTGAAAAAATCTCTTGATGCGATGAAAGATGCAATAAGAACAGGTCTTAATTCTAGAGAAAAATCTATAAGCCAACAATGTGGTGACGATTGTGTAAAATTGGATAAACGCTACAGCGAAAAACCAGCAATTTTCGGAAAGACTTTTGAAAAAATCACAACCTACGCACTTGCAACGATTGAAGAAAACCTAAGAATGGGAAAAATCGTAGCTTGTCCAACCGCTGGTTCTTGCGGAATTGTTCCATCTGTAATAATTGGAATAAGCGAAGAATACGATTTCGACGAAGAAACTCAAATAAATGCCTTAATAACAGCTGGTGCAATAGCAACAATTATTTCTTATAAAGTAGCACTTGCAGGTGCAGTTGCTGGATGCCAAGCAGAGTGTGGTGTTGCATCTGCAATGAGTACAGGAGCTTTAACACAAATGTTCGGTGGCACTACAGAACAAATCTTAAATGCCGTTGCACTTTGTCTAAAAAATATTATGGGTTTGACTTGTGACCCTGTTGCTGGGTTAGTTGAAATTCCTTGTGTTAAAAGAAATACTTTCTTGGCTGTTAACGCTGTTACTGCTTATGAATTAGCTATTTCTGATATAAAAAGTAAAATCCCAACTGACGAAGTCGTTGATGCGATGATGCAAACAGGCGAACTTATGTCACCTATGTTAAAAGAATCTTCTCAAGCTGGACTTGCAAAAACAAAGACTGCTTTAAAAATTGAGAAAGAATTAAAGAATTTAAAAAGAACATAAATTTGTAAAAAAATATTAAAACACACTTGCTTGAGAGTAGCTCTCATCTGTTAAAATTCTAAGTAACGATGAGGAGTGAAATATGCAGAAAAAGTTTTACGCATTATTATTAGTTTTAGTATTTTCAATAAATGGCATAGCTTTTGCGAAACCAAATAAAAAGGAGATTAAACCTATGAAAAAAATAGTTCAAACAGCGGGTCGTGACCAGCTAGGAAACTTTGCACCAGAATTTGCACATTTTAACGATGATGTTTTATTCGGTAAAAACTGGAACAACACAGATATTGACCTAAAAACTCGTTCAATAATTACAGTTGTATCTCTTATGTCACAAGGGATTACTGACAATTCTTTAAAATATCATCTTCAAAACGCAAAAAACCATGGTGTTACAAAAACAGAAATGGCATCAATAATTACGCATTGTGCATTCTACATGGGGTGGACAAAGGCGTGGGCAACATTTAATCTTGCAAAAGAAGTTTGGACAGAAGATACAAAGGGCTTAACCGAAAAAGACAAATATGCACAAACAATCATGTTCCCAATCGGTGATGAAAATACGGCTTATGCAAAATATTTTATTGGAAAAAGCTATTTATACCCAATTTCCTCAACACAAGTAAAAATGCATAACGTAACTTTTGAACCAAAATGCAGAAACAACTGGCATATTCACCACGCAAAATCAGGTGGCGGTCAAATGTTAATAGTTATTGGTGGTCGTGGATATTACCAAGAATGGGGTAAAGAGGCACAAGAATTAAATGTTGGAGATGTTGTAAATATTCCAGCTGGTGTAAAACATTGGCATGGTGCAGCTCCAGATAGTTGGTTCTCACATATTGCTGTAGAAGTTGACGGCACAGAAACTTCTAACGAATGGCTTGAACCGGTAACTGATGAAGAATACAACAAATTAAAATAACAACAAGATTTAAAGGGGCAAGACGAGTTTCGTCTTGCCCCTTTTTTACTAATAATTTTTCAAATTAGCTTGTAATTCTTTTTTATATTCGTCTTTCAAACTCTTTGGTGCAAGTATTTTACAGCTTGTACCCCACTTAAACACGTGCCATATAATTTCTTTACTTCCGCTTGCTTTAAATTTTACGGTATAAGTTCCATCGTCATTCCAAGTACCTTTTTGAGTTGGATGAAAATTATATTGGCTTGCTTCTTGAGCAGTATCTTTATCAAAAAGAAGTTTTACATTTAAGATTTCACCGTGATAAACCCCAAAAGACAAGTTTGTATATTTTTGTAGGTCAAAATCTCCTTTGTCAAAATTTTTATCAGTAAGTTTTAAATTATCAAATTTATGAAGTAAGTAATTGTAAATACCGTCACCTTTTGCTTTTTCACGAGCAACAAGATAAATCTTATCACCATAAATCATCCCTAAAGGTTCAATAATTCTTTTCTTTTCGTGGTAAATGCCCTCAACGATTTTAGAATGCTGAACGGCTTGTCTAATAACGTTCAAAGTATCAAGTCCGATTTTATATTGAGGCATTTGTCTAACTGCATAACCCTCTGTTTGCATAATAAGTTCAATATTTTCTTCAACTTTATTTGCATTCTTTTTATTGAAAGCTTTTATTTTTTCTACGGTTTTACCAAGCTCATCTTTCATTTCTTTATTTGTAGTTCTGCGTTGGCATTGCTCAATATTTGCAACTTCTTTCGGTGTAAAAGTTACAAAATTAGAAATAGAATAATTTATAAATCCCCAATGTTTTTGAGAATCGTCTGTTTCAAGCTCATCAATTTGAGGAAAAATATTTGTTAAACTATCCCTCATTCTTTCTGCAGTTCTTCTCGAAACATTGTAACGTTCAGCAATTTCAGAGATTGTCACACCCTGAATTTTTGATGACATAAAAATAGCTAAATCTAATATATCAGAAACTCTTGAATATCTTGGTTTGTCGTTCATAAAATCACCTCAAACTTATTTTATCACAACGACCAAAAATGTCGCAAAAAAATTACAATTTTTAATTTTTATTTACCAATAACAACCGCCCTCAACCTTTTCTGAACCTTTAGGTTTTTCTTTTTCATTTGGACGAACCCAATATTCATTATAAAAATTTTTGTCATCCCATCGTTTACCTTTTATTCCAAAAAGCAATTGTGTAGCTCCACCCATATGAACAGCCTTTTTGCCAAGTTGTTTACAGTATTCCGCTAAAAATATACCATAAGCTCCACACCCAATTATTGCAATATCAAAATCGACCTTATCAATTTCTGTTTTCATGTAATCTAAAGCCTCAAACCAAGTTTTAAAAGGCAATTCATCTTTAGAATCGGCAATACTTTGAACAGCTTTTATAAATTTTAAATCACAATCTGGTAAAACATCTTCATTTTTAAACAAGAATTTTCTTTTTTCATACTGTGCTGCCATAGATTCAACAAAAGGATGTATGACCAATACTTTTTTATCTTTTAATGCTCTAGTAAAAGGTTTATCTGATAAAAAATTATCTTCATATAAAGCTTTACCGTCAATAAATTTTGCATTTTTTGCGAACATATCCGCCATTCTAAATTCAGCTTCAAAATACCATAAAGCTAAAATATCAATATTCTTTGAAACTTCTCCCATTTCATAACAAAATCTTGATAAATAATAATCTGTAGGTGGGAAAAAACCAGCGTTTGTACTTATAAAATCTTTATTTCCGAAACTTATATTTCGTTCTTTATTTTTTACATATTGATCAAGCTGATCTAACTCCAAGCTTCCATATCTACAGATTAAACAAGGTTTATCACTCACTAAAGCCTTATAAATCAAATCCAAACTATCTTGTTCTTTGTAAATGTGTCTACCGTTGTTTGAAACTCTATATCTTTCTGGCCAATCTTGTGGAATTTCTTGTCCAAAATATTTGTTCCTTAAAAGCATTCTTTGTCTTTTATTTGGGTTTAAATTTATTAATAATTTCAATAATTTTTGATTCATGTTTCTCCCTTATTTTAATTATTATTCAAAATTTCTTGAGGTCTTTTTCTATCCCAACAAATATTTTCTTTAACGACTTTTGCTGGATTTCCAGCGATAACAACATTTTCGTTATCAAATTCTTTTGTAATAACACTACCCAAACCAACTACTGAATTATTTGAAATTTTTGTGTTTTTCAAAATCCTAACATCTTGACCAATCCAACAATGTTCACCGATAACTACAGATTTACCAACATTTAAGACATTTCCATTATTATCTAAAATAGAATGAGTATCAGTACAGAAAAGCATTATATTTTCAGAAAACATAACGTCGTTTCCAATATCAACAAGACTATTATCTTCCATAACACGGATAGTCAAGCCATTTGAAGTAGTTTTTTCACCAATAATAATCCTTGTATTTGAGCATGGAACATCTTCAGACCCAACGTAAATAGTACAATCAAAATAATCTACAGTATCAACATTAATCGTATTATTATCACCAAATACAAATATTTTTAATTTTGGATTTTTTGAATTTGCCAAAATTATCTGATTATTTTTACCAATAGAAACAACTTTTGATTTTAATCTGCGTTTTCCTCTTATAATATCAATAATATTTTGCACAAATTTAAGTTTCATTTTTTAAAGCTTTCATTAATCCAAAACTGCACACAAATCTTTTCTATGAGTTTTGCCGTCAAACTCAATCAAGGCAACTTCGTCATATAAGGCATCAGTTGCAAAGGTATATGTTTTGGCATTTTTTGTAACAACAAGAGTTCTATCGCCTGTTGTTAAATATTCTAAGTACTCATTTTTTCTTGTATTAAAATGTGCTACTAAAGTGTCTTCGTCTAAATTATTCAAACCTGAAATAACTTTGTCAGTTTTATTTCCTGCAGAAAGCACGCAAGAAACAGAAACTTCATCCTTTGTGTTAATGTATTCATAATCATCAGCAAAAGAGCCAACAACACAAGCATACATAATATCAAACAAATTATCTTCTATAGTTGAAAGCACACCCTGACAGTCATGGTCTTGCAAGAATGGGTTAAATTCTAATGCAACAACTTCATTATCAGGAGTCAACACGCAATCAATACCCAAAATTCCTACATAAGGAGTTCCTTTTTGATCTAAGCAATCAAGAGCTGGGAAGATAATTTCTTGCATAATATATTCTTCAACACCTCTTGTAATCTTGTAATCAGGAATATAAGCACCCATGCCAGGAGTCAAAAGTCCACCATCACCATCAAGTACAAATTTATAATTACCAACGCTACTCAAAGGAATAGCATGATAACCGTCTGTAATTACGTAATAAGAAAACTCATGTCCATAGACAAAATCTTCTACAATAACTCTTTTTTCATTTCTGACAAAACAATCTTCAATAAAGGATTTTGCAATACTCATAGCAGAGCAAATCATTGTACCATTTGAATTTCTATGCTCATCAGTTTTTACAACAACAGGCAACATTGAATTTCTAACATAATCGATTGCTTGTTGAGGTTTTTCAAAAATACCAAATCTTGCTGTTGGAACGTGCAATTTGTATAAGAATTTTTTTCCAATAGATTTATTAATAGCAATTTGAGCACTTGCAGAAGTAGGTCCAAAAATCATTTGACCATTTTCCTGAAAAATACCGACTACATTTGCTCTTATAGCTTTTTCACTAGAACAAATTGTTAAATCAATGGCATTCTCCATAGCAAAATCAAGCAAACCAGCAACATCATTTTCTCTAATATCAACACAAGTTGCAAATTCTTTCATCGCATCATTACCAGAGGCTACGTAAATATTCCCGATATTACTTAATTTTGAAAGCTTTTGAGCTAACGCATATTCTTTTGCACTATTACCAATAATTAAAATATTCTTTTCCATAAAATTATTATACTACATAATATATATGATTTTTATTAAGAAATATTACAAAAATCTAAATAATTTTGTATAATAAATATGACTTTCGAAAAAGTATCCTTAATAAGATACTATCAGAGGAGAGAGAGAATTTATGGCAAACAACATTATCAACTATTTAACACAAGCTTTTATCGCACCGACAGCAGCACAAGCTCAAAATGTTAAACCGTTAGAACAAGTAAAAGAAGTTAAATCAACTAATCCTTTTTCTAACAATCCATTTGTGACAATGAGTGCCAAAAAAACATCTATGGACACATACGCAAAAAACTGCCCAGTTAAAGGTGGTTACTTTGCAGGATATTATAATAACAAGCCTAACATCGTTGGGCAAAGATTATTCCTTGAAGTGTAAGGGTAGGTTTAGACAACGGCAATTATGCCAGTATTAGAAGAAGAAAGCGGGCTGCTATTAATTAATTTTATTAGTATGTCCGCCTTTTAAATTATCTTTGATACTTATCATCGTAGTTTTTAAAATATAATCAATAGAATCTTGTGTTTTGTACGCAATATGTGGTGTAATCAAAACATTTGGCATTTTTATAAGTTTTTTAATTATAGAATTTGTATCATTACATTCAGAAACACATTCTGTAGCTTCTTTATCTTTATTTTTTTCACAGAAAACACCAGAATTTTCACATTCAATAACATCTAATGCACAACCTGAGATTTTGTTATTTTGTAGTGCTTTAAAAAGTGCTTTTGTATCAACGAGTTCACCTCTTGCAACATTAATCAAATAACTTGTATCTTTCATCATTTCAAATTCATTTTCAGAAATCAAATGGTAAGATTGGTCATTATATGGAACATGGAGCGTTATAATATCAGATTTTTTAAGAAGTTCGTCTTTATTTACATATTGAACATTATAATTTTCAATTAAGCCGTTTTTCTTCACCAAATCATAGGCAAGAACCTTCATACCAAAGGCATTTGCTATAACACAAACTCCAACTCCAATTGTACCAGTACCAATTACGCCAAGAGTTAGAGCATTCAAATCACGTCCGACATATTTTGAATTATCCTTGTTTAAATCTTTCAAGTCAGAAATTGCAACATAAATTTTTCTCATAAGAGTCAAAATCAGACCAAATGTATATTGCATAACACCGGTTTTGCCATAGTTTTCGACATTTAAGACTTTTATATTTTGTCTTTTTGCCTCGTCTAAATCAATATGATTAAAACCAGTTGAGCGAGTAGAAATTATCATCAGATTTGGAAAAGCATCAATAACTTCTTTATCGACTTTCGAATCTATAAAAACGCTTATAACAGTAGTATTTTGACGAACTTCATAAGAAAGATTTTGTACAATTTCTTTTGTAAGACTTTCACTAAAAAAAGTTATATCAAAGTCTTCAATATTTTCTCTATCAAAGTAAGCTTGCTCTTCTTCCCTAAAATCAAACATCAACATTTTTATAGACATAATTTCTCCTTTTTTCAAAATTATTTTTAGAATAAAGGAAATTTTATATTGGACAAATGGATATGTTTTATTTTAAGACTTTAGTCTTTGAATGTTCTTGAACTTTGCTTACGATATAATCACAAATTTTAACTTCTATATTTGTTGAAAAATGATTGTTTATTTCTTTTATAAAATAACAAGGGCTTGTTACATTAACCTCAATTATTTGAGAATTTATAACATCCAAACCTGCCATATAAATACCCATTGAGTTTAATTTTTTGGCTACTTCTGTAAATCTTCTTTTTTCTTCTTCTGTTAAAACAGCTTTTTTAATAAAATCATCACTATGTGTATTAAATTTGAAATCGTCTTTTGTAGGGAGTTTTTGAACACATTCATCAAGAACGGTATCACCTAGAGTTAAAACTCTTTTATCTCCAAATTTTGCCTCTGGAATATACTTTTGACACATAATAAGAGTTTGACCATCATTTGTCATACTTTTAATTATGCTATTTGTATTAACATCATTTTCCTTTAAGAACATTACATTTGCACCAAAACAAAGATTTAGAGGTTTTAAAATAATTTCTTTATTTTTAGCTAAAAATTCTTTTATAGTCTTTTTGTCAGAAGTAACAAGAGCTTCTGGCATATATTCTGCAAAATATAAAGCATGAAGTTTTTCGTTAAAACTTCTAATTGCTTGAGGATTATTCATTACTAAAACCTTGCTTTGGTCTACAAAATCCATGATGTATGTTGAATTTATGTAATTCAAATCAACTGGTGGGTCTTGACGGAACATAACCAAATCAAAATCTTCAATATTTGAATAATGTTCAACCTTTTCGTAAAAAATATCTTCATCTTTTAAATATGATTTATAACTAATAGCTCTAGCTTTTAAATCAACTATCGATAGTTTATCTTCAGTTGTTATTTCAACATTATATCCACGTTTTAAAAATTCCTTTATTATCCAAAAATTAGTTACTAGGTTGTTAAATTCAAAATATTTAAGTTCAATTTTATCAATAATAAATAATATATTCATAAGATACTCTTTCGTTTGTGATATAAAAGCCCTCTTTTAAAGAGGGCTTTTCCTTAATTATTAACTTGTTCCGCTTCAGGTTGTTTGTATTCCATTCTCTTATTCTTATACAAAATAAGAGCCTTTGCTAATTGGTCAGGACAGCTAGTATCTCTATCACCGCAATGGATACCACTTAGCTTAGAAATTACTTCATCGATTGTTAGTCCTTTGACTAGTGCAACAATACCCTTGTGGTTACCATCGCATCCACCAAAGAATTCTACATTTTGTACAATGCCATCAAAAATTTGGATTTGAATAACTTGTGCACAAATGCCTGAAGTTTTGTATTGAATTGTTTCTGGTTGAATATTTGCCATAAATTTTATCCTTATTTGCTCATTAAATAAAGTGCTGCGAAGGATGCATCCCAGCCATTAATAATGCCTGACATTTTTTTCATTCTTTTTTCTTTATTTTTCAATAATTTCTTTTGAGTTTTAATGTATTTATTTTGTAATGATTTATTATTTTTTCTCAAAGTAAGATTTGCTTCAATCATTGTTGATGCTTTTTTATAAGAGTCTGTATTGTATCCAGCAGCACCAGTTTTAGCGTATTGTGGATAGTTGTATTGAATGTAATCATAAATATTCATCAATCTTTTTTCACCTGATGGATGAGTTTCTAATACATCGATGTAGTTACCACAAATTTTGTTTAATACAGAGATTAAAGCTAATGGGTTGTAACCAGCTCTAATCATTAAATCTACTGCAGTAATATCAGCTTCCATTTCATCATTACGACTAAGTTTTGATGAAGCTAATTGTTGACCAACTGCAATAGTAGTAGCTTTAGCATCATTTGAACCTTTTGCTAAGTCAGTTGCAACAGAACCAATTACACTATCTAGAATAGTTTGTTTTGCACAATGTCCATTAAGAATGTGACCCATTTCGTGAGCAATTACACCAGCTAATTCATGGTCGTAATCAACATAGTTTAATAAACCTCTGTATACGTGAATTTCCTTGTTAATATCTGCATAAGCATTTACATCTTCTGTGTTTGAAACTGTAAACTTGATAGTTTGTTGTACACCATTTTTTGTAAGTAAAACATTACCAATTCTATTTACTCTTTGAAGATTAGCCTTGCTATCCCAGTTTGTACCAGAAGTTGTTGTCTTTGTTGTAGTAGTTTTTGTAGTTTTTGTAGTTGTACCATTTTGTGTTGTTGTGGTAGTTGTTGTAGTTGTAGTTGTTGTTCCTGCATTAGCAGAAGTTTGAACAGCTACAAAAGCAACTAATAAAAATAAAATACTAAAAAATTTTTTCATGTCTTTCTGCTCCTTTATTGATATATATTCTAGCACAAAAAAGGAATATCAAACTTTAACATTTCTTTATAATACCCCCTAGGGGTGTTAAAATTATTATGTAGTGTGGTATAGTGTAGGTGTAAGAAATGAGGTTAAAATGGAAGACGAAGAAAAAAGTTTAGAAAAAAGAACCTTGTTAGTTGTCATATTGACTTTGGTAACAATGGTTGTGGAAATTACTTATGGCTATATAACTCATTCCATGGCACTTTTGGCAGATGGTTTTCACATGGGAACTCACGCACTAGCTTTAGGTTTAACATTTTTAGCATATTTCTTTGCTCGTAAATTTTCTAATTCTGATATGTTTGAACACGGAACAGAAAAGATTAAGACTCTTGCTGCATATACAAGTTCAATATTTTTGGGAGTAACTGGTTTTGCAATCATTATTGAATCAGCATCAAAATTAATAAATCCAGTTCAAATTATATTTTCTGATGCAATTTTAATTGCAGTTATAGGATTAATTGTAAACTTGATAAGCATCTTAATCATGAAAGGAAAACACATTCATTTACATATTGGAGAATGCGAAGAAGAACATCATCACGAAGAAGAACATGAAGACCAAAACTTTAAATCGGCATATTTACATATATTAGCAGATATATTAACCTCTGTATTGGCAATAATGGCACTAGTTTTAGGCAAATTTATGAACATTACATACTTTGATTCAGCAATTGGAATTTTAGGTGGTATTGTAATTTTAAAATGGTCAATTGGACTAGTCAGAGATACAGCAGTAGTCTTGCTTGACATGAAATGTAAATAATTGTAAAATTATGTAAAAATATTCCAATCATGTGGAAATTTACTATTTTCAGATGTTTTCATGTATTTAGGTGTAAGTGTATTATATCTACATGTAAAAAGTGTGTAAAAAAAGGAAACGCAAATGAGTATCAAAGGTAACGGCGGTGTTCAAGGTGCAGGTGGCGGAAACAAGCCAGAAAATGCAGAAGAACTAAAGAAAAAACAGGCAGCTGAACAAGATAGAGCAGCACAACAAGGTGCAGCAGCTGATCAAGCCGAACTTACTAATGGCTTAAACGGTCAAGATAGAGCGAATAATAATCGCCAATGCAATTGTGGTTGCCAAGGTTCTGGAAATGGAAACGGCAACGGAAACGGTGCTGGCAACGGTGCTGGCGGTGCAAACGGTGCGGGAAATAATAACAATATCGGCAATATGCTAGGTGGCTACGGTAATGGCGGAAACGTTCAAATGGGTGGCGGACTTGGTTATGCTGGAATTTTCGGCAATCAATCACTTGATGTAGACCAAGCTCAATTAACTGATTTATCAAATAAATTCTTTAACTATACTCAAGCTTGTGGAAACTTACCATTCGGTATTGGTACTGCAGCAATGCAAAACTCAATTGGTAATTGGTTCCAAGCTTTCATGAATTGTTTTAAATTCTCAGGTTCAACACAAGTTGTAAGTGGCGGATACCAAGGATTTACTGCAACAAACGTTAATGGCGTTTATGCAAGAGATGGCAAATACTATAAACCTAATGCTAACGGCAACATGGTTGAATGTAAACAAGATGGTTCACCATTAGATGCAGCAAGAGCTGACGGAGCTAACGGAACTGCTACTGGAACTGGCAACGGTGTTGATAACGCTGGCGGTGCTGGTAATAATGGAGCAGGCAATATTCCAGATGGATATACTGCAACAGGCACTCCTGGAGTATATTCAAAAGACGGCAAATATTATCATTACGTAAACGGAGCATTAGTAGAATGTAATGCTGACGGTTCTGCTATCTCTCATAAAGTAGATAATGGTGCAGTTAAAGGTAAAGACAAAGCTCATCATAGCAGACATACCGAAGCTCCTGCAAGAGCAACAAAAAAAGAAACTCCTGCTAAAAAAGAAGCCCCAAAACAAAAAAGTCCTGATGAACTTGCAAAAGATCAAGGCTATAAAAAATTAGCAGATGGAACATACCGTAAAGGTGGAAAATCTTATAATTATGTAAACGGAACATTCCAATATGCTTACGACACAAAATATAAAGATGGCAGATATGTAAAAAATGGAACAATTTATAATGCTGATGGAACAAAAGCAGATAAATCAGTAAAAGGTCATCCAGGACAACAAGCTGTTTATACTATGGAACACTACAAAAACCTAGGTTATGAAATGACTTCATACAAAGGTCAAACTGTTCTAACAAGTAAAGACAAACGTGAAACTTTATACTTTGACAAAGGCGGAAAACTTGTTCAAAAGAATTTCCGTAATACCGGCTTTATGAAAGACGGTAGAACAGAAGTTTCTAGATTTAAATATAATGAAAAGACTGGTCAATTACAATCTCGTGAAGATTATAATAACCAAACAAGAACAACAGTTAAAACCGAATATGTTTCACCAAAAGGATTACATGCCGGTACTACAAAATCTGTAGGAAGACCGCAAGTAAGACAAGAAATGGATTCTCAAGGAAGAACAACAACTTTCAAAGAACAAGAAACTACAACAGTTAAAGTTGAAATCAAAGGTGGAGTTGCAGTAAAAACTACAACTGTACAAAGACAACAAGTAAAATAAAATATTATTTTAAGTAAACAAAAGAGGTGGAATTTTTATTCCGCCTCTTTTGTTATGTTCAAAGGGCGAAACGCTTTGCGTTTCGTCCCCTTGGTTTATATAACTACAAATCTTCAACTAAAAAAATATCATTCCTATCCAAAATTCTCCTAATCTCATCATAATCCTTACCCACACCAACAATCCTTTGATATTCTCGTACAATAGAAATAATATCATCGGTTGAAACTTTAATATTTCTACGACCAAAATCATTTTCAAAAATTCTTGCCATACTAAACCTCTTTTCTTTTTCAAAAAGTTTATCGGCATTTAAAAATTTAACTTTTGAAATATCGACTCAAAGGTTTAAAAATAAACGTTCAAATAAAAAAGTTAAGAATAAATTTTTGCATAATAAAAGAGGTTTGAGTAAAACCCAAACCTCTTTTACATTTATATAATCAATATGATTATTTACCTGATTTAGCGATGATTTCTTCTTCAACG
>ERZ808278.763-NODE-763-length-17453-cov-3.369640_pt1 | contig 17453 bp, 24 predicted proteins | sample MGYA00521239_ERZ808278 | MGnify/ENA primary metagenome ERZ808278 (study PRJEB31516, sample SAMN03275600) | gut metagenome | biome: mammalia-associated habitat; material: feces | host: Papio cynocephalus | place: Kenya | collected 2012-07-17 ... | reverse complement strand
AGGGAATATTATGAATAATAATACCATTAATTATAAGAAAGCATTAGAGAAATGTGTAGAGATGATGAATATATATGGCAAAGACAATATATATTTAGAACTAGACAAAGGAAAAGCTTATATAGTTTACTACACAATGACAGATTATCATATATTATATGAAATAGTTGCAGATAATACAAATTTATTATCAAAAATGACGATAGATTTTGATGAAAGTAATGTTAAGTTTCTTATAAATGGATAGAAAGGAGTTGATAAAGTGACAATTACAGGAAATGAAAATACAGTAATTAAATTATACAAACTATGTGACAAGAGAGACATAGCAGATTTAGCATTCAAACCAAGAACTTCATTAAATGAATTGTTTAAAAATAATAACATTGAGAAGTTAGAAGTAAGAATAGATAAATCACTGTTAAATAATGATTTAGAGTTTTTAGATGACAATGGAAAAGTTTTGTTTAAAACAGACTTTGAAATATTTGAAGAATCATTAGAAAAGATACTATAATATAGTTAGGAGGAATATTATGGCACTAAAAGTAAAATTGATAGCACATACACCAAACCCAGAAGAGATTGTAGCTCAAGCTGCTAAATTATGTTATTCACCCGTTGGTGTTGACGGAATAATGGAGAAATTGACTCCAGAGAAAATAGAAAGTTTTGTAGATCATTTAGCTACAATAGGACATGAAAGTCCACTAGAACATGTAAATTTTACCTTCGCAATAGAAGGCATATCAAGAGTTACAACTCATCAACTTGTAAGACATAGATTGGCTTCTTATAGTCAACAATCTCAAAGATACGTTAAGTTAGAACAATTTGAGTACATAATACCACCATCAATAGCAAATCATCCTGTAGCTAAAGAAATATTTATAGAAGCTATGGAAAAAGATCAAGAAGCTTACGATAAAATAGTTACTACTTTGCTTTATAATAAATTAGCTGGTGTGGAGCATATATCTAAATTAGCAGAATGTACGAAGGAATTAAGGGATGAAAATCCAGATATGTCTGTCATATCAAATGAAATGATACTAGAAAGACTTTATGCAAAATTTCCTAAAATATATTCTGCATTGGAAAAAGAATGTATAGAAGACGCTCGTTACGTATTTCCAAATGCATGCGAAACTAAAATAGTTGTCACAATGAATGCTAGAAGCTTATTACATTTCTTCAATGTAAGATGTTGTAATAGAGCTCAATGGGAAATACGTACTATGGCAGATGAAATGCTTAAAGAATGTAAAAAGGTAGCACCTACTCTATTCAAGAAAGCTGGACCAGATTGCACATTTGGTAAATGTGGTGAAGGTTCTATGAGCTGTGGCAATCCTAGAAAACTAGAGGAATTCGAAAGTAAAATGTATGAGTGGTGTCCAGATTGTGACGCAGAAAATGAATTTCCATTAGAATTTAAACCTCATAAATGTAAAGTCTGTGGAAAAATACTATTACCATGCTCTATATGTTACGAAGATGGTACAGATTGTAGTAAATGCGAATTTGAAAAAGGTGATGAATAATGGCAATATATTTTGTTTTTAAAGGAAAATCAGAAGTAGCAAATAAAATGCATGAAGCATTAAAAGGAAGTCCAGCGTACGTAAATAACGAAATAGCATTAGTAAAAGATACTGACTGGACCACATTATGCGTTGGAAATAATAATAACAATAATATAAAAATAGAAGTTGATACAGACACTTTAGAAATAGAAGATATCGAAACGTTACAAAGTGTCGAATAAGAAAGGGATAATATTATGGATTTACTAACGCAATTAGCGAATAGTAGTAATCCATTAGAATCTGCAAGAAAAATGTTAGCTCCTGCTTGTATGAATAAATTAAACGAACATATCATTAATTGTAATGATTGTAAAACATGTAAAAACAGTAAGAAAGTGTTAGCAAAGGGTAATCCCGATGCTAACATTCTTATTATAGCTGGAAATGCAACAGGTAGAGAAGATGTTAATGATTTCTTTCAGGAACTATTGGATTATTCAGAAATAGATAAAAATGACATTTTTATAATTCACTCCGTTTCTTGTATTTGCACGAGAAATGACAGAGGAAAAGAAGTAGAAAGATTATCTTCTACTAATGAATCTACTAATTGTAAATATTTCTTAGATTATGTATTGCAATTTGTAAGACCTAGAATAATCGTATCTATGGGAGCAACTGCATTGAATCAATATATACCTGATTCTGCATTAAATAAGAATATCGGCAAAACTATTAAATTTAATGGAATTCCTGCAATTATAACATATTCAGCAAATGACCTATTTTTACTAGCTGATATATTAGAAGAAAAAGACTTGCAGGAGCAAACAGATAACGTAATTAGTGCATTAGATAAAGCACAACAATATATTAATAATAAACGAAAATAAGGAGAGATGAATTATGGGATTATTAAACGCAAAAGGAAATAATGGAATAAATATGCCAGGCAAGAAAAAACCAAAAATGGCTAAAAAGCCTCCAAAAGTAGAAAAACCAGAAAAAGTAGAAATGGCTAAAAATGAAGAAATTCAAGGAAACATTGAAAACGAAAATATCGAAGAATCTGTTGAAATAGCCGAAAATCAAGATTTAGAAGAAAAAGCTAAAATCGATGTCAATGCCGATCAAAAAATTGATTTATCGATGGGCGAAAATGACGAAGATGAAAAAATTTCTGAAAATGAAAATTCTGAAGAAAAATCTATTACAGAAATAGAAGCAGCGAAAGTAACAGTAACAGATGATGAAGGAAATAAAACTATGGAAGTAGATGAAGAAGGTAAAATAGACACTGAACCTAAAAAGAAATCTACAAGAAAAAGAAAAACAACTAAGAAAAAAGTAGAAGAAACAGTTAAGGAAATTAATACAGATGTTGAAACTATTACAGATGTTAATGAAGCCACAGAATATCTAGAAGATATAATAAACTTTACTTCAGATGAATGGGAAGAAGAAGAAAAAGAGCTAAGAGATGAATTAGTATCATTAACAGTAAGACCTGATTTAAATCCTGATGATGTAAAGAAATTAATAGGTAAATTATCTACAGCTTATACAGATATAAAAGGTAGATTAGTTGATGTAGAAAAATCTGCTAATTCATTAGAAAAACAAATCAAAGATATTAAAACATTAAACAGCGTTGGTTCTAATGCTACTGAAAGAAATCTTAATGCTACTAAAGCAGTTATGTTCTTTAAAAAGAATCCAGAAGATGAAAAAGCAGTTGACTTAGAACAATATCTATTAATGTTAAAACATAAAGTTAATTTCTATAAATATTGTATAGATACTATGGGTTATAATAGACAGTTATTAATTACATTTGCATCTGTATTTAAAATAGAAATAAATAATATGTAAAGGAGTTAATTAAATGCTAAAACCAATAAGTTTAGACACTGATGTAAGATTAAAATTATCACAAAAAATAGATAAGAAGCTATTGAAAGAAAGAAAATCAGCAGGACAAAAATTAACATATATTAGTGCAAATACTTGTATTGATATATTAAATAGTATATTCGGTCACAATTGGTCTATGAGAATCGTAGACCATTGGATGGAACCAGGTTATGATCAAATCATAAAAGAACAACTTGACTTTAAAACTAAAATAAAAAAATGGCCTAATGGAATTAATCCTCCAGAAGATAAAATTCAAGTAGACGGAGCAGGCAATAGATACGTTACTGTACCACAATTACCTACTGCATGGTGTATAGTAGAAATAGAAGTTAACTTAACTGATGAACAAGGTAATATGCATAAAATAGTCAAACAAGGATTTGGTTCTCAAGCTATTATAGGTGGACAGTCTACTCAAGCACAAAATGGATATAAAGGCGCTCAATCAGACGCTATTAAGAAAGCAGCAACTCTTCTAGGAGTAGCACTAGAATTATATAGAGATGAATCTGAAGCTAGAGCATTCGATGAAATTATAAATGAATTAGTTGATACATGGGGTAAGCCAGGTATGAAAGAACAATATAAAGATACATGGGATGCTTATACAAAAGTAAGAGATGCATATGGTTGGAATGATGAAGATGTTAGTTATTATGTAGAATTAATAACTGGTGGAGCTATAAGTGATATAAATGATTTACCTATAGAACTTACAGAACAACTATTAGATGCAATAGAGTCTGACAATGAAGAGGGAGACGAATAATATGGATATGTTTAATGAAAAAATGATAGGCTGTACTCAATGTGGCAGCTTATATTTAAAAGAAGAAAATGTATTTGGTTTATCAGAGGAGAAAGACTCTTCTGGTAAACTAGTATATAAAAAAGTTCAGCCAGTAAAAGAAATAAGATGTAGAGACTGTGGACATCTTATAATGGCAATAAATATAAATGCAAATAGTAATCTTGCATTTACACAAGACGACGTAGAATACTATACAAAATAGGAGATTATTATGTGTAAATATTGTGAAGAAACTAGCTGTTTAAGCGAAATAGAGTATAATTTAAATGGACAAGATTATGGAGATGTAAAAAGTGCTATAGCTAGAACAAGAATGGATGTAAGACCAGAAGATGATCTATGGCAAATAGATACTGAAATCGTAGTATTAGTGCAAGATGAAGAAAGTGAAAGACCTAGAGTGTATGGCGAATGGTCCGACGCCCTAAATATTAATTATTGTCCTATGTGTGGCAAAAAATTAAGAAAGGAATAATAATTATGAAAGAGATGTTACCAGCAAATGAAGGAATAAGATTATTTGATATCAATTGGAAATGTAAGACTGCTGGTCCATCTCCTGCTAATAATGAAAGAATAGAAGTATTTTTATTAGGATGTAGAAAGGCGGCCGAAGGACATGCTTGTCCCGGCTGCTTTAATTCTGTTACATGGGATGCATCTAAAGCAGAATTTAGTTGGGATCCTATAGAATTAGCTAATAAAATAGCTGATTATACTTCTAGTCGTTACATTACAATAGGAGGCGGAGAACCAACTGATCAAATAGAAAACTTAATTCCTTTTTGTAAAAGACTAAAAGAAAGAGGATTCCATATATTAATGTATACTTGGAAAGAGCTAAATACCGATAAAGATGGTGGATATACTCTTAAACAAGATATATTCGACTACGATTATTTTAAAGATACACATTGTCCTACTGAACTTATGTATTATATAGACATAGTAATAGATGGTGAATTTAAACCAGAAGAAAAACTATACATTAATGATACATATGATGGTTTATATGGCTCTGTAGGAAGTGGTAATCAAAGAGTATGGGACATTAAAAATAATCATAAGAAATATATGAGAGATTTAAAAGGAATACAATTAGACAGCAATAATAAATTAACATATATATTGAAGGAGGAAGGATAGATGGCAAACATAATAGAATTTACTACACCTATACGAATACCAAATAGTAATGATACAGTTACAACTGTAAACTTAGACAGCATTAAAGATGGTTTATTTTTCAAATCTGAACCAGCTTATTACGTAACTAAAACAGGATTAAGAAACTGTAAATTTATAAGTGAAATAATTTATGATAGCAATGCAGATGCTTTAAAATGTAGCAATATTTTAAAAGATACCGAATCTCATAAAACTTACAGAACTGTAAGTTTTATGATAAATAGAGTGCATATAGAACATATATTCAGATCTATTATAGAAGAAGATGAATATATATTTGATATCGATTTAATAAGTCAACATTTAGATATGTCAAAAGAATCAATTAAAAAAGATGTATTCGAAGACAAAAGCTTATTAATATTTGATGGTGACACTATAGAAGGAATGTATGGTAAATCAGGCGATGGTGTAATATTTAATAGAATATTGTTCGAAAATATTAATAAAATATTTCTTACGGAAGTATTATTTAAAGATTCTAAAACGGAATCAGGAGATACTATAGAAATGTTTTTAAATAACAATATGATGCTTTCTATGAATATAAGCTCATCTAATACAAGTGGAACTAGCAAAACAAACATAGGATATGTATGTGTTCAAGGCTTAATATCAAATATAATACTTACAGACAATAATCAAATGGCTGTGAAAAAATTTGATACAAGCCATGTACAATTACCAGAATTCTCAAAGAACGCAACCACAGAATCATTAGAAAAAGATTTATTTGTAAAGAACAACTATGATGATAAAATTTTATATAATTTTTACAAAACTAATAAATCATTCTTTGCTCAAAGAATAAATATTTTAAGTTATATGCTAAGTTAATAATAGGAGGGAAGAGATGAAAGAAGAACTAAAAGAATGTTTGTCTATAAACAAAGAGGCAATATGGGTTAAGACAGGACAAGAAAAAGAAACAATACCTGCTATAATAAATGCTTTATTAGACGAAGATATAGAAGAAATATATACTTGGTCTGTTATAAAAGGTATAGAAAAGATAAAAGTCAGCCCAGAATATGGTTATAAAAAAGAGCCATTAGATAGTGCTGCTGTATTAAATCCTAATCAATTCTTAAACTTTTATAAAGAATTACAAGATGACACAGATGTAAGAAGTGCAGCTATTATATTTAGGGATTACGACGCTTGTTTAGAAACTAATCCTATGTATAAAAGAATGATTAAGGAAGTAGTCGAACAAAGCAATAAAAAATACGTTCCTATAATATTTACTGCAGCATCTTATGATGTACCAGCAGATTTATTAGATACATTTACATTAATAGATTATACTGCTCCTACTAAAGAAGAAGTAAAAGAATTATTAGATATATATGAAAAGAAAACCGACAGAGAAATAAATAATAAAGAAGAAGTAATTTCATGGGTTCAAGGATTTTATTATAGAGAAATAATAGAATTACTTGACATATCTTTCTATAGATATAATGAAGTTAACTTATCTTTATTAAAAGAAAAGAAAATAGAGTTAATAAATAAAACTAATCTATTAAGTTATGAAACACCAACAGTAACTATGGAAGATATAGGTGGTAATAAACGCTTTAAACAATGGTTTGAAGAAACTAAATATTGTTTCTCTAAAGAAGCTAGAGAATGTGGCGTAGATGCACCTAAAGGATATTTAGCTTTAGGAATAGCTGGTTGTTCGAAAACTTTAGGCGCAAAAGCTATAGCACATGACTTAGAAGTACCATTCTTAGCACTAGATATGTCTAAGTTATTGTCTTGTAAAGTTGGTGAATCAGAACAAAGAGTAGCAAGAGCCATAGAATTAATAGAATCTTGTGCTCCTTGTGTATTATTAATAGATGAAGTTGAAAAAGCTATTGGTGGCTATGCATCATCAAATGCTTCAGATTCAGGGGTTGTTGCCAGAATATTCGGTAAGATATTACAAATGTTAAATGATAATGACAAAGGTATATTCTGTGTCATGACTTCAAATAACGTACAAGATTTACCACCTGAACTAACTAGAGCAGGTAGATTAGATGCTATCTGGTATTTTACTCTACCTACTGAAGATGAAAGAAAAGACATATTAGATATCCATTTCAGAAAAAGAGGTTATGATTTAAGTAATAACCTTATAAATGAAGCAGCCAAACTAACTAAATCATATACTGGTGCTGAGTTAGAACAAGTTGCTAAAATGTCTATCAAAAAAGAATTCGTAGACAAAATGAAAAATAATAAAAAAGAAATGAACATAACAGAAAACATAATAGAAGAAGCAATTAAAGATGTAGTTCCTATATCTAAATCTTCTAAGGAAAAGATAAATGCATTAGAAACATGGGCGCAAGGTAGAGCACTTTATGCAAATGCAAAATCTGATTCTGATGATAAGTTTGATCGTTTAGAAGAAATAGATGTTTCTGAATTCGATGTTATGTAAGAAAGGAGTTTAATATGGCTATAACTATGGACGTTGGCGGCGATAATAAAGCCGTCAATGAACAGCAAAAGAATGATGGTCTAGATGATATAAGAGCTACAATTAAATTAGGACTTGAGAAAAGTCAAGAGAATGCAGAAAATATATCAAAAGTACTGGATGAAATAGAGGTATTTGGTCCAGTAGGAGTAGACCAAAATATAATACAATTACTAGAATCAGTAAGATTTTTATTTGACACTACTGTGCCAGCCATACTAAAAGGAGACTATGAAACATTAACAAAAAACAATAACACATCAGTGAGTGATGATAGTATGACTAGCATATATAAAGATATGAGAAAGCAATTAGTAAAAAATTTAAGTAAAGAAAATAAATAATTAAAATATAAGGAGGACATGAACATGTCAGTATGGAAAAAAGTTAAAAGTGATGCATTAGGAAGAAACGTAGATGAAAGAATATTAGATTCAGCTTTAGCAAGCATGGGATTAGGATTAGATAAAACAGTTAAATCTATAAGAAATGGATTTGGTAGTGATACTTGTGACGCAGCTTTAATAAACAAAGATGGTAAAATAACATCTGTAGGTATAGTTTATAATAAAGATAGAGGCGTAGAATTAGTAGGTGATCCATGGGGTACTGGTTTAGGTAAAGATGGTGGACATCAAGGAATATTAGATTCTATAGCACAATCTTACCAAGTAGAACATATAAAAGCTAAAGCAGTAGAAAATATGTGGACTGTTGAGTCTGTAAAAACTAATGCTGAAGGCGAAATAGAAGTAGAATTAAGTTCTATGTTCTAAGAGTTAAATAAATTTGATAAGGGTTTATATATTAGTTTATATAAACCCTTGTTTATTATAAGGAGAAACTTATGAGACCACAAGATTATAAAGATATAACTGATTATGAAGGTATAGATATATGTGGATTAAGAGGTCTATTTACTAATTATAGAATTAGTCGTGAATCATTACCTTCTGATCTAAGAGCCTTGAGTATAAGAGAAGGCGAAAATGATTTTCTAGGCACATTAGAAGAAAGGGTATGGGCAAATCATATGGGAGATTTCTTAGTAAATCGAGCAGACTGCCCAGAAAATATAGATTGGAACATAGAAAATCAATATACTTATTTAAGCGAAAAAGATACAGAGACACTTAGAAGTGCATTATTACGTTAATAAAATGGAGGATATATAAATGAAAAAAGTTAAAATGATAGTTGATAAACAAGGTAACGTTGTTACAGATTTAGTTGAAGGATTTTCAGGCATGAGCTGTGAACAAAAAGCTAAAGGTATGGAAATATTAATAGCTGGAGCATCTAGTTCAGAAACACATCAAAAACCAGAATACTTTGAAGATAACGGTGATGAAATGATCGATATCTTTACTCAAAAATAAAATAAAGTAGGCCAGTCTTAATTGACTGGCTTATTTAGTAAGGAGGAAGTTATGGTATTTGAAATTACAAATCCTGATCAAGCTATGGATGTTTTAAGATACATTGTTGAGAAGGATTATGATTGTGAAACAGGTGAATGTGCATATGATATTACCGCTAGACAAGATGCTGAATGCTCATTTGAGTCTATAGCAGACTTGTGTGAAGAAGGCGAAGATGAAGATATTGATATTTATCAGAAATATATGAGAAAAGATGCAGACAGATTTAAAAAATATGTCGTAGCAAAACTCATAGAAGACATGGAATATTTTGATCAACAAGATTATAATGCGTTCTTATTTGACAATACAATAAGACATATACGTGAATATCATACAAAAGAAAAAGAAAGATAGGAGGTATAATGAATGGATAAAGATAATACAATAGCAATAATAGAATGGGTAGATGAAGATTTAAAAAATGCTCTAGAAAATAGAGGATTTGAACCAACGAGTGACAATATAGATATATTATTAACTAATGGACTAGAAAAAGTTTTATGTGATAGATCTATAGAGTTTGGTTGGGACATTATCGACACAGTAATCGATAATTGTGAAGATGAATTAGAATAAATATGAATATAAAGAGGGAGGCATACAATGAATAAAGAATATGAAGTGTTGGCAGGACTAAATGACCAACAAAAAGAAGCAGCTATGCATATAGATGGGCCAGCTTTAGTCACTGCAACTGCAGGTGCTGGTAGATAGTATAAATATTTTTTTATATTTTCATAACAATAACTGCCAATTCAGGTAATATCATTAAAAAGCATAAGAAAGAAGTGATCATTAATGAGATTATCAGAAGAAAAAATTAAAGAATTATATAATGAATATAAAACTACAAATAAATCATTAACAAAAATAGCCGAAGAAAATAACACTAGTAGACAAAATTTAGTTGCAAAGTTTAAAAAATATTGTAACTATACACAAGCTACTTTAAAACCTAAAAAAAATAAAAATATAGTAACAGATGAACTTGTAGATAAGTATTATGAAGAATATTTGTCTACTGGTAAGTCTCAAAGTAAATTCGCTAAAGAAAATAAAATATGTAGACAAGTGTTATCGGAAAAATTTAAAATAAAATATCCAGAAGTAGATACATTAAAATTAGAATCGAATAAAAAAAATATCGATAGCAATGCTTTTGGTATAATGAATACAGATTCCGCCTATTGGTTAGGTATAATGCTGACAGATGGATATGTATCAAAAGATTATAGTTCTTTTGAATTAACTTTAAAAGACAAAGAACATATAGAAAAATTTAAAAACTTTCTAAAAAGTGATCATAAAATAAATAAGAGAACTGTAATGATAAATAGCAAAAAGTGTATCTCATGGAGAATTAATATAAGAGATAAAGACATATGTAATGATTTAAAAAAAATGGGTTGTAGTAATAATAAATCATTTGATGTAAGAATCCCTAAAATAAATCCAAAATATCACAAGGATATAATAAGAGGGATTATGGATGGAGATGGATGCATAAGCAATAATTCTGTTAGTTTTTGTAGTGGTAACAAAAACTTTATACAAGATATTATAGACTTATTAAAAGAACATGATATACTTTGTGGTAAAATAAGTCACAATAGAAATTTATATTCAGTTCGAGTAAAAACATCAAATGATAATACTAAAAAATTCTTTAATTTTATCTATGAAGATTCGAACGAATCGAATCGATTAGACAGAAAATATAATAAGTATTTAGAATTGCCGCTTTAGGATAAAGTCGGTGGAAATCCTAAAGCTATTAGAGTGGAATTAAACTGGGAAATGGGTAACGTCCATAATCAGAACCGAAGGCGACTTTTATAAGTCTAAGCTATATAAAGCCATTATTTGGTGGAAATTAGTGATGGTAGCAATACCAGTCAGGGGCAACGCATAGTACTGATGACTATACTTATGATATAGCCTATAATGTACCACGAGGCCGCTCTATGTGCCGATTAGCAACTACATAAAAAGATATGCTGGGCTGGAGTTTGAATCAACAGACTCATAATGGGTATAATGCCCCAGAAGGACGGATAAAAAGCCGATCCGATAACATAAACGAAGACACGAGTAGTAGTTACAAGAGCACAACATATGATAAAAGACATGGGAATAGATCCCTCATTAATATTATTAACTACTTTTACTAATAAAGCTGCAAACGAAATGAAAGAAAGAATCATAAGCGTAGTAGGTGAAAGAGGTAAAAAAATAACTGTAGGTACTTATCATAGTATATGTAACAAAATATTAAGACAATATTGTACTTATATAGGTTATGTAAGAACATTTAGTATATTAGATGCAGATGATTCAGATAAGATAATAAAAGAAATAGCAAAAGATTTTGGAGAAGATTACGCAAGTCTTAAAACATACATAAGCAATTGCAAAATTAATTGTAAAACTCCAGCTATGGCACAAGCAGAAGCACAAGAAAGAAATACTACAAGATTATCTAATTGTTATCAAGCTTATCAAGATAAACTAAAAAGAGATCAATGTATGGACTTCGATGATTTATTATTAAATACTGTATTATTATTAGAATCCGAACCAACTGTTAAAGAACAAGTAAATAGTAAATGGCAATATGTAAGTGCCGATGAAACTCAAGATAGTAGTGAATTAGATTCAAGATTAATGTATGCATTGTCTGGGCCTAATCACAATATATTCTTTGTAGGTGATGATGACCAATGTATATATAGCTTTAGAGGTTCTGATGTAACAATAATACTTAATTTAAGATCTAAATATCCAAATTTAAAATGGTATAATTTAGGCGTTAATTATAGAAGTACTTCTAATATTGTTGATGCTGGTCAAGAAATAATAAAACACAATAAGAATAAACTTCAAAAAGAAGTATCATGTGGTAAGAATATTCAAGGCGCACCAATAATAATAAGTGAAACAAGAAACCAAGAACAAGAAGCAAAAAGAGTAGTAACTTTCATAAAGACATTACACAATAGATCTTCTATGCCTGTACCATATAAAGAAATGGCTATATTATATAGAATGTCTCATTTAAGTAGAATCTTTGAGAAAGAATTGATGAAAGCAAAAATCAAATATAAATTAGTAGGTGGCACTCCTTTCTTTAGCAGAATGGAAATTAAAGATATATTATCATATGCAAGACTTACTGTTAATCAATTTGATGTTCAATCTTTTAAGAGATCTATAGCAATACCCAAAAGAGGCATTGGAGATAAGTCTATAGAAAAAATAGAATCTTTTATGGTAAACAATGCTGAGGCAGATATGTCTATAAGAAAAACATTGGCTCATAAAGATTTACCATTGAAAGGTAAAGCTAAAAAAGGTATTGAAGAATACAATAAATTATTAGAGGATTTTGATGATAAAAAAGTAGAGTTATCACCAGAGGAATTCATTAAATATATTATACAAAAGCTAGACTATTTAACATTTATGAAAGAATCAAAAGAATACAAAGACAATTATGAAGAAAGAGTCGAAAACTTAAATGAATTAATAGCAGTAGCTAAAGAGTTCAATAACATAGAAGATTTACTTGTAGAGGCATCTATATTCCAAGAACAAGATAATGTCGGAGAAGATGAAGATGCAGTACAATTAATGACTATACACAAATCTAAAGGATTAGAATTTGATGCAGTATTTATGACTAATACAGTGGAAGGTACTTTACCTCACTATAAAAGCCTTGAAGATCCTGCACAATTAGAAGAAGAACGTAGAGTTATGTTTGTTGGTTGTACAAGAGCAAGAAAGAATCTATTTATAACTTATCCTAAGAAACAAATAGTTATGAATACGGAAAAATATGTTAAAAGAAGTAGATTCATAAACGAAATAAATAAGAAACATATAAAAGTTATATAGGAGGTATTTATGACATCAAAAGAATATAAACAAAAATTTAATTGTTTTGGTAAACATGATTTAACAGTAGCAATAAATCATGAGATAATAGGAGACGTTTGTGATTTTAGATTTCAGGAGCATACAAGAGAAGCATACAATAATGATGCTTCTGCTTTAATAGAATTAGATATGTTTATGTTCCGAAATACTTTAGCAATAGCTAGAAATATTTGGAATCGAAGAGAAGTTGATTTAACTGTTAGATATGATACTGAATATGGAAATTCAATACTATACGATATATGTGGAGCATACAGTATGGGTTATATAGTTCACTCTGATGATGAAGGACATATTATAATCACAATGAAATTTAAAACTTCACAAGAATTGCTAGCTCATATAGCAACAGCAACTGCAGTAGATAAACCTTCTCTAAGAAGAGATATTTATTCACTTCCTGATGAACAAACTAATTACAAAGTTAAAGTAATAATACCAAAATATTGTAGCAAAAAAGAATTAGAAAATAAAGCAAACGTCACAGAGTATGATTGGGTTCATAAAACAGATAATAGTAATGACTCTATTAAAGTATTTAATTATAGTAAATTTGATTATGAAACTATACGTAGCAATCTAGCAATTTATAGTGGATATAATTGTGTAATAACTCGAAATGGCGAAGCTTTATATGGTGGATTAGTAAATAATGCAGCTCAGGCTGTAAAAGAAAAATTAGAACTGGAAGCAGCTGATAAGAATGATACAGATACTAAATCTGAATAATAATATAGGTGTAACACATGTAGGAGATAATAAAGAAGAATTTCTAAGGTTCTTTGATGTTATCAAATCATGTAATGCACAAATAGATCCTCAAACAAATTGTTTTGTAATAGATTCTCAATTCAAGGAACTATTTCAAAAACAATTTGAGACACAAATGGTTCAACAACCGTGGGAAGAAATAGGAGCTGATATGAAGCTCCCTCCATTCTTATATCAAAAAGAAGCCATATACTTTGGATTAAATAATTTAAACAGTTTAATGATACTACCGCCGGGTACAGGCAAAACTATCATCTGTATAGGAACATATTTAGAGTTATTAAAACATGGAATTACAGATAAACCTGGAGCTATATGCGTAAAAGCATCATTAAAATATCAATGGGTAAAAGAAATACAAAAGTTTTCTAATCTAAGAGCAAAAGCAATTGATACACCAGCTAAAGCAAGAAAAAAATTTGATAAACAGTTCGAAGATGTAGATTTAATGGTATTAAACTATGAAACATTTAAGAATGAAAAAGTCAGAGAAAAACTTATTGAAAAAGAAATAGAAGTTATTATGATGGATGAGATTCATTATATAGGTTCATCTTATAAGACAGCCAAATCTAAAGCTTTATATAATTTTAATAATCTTAAAGTTAAAATCGGATTTACTGCAACACCAATAACAAGAGATCCTGAAAATCTATTTAGTATATTTAACATGATTGATCCTGATTTATTTAAGAATCATAGTAGCTTTGCTAGAGACTTTCTTATATATAGAAGTTTCGGACAAATAGCCGGAGTGAAGAATCAAGATGTGCTAAAGAAAAGAATAGCACCATACATGTTCATTAAAACTGAAGAACAAATTGCTAAACAATTACCAGAACTAATGGTCAATGAAATGCACTGTGAAATGACTCCAGAAATGAAAAAGATAAATACACAAATCTTTAATGAATTGGATAGATTAAAAGCTGAAACAAGCAAGATAGAAAAACAAACTCATGGTGAAGGATTAGAAGATAATGAAGAGTATAATACTCTACGAGCTCAAATACTTGCTTATCAAACTTTTGCTCAAGAACTTGTTGATGATCCTAGACTATTTGATTTAAGCGACAGCAACTTATTAAAGGACTATATATGTAAAGATAAAACATCTCCAAAACTAGATTTGTTATTGGATTTAGTAGACAATTTGATATCAAATGGTTCCAAAGTTTGTATCTTTACAAGATTCGAAAGAATGCAAAACATTTTACAGGAAGAAATAGAGAATAAATTTAATACTAAATGTGCTATTATTAATGGCTCTGTCGACGCCAAAGAAAGACATAGACAAGCATATGACCTATTCCAAGAAGATGATAATTATATGGTTCTTATTGCCACTAATGCTATGAGTGAAGGTATTAGTTTAAGTAAGTGTAATTATCTAATCGAATATGACTTGGCTGATTCATATGCTATGCAAACACAAAGACATGGTAGAGTTAGAAGAGCTGATTCTATACATGATACAAGTTATGTATATCAATTAATAATGGACGAGCCTAACGAAGAATCATGGGATATAATAGCGCAGAAAATAATTAATAAGAAACGTAATTATGATAACGACATAATACAAGATCTAAATAAATAGAATACAGAAGGAGGTATTATTATGGATGATTTTTTAAAAGAATTACAAGAGGCAGTAGAAAAAGAAGAAAGAGAACGTCTAGGCTTTGATAAAATGACAGGAGATGCTAGCTCTGACAGTGCATTAATAGATTGTGATAGCAAAGCAGATTATTTTATTAAATTAATAAAGAAAAACCAAGAGGAAATAGATAAAATTAATGATTATGTTAATGGTGAATTAGAAAAAACTAGAATAACATATGAAAATTATAGAAATGAACAAATAGAAAGCAGACAAAAACAAATAGCATATTTCCAAAACATGTTAGAATCATATGCTTATAATGCTATACAAGGTAAGAAAACTAAGACTATAAAACTACCTCATGGTAAAATGTCATTTAAAAAACAACAACCTGTTATAACAACTACAGATGAAACTACAGAATGGTTAAAGAAAAATAGACCAGATTTAATTAATACTGAAACAAAATACAATATAAATAAGAAAGATCTTAAAAAAGATGGATTTGTTAATGATAGTGATGTTATGTTTGTAGAAGTAGATAATGTACAAGTAGAAGTTCCAGGCGTATCTGTAACACAAAGACCAGATAAATTCGAGATAAAATAATGTCATTACCTAAAGAATTTATTACGGACTTAAAAAGAAGAATAGACTTAGCTGAATTAGTAGACGAATATACTGATTTAACTAAAGGATATGATAATGATTGGTTTGGGTGTTGTCCGCATCCAAACCATAATGATCCTACTCCATCATTTCATGTAAGAGAAACCAATGAAGGACAGAGATGGTTCTGTTTTGGTTGCAATACAGGTGGAGATTGTATAGATTTTATAATGTGGATTGAAGATATGCAATGGAAAGATGCTGTAATGTATCTAACAAACAAATATAACATACCTATGCCTAAAAGCAAATATGAAAAAGAATATAAAAGAAATAAATTATTAGCTAACAAATATCAAAAAGACATTAAAGAAAGAGCATATAAATATCTATATGACAGAGGCTTAAGTAATGATGATATATCTAAATGGAATATAGGATATGATAAATATAATGATAGAATAGTATTTCCAATGGCGGATAGATATGGTAATATCATTGGATTCAATAAACGTATTATTGAATCCAAAAATAAACACGACAAGAAATATATACATTCTCCAGGCTCTGAAATATTTAAAAAATCACAATATTTATATGGTACAAATCATATAAATAAGAAACATGAATATATTATTATTACAGAAGGGGTAATGGATGTGATTCTAGCAACGAAATATGGACTACAAAATGTAGTATGTACTTTAGGTGTTGCATTAACGAAAGACCATATTCCTTATCTCAAAAGTCTTAATAAGACAGTTGTACTAATCTATGATGGAGATGCCAAGGGTATCGAAGCTATTAACAAAGCAGCAAACTTATTATTGGATAATGATATATATTGTAAGACTGTAATACTTCCAGATGGAAAAGATTTAGCAGATATATCATTAGAATATAAATATAAATTGCCAAGTTATATAGAAAATAGTATGTGTACTTATGGATATTATAATGCAAAGAACGCAGTAGATGATTATATAAAAGAATTATATGAATTAAAATTGCGTTATCAACCTATAGTAAATAACATCATAAAGAAAGTTCCTAACCAAGAAAAAAATACTATAAAATGTTTTCTTGAGAACGAAATAGGATTGAAGGTGACAAACTAAATAATGATATGCGATACTTGTAAATTAAAAAAGATATGTAAAAACTATGATTATTTGACTGAGCA
>ERZ808278.762-NODE-762-length-17457-cov-5.266808_pt1 | contig 17457 bp, 15 predicted proteins | sample MGYA00521239_ERZ808278 | MGnify/ENA primary metagenome ERZ808278 (study PRJEB31516, sample SAMN03275600) | gut metagenome | biome: mammalia-associated habitat; material: feces | host: Papio cynocephalus | place: Kenya | collected 2012-07-17 ... | reverse complement strand
CATCAGGAAGAATATGGGAAAATGAGATTTATATATTTTCACTGATCTTGGTTAAACAAATATTAATGTTGAAATGTTAGAAAATTATCAGATAATAAAAAAAATATTCTTTATTTATATCTTTTTTTTGTCTTTTTTTGCTTTCTTGTTTCCTAAAAATAATCCAACAATATGGCATCTTATATTTCAAGGAGGTCAGGCAATAGCAATATTTATAATGGGATATTTCTTGTTTCAAAGAGATAGAGGAATATTGTATTTTACAGCAGGTATTGCGGTTTATTTGTTTTTTAATATTCTATTATATAGATTTTTCAATTATTATATGTATGGTAATTGGATTGGCTTACCTGGAGGTGATGGTTATGGTTATGTAAAAATAGCGGAAGATTTTGTTGATAAAGGGTATTCTTTGTTTTATCTTAATGAATATTTTGAAAGTAAACAAATAATGTTAGATGATTATGGAATGTATAGTCTCGCTTCTATAATATTTTACGTGTTAGGCCGTGATTGGGGCTATCATTTGCTTCCTTTTGTCAGTATTATACCGATTTTGGCAGGTGGTCTTCTTTTAAAGCGAATGGGGCTAAGCTTGGGGATAGAAAAAGAACATAGTTATTTGTTGTATTTTTTGTGGTCAACGATGACTTTTGCATGTTATGATAGTAGTGTCGCTTTGAAAGAAAATTATATGTCTTTTTTGGTTATAGCTTCTTCTTACTTTTTATTACAGATTAGTTTTAAACCCTCTTTTATAAAATGTTTTTGTTTCCTGTTTTTGGCATCAACACTATTATTCTTTAGAACTGCTATTTTTTATATGCTTATTATTTGCTTTATTACGGCCTTAATATTAAGGCTTGATATGTTCGGTAAGAATTTTTGGCTCTGGTTATCCTTTTCTATTTTCACTATCGTGCCAATGTTTCCTGTTGTTATAAATTATATTGGTGATGTAAGAGGGGGCGTTTCTATTGATTTTGTAAATAATGTATATGATACAAAGATAAGTGAAGCTGGGGTGTTTGCACCAATATTGAATATTTTAGCAGCATTTATAGGACCAATTCCTAGTTTTTTAAGTGGAGATGAGTTTAAAGTAAAATATATGACCTTATTCTCTTTTTCTTCAACAATAAAAATATTGATTTCTTTCGGATATTTATATACTTTATATTATGCTATAAGAAATAAAGTGTTGGAATTAATTCCAATTATAATGATTATAATATTTAATTCATTGATGCTTATTGTTTTATTCTATACCTTACACGATCGTTATCAATGGCCTCAATATCCTTTGGTGCTTCTTTTGGCGATTTATGGATTTGAAAGATATAAAAAGTCTAATGGAAAATGGTTTAAGTATTATTGTTATTTAGTAATATTATTTATTATGATTTTTAATCTTAGAGTTGTTTGAGTTTTAGTAGTCACAGATTTGTGCAAAGCTTATTTAATGTTTTAACTATGAAAATTTTAATAGTAACACCATCGTGGAAAATCTTGGGCGGAGTCGCTAATCATTATCAAGGATTAGCTCCATATTGGACTGAAAATATTTCTTATGTGATTCAAGGCAAAAGACAGCATATTAGTGCTGTCTTTACATTGATTCCCGATTATTTTAGATATGTATGGTCTTTGATATTTCATCGACCAGATGTTGTTATAGTAAATCCATCTTTGAGGTGGTATCAACTCGTACGTGACTGCCTATATGTAATTATTGCATTGATGCTGCGAATTAAAGTCGTTACTTTTATTCATGGTTGGAGTCCTGACGTAGCTGCTTCAATTTCTAATCATCCATATTGGTTTAGAAAAACTTTTGGTAAGTCGGCTTTTATCTATGTTCTTTACTCTAAGTTTAAAGAGACTTTGGATAACTTGAATCTCCAAGCACCGGTTTTATTAACAACGACAAAAGTAGCAGATAACTTAGTAAAGAATTTTGATGTAAAGTGTAGAGGTGGTAAAATCGATAATATATTATTTCTTACAAGAATAGAAATAATAAAAGGTATTGTGACAACTTTACAGTGTTTTAAAGAGTTGAAAGAAAAGTACCCCAATGTAAAACTCTCTGTTTGTGGCACTGGTACGGCATTACCGTTAGCAAAAGAATTTGTGTCTAGATATAATTTGAAAGATGTAACATTCTATGGTAATGTTTCTGGTGACAATAAAATAGAACAATTTGAAAATGCTGATGTGTATATTTTACCAACTTATGGTGAAGGTATGGCAACTTCTGTTCTTGAGGCAATGGCATTTGGATTGCCTGTTTTGACATGTCCTGTTGGGGGTGTTAACGATTTCTTTGAAGAAGGAAAAATGGGATTCTTTATAGAATCTCAAAATGCAAGTACTAGTATAGTCAAATTGGAATGGATGATTAATAATCCAGATAAAGTAAAGTCAATGTCTTTGTTAAATGCGGCATACGCTAAACATAATTTTCTGGCAAGTGCTGTAGCAAAGCGTTTTGAAAATGATATAAAAAGATTATCTGATGAGGGCTAATTTCATAAGTATGGGGGGGGTACTTTTTGTACTATTCTTTTTTCTTTCATCTTCCATCAAGTCAGTTTCCTATAATTGGTAAAATATGTCGAAGCTTGCGGCGAAAAACATGTAGGTATATCTTGGATTCGATTGGAAAAAATGTAAATATAGAAAGACATGCCTATTGGGGATGTAACAAAGTTTCCATAGGTGATGAGTCTGGTATAGGTTTAAATTTTCATCTCCAAAATTGTAGCTTAAGCATAGGTAATCATGTAATGATGGGGCCTAATGTGAAAGTGATAGGTGGAGGTCATCGTTTCGATAGAATTGATATTCCGATGGGACATCAAGGAAATTTACCGAAATCTTCATTGACCATAGAAGACGATGTTTGGATTGGTGATTCAGTGATGATATTAGGTAAATGTCATGTAATTGGGCATGGTTCCATATTGGGTGCTGGAGCTGTAGTGACAAAAGATGTCCCTCCTTATGCTATAGTGGCAGGTAATCCTGCTCGCATTGTCAGATTTAGAAAATAGGCAATTTCTTAATTTTCCGTTAAGAAAATAAAAAAGAGTAGGTGAAAGAGCTATAACTATGGAATTAATTGCTAATTTTGCATCAGAAACCAATATTTAAGGAAAAATGAAAACGGTTGATATAAAGGATTATGCATCTTATATCGGGATTACCATGTTGATGCAAGGGTTGACTGTTAGTCCCTTGAAACTGCAAAAAATACTCTATTATGAGCAAGCTTGGCACATGGTAGGGTTTGGGCGCCAAAACCAATTGTTTGATACGGCACCGCAGGCTTGGGTCAATGGACCTGTTTATCCAGAAGTATATCGTATATACAAGGATATGGTACCAGGGATGTGCGACCATTTGAAAATGGAGCACTTCGTAAATGAGGGTGAATCGCCAGTGGCAAAAGAAAAAGCACTTCTGGAAAAAATGGGCTTGGAAAAAGAAGAAATTGAACTCTCTGAGCGAGTCATTATACTTTATGGGTCACGCACCCAGAACCAACTCATTCTTTTGACTCATAGCGAAAAGCCATGGAGTGAGAAAAGAGAGGGATTGATGCCATACGATTATTCTTCCACGGAAATATCTTTGGATACCATGTATGCTTATTATAAGCAGAGATACGATAGAAACAGAGGAAAATGATGCTGGACTTGAATTTTGACGATACAAGGGATGTTGATTTCCCTGCAAGATTGACAGAGAATTTATCATACGAAGATTTGGTGGATTCTCAACAACAATGTATTTCTGTGCAATATAATCAGATAGATCTTGGGGAGACTGGGTACGGCTTTGACCAATCTTTTGAGGGGCAAGAGGCTAACCTCTATTTTGAGCGGATGCGTGAATTTTCCGAACAGACGATTAACGACATACGTGACAATGCTTCTTATAAGTTACATTTTAATCGAACGGATGTACGAGGAAATATCAAGAAAATATTTGATAAGATAGATCCTAAGATAGCTCGGGCTAATCCATTGATTTTCCATTTCGCGCTTGATCCAAACAATCACAATCAAGCTGATAGAGCTAGACATATTAGAAACCCAAGGGTATATTTTATGGTGGGTAGAAATGGAATGATACATATCCTATTCTTCGATCCATATCATGAGATAAATCCATAAGTTTTTGCAAATACCGAGAAAAACACTTTGTAAGGAAAGTTGTTATATTGACAATCATAAATAGATTAGCCTTCGAGCATATATGACTCGATGGCTAATCCTTCTATTGTATATTCTTAAAACATTCATAAAAACACTGATGGAAAGAATTTCGTTGAACGGGGTGATGGTGTATCCTTTCACTTCGGAAGAACAACTGTTGACTTATGTGGACGAGCATAAGGGAATCCTCGTGGCTATCAATGCCGAGAAAATTCTCCATGCCACCACGCAAACCAGAAGCATCATCAATCGCAACCTGGGGTATTGCGACGGTGCGGGGGCGATGATGGCTCTGAAGCAGAAGGGCATCAAGGATGCTTGCAAGATTCCTGGATGCGAACTTTGGCTCAAGATAGTAAGACGATTCTACAAGGAGAAAACATTTTACCTGGTAGGGGGAAAACAAGCTGTAATCGAGGAAACGGTAAGCAAACTGCAGAAGGAATATCCCGGCATCAAAATCGTAGGCTTTCGCAATGGATATCTAAAGGAAGAGAATGCGGAGGAATGCTTGATAGAAGATATTGCCGAAAAGAAGCCTGACGTGGTGTTTGTGGCCATGGGTTCTCCCAAGCAAGAACTGCTGATGGAACGTATCCAGCAAAAGCATCAAGCCATTTTCCAAGGATTGGGAGGCAGTTTCGACGTCTATACGGGACATGTGCAGAGAGCACCCAAATGGTGGGTGGAGCACAACTTGGAGTTCGCCTACCGGCTCATCAAGGAACCCAAGCGCATCAAGAGACAGATACATCTCGTGAAATATGCTTATTGGTTGATAACGAAAAAATTATAGAAATAAGATGAAGAAGAAAGTAATGCTTGTCTTCGGAACTCGACCTGAGGCGATTAAAATGTGCCCTCTGGTGAAGGAGTTTCAGAAGCACGATGATGTGTTTGATACCATCGTATGCGTGACGGGACAGCACCGAGAGATGCTGGACCAAGTGTTGGACATCTTTGAGGTGAAACCTGACTTCGACCTCAACATCATGAAGCAGGGACAAGACCTTTATGATGTGACGGCTAGGGTACTCACGGGCATGAGGGATGTCTTCAAGGTTTGCAAACCAGACGTGGTGCTGGTGCATGGTGATACTACGACATCCACAGCCGCAGCCTTGGCAGCCTTCTATCAGCAGATACCAGTGGGACACGTAGAGGCAGGGCTTCGCACCCACAACATCTACTCGCCGTGGCCTGAGGAGATGAACCGACAGATTACGGGACGCATCGCCACCTATAACTTCTCGCCAACGCCTCTCTCGGAGAGTAACTTGAAGGAGGAAAAGGCACAAGGTAGTATTTATGTAACTGGAAACACAGTGATTGATGCCTTGCACATGGTGGTGAGCAAGCTGAAGAACAATCCAGCTTTGGACAAGGAGCAGGAGAATGTATTGAAGAAGGCTGGCTATGATGTGAATAGATTGGTTGACGGACGAAAACTGGTGCTTATCACTGGTCATCGCCGTGAGAACTTCGGCGAGGGTTTCATCCACATGGTGACCGCCATCAAAGACTTGAAAAACAAATATCAGAATGTAGATTTCGTTTATCCTATGCACTTGAATCCGAACGTAAGAAAACCTATCCATGAGGTCTTTGGCGAGGATTTGAGTAATCTGGGCAATATGTTTTTTATCGAACCTCTGCAATACTTGGAGTTCGTGTATCTGATGGAGAAGGCTACCATGGTGCTCACAGACTCGGGCGGCATTCAGGAGGAAGCTCCAGGATTGGGCAAGCCTGTACTCGTGATGCGAGACACCACCGAGCGACCTGAGGCTCTAGCCAGTGGAACCGTGCATCTAGTGGGCACAGACTATCAGAAGATTATGGATGAGGTAAGCACTTTGCTGGATGATGAGGCGGCTTACGAAAAAATGTCGAAAGCTGTGAACCCATACGGTGATGGCAAGGCGTGTGAGAGAATCGTGAAAATTCTCTCAGAATAAAATGAATATTCTGACAACAACAATAAATGATTAAGCTATATGATTAATGTAATTGGATTGGGATACATCGGATTGCCTACGGCTCTGATGATGGCTTCCCATGGAGTAGAGGTGATTGGCACTGACTATAACAAGGAGTTGGTGGATACATTGAATGCAGGACATACTACCTTTAAGGAGGATGGGCTGGACAACCTTTTCCAGGATGCCCTGAAAGCTGGTATCAAGTTTACTACTGAGTACCAGAAGACGGATATATATATCGTATCTGTGCCTACACCTTACGATAAGTTTTCTAAGAAAGTGGATGCCTGCTATGTGGTGGAAGCCATCAAGGATGTGATGAAGGTTTGTCCTAAGGGAGCTACGGTGGTGATAGAATCTACCGTTAGTCCGGGAACCATCGACAAGTACGTGCGCCCAGTGGTGGAGGATAATGGCTTTACCATCGGAGAGGACATCAACTTGGTTCATGCACCAGAGCGTATCATTCCGGGCAATATGGTATATGAGCTGTTGCATAACAATCGTACCATTGGCGCTGACTCTAAGGAGATAGGAGAGAAGGTGAAGCAATATTACAAGAGCTTCTGCCAGGGTGAAATTGTGGTGACGGACATCCGCTCGGCAGAGATGACCAAGGTAGTGGAGAATACCTTCCGTGCCGTGAACATTGCTTTCGCCAACGAGCTTTCACGCATCTGTCGTCACGACAATATGGATGTATATGAGATTATCAAGATATGCAATATGCACCCTCGTGTCAACATCCTGCAGCCAGGTCCAGGCGTAGGTGGTCACTGCATCTCTGTGGATCCTTGGTTCTTGGTGGGCGACTATCCTCAACTTGCCAAGGTTATCGATGAGTCGATGAAAACTAACGACTCGCAGCCAACCTTCGTGCTGAACCGCATCTACGAGATTATGAAGGAAAATGGCATCACCGACAATCGCCGAGTAGGTCTCTATGGTCTTACCTATAAAGAGAATGTGGATGATTTCCGTGAGTCGCCTACCTTGCAACTGTTGGAAGCACAGGAGCGCCACTTGGCAAGACCATTGAAGTGCTATGACCCATTCTTGGAGAACCATAAAATAGCCGAGAATCAATTTGACAATTTCGATGAATTCTTGAAAGATATTGATATGGTGGTCATCATGGTAAAGCATGACCATATCAAGCAGAACTGGGATAAGCTGAAAGGCAAGGTGATATTGGATTGCTTCAATATCTGTCCGCTGGAAGGTGTTTACCACATCTAATACGAATACCGCATATTCAATTTTTACTTAGATTTTTATTTAGCTATATATGCTAACGGTATATTATTATCTGTTGGCTGCATTTGTCGTGGCTGTACTTGTGGCTATGATGGTGCTGCCTCACATCCTCTTGATCTCTCACAAGAAGAAACTGTTCGACATGCCCGACAAGCGGAAGGTGCATCATGCGCCTATCCCTCGTCTGGGAGGACTGTCGTTCTTCCCCGTCATCCTTATCACGATGGGGGGCTTCTTGCTCGTCTATCATTTGATGGGGTACAGGAGCGACTCGATGCAAACGAATACGTCATACGAGTTTCTCGCCCTTGCCGTGGGCAGCATGATGCTGTTCTTGGTGGGCTTGGCTGACGATCTCATCGGCGTGGGCTATAAACAGAAGTTTGTGGTGCAGATCATGGCGGCTTCGCTGCTCGTGGCATCGGGGGTGTGGATCAAGTCGCTGGACGGTCTCTTCGGGGTGTATGACGTGCCGGCGTGGTTTGGCATGCCTTTCACGGTGCTCATCGTAGTGTATGTGACGAACGCCATCAACCTGATAGATGGCATCGACGGCTTGGCATCGGGGCTTTGCGCCATCTCGCTAGTGGCGCTCGCCGGTCTGCATATCTGGCTGCACATGTATTCCTATGCCTTGCTCTGCATCTCGGCTATCGGAGTGATTATCCCTTTCTGGTATTACAACGTGTTCGGCAATGCCATGAGGGGCAGGAAGCTCTTCATGGGCGACTCGGGAAGCCTCTCGCTGGGCTATATCCTCAGCTTCCTAATGATTCACCTGAGCACGGTGGATATCAGTCCGAGAATACCTGGCGACTACAACATGGTACTTGCCTTTACCACGATGCTGGTGCCGCTGCTCGACGTGGTGAGAGTGGTGGGGCACAGGCTGAGAAACGGCAAGAACCCTTTCTTGCCCGACAAGAGCCATATCCACCACAAGCTCCTGAGATGCGGACTGAGGGTTAGGCAGGTGATGGTGTCCATCTGTATGCTGTCGCTGATGTTCATCCTCATCAACGTGGCGTTGATAGGCAGCGTGAACATCACCTTCATCCTCCTCATCGACCTCATCGTCTGGCTCGTCTTCCACATCATCCTCGACATCATCCTGCACAAGAGGGGTGCGGAGAATATGGTATAGAGGGAATTATAATTTAGTGAAAATCCCGCCTCGGAGATTCTGAACAAGAGTCTCCGAGGCGGGATTTTTTGTTTTCTGTTTTTCCGATGGATATAGGAATCAATGTTTCTTAGCTTTTAGCAAAGGCTCCAAGAACTTATAGGTATAGCCTTTTTTCGCCTTCACCATTTCTTCTGGGGTACCTGCGAAGAGGAGTTGACCACCGCCACGACCACCCTCGGGCCCCATGTCGATGAGCCAGTCGCCCAACTTGATGACATCGAGATTGTGCTCGATGATTATCACGGTGTTGCCTTTATCCACCAATTCCTGTAGCACATCCATCAAGATGCGGATGTCCTCGAAATGCAAACCAGTGGTTGGCTCGTCGAGGATGTAGAGCGTCTTGCCGGTGTCTTTCTTGCTCAGCTCGGTGGCGAGCTTCACTCGCTGGCTCTCGCCACCAGAGAGGGTGGTGGAGCTTTGTCCCAACTTAATGTAGCCGAGTCCTACATTCTGCAATGCCTTGATCTTGTTAAGAATCTGAGGTACATTCTCGAAGAACTCCACTGCCTGGTTGATGGTCAAGTCGAGGACATCGGCGATGCTCTTGCCCTTGTATTTTACTTCGAGGGTCTCACGGTTGTATCGCTTGCCGTGGCAAACCTCGCAAGGCACATAGACATCTGGCAGGAAATTCATCTCGATGGTCTTGTAGCCGTTGCCCTTGCATTCCTCGCATCGTCCACCCTTCACATTGAAGGAGAATCTGCCAGGCTTGTAGCCACGAATCTTCGCCTCTGGCAAGCCTACGAAGAGCGAACGGATGTCGGCGAACACGCCTGTATAGGTGGCAGGGTTGCTGCGAGGCGTTCTGCCGATAGGACTCTGATCGACGTTCACCACCTTGTCTATGTTGTCGATGCCCTCGATGCTGTCGTATGGCATCGGCTTCTTCAGCGAACGGTAGAAATGCTGCGAGAGGATAGGTTGCAGGGTCTCGTTGACGAGGGTGGATTTGCCCGAACCGCTCACGCCTGTCACGACGATGAGTTTGCCGAGCGGGAACTCAATATCAACGTTCTTCAGGTTGTTGCCCTTGGCACCACGGATGATGATGCTCTTGCCGTTGCCCTCACGTCTCTTTTCTGGGAGGGCAATCTGCATCTCGCCATTGAGATACTGGGCGGTGATGGTATGGGTCTTCAGCATATCGGCTGGGGTGCCTTGGAAGACTACCTCGCCGCCCTTCCTTCCAGCCTTCGGACCTATATCGACAATCCAGTCGGCGGCACGCATCATGTCTTCGTCGTGTTCCACCACGATGACGGTGTTGCCGAGGTCGCGAAGCTCCTTGAGGCTGTTGATGAGCCGCTCGTTGTCGCGCTGGTGGAGTCCGATACTCGGCTCGTCGAGGATGTAGAGCACATTGACCAGTTGACTGCCTATCTGTGTGGCGAGGCGGATGCGTTGGCTCTCACCGCCCGAGAGGGAAGCCGACTGGCGATTGAGCGAGAGATAGTTGAGACCTACGTCGAGGAGGAAGTTGACACGGGAGCGAAGTTCCTTGATGATTTCGTGGGCTACTTTCGCCTTCATCGATGGCAGGTGCTGCTCCACGTTTTCGAGCCAGTCTCTCAGTTCGTCGATGTCGAGATTGGCCACTTCGGAAATATTCTTGTCCCAAATCTTGAAGGAGAGCGATTCTTGCTTGAGTCGCTGGCCATGGCACACCGGGCACTCGATGGTGGAGATAAACTGGTCTGCCCACTTCTTGCCAGCGGCGCTCTCGTCGTCTTCCATCACCTTCTGCAGATAGTCGATGACACCATCGTAGGCACAGAAATAGTCGGAGGAGGTGTGTACCTTCTCCTTGTCTATCTTCACGTTTTCGAGCGAACCATAGAGTATTTCCTGCATTGCATCCTCGGGGATGTCGGCGATAGGCGTCTTCAGGGTAAGTTCGTATTTCTCCAGCAGAGACTCTATCTGCCAGAAAATCATCTGGTTCTTGTATTTGCCCAATGGAGCGATTCCGCCCGCGTAGATGCTGAGCTTATCGTTGGGGATTACTTTTTTCAAGTCTATCTGGTTCACCTTGCCGAGACCCTTGCAATGCGGACAGGCTCCTTCGGGAGAGTTGAAGGAGAACATGTTTGGCGCTGGGTCTTGGTAAGCGATGCCCGTGACAGGATCCATCAGTCGCTTGGAGAAATTCTTCATCTCCGTGCTGCCTTTCTCGATGACTGCCACCATGCCGTCGCCCTGTTTCATGGCGGTGGAAACGCTCTTGCGGATGCGCTCCTCGTCAGACTCACGCACCACGAGCTTGTCGATGACCACCTCGATGTTGTGGTTCTTGTATCGGTCGATTTTCATGCCTGGCACAATCTCCAGTATCTCGCCATCCACTCGGGCGTAGAGATAACCTTTGCGGCGCATATTCTCGAAAAGCTCACGATAGTGACCCTTGCGCTGGCGAACAATAGGGGCGAGGAGATAGATGGCCTTGCCTGCATATTGGTCAAGAATCATGTCGATGACCTGCTCCTCGGTGTATTTCACCATAGCCTCGCCACTGCGATAGCTATAAGCAGTGGCGGCACGGGCGTAGAGCAGACGCAGGTAGTCGTAAATCTCGGTGGTGGTGCCCACGGTGGAGCGAGGATTCTTGTTGGTGGTCTTCTGCTCGATGCTGATGACTGGGCTGAGTCCCGTAATCTTATCTACGTCGGGACGTTCCATATTGCCCAGGAAATTGCGGGCGTAGGCCGAGAAAGTCTCGATGTAGCGGCGCTGACCTTCGGCAAAGATGGTGTCGAAAGCCAATGATGACTTGCCCGAACCCGAGAGTCCGGTAATCACGGTGAGGGAGTCGCGAGGTATCTCTACGTCGATGTTCTTGAGGTTGTGGACTCGTGCTCCCCAAACATTTATTTTTTCTTCTTCGTTCATTTTCTTCTCCTTTATTCTCCAGAATTTGTGGTTGTTTCGGCGAACCCCCTGAGGAGGTTCACGTCTCGCTTGATGTTATACGTCTTGCCATCGGCTCCTTTAGCCTTGACAAGGCAGAAATAGACGCCATCCTTGACGGGCTTTCCATTGTAGGTGCCGTCCCAGCCTGTGGAAGGGTCAGACCATTCGAAGAGCTTCTGCCCCCACCTATTATATATATAGGCGTGGAACTCCTCGATGTTTTGGTAGCCATCCTTCGGCTTGTAGATGTCGTTGATGCCGTCGCCGTTCGGAGAGAAAGCGTTCGGCATCAGGAGGGTGCTTGTCTTTACATCCTCATTGTTGCCATCGTCTTCTGTTTGCGCCACAACAGGGTAAGCAAAAAGTGCCAAGAAGACGCAAAGTGTTCCTGTTTTTCGTCTCATTTCTAAAATAATTTGTGCAAAGATAATAAAAAGCTGGTAGATTTTGGGCTGAATGGGAGATTTTTTGTATTTTTGCACGTGAAAAGATTAAATATTGAAGTTATGAAAAGAAAAATGAGATATTTTTTGATGGTGATTGGACTGATGCTTAGCGTCGGTGTCTTTGCCCAGACTACCAAGTGGCGCGACATCTATACGGTGAAGAAGAAGGATACGGTCTTCGGCATCGCCAATAAGTTTGGATTGAGCTTACCTGAGCTGATGGATGCCAACCCGGAGATGAAGCAGGAGGGATATATGCTCCAAAAGGGTACCACTCTCTTCATCCCATACGGAAAGGACCAGAAAAATCCTAACGGCAGTCAAGACAAGAATGCCTCGAAGAATACTGGCGACAAGAATTACACCACTCTTCCTGCTTTCGGCGGAAAACCTGTAGTTACAGGACAGCCAGCAGGCAGTGCCGTGAATGGAGGCTCTGCCCAGAGTGTCACTCTGCCTGCCCCAGATGCCGTGAAGGTAGGCGTGATGTTGCCTCTACACGACAATGATGGCGATGGCAAGCGCATGGTGGAGTACTATCGTGGCTTGCTGATGGCTTGCAATTACCTAAAGAAGCAGGGAATTTCCACTGATATACATGCCTGGAATGTGCCTATCGACGCAGATATTCGCACCACTTTGCTGCAAGAGGGTGCCAACAAGTGTGACATTATCTTTGGTCCATTATATACCAAGCAGGTTGCACCTCTGGCTGGCTTCTGCAAGACATACGGCATCAAACTCGTCATCCCATTTTCCATCAGTGGCGATGATGTGGAGCGCAACAAGGAAATCTTCCAGGTTTATCAGAGTCCTGAAAGCTTGAACGATGCTACCATCCAAGCTTTCCTGAAGCGGTTCAGCAATGTGCATCCTATCTTCGTGGATTGCAACGACTCCACTTCCCGCAAGGGTAACTTTACCTTCGGGCTTCGTCAGGAGTTGGAGAAGCGAAGAATCAACTATAGCATCACGAACGTCAATTCGACCATCGAGCAGTTTGCCAAGGCTTTCGTGCCTAGCAAGCAGAACGTAGTGATACTGAATACAGGACGTTCGCCACAGTTGACCGCTGTGCTGAACAAGCTCGATGAGTTCGACGAGAAATACCCTGGTGCTTCCATCTCTCTCTTCGGCTACACAGAGTGGCTGATGTATGCGAAGTATAATCTGGAGAGATTCTATAAGTATGATACTTACATCCCTTCCACCTTCTATTACAATCCTTCGAACCAAAGAACGCAGAACTTGGAGATAGCATACCAAAATTGGTTCCATCAGCCGATGATGATTGCCCAGCCAAGATTCGCCATCACGGGTTACGACCATGGTATGTTCTTCATTCAGGGCATCAAGAAGAAAGGCAAGGAGTTTGAGGGTGAGCGCCAGCAGGTGACCTATCAGCCAGTGCAGACCCCGCTGAATTTCGTGAAGACCAGCAAGGGAGGATATAGAAACAAAAACTTCCAGTTGATTCACTATACCTTCAATCATCAGATAGAGGCTGTTAACTATTAGTAAGCGAAGAGTGAAGAACGAAGAGTGAAAATCTAGGTGCTTTACTGATTTTAGAAATGAAGACAAACAGAATGAAGAATAAAATAGTAGCTTGGCTGATGGGATTCCTGTTTTGTGGTGGAATTTTGACGGCTCATGCCCAGATAGGCGAGCATCGCAATGATTTCGCCATAGGCTTCAACGGTGGCTACGTGATGAGCAGTGTGGGGTTTCAACCTGATGTGCAGCAGAAGCAGCATGGAGGCATGACCTTCGGATTCTCTGCGAAATATACTTGCGAGAAGTACTTCAAGACCATCTGCTCCATCTATGCTGAGGTGAACTACGCTCAGGTGGGATGGCAGGAGGATATTCTCGACATCGAAAACAATCCTGTGATTATCACGGATACAAAACAGCCAATGGCCTACAAGCGTACCATCAATTATGTGCAGGTACCTGTCTTCGCACATCTGGCATGGGGAAGGGAGACGAGAGGACTCAACATCTTTGTGAATGCTGGTCCTCAGTTCGGCTTTTACTTGAGCGATTCGAAAGATACCAACTTTGAAGTGAAAAATATGCCGAAGACAGACAATGAACGTGTCAGTACAATCGTGGCGCAAGATACGATGGCGATAAAGAACAAGCTGGACTATGGTATAGCCCTCGGTCTGGGTGCGGAATACAGCATCCCGAAAGTGGGACATTTCCTGGCGGAAGCTCGTTATTACTATGGATTAGGAAACATCTATGGTTCTTCAAAACGAGATTACTTCGGCAAGAGCAACTATGGACAGATTGTAGTCAAGCTTTCTTATCTCTTCGACATTACGAGAACGAAAGGGGTGAAGAGGAAATAAATTAAAAATAGATAAATGAGTACAACAGAAACAATTCAAAAGAAACTGAGCGACTCTGCGTCGGCTCGTTGGACCGCCCTTCTCATCGTAAGTGTGACGATGATGTTCGGCTACTTTTTCACAGACGTGATGTCTCCACTGGAGCCTCTCTTGACTGCTGCCAAGGGTAGCGAGAATGGAATGGGACTGGGATGGACATCCGATGAATACGGATTCTTCTCAGGTTCATACGGATACTTCAATGTGTTCCTCTTGCTCCTCTTCTTCGGGGGTTTGATATTGGATAAGTTTGGCATCCGCTTCACGGGTCTCCTCTCTACCTTCTTGATGTTTGGTGGAGCCTTGATAAAATGGTATGCTGTGGGTCACGACTTCGGTGGAACCGTTGCCGTACCATTCTTCGGAACATACAGCACACAGGTGGTGATTGCCTCGCTGGGCTTTGCCATCTATGGCGTGGGTTGTGAGATTTGTGGTATCACCGTGAGTAAGGTCATCGTGAAATGGTTTACCGGTCATGAGTTGGCTTTAGCAATGGGTGTGCAGGTAGCTACCGCTCGTTTGGGTACAGCTGCAGCCTTGGGTGCTTCCCTTCCTTTCGCCAAGTTGATGGGGGGTGTGGCAGCCTCTGTCGGTTTGGGTGCGGCCTTGCTTTGCGCTGGTGTACTCGTATATCTCGTATATTGCGTGATGGACAAAAAGGAGGATGCTTCGGCGGCCGCTGTAGCAGGTGAGCCTGAGGAAGGCTTTAAGTTCGCCGACCTCGGTGGCTTGTTCAAGACCACTGGCTTCTGGTATGTGGCATTCCTTTGCCTGATGTTTTACGCAGGCGTGTTCCCGTTCTTGAAGTTCGCCACCAAGTTGATGATCTTCAAGTATGGTGTAGCTGCCGATGTGGCAGGTTTGATTCCTGCGATGTTGCCATTTGGTACCATCTTCCTGACACCGCTCTTCGGTAGCATCTACGATAAGTTTGGCAAGGGTGCCACGCTGATGATTATCGGTAGCTGTCTCCTTACCCTGGTACACGTGATGTTCGCACTGCCTATCAACTCCTGGGTAGTAGCCATCGTGATGATGCTCATCCTTGGCATCGCCTTCGGATTGGTGCCATCGGCGATGTGGCCATCCGTGCCAAAGATTATTCCAATGAAACTCTTAGGAACTGCATACGCCCTTATCTTCTATATCCAGAACATCGGATTGGCTTTGATTCCTGTATGGATAGGTAAGGTGAACCAGGCGAATACCGCTGCCAATGGCGTTATCGACTATACGGAGACGATGACCATCTTCGCAGGTTTCGGTGTCATTGCCATCGTCATCTCCTTCCTCCTTCTGATGGAAGACAAGCGCAAGGGGTATGGTTTGCAGAAACCTAATGTGAAGAAATAATGGGAGTGAAGAGTGAAGAACGAAGAGTGAAGATTTCCTTTGCTCTTGTTCTTCCGTCATTCCTTATAAATATTAACTATAACTTAAAGAAAGGACACAACCATGAATGCGACACCTGAATCACTGATTAAGGATTATGCTGACCCAATAGAGCAGCAGGAGATAGACAAGTTTGTGTGCTCAGAAATGGGGCGTCAGATTCACCGATATATCAAGGGTATGTCGGGAACCAAGCAAGCTATGTTGAAGTTTGAGGAAAGGCTCGCCAGTCTCTCCGTTCCAGAGAAGGAGAAGGCGATAGCCAAGTATATTGACTTGAATCGCAAGGCGTTGGATGGACTGGACCTGAAGATGATCCTGGTTCGTTCGGTAGCCAACTACTGCGATACCTTCCAGTATATGCTGGATTTCATCAACGACAAGCGCAAGATGATCTTGTATTATCAGCGCATGAAGGCGAAGTATATCCAGTGGCACGAGGTGTTCGAGGAGAACGGCAAGTTTGGTATGAAGGACCATCAAGGCAACATCATGCTCCATCCGGTGTATGATTTCCTCCGCACTTGCTATATCTACAATGATGACTTGAGCATCATGCCTGTCATCGCAGAGAAGGAGGGCAAGATGGGGCTTGTGATGCCCGACGGCAACGACACAGTTGTGGCTGATTTCTTGTACGATGAGATTGGTCTGAGAGATGAATACCCTTATTTCGAGGCATCGAGAGACGGTATAAGCGGACTCATCGACAAGGATGGAAACTTCCAGAAAATGTAAAAGGAAAGGGCAACCAAAGCTGAACGAATCAAGCTTGGCTGCCCTTTTTCTATCTAATTCTCTCTCGTCTATTCTAGCCTAAATATTTCATCAAGATTTTGATCTTTCCGCTCTCACGGAGCTTGATGATGCTCTTCTCACGAATCTGGCGCACACGCTCACGAGTCAAGTTGAACTCGCTACCGATTTCTTCCAAACCCTTCTCGTGGCAACCGATTCCATAGCAGTAGCAGAGAATCTTACGCTCACGTTCCTTCAATACTGAAGCCAACACACGCTGAAGCTCGCTCGCCATAGACTCGAAGTCAACGCCCTTGTCGGTACGACTGTCATCGCCAGAAGCCATCACATCGACCATCGCATTGTCATCATCGTCGCTACCGAATGGTGCATCGATACTCATGTGGTGGTTGTCAGCCTTGATGGTCTGGTCGATTTTGCTCTCCTCCATCTTGGTGATTTGCGCCAACTCGCCTACAGAAGGCTTACGCTGGTGCTCCTGTTCGAACTTGCTGATTTCGGCACTGATCTTGCTCAACGCACCTACCTGATTCAGTGGCAAGCGAACAATACGGCTCTGCTCGGCGATGGCCTGGAGAATGCTCTGGCGAATCCACCATACTGCGTATGAGATGAACTTAAAGCCACGAGTTTCATCAAACTTCTCCGCAGCCTTTACCAAACCAATGTTTCCCTCGTCGATGAGGTCGGTGAGACCGAGACCCTGGTGCTGGTATTGTTTAGCAACAGACACCACGAATCGGAGGTTTGCCTTGACCAATTTCTCCTTGGCACGCTCTCCCTCACGTCCGCCCTTGCGAATCTTCTGTGCGAGCTCAATCTCCTCGTCGATAGAGACCATAGGTTCACGACCAATCTCCACCAAGTACTTATCAAGTGCTTCACTGGAACGGTTGC
>ERZ808278.758-NODE-758-length-17584-cov-29.134178_pt1 | contig 17584 bp, 18 predicted proteins | sample MGYA00521239_ERZ808278 | MGnify/ENA primary metagenome ERZ808278 (study PRJEB31516, sample SAMN03275600) | gut metagenome | biome: mammalia-associated habitat; material: feces | host: Papio cynocephalus | place: Kenya | collected 2012-07-17 ... | reverse complement strand
AAAAGTGCCTTAGATATAAGGCATTTGTTCCCCATTGCAGTATCGCTCTGCACTTGTCGCCACTCGAATGGGGATTTTGATCTATACTTTTATGTTTTTATCGCTCCACCATGCAGGAACTTGGCGAAGAACAAATATTACAGCCAAGCTTATTACTGTCGCAACGCCCAAACCTGTTGCAACGCTATCGTGATTATACATACCTAAAACGAAAGAAAAAGTACCAAATAAGGCGACAACAGAAGCACCAACGATTTGCCCTCTTGCTGTTTGACGTAGTCTCGCGTCAAGTTCTTTCTTTTCCTCCGCCATACGGTGCTCAGCCTGTTTCTCCATCACAGTCAAGACTCTATCCATGGATCCTGGTAAAACTTTCTCATATCGCTCAAAATCCTCAGGTGAAGGCAATGGGCCACTCCAGGACTTCTTCTCATAAGCATAGATTGCCGCTACAAACTTGTCCTTTTCTTCCTTTGGAAGTTCATTGATGATTTTCTCTAAAGATACTTTCTCTTCATTAGAGGCTTGTTCATGATTATTTTCCATAGAAAGCCTCCTTTCTATACATGTCTAAAGCAACTTTCATATCGTTTCCGACCTTAATCCAATCACCACGCAACGCCTTTACATCATCTGTCAAAGCACCAGGTCTATTCACTGTAGAAGGACCAAAAATATCAGCGATGCTACCCCAACCTTGAACATAAGGATTCTGAGCTAACTTTAATATTCGTTTCTTGATGGATTCATTCATAATCTTGTCTTCTATTATTAATTTAGCCGCAAAGATATGATTTTTTTGTAAAAGCACCAAATGTTTTGAGGAAAAACTTATGTATAAGCACATCTTTCTTACTTGCAAAATCGATTAGTAAGCATCCAACCCCTATTGCTGTACAACTCCATCCCCAGTGTTTACTGGGGATACAGAGTATTTTAAGAAATTGGACTTTTCTGATTTTTAAACAGGTTTAACTAAAAGTGCCTTCGAGAAAAGGCATTTGTTCCCCATTGCAGTATCGCTCTGCACTTGTCGCCACTCGAATGGGGATATCTATTATAAAATTCCGAATCTCTTCTTCTCCTTGTTAGTAAGAGTCTCGGTTGTTTTAAGTATATCAAAGATACCTTTCAAATCATTATCAGTGAGCGTTCCAAAATACTCACCGTCCATTAACTTCTCCAAGGGAATAGAGAATAGCATTCCGCAATCAACATAGCTGTTATACTTCAAAAAATCAGGATAGTCTGATTGATGAAGTAGATATTGGGCAGAGAGGAAAGAAGCCGAATAAGCTGCCTTTGGACTCATCTTTGTATTTACCAAGACGGAACCATAACAGACTTTCTTCACCTTATCAACGCCTATGATTACAAGTTTCTTGGGTTTCTGCTTTCTTCCATCCTTAAACACCAAGCCCTCATCTATAGAAATGATGGTTCTAATTAAAGAACCTATCTCCAACTTCTCTTCCGTAACTTGACGGAGATTGTCGAGATAAGCCTTTTGCAATTCTCTTAAATCCATAACAATGCCTTTTGTACTGCTTGGCGCTCTCGGATAACTGCCAACATAGCCTTGCTCGCCCCTGCAGCATCTGCCATGTCGTACATGGTGATTTTGGTGTCCTCACCAGTCTTGTCTGCTTGACGCTTTGCTCGCTTCCAAGCTTTATCCTCGTGAGACTTATCAGACAAGTCAAAAGAATCTACATCTTTACATTTGTCAATCCACTTATCAAGCATCTTGACATCTGCAACAGAGAGTTCATCCATATCACAAACGGCATTCTTTGAAGCCAAAATAAGTTGATGACCATTCTTAGATAGTTCTACATCCAAAGAAGCGACAAAGTCTTTCAATTCAGGAGAAGAAATGTCAGTCTTTCCTTCGACTCCACGCAAAACCTTATAGGTCAACGTAGGAACTGGTCCATGCTTTCTGGCTACGAATGTATCATAGACAATAGGCAAACCGTATTCTTTCAGTTGGTTTTGTTGGGCAAAATACATCACCTTGAAGAGGTGGATATAATCCACTCCCTCTGGAAATGCCTTCAGTATGTAAAGCACTACTGCCTTTATCTTCAGTATCTGTTCTATAGTTTTCATCTTCTCATTTTTCTATTAATTTGCCAAAATTACGATTTTATTTGCAAACAAACAAGATTTTTTAGAAAATTAACGCTATATTAGGTAAACCACCAATACAGCGTCCCCACTATCGTAAGCATCCAACCCCTTTGGCAATACGACTCCATCCACAGTGTTTACTGGGGATACAGAGTTTTTTTAGAAATTGGACTTTTTTGATTTTTAAACAGGTTTAACTAAAAGTGCCTCAGTCATCAGCGCATAATCCCTTCTACCATCAATTATCATGTCAAAGAACCTTCTGAAAAAATCCAGAGGTGCCTTGACCATAAGCTTGCAGGTTTCAACAAAAGTTAAGTAGGTCGCCATCTTTAGCTACGAAAGAAAGACAAGGCTATCAGAACTCAACCTTATAATTTGCGATGCCATACTGTTGACAGGCTTCCATCGCTTGGATTTCTCTCCAAGCCTCATGGAAGTATTCTTTGTCTGAGTCCAAGGTTATTGCATGAACATATTCGTGTCCCCCCTTCCTTGAACGAATTTCCAACTTCAACAACCTGAAGTTGTCATAGCTTCCATAGATGTATATTGACATAAGATTTTGGTTTCATCACCATCTGCACCTCATAGGGAGAAAACGAATTGATTTTATCTAATGAAAGTGGATTCATATCACCAAACATTTACAAACTTAGGTTCTTCACCTGTACGAGCCAAATAGTCTTGGCGAAGCATCTGTTCTAGCTCTTCCATTCGTTTTTTCTTTCTTTCCTTTGCAGCCATAAAACGCTTCATCGCTGCATTACGTTTCTCTAAAAACTCTTGATTGAAAATATCCATATTACCTCCTATTTAAAATTTGGTGCAAAGATAGTTTTTTCCGTGAAACCACCAAGAGTTTCTTGAATATTTTTAGGTAAATATGACATAAACCTCCTTGAACATAAGGATTCTGGGCTAACTTTAATATTCGTTTCTTGATGGATTCATTCATAATCTTGTCTTCTATTATTAATTTAGCTGCAAAGAAGAGATTATGAGAAATTCTTTCTTTCACTTACGCAATACTACTTACTTCTGAAGTTAGTAGTACTTACTTGCCACTTGAAGTACTACTGCTACCGACAAGTTAGTACTACTGCGCTCATTAAGTTAGTACTACTGCCCTGACTATCTCACATTCTTCAAGCTCTTGTTGTGCATCGTATAGTGGTCGCCCACCACATACTCGCTGTGGTCCAGCTCTTCCGTGATATAAGAGGTAGTGTAGATGACTTGATAACTATCCGTATCATACTTCTTCAACTTGTCTATCAACGTATATTGGAATTTCTGAGCTCGCTCCATCTCGATTCCCTTGTCCTCCATGTTGTCGGCAAAGATGAAGCGGGGATAGCGCATACAGCTGATGTCGAGCGAGGCGAAGAAGAGGGCGAAGCGTGCCACAAGTTTCAAGAAGAAGGAAGACGAGGCACTGTACTTGTTGTTCGGATCATGAAGATAGACCAGATTGCCTGAGAAATCGACCATGAAGTCGGATGGCTGGGAATCGGTGAAAGATTGTTGGCTTTCCTTGTCATGGTGCAAGAAATAGACTCCGTACTCCTGTATCTTCGACATGACGATGGAGCGGTGATGCTTCTGCTGGGCTGTTTTCGCCTCGATCAACCGCTTGGTTGCTGACAATTCAGACTCCAGTCGTTCTCTTTCCGCCACCTGCATCTCGTATTTCTCCGCCAGTTCCAGCATCGTATAGTATTGCGTCAGCTCGCCGTTTATCTCTCCTTTCTTATACATCAAGTCCTCGATAGCTTCAGCCCTACTGCTGCGCACGTTGCCAAGTAACTCGTCGAGATTCTTGCGTGCTGTCTTTCGCTTGGCTTTGAGCCCACGCAACCTCGCCTTTGCCTCCACTAATTTCTCCTCGTCATGGCGAAGGATGGCCTCCGTCTCTTGCTTCTGGAAGCTCAACTCGGATATGAGGCGCTTCGCCTGGGTCACGCCTGACTTGTTTTCCACCTTTTGCCGACATAGATGGCATGTACCTTCTGGCACGCCCTGGGGCAATGGGGAAAGACACTCCGGACAGTACTCCAAGCGCAGATTGCCCAACAGCTGGCGGGTGCTAACGGAATGGCGCAACGACAGTTGCTTGCGATCCAGCTCGGCGATAAACATCTGTGTGTCCTCGATATCATGTTCCAAGAGGTCTATTTCCTCTTCCACCTTGTCGCACTGCCGCTGGAGACTTCTTACGTCAGCCTTCAACTGGTCGCTCTGCGACTTGTTTTGCCTGACACCTTCCTCCCCTCGGCGCAAACAGGTTATCTCCTCGGCGATTTGTTCCATCTCCTTGTTTCTTGATCTGATGAGGTCGCCTATGAACTCCGTGGAACGCATCTGGGGGGTCAGCGATTTCTCCAAGGATCGTATATCCGCCTTGGTGTCGGCGATGGTTGTCTCCAACTCTTTCTGTCTTATCTTTGCCGCATACAGTTGCTCGTCAAAGATACCCAGGAGAAGGTCCGATACTGTCTCACGTGTGGTTTGGCTGTCAAACTGCTCGTAGAGGAACAGAGAGGAGGTAGGCGATTCCTGGTCGATATAGAGCAAGCGGAGCAACTGATGCATGGTGATGTTGCTGTCGCCCTGCACGATGGGCATACCCATCGTCTCGAAGAGAACCTTGGAAAAGCTGCTCTTGTTGGCGGTCGCCTTGTAACCAAAGGTACTCTCATCGCATTGGCCGACAAGCGCCTCACTGAGTGTTCCCCAATAGATGGTCATGCCTTGCTGTCCCTGCACTCTGCCCGTGGCATCTTTCACGATGGGACGTGAAAGAGTAATGGTAGCCCCACCTGTACTTATCTCGACCATGACTCGCGAACAGTGGCGTGCCTCGGGAACGAACTGCGTGTAGTCGCCTCCCAAGGCATAGAACAGCAGACGGGTAATGGTGGACTTGCCACTGCTGTTGGCTCCTCGGATGATGTTGACTCCATGATGGAACGACTCATCGTAAGCCACCTTGCCGTCGGCGGTTAGCACATACAGGCGATTGACGAAGAAATTAACAGCCATCGTATTTATATTCTAAGAGTTGGGTGCGATATTTCAATCCATAGACCCCGCAAAGCGGAGTGGTACGAAAACAATAGTTCAGCCAGGAAATGACATTCCGCTCATGGTCTGGCATGGCCTCCAATCCTGCCATGACCTGTCGCATCTTGGGCGCATCAGCTATCTTCACCTTCTGATGCAGCAACATCTCGGGGTCTATCAACCCATAGCTGGCGATTTGGCTGAGGGCTATCATTTGGTAAGGCTTCAGCCTTTCGAAGAGGCGGCGGTCATTGGTGGAGACATTGTAGGGATTCGCCTTTCGGGCGATGCTCTTGCTCAGTTGTTTTTTGAAGTCGGCCTCCGTTGGCTTGAGCCGTATCTTGTATGCCTTGTAGGGGAAGAGCAGATAGAAGTCGTAGATGCGAAGGCGGTCCACCTCGACGAAGTCCTCTCCCTCGAAGTCCTTCAGGATGTTGAGCATGCGATAGATGCCATTGAAGGGGTCGAACGCTGGGTTATACATCATAGACGGTCCAATTGATATGGCAATTTCCTGTAAGGTAATAAATCATGCCGAAGATGTCGTCCTCGTTGTAGCAGAGGCAGGTATCGTCGGCTCCGTTGGCATTCAGCTCCGCCATGACGGGCAGCACCACTTGCTCATAGACGGCGCGGTTGATGTCACGAAGGGGTTTACCGTCCTCGATCAACGGCATGACATAACCGTCGAAGCGGTTGCCGACAATGGCAAACAGATAACTGTCGATGCGCTGAGCCGACTCGTAATACTGAAAACGTGTCGCCTTCTTGGCATAGTACAGCTTCAACCTGCGAGCCTTCTCTATCGCAGACTTGGAGAATCCACCGTCCTGCAACTTCTGTATCAAGCCGATGGTATGCGGCAGCTTGGTGCGGTATCGCTTGATGTCATCCAACTTCTTCTGAAGCCTGACATCACGGTCGAACTCTTCCTTGAGTTTACGAAACCAACAAGTCAGGCGGCTGTCGGCATGTTCGTAGCGAATATAGGTGTTTGACTCCGTGGCATTGGGATTGTAGCTGCCTACATGCGACATGCGCACGTCATTGAAGCGATTGTCCTTGCCGGGATTTCCTTTAATGTCTATTTCCATGGTCATTAGTTCTTAAGGGATTAACAGGGAGGCGAACTCAGGCATCTATCAGAGCTTCCACCCTGTTGGTTATCTCGTGGTCGTCGGGATATTCACGGAGCTTGGCTCTTACCGAATGTTCCTTGTCACGCTCCAGAAGCTCTGTCAGCGTGGAGGCATTGGTTTCGGCGATGACACCCCGATTACACATTATATATATTATATTGGCCACGAGATTGCGGTTGAAGGTGGTGTCCTTCTGTCGCCCTGGCTCCAAGATGGTCTCAGAGACCTCTGGCAAGCTCAAGACTTGATGCCAAAGCGTATCGTAGCGATTCTTCCATTCCCTTGCCACTTGTCCTTTCAGCCGACTCACATAGTCGAGTATCTCTTTTTTTCGCTGTTCTATTTCGGCATCTGTGGGAGAAGGAACAGTGGGAGGAGGCGACTTGCGCTTGTCGCCATAGTTGTAATTGATGACTGTCGAGGCATTCGGATTGAAGTTTTGCACGTTATCTATGTGGATATCCGTAAAACTATTACCTGTGCCGGGATTGCCCTTGATATTGATATCCATATCCGCTTTCTTTTATCAGTTATATCTTATTGTGTTTCAAGGTGAAAGAAAGAAGAAAGTTGTAGCAAACTTACTTCCTTGCTTTCGGTGTCGGAATGTAGTACCTTTGCATCGCAGTTCAGAAATAACTGCACATGGTTTAACTTCCTGTCGGGCGCAGACATGGTCTGCGTAAATACGAAGTCCCATACCGACGATGGGCATACGTATGATAGATTATTCTATTTTCTTGTGGAAGAGTCCTTTGAAGGAGGACGCAGTGGAAATGGCTTATGCCAAGAACCAAGTGAGAAAGGTGCTGACCTTCGATGACTTCGTGAAGCACATCTCCGACCACAACGGAGTCTTCACTCGTGGTACGGTGAAGGGCGTGGTGAGCGACACTTGCTCTTGCCTCGTGGAACAGTTGCTGATGGGCAACAAGGTTCAGTTTGGGGAGTTGGGCATCTTCAGCATCTCCATCACCTGCGAGCCTGCCGCTACGCTCAAGGAGTTCTCCGAGGACAACATCAAGGAGGTGAACATTCTCTTCAATCCCGGCGAGGACTTTGAGAATCTTCGTTCCAAGGCTGAGTTTAATCTCGTGGCAAGTCGTGCCGTACAGGCAGCTACCATCAAGGCGGTGAAGGCTAATGAAACGACTGTCGATTTGGAGGCTGTCAAGAAGAAGCCTAACTCGCCTGAGGATGATACCAACATGCCATCAGGCGATGGCGGTAGCACTCCATCGGGTGGCTCTACTACCCCTTCTGGCGGTAGTGGCAGCACGGATACCGAGAACCCTGACAAGGGCACCGAGGGAAGCGGTGACGGTCCTTCCGAAATGAATTAGTAGTTCGGCTGCGCCCGACTGCGGGTTGGGCGCAGCCAACTCTAAGCAACTTGTATTTTCAAAATGATGTTTCACCTTATTAATAATTATAAGTATGAATGCTGAAAATTTCTCTTCTGACTCCAAGAAGTTTTCTTGGGTTTCGATTCTGAACGCTGTCGTTCAAGCGATTGTTGCTGCGCTGACGGCGCTGGGGGTTAGCTCTTGTGCTAATGCTGTTTGATTTTTATGAAAAATCGAATCTAAAAAGGTTTTTCCAACCACCCCGTCCCTCCTTCATAAGGAGGGCTCCACCGCTCTCCCCAAGCCCCTCTCCCCTCAGGGTAGAGGGGATGTAGCTGGCTACGCTATAGCTTCGCCAGAGTTTTGGTATCGCTCGCGAGCCTTTGCCCCTACGGGGCGAGCGATGAGTTTTACGCAATAGAATTGCGATTTTTGTGCGGTGTTACACCGCTTTGATGAGAGCTTGCTGCATAACTTTTGACGAGAGATTGCTGCATAGCTCTTGATGAGAGATTGCTGCATAGCTCTTGATGAGAGCTTGCTGCTATTTAATATACATCTTTATAATGTACTTATATGATTCAAGAAAAATTCCCTTTGTCTATCGGTGAAGAGCTGGTGCGCAATGAGCGTGCGCTCCTCGCCAGAGTGGAGGATGGCAAACTGATGATGTCTGCCGACTCCGTGAGATTCCTTGTCTTGCATTGCTCGGCTACCCGACGCAACCAGGACTATGGTGTGGAACAGCTTCGCCGTGACCACAAGAGCCGTGGCTTCTACGACATCGGCTATCACTTTTATATCCGTAAGGATGGTACGATGACGCAGCATCGCTTCTTGCTTGAAGTGGGTGCGCATGCGAGACCATACAACCGTTGTTCCATTGGCATCTGCTACGAGGGTGGACTGGATGAGCATGGCAAGCCATGCGACACTCGCACGACCGAGCAGACTGAAAGAGTCATTGATGTGTTGACTCGTCTTCATAAGCTGTTTCCTAAAGCGAAGATTGTGGGGCATCGTGACTTGCCTGGCACTACGCCCAAGGAATGTCCTTGCTTGGACGCTCACGCTGTGTTCGGGTGGATAGAGGAGTTGTGATTTTCATAACAACTTCACATACTTACATTCCGTGAGAAAGGCGGCACAGGCAAGAAAGTTCTCTATCTTGACGACGAAACGCTTCTTGTTGGCTCCCTTCACTCGCTGGAAATACCCCTCGACTCCCTCGAAGATACCTTCCTCTATTCGTACCTTGGCATTGGGGCGGAGGTTGAGCCCATCAATCTCCTCCGCCTTGAAGTACTGGAGTTCGGTGTCGGGATTCTCATAGAGGCGCATAAAGTCCTCCATCTGCTTGTCGGGCACGATGATGGGACGGAACGAGCCATCTTCCGAAGGACGAGTCTTGAACTGTAAGAGTGTATTGTACTCAGCCTTCAAAGCTCGCATACAGGCTTCCTCCGACTGGATGAAGAGGAGATTGCGGATGACGGGGCGTTCCGTTATCTTGCGCACACGGTTCTTATGCCCCACCATACGCTCATAACGCTCCATCGGAACGAAAGCCTTGACGTCGGCGATTTGGCTCATCAAATCCATCACCTTCTGCTCTCGTCCGTATGGCGAACTCATCGCATACCAGTATTTTGGCTTTTCCAACGGCATATTATAGTATGTATATCCTTTTTCTTAGAGTATCGAAAAACTTGTATTTCTACACAAAAGGGTATTCCTTTAGCTCCTTAAAGATTTTATAAGTTTCTCACCTTTAAGCTATTACAGAGTTTTCTCAAAAACGTTTTCATGGGTAAGCCCATGCTAGCAGGGCTTCATTCCATGTAAATCATGTACAAAAATAAGGGAAATTATTGAAATAAACAAATTTTATTTTCTATTTTTTTTATTTTAACACTCGCACTTTTTGGAATGGGCTTCGCCATTCCAAATGCGTACGTTGCAAAAAAGGGCCGACCTCACGGCCAGCCCTTCCTTATACAGAGTAAAATTCAAATAGCCGACACACAATATAAAGGGTTGCCATCCTCACGGATAGCAACCCTTATTTGGTCATATCAACATAAAATTTTAATTTATATAAGAGAGATTTTAATCATTATTGAATTACATGAAGGAGCGAATCTCAGAGAGAGGTTTCTTCTCCATGGTACCATCCTTGTAAGTTACAGTGAAGTAGTCATGGACAGACTTACCATCCTTAAACTGTACTACAGCCACACCACCTTCACGAAGTTGTAATGTGAAGTACCCCTCACGCTTGCCATTGACATACTTGCCATGCCACTTTTCCTTACCGTTCTTGTAATAGGTCGTCACCTCGCCTTTGAATACGGTGTTTCGGTCGTTGCCCAAGTCGATGAAGCTATAACCGCCCTCAGCTCTCAAGTTGCCATTCATATAATAGTCCTTGAAAACATCCTGTTTGTTGAGCCCTGTACCAGCTGTCATCAATATTCTGTAATAGCTGGCTTGATCTGCACTTGCAACGTTGCTCATATTCTCTGCGTAGAAAATCGTGTCAGCAACTACTGTTGCATTTTCAACATGCTTGCGACCAAAGCTTGCTATGGTCATTAAAGCCATCATGGATAGTAATATAATTCGTTTCATAATTAATACGTTTTTAGGTTTGAATTCTTTTCTTTTTCTACTGCAAAGATAGAGCTTTTTTCTGTAAGTTGTATCAATCATTAACGCTATTTTATTATATTTTTTCACCTACTTTTGATTTAAATCAATTCTAGCCTCAAAAATAAAAAAGTGAAATTTTTAAGGCCATTTTTTGACGTTTTGTAAAATCATCACCTAAGAAATATATGTTTAGAAAGCATTTCATTTACATATTGTCACATCATCCATGATACGACATGATAGCAAATCTATCATTCTTACTTATTTTCGCATATACTTGTAAATATTCCATACTCATGCAAAGCATTCCTCAAAAAACAAACTAACCATGCCTATATGAAAGGGTAGAGAAAGTAAGGATTTCCTAAATTTGATGAAATTAGATTACTTTTAAGGCAGTTTATGGCGATAAATATAAATATTTTTGTAATTTTGCATTATAATATAAATAATGTACGCATATGAAACGATATATTTGCTTAGTTTGCATCCTTTTGCAACTCATGACATTCAGTTCTTGTACAAAAGACACAGAACCGTTCTACTCCAACAGTGAGCAAGACAGAGACGAAGATGAGATTACGGGAGATGATTACATCTACCATATCCCTGTCATCTTCCATGTACTATACCAAGACAAAAACGCTGTAGATACTACAGGTAAGAAAAACCAATATGTCGCCTACAGCAGACTTCAGGAAATACTCAACAATGTCAATGACCTGTACGCTGGAAAGTTATATAACTTCGGTAAGGAAAAGGACAATCCGAGCGAAGATATTCATGTGCAGTTTGAGATGGCCTTGTATGACGAGAATGGCAAGAAGCTATCCACACCTGGCGTAGAATACATCAAATATACAGGCGAATATCCTATCGACTGTAATAATTTCATGAGCCAAAAGAAGGGAACCAACAAGATTATCTGGGATCCTAACGAGTACATCAACGTCATGGTGTATAACTTCAAGGCAAGTGATGACGCGGAAGGTACCACTTTGGGTATCAGCCATATGCCTTATACCGTAAACGGATATCCACAGATTGAGGGGTTGGAAGACGGCAAAAAGCAAAATCTCAACAAAAACAACATATCTTTTGAATATTGTCTGTCCATCAACAGTCTTTATATCAATTACGAGTCATCACGCTACACGGACGGCAAACATGGTCAAGAGGGATATACCTATAGTTCCGCCGACGTCAACGTTACACTGGCGCACGAGCTGGGACATTTCCTAGGACTACATCATGTCTTTGCCGAGAAGAAAAACGAAACCAGCACGGAGCCGGCTGACAACTGCGACGATACGGATTATTGCACAGACACCAAGAGCTACAACAAACCAGCATACGACACATGGTTGAAGAACTATATCAAGGAACACGCTAACGACAAGACTTTCGACATGAATGACTTGATCAAGCGCAACAACGACCAAGGTGACGAATGGGATTCCGACAACTTCATGGACTACTCCGTGAGTCTCAGCTACCGCTTTACACCTGAGCAAAGGAATCGCATGAGGCAAGTCTTGTACTACAGCCCCCTTATGCCTGGTCCTAAAAAGAACAGGAGTACGACTACCCGAAGCCAAGAGACGGATAAAATCATCGACCTACCAATCCGTTTGGCAATAGATAAAGTGGTTCTTCCCAAACCTACGACAAAATATATCTACAAAAGATAGCAGCTCTTTCCATTACGAAAGATAGCAGTTCATTCCAAAGAAATAAAAATAAAGCAAAAATAACAATGAAATATATCATCAAAGCTCCCCAGCAACTCAAAGGCACCATCAACTTGCCAGCTAGCAAAAGTATCAGCAACAGAGCGCTTATCATCCACGCCATGGCAGGAGGAAACATCCAACCATCCAACCTCAGCGACTGTGATGACACAGAAGTGATTGTCAACGCTCTGAAAGACATGCCTGATGTCATCAATATCAAGGCCGCAGGCACCGCCATGAGATTCATGACCGCATTCTTGAGTGCAACGCAGGGCGAACATACCATCACTGGAACGGAAAGAATGAAAAACCGCCCGATAGGTGTGCTCGTCGATGCCTTACGCTATCTAGGAGCCAACATCGAATACGAGGAAAAAGAAGGGTATCCCCCACTCCACATCAAGGGACATCCACTAGAAGGAGGAAAGCTGGAAGTGGTGGGAAACATTAGTTCTCAATATATCTCAGCACTTCTGTTGATCGGTCCTATCCTTAAAAAAGGACTAGAGCTCAAATTGACTGGAGAAATTGCCTCACGTCCTTACATTGACCTCACCCTCTGGACGATGCAAGAATTTGGTGCGTCGGCTGAATGGACGGATGTCGATACTATCGTTGTCAAGCCACAACCTTACAAAGCACGCCCTTACTTGATAGAAAACGACTGGAGTGCTTCCTCGTACTGGTACGAGATGATGGCCTTGAACGCCAACATCGACTCCGAAATCAAACTGACCGGTCTGATGGATGGCTCCAAGCAAGGAGATTCCGTCGTCAAGTACATATTCAGTCTGCTGGGAGTCAAGACAGAATTTGAGAATAATCAAAATCCCGAGGATACCGATGACAAAGCCAACATCCACACCAGTGCGCCAACGACCGTGACACTGAAAGCCCATCGTTGTCTTTTGCCACGTCTGGATTATGACTTCACGGGGTCACCAGACCTAGCCCAAACCTTCGTAGTATGTTGCTGTCTCATGGGAGTCAAGTTTAAGTTTACAGGACTGGCTAGTCTCAAGATCAAGGAGACCGACAGAATCGAGGCCTTGAAGAAAGAACTCAGGAAAGTGGGCTACGTCATCAAGGATGAAAACGACAACACCCTGATATGGGACGGAGAAAGATGTGAGCCTACGAATGAAGCCATCGACACCTACGAAGACCACCGCATGGCCATGGCCTTCGCTCCGATAGCCTTCAAGTTGCCATCGTTGACCATCAATAATCCGGAAGTTGTCACCAAGTCCTACCCTCATTTCTGGGAGGATTTAAAGTCTGTAGGATTTGAAATTGAGGAGAGTGAAGAACGAAGAGTGAAGAGCGAAGAATCCGTATGATATACTTAATTATAGCCTTAGTCGTGTTGGGAATCATCTCAGCCATCTTCGGGCTCTTCTCCCACAAGAAAGGAGAAGACGAGGAGCCTTTGGTGGAAGGTGTATCTTGTAATACTTGCAATGGCGACAACTCGAAATGTGAGCAGGAGTGCATGATGGAAGCTGCCACCAAGGAGACCGAATACTACGACGATGAGGAATTGGATCTTTTCCGTGGCAGGCCTTCCGACGAATATACCGACGAGGAAGTGGAACAATTCGCCGACGTGCTCTACACCATGAAACCTGAGGAGGTGAGCGGTTGGAACAGAAGTCTCATCCTCAGAGGCATCAACCTGCCCGATCAACTCAAGGACGAAGTCGTCGGATTCTTAAGTGAAGAACGAAGAGTGAAGAGTGAAGAATAAGACAACATGGAAATATTGCAATATACATTTTTTCAGAATGCCATCATCGGTGCATTTCTCGTAAGTATTCTGTGCGGCTTCATAGGTACTTACATTGTTACTCGCCGCCTGGTCTTCATCAGCGGCGGCATCACCCATGCCTCGTTTGGTGGCATTGGCATCGGGGTCTTCATGGGAATCAATCCGGTTCTGTCAGCCATGGTCTTCGCCATCCTCAGTGCCTTCGGCGTACAATGGATGTCGCAAAAAAAGGATGTGAGGAAAGACTCCGCCATCGCACTTTTCTGGACATTCGGGATGAGCATCGGTATCATCTGCTGTTTCTTGACCCCTGGTTTCATGCCCGACTTGCCCTCATTTCTCTTCGGTAGCATCCTGACCATTGAGTCGGCAGACCTCATTCTGTTGTTCGTTCTGACGGCAATCGTCGGCCTGCTCTTCACATTCCTGTTACGCCCGATAGAATATGTGTCATTTGACAGCACTTTCGCACGCTCGCAGCACTTGCCCGTCACAATGATAGAGTACATGATGATGGCACTCATCGCCATGACCATCGTTGCGTCGCTGAAAATGGTAGGAATCGTATTGGCTATCAGTCTTTTGACGATTCCACAGATGACAGCCAACTTGTTCACCTATCACTACAAGCGCATGATAGTTCTGAGCATCATTCTGGGATGGATAGACTGCATCATAGGACTTTACGTCAGCTATTTGCTCAATGTACCATCGGGAGCTTGCATCATATTCATCAGCATCCTGGTTTTCGTGATTTGCAAAGTCATCAAGACTTATCGCAAGTACCTCCTTCCCATATTGCTATTGCCACTTTTAAGTGGCCTCATGAGTTGTTCCACCCAGAAAAATACAGCAAAGAGTAGATGGTGGCACTCCTTCAATGCCCGATACAACACCTATTACAATGGTTCCTTGGCATACATCGACGCTTCATTGGAAAAGGAAAATGGCAACAAGGACAACTTCACGGAAATCATACCTCTCTATACGGTAAGCAACAAAAACAGCCGTGAGCTAGGAAAGTCGAACTATGAGAAAGCCATTACGAAATGTGAGAAAGCCATCCATCAACATAGCATCAAGAAACGCCCCGAATGGACGAAGAACAGACGCAAGACCGCCAAGGACATCGAGTGGCTGAGCCGCAAGGAATACAATCCTTTTCTGTGGAAAGCGTGGCTCCTCATGGGACGTTCGCAATTCTACAAAGGTGACTTCGATGGAGCGGCAGCCACTTTTGCCTATATGAGTCGCCTATATGCCACGCAACCAGCCATCTATGGAAGGGCACGCGCATGGCTTGCCAAATGCTACATCGAACAAGATTGGCGATATGACGCAGAAGATGTCATCCGCAATATGCAAAGAGACAGCATCCATTGGCGTGCGCAAAAAGAATGGGACTACACTTACGCCGACTACTATGTTCACATCGGAGACTTCGAACAAGCCATTCCCTACCTCAAGAAGGTAATCAAGCACGAGATGCGCCGCAAGCAAAAAGCACGCGAATGGTTTCTCTTAGGACAGTTGCAAGCTGCTGTAGGAAACAGAGACGATGCCTACAAAGCTTTCAAGCATGTCATCCGCCTCAATCCACCCTACGAGCTGGAGTTCAACGCCCGCATCTCCATGTCAGAGGTGATGGCGAAAGGAAACGCCAAACAAATGATCGGCAAGCTCAAGCGCATGGCTATCTCAGACAAGAACAAGGAATATCTCGACCAAGTATATTATGCCATGGGTAATATCTATCTCAACGAGAAAGATACCATCCATGCCATCTCCGCCTACGAAAAAGGAAACGCCAAGGCCACCAGGAGCGGCATCGAGAAAGGCGTCTTGCTTCTACATCTGGGCGACTTGTACTGGGGGATGGAAAAATACAGCGATGCCCAACGCTGCTATGGCGAGGCCATCGGACTTCTCGACAAGGACAGAAAGGACTACCAACTGCTTTCTGACCGTTCCAAGATTCTGGACGAACTCGTGCCACACACGGAAGCCGTGCACTTGCAAGACTCCCTGCAAGCCCTCGCCAAGATGAGCGAGAAGGACAGGAACGCTGCCATCGACCGTGTCATAGACGCTCTCAAGAAAAAAGAGAAAGAGGAAAAGAACCGTCTTGCCGAGGAAGAAAGCAATCGTCAGCAAGCTCAAAACGGAGGCAACGCCAATAGGAACAATACGGCAAACAAGAACACAAGTGCCAACAATTCGGCACAGAAAGGGGCATGGTATTTCTACAATCCTATCGCTGTGAGCCAGGGTAAGACACAGTTCCAGCGCCTGTGGGGCAAACGAGAGAATGTGGATAACTGGCAACGCATCAACAAGACTGTCGTTAGCGCACCACAAGAAGGGGCAGAAGAAATGACTGACGAAGTAAGAGATTCGCTTGCCCACGCTGCCGTAGTAGAAGATTCTCTCAAACAGATGGCAGATAGTGCTCAGAACGACCCACACAAGAGAGAGTACTATCTGGCACAAATTCCTTTTACGGAAGAACAGATGACAGCTAGCAACAAATTGCTGGAGGATGGTCTGTACAATTCTGGTGTAATTTTCAAGGATAAGTTGGACAATCTCAACTTAAGCGAGAAAGCGCTCAGAAGACTGGAGAACAATTATGCCACCGACTTCGAGCACATGGACGATGTTTATTACCATCTCTACCTGCTCTATTCACGCAAGGATATGCCAAGCCAGGCAGAAAGTTATGTACAAAAGTTGAAGGAAAAATATCCAAAGAGCCAATGGACCACCCTGTTGACGGACCCTTACTACAAGGAGAACGCCCAGTTTGGCACACACATCGAAGACTCCCTATACACTGCCACCTACGAAGCCTTCAAGGCAAACAGATATAGTGAGGCGAAAGGCAACGCGCGTATCTCTGCCAGTAGATTTCCTACAGGAGCCAACCGAGACAAGTTCTTGTTCATCGGTGGACTTAGCAAGCTCAACGATGGCGATGCAAATGGCTGCGTGGAAGATATGAAGACTATTGTAGAGAAATATCCTAATAGCCGCATTAGCGAGATGGCTGGCATGATTGTCAATGGAGTGAACGCAGGAAAGCGACTCCATGGAGGAAAGTTCGACCTGGAGGATGTGTGGAACAGGAGAAGTGTAGTGCTCAATGACCAAGACTCCACGAAGCAAAAGAGTTTTGTCCCTGACCGCAACGCTAACTTTGTGTTCATGCTGGTATATCAGCCAGACTCCTTGAACGAAAACCAGTTGCTCTTCGAAATGGCGAAGTATAACTTCACCCACTATCTCGTGCGCAACTTCGACATCAACCTAGAAGAACAAGACGGACTACACAGAATGATACTCTCGGGATTCCGCAACTACGATGAGGCATGGCAATATGCCCATGAGGCAACGCAGCAAACTGCCATCACACGCATCATCGGCAAGGCACGCATCGTTCTCATCAGCGAACCGAACCTTGAGCTTTTAGGTTCTCGATTCACCTACAATGATTACGAGAAGTTCTATCAGAAGCATTTCGCAGCCCTAAAGATAAGGAGCAACGTCACGCCACTCCTGACAGAACCAACGGAAATCGTGACCGAGAAAGAGCCTGAGAAAACGGCTGCTGGTGACGAAGAACTTCTAGAGGAAAATGGAAACAACGATGATTCCAATTATATGGAAATCATCGAAGAGGAACAACCGCAAAAAAAGGAACAAACTGTTAAAAAGGATGAAGACTCTATTGAAATCAACGAACCTGAA
>ERZ808278.756-NODE-756-length-17614-cov-3.412096_pt1 | contig 17614 bp, 14 predicted proteins | sample MGYA00521239_ERZ808278 | MGnify/ENA primary metagenome ERZ808278 (study PRJEB31516, sample SAMN03275600) | gut metagenome | biome: mammalia-associated habitat; material: feces | host: Papio cynocephalus | place: Kenya | collected 2012-07-17 ... | reverse complement strand
ATTAAAAAGTATATTCGCAAATTCCGCTTTTTTTTGCAAATTCGGCACAGTCGGCAGCTCTCAAAAGGCGCACTTTCACTCCCCGGAATCCTGCGCTGCGATGAAATTTTTAACGCATTCGGCCGCTTCGCCCCTCTTGTTGCTGTATGTTATTCCGTGCTTCGCGCCCGAGAAAAAAACAGCCTCCGCAATTTTGGCAGATTCTGCACTCTGAAGAATCCGTTCCGCGCTGCCGTGCGCAACCTTATTATCCTCTCGCGACTGAATTATGAGCAGCGGTGCGGTTATTTTTGAAACTGCCTTGTTTGCGCGGCGGCGTATTCTGTTCAAATCGGAAATTCTTGCTGTGGCCATGCCCATATAAGTTTGCGCCTCTTCATCCTCCTGCCAGTGCGGTTCACCCGTTTTAATATAAGGCACCGCTAGCGAAATAAATCTGCAAATATGCAGATAAAGCTTCATCTTCGCCGGTGCGCAGATCATAATTACGCCGTCAACACGTCTTTCAGAAGCAACAATTGCAGCAAGCAGCCCGCCCATGCTTAACCCGGCAACATAGATTTTTTCACATCCCGCCACAGTCAATCGGTCATAAGCCTTTAACGCATCATCTATCCAATCCTGTGCGCACGCTTTCCGCATGTTCCGCAGGGTTGTCCCGTGACCGGTCAGCAGCGGAGCGTAAATTGTATATTTGTTTTCGTTTTTGATATTTGCATTCAAGCGGTTTTCCCGTATGTCAGCTTCAAGGCAGTTCCAAATTGAATGCATATTCGCGGGAGTGCCGGTGAAGCCATGCAGAAGCAGCACTCCCGTTTTTTCGCCGCGATGAAAATATTCATTTGCAAGCGGTGTAAAATTCCAATCCTTATCAGCAATTTTTTCTTTCATGATTAGTATCGCCGCGGTTGCCGGCGCGGATATTATTGCAGAGCAGCTCCACAATAATCTACGTATTTCTTATTCCTTTTCGATTATTTCAAGCACCTCACCCATATACATCGTGTGAGGTGCTTCGGTTCTGTAATAAGCCTCAATCACCGACTTCGGCATGTTTGCGGTATCGAAATCCTGTTTATATATTTTTCTGCAAACTATTGTTGTTTCTGCTTCTTTAAAGCCGACGCTGCCGCCAACCGCAATCGGAGTGAGTGACGTTTTTGCAACTTTATCACCGTCGCGGCCGGACTCTCTGCCGAGAATTCCGAGATCGGGCTTGTATTTATTATCAAAGAATGTAACCGTAAAAATATCATTGTTTTCAATAAATTCGTGCGTGTAGCGGCAGGGCTTGACATAAACGGAAACTATCGGGCGCGCCGAACTTTCACCGTTCCATATGCATCCGAGACTGCCCCAGCTTATCGTCATCGTGTTGTAATGTGACAGGCTGCCCGCTGTGACGAGCGCCCAATTGTCGTTAAAAAGCATAAAGTTTTCTTTGCTGATTTTCATTATCTAATTACCTCCGGCGGATTATTTTCTGTTCTTTAATATTATACCATCCGGATTGTTTTTTCAACCCCCGTATTCCTCAAAAATGCAAAAAAGGACAGCGAACTGCCCTTTCTGCTCTGTTTATTATTTTACATTACTCTGTTTATTATTTTACATTACCATGAAAAATTCGTTTCAGTACTTCATCGTGTGTTTCACCAGCCACACGACCTCTGCGCAATCATTCGGCCGCAATATACAGCCTTGCGCTCGGCGTTTCGTTCGTGTCGTTGTTATATTCGACATACAGCAGGAACTCATAGAATTTGCCCTCAACCGATTTTCCGTCATTCAATTCACGAATTCCGGTATCATCGAGCAGATAGACGTTGTTTCCCGCAACAGCTTCCGTAGCCGTATCAGTATATTTAACGTTCAGATGTCCGTTTGCACAAAAGATTGTGCTCAGCCATTTCGAATCATCAAGTTTTTTCAGCACATGCTTCAGCTCCGCAAGAGATACTGTCTCTGCTTCGACGGTGCGTTCGATTTTCCCCTGCACGAACCCTGTTCCGTCCCCGTTCAGCTGATATGCGCGAGTAAACAGTTTTCCGCTTTCGCTGCAATCAATACGAGCCAAAATGCAGTCCACTGCGCCGTTCGTCAGATCTATTTGCATGTTATACAGTCTTGCATCGCCCCTTTCAAGGCGCGCATCCTTCGGCAGCCGCTTTGATTCAAGCATCGCGCCCATATCATCGCACACGGATGCAATCGAGTTGATTCCGGCTGTCGACTTTTTGACCCTTATGCCTTCACCGGGCAGAAGCAGTGGGATAACCGCCGCAGCAATTGCCCCCGCAAGCAAAACAGCAGAAATAACTCCGAACACAACCGCCTTTTTTCCGTGTCTGCGCCTGTTGAGACAGATAATGAAAAGCACTGCTGCCGAAGCAAGCAGAATGCCTGCGCATATCAAGGTTGTCGTTAAGTCGTTATTCATGCAAACCACCCTCCGATTTTCATGTTATTATTGTGAATGGTAGTTCCCAAAAAGAGAGCATTACATTCAACAATTTCCCAAGTTCCCTTGCAGTAGCCCACAGGTGATGCGACCATGATACCCGGAGCAACACCGAATGCCTTACCGCGGCGCACACTCGCAGGTCTCGCCTGCCACTTAATTATTCTTGGTGAAGAACTGGTCTCATCAATATACTGTGATTCCGGATTATACTGCCAACTCTTTTCAAACCCTGCACCGGTTGTCCCCCCGTTTCCGCTATCGTAGCTGACAGAAACTGTCTGCGTTTGTGTCACACCTGACAGCAGGTTTGAAGCATCCAGGCAGGAAAACCCCTTAACATTGCAGTTGAGTTTTGCTGAATATTTTCTTACAGCAACCGTGCGATCCTTTGGGTATGCCTTAACGCCTGCAACCATTGTATATATGTGGCTGTTCACGTTATTAACAAACGAACGTCCATGAACATATGCCCTCAGACCACAATTAACGTACCCCAAATAGTTACGCGGTTTTTGCGGATTTCCCTTGTAAACATACAATACTCCCGTCCACGCTCTGTAAAAATTTCCTGAGGGATATGTGAACGAACCAGATGCGCTCACCATATCATCTCCCTGCGACATTTCAACAGATTCACTTTCACCCGCCAGTGGTGACGCACCCTCAGCGATGTATTCGGCTCTTTGCTGCATTGCCGCATTAATAACGGTTTGAGTATCAAAAGAAAAATCATTCGTCTTTCGATATTCAGCAAGAGTAACAGCATCGTTGAAGTTCGTGTCAACGGATTCCCAATCTTCAGGCTCTTCTAACCAATTTTTTTCCCGTTCCGACAGTGTCGGCTCCGACTGGGGCTCAAGTGTCGAATCCTCTTCTCCTATGACGGCATAATGCGGCGTGAAAACATATTTATCATACACTTTCTGCACCGTATATGCAAGGAGAATGTCTGACCAATATGTGTCCGTCCCGTTCTGCGGGATCGCAAGCTGCTTCGCGGCAGCTGCAATGCTGACAGTCGGATTCTCAATATACAGAATCTTTCCTGTATTCAAAAGGTCAACGGAAGACAAGCGAAGGCTTGCAAGCTGAGAACAGTCAATCATTACAACATCGACATCGGTAAAAGCGTTTACAGATGATTCGCCTGCATAGCGGGCAACGTTTGCCGAATAATCCGGCAGACCGGTTTCAAACTCAATCTCCGCAGCAACGAACAGAACCGCACACAAACACATGGCTGCGGCCAGTATTGCAGATGCCGTCCTTGTGATCAATTTTTTCATAAATAATGTCTCCAGTCTTTAATATTATGCGACGAAGTTCCAAAAAGCAATGTGCATTAAGAACGTTCTGAGAACTGTTTTCATGTTATATTGCTCAGTTGTTCTTTCGGTCTGCCCCCCCTTTCCTTCATGCAGATGCAGCCGTTTCAGAACCCTCCTCTGTTATAATATCACTTTTGTCATTATATATCAACTGTTTTTTTGCGTAATTGATGTTTCTTAATTGAAACTTTGTGCACTCCGTTTTTTATAAAAAGCATTCTCCGGGCAATAAATTCACTCCGTCCGAAATCAAATTCAGACGGAGTGAAAGTCACTTTCTATGTTACCGATTCATGCGCAAACCGTGCACAATGACTCAGTTATGTTTATAGTGAACATGGAGCATCTCATGGTTCCTGCCCTTGACGTAATCGGCATAGAGCTTATCCATGAGGGGGTTGGTGTCAGAAGTCTTAAGCGTGTTGGTCATATCGGAAGAATACAGACCGTCCGCCCTGACTTTCTTTGCATTTTCGAGGGTGACAGGCTGGCCGCCGCCGTTTACGCAGCCGCCGGGGCACGCCATAACTTCAACAAAGTCAAAGCTGACTTCCTTTGCAAGAAGCTGCTTGATAAGCTTCTCGGCATTGCCGAGCCCGCTTACGACCGCAATGCGCAGTTCGCTGCCGTTGAAGGGAACGGTGAATTCCTTCACGCCTTCGGTACCGCGAACGCCGCAATTGCCGATGCTGCGGATTGCATTGATGGACTTGTCATCGGAAACCCTGCGGAGAACAGCCTCGGTAACGCCGCCGGTTGCGCCGAAAATGACGCCTGCGCCGGAGAACATGCCGAAAGGTGCATCGATAGCTTCGGGAACAACGGTATCGAATTCGATGCCGGCGGTTCTGATCATATGGATGAGCTCCTGAGTTGTGATAACAGCATCAACATCGGGCTTGCCGTCATGGGTGAATTCGCTGCGTGCAGCTTCGAATTTTTTGCCGGTGCAGGGCATTACGGCGATGTTGAAATGTTTCTTTTCGCAATCCTTCTGCTGCTCAACGATGAGTGCGGAAAGCATCTGCATCGGGGATTTGCAGGTGGAGATATAGGGCATGATTTCGGGATGCTTCTTCTCTGCAAACTGAATCCAGCCGGGGCAGCAGGAAGTGAACAGGGGCATTCCGGTATTTTTGCCGAGATGTTCAACAAATTCTGCGGTTTCTTCAAGGATGGTGAGGTCGGCACTGACGGAGGTGTCGTACACCTTGTCGATACCCATGCGATGCATTGCGGCAACGAGTTTGCCCATGACATCGGTTCCTTCGGGCATGTTAAGTTCCTTGCCGATCGCAACGCGGACGGCGGGAGCAACCTGTGCCGTTACAACAAGGTTCTTATCGGCAATCGCCTTCCAAACCTTTGCGGTATCCTGCTTGATGGTGATTGCACCGACGGGGCAGACTGCCGCGCACTGACCGCAGCCGACGCATACGGTTTCGGCAATGGGACGCTCAAAAGCGGTGCTGATGAGCATATTGGAACCGCGGTGCGCATAGTGAATCGCTCCGACGGACTGAACCTCGTTGCACATGCGGACGCACTGACCGCAGAGGATGCACTTGCTTGCATCGCGGGTGATGCTTACGGAAGAATCGTCAACATCGGTCTTTGCGGTGTTGGGGAAACGAACGGTGCGAACGTCGTAACGCTTTGCAAGCTGCTGAAGTTTGCAGTTTCCGTTCTTTTCGCAGGTGTTGCAGTCGCGGCAATGGTTTGCAAGCAGCAGCTCGATGATATTCTTGCGATACTTGCGGAGCCTTTCGGTGTTTGTGTAAACCTTCATGCCGGCACGGGGCTGTGCGGAACATGCAGCATCAAGGCCGCCGCGCTCGTTTTCAAACATGCACATACGGCATGCGCCGTAGATGGACAGCTCGGGGTGGTAGCAAAGGGTGGGCATATCGATGCCGGCCTTGCGGATAACTTCAAGGACGTTCTTCTCGCCGTTAAGCTCAACGGCGATGTCGTCAACATACATAAATTTCTTTTCCATTGTTTATTCCTCCCTGATTGCGTGGAACGGGCAGGCGGTGATACATGCGCCGCAGCGGAGACACTTTGTAAGTTCAATATGGAACGGGCTCTTAAGCTCGCCGCTGATCGCGCCTGCGGGGCACTGCCTTGCGCACTTGGAGCAGCCTTTGCAGACTGCGGGATCGATCACGATTCTCTTCAGCCTTGCGCAGTTGCCGGTGGGGCAGCGTTTTTCGAAAATATGCGCTTCGTATTCGTCGCGGAAGTTTTTAATCGTGCTGACGACGGGGTTGGGTGCGGATTTTCCGAGACCGCAAAGAGCGGTGGAAGATACGGTGTCCGCAAGTTCGAGCAGCAGCTCGATGTCGCCTTCTTCGCCCTTGCCGTGAACGATGCGCTCAAGGATCTCAAGCATACGCTTGGTGCCTTCGCGGCAGGGGGTGCACTTGCCGCAGGATTCGTTCTGGGTGAAGTTCATGAAGAAGCGTGCAACTTCGACCATGCAGGTTTTGTCGTTCATGACGACAAGGCCGCCGGAACCGATCATTGCGCCGACTTTCTTGAGGGAGTCGAAATCAAGGGGCAGGTCAAGATCTTTTTCGGTCAGACAGCCGCCGGAAGGACCGCCGATCTGAACGGCTTTGAATTGACCTTCACCGCGCATACCGCCGCCGACAGTATAGACGACTTCGCGCAGAGTGGTGCCCATGGGGACTTCGATAAGACCGGTGTTTGCAATATTGCCGGTGATTGCGAACGCCTTCGTGCCGGGGCTGGATTCGGTACCGATGGTGCAGAACCACTTTGCGCCCTTGGAGATGATGGAAGGAACGTTTGCATAGGTTTCAACGTTGTTGAGAACGGTGGGCATTTCGAACAGACCGTGTTCAACGGTGCGCGGAGGCTTGGTGCGGGGCATACCGCGCTTGCCTTCGATGGAAGCGGTCAATGCGGAACCTTCGCCGCAAACGAATGCGCCTGCGCCCTGGTTGATATGGAGATCGAAATCAAAACCGCTGCCGAGAATGTTCTTGCCGAGCAGGCCGATTTCCTTTGCCTGTTCGATTGCGGTGCGGAGCCTGAATACTGCAAGGGGGTATTCGGCACGGACATAGATATAACCTTCGGTTGCGCCGCAGGCAACTGCTGCGATCATCATACCTTCGAGCATACGGTGCGGGTCGCCTTCCATGATGCTCCTGTCCATGAATGCGCCGGGGTCGCCCTCGTCGCCGTTGCAGACAATGTATTTCTGTTCGGCTTTCTGTGCTTTGACCTGTGCCCACTTTTTGCCGGTGGGGAAGCCGCCGCCGCCTCTGCCGCGGAGCTTGGACTCGGAGATTTCGTTAACGATATCATCGGGAGTCATGTCGAACAGAGCCTTTTCAAAAGCGGTGTAACCGCCGATGCTGAGATATTCCTTGACGGAAAGTGCATCAATGTGGCCGCAGTGTTCAAGAACGATGCGGGTCTGGTTTTTGTAGAAGGGAATTTCTTCCTGCTTCCTGTAGATTTCGCCGTTGCGCTTGTATGCAAGCCTGTCGATGGGCTCATTGTTGAGAATCGTTTTTTCAACGATCTCTTCGCAATCGGAAAGCTGAACCTTGGTGTAGAGTTATCCCTCGGGTGCGATGCGAACAAGGGGACCCATTTCGCAGAAGCCGTGGCAGCCGCTCTTTTTCATTGCGATGCTGTTATCGGCATTTTCTGCCTGAGCGTGACATGCGCACTCGCCGCCATGGATGCCGGGTTCATGGGGTTCAACCTTGAGTTCGACGGGGCAGCTGATGCCGTTTGCTTCGATGAGTTCTTTGAGCCTGTCAAAGATCTTCAGTGAGCCGCTGGATACGCAGCCCGTGCCGGCGCAAACAAGAATCCTTCTTTTCTGGAGCTGAGCCGCAGCCATGCAGCCCTCGCGAAGCGCGATAAGATCCTGCCTGTTTTTAAGCATGTTAATTCTCCTCCCTGAGTTCCTTTTCCTTTGTCATCTGGGAATAGACTTTGCCGTTTACGGTGATGACCGGTGCAAGACCGCATGCGCCGAGACATGAAACTGTTTCAACGGTGAATTTAAGATCATCCGTTGTTCTCTTCGTTGCGGAAAGGCCGAGTTCCTTGCGCAGATAGTCAAGAACGTCGGTGGAATGGCGAACGTGGCAGGCCGTGCCGTCGCAGCAGCGAATGATATTCGTGCCCTTGGGTTCAAGGGAGAAATTCTCATAGAATGTTGCAACGCCGTAAATCTTTGCCTCGGGTACGCCGAGCTTTTCCGCAAGATAAGGGAAAGCTTCCTTGGGCAGGTAGCTGTAGTGTGCCTGAACTTCCTGAAGAATGGTAACGGTGTGGGATTCATCGTAATTGTGTTCTTTCAGAATTTCATCGAGCACGTTGTAATCGAACTCTTTGTTCATGTTCCGTCTCCTTATTAAAATAGATATTTTGAAACCGCAGTTTCCTCGTGATTTCGGAAACTGTCGATTTTGTTTTGAAACAAAATTTCGGGAACTGCCGATTTTGTTTTGAAAAACAAAAGCCCGGAAAGCCCATGCAGAGCTCCCGAGCCGAACCTATGCCGCACGCACGATACGTGCGCAATGCATTTCGGTCGGCAGAGAGTTAATCTGCAAATTGTGTCTGTTCGGTTTTGTTTTTCCGCGCTCCGCCGCCGTGTTTCGGGCAGCGGAGCGTGTTTGATACCGTATCAAATTGATACTGTGCAAAGTATCTTTTTCATTGCCGAATTTCGGTTTTTACGCCGAAACTGCGGCTTTGAATCGATTATTTATTGCTGAGATACTCGTCGATCGCCTTTGCAGCCGCTTTGCCCGCACCCATTGCGGAAATAACGGTTGCGGCACCGGTAACGGCATCACCGCCGGCGTAAACGCCTTCGCGGCTTGTGAGACCTGTTCCTTCTTCAACAACAATTCCGCCCTTTTTGTTTACCTCAAGGCCCTTGGTGGTGGACTTGATGAGGGGGTTGGGGCTGGTGCCGATTGCGATGATAACGGTGTTGACATCAAGCACAAACTCGCTGCCGGGCACAGGAACGGGACGGCGGCGGCCCTTTTCATCGGGTTCGCCGAGTTCCATGCGGATGCACTTCATGCCGGTGACGAAACCGTTCTTGGGATCGCGCTTGTCATCGGGGTTGTTGTAACCGAGAATCTCAACGGGATTGTTGAGCAGTTTGAATTCAATGCCCTCTTCCATTGCGTGTTCAACTTCCTCACGGCGAGCGGGAAGTTCCTCAAGGGAGCGGCGATAAACGATATAGACCTTGTCCGCACCGAGGCGCAGCGCAGTCCTTGCAGCATCCATTGCAACGTTGCCGCCGCCGACGACCGCAACGTTTCCGCCCTTCATGATGGGGGTCACGGGATCAGCCTTGTATGCCTTCATGAGGTTGCTGCGGGTCAGGAATTCGTTTGCGGAGTAAACGCCTTTGTATGCCTCACCGGGGATGTTCATGAAGTTGGGAAGGCCTGCGCCGGAACCGACGAAAACGGCTTCAAAGCCCTGTTCGAACAGCTCGTCAATGGTGAGAGTCTTGCCGATAACGGTGTTGGTTTCCATATCAACGCCCATGGCGGTCAGGTTGTCAACTTCCTTCTGAACAATTGCCTTGGGCAGACGGAATTCGGGAATACCGTAAACAAGAACACCGCCTGCGGTGTGCAGAGCTTCGTAAACGGTGACTTTATAGCCCTTCTTGGCAAGGTCGCCTGCGCAGGTAAGACCGGAGGGGCCGGAACCTACAACAGCAACGCGGTGGCCGTTGGAAGGTGCAGCTTTGGGAGCTTCGGTGGAATGAGCATTGTGCCAATCTGCAACAAAGCGTTCAAGCCTGCCGATGCCGACGGGTTCGCCTTTGATTCCGCGAACGCACTTGCTTTCGCACTGGAGTTCCTGAGGACATACTCTGCCGCAGACTGCGGGCAAAGAGGAGGTCTGCTGAATGACCTGATATGCGCCCTCGAAATCGTTCTCGCGAATCTTTGCGATGAACTCGGGGATGTGGATATTGACCGGGCAGCCGCTGACGCAGGGCATCTTCGGGCAGTTGAGGCAGCGGAGAGCCTCGTCAAGCGCGGTCGCTTCGGAATAACCGGTTGCAACCTCGTTGAAGTTGTGTGCGCGTACTTCGGGCGCCTGGGTGGGCATTTCGTTCTTTTTGGGGCTCATGTTAGGCATATTATTTTACCTCCTTGTTGAGAAGATTGCAGGTTTCTTCGAGCGCATGGCGTTCGAAATCGCGATACATCGCGCCTCTGCTCATTGCTTCGTCAAAATCAACTTCGTAGCCGTTGAAATCGGGGCCGTCAACACATGCGAACTTTGTGATGCGCTCGCCGTCCCTGTGCAGGGTGAGGCGGCAGCCGCCGCACATGCCTGTGCCGTCGATCATTATCGGGTTCATTGAAACCGTGCAGTGAATGCCCGTGGGCTTGACGGCTGCGACAACAAATTTCATCATGATCAACGGACCGATGGTGATAACTTCATCGAATTTTTCACCGTTTGCGAACATTTCGTTGAGGGGTACGCAAACATTGCCGTGCCTGCCGTAAGAACCGTCGTCTGTCATAACAAAGAGCCTGTCGGAAGCAGCTTTGAACTCATCTTCAAGAATCAGCAGATCCTTGCTGCGGAAACCGATAACGCTTGTTACCTCGCAGCCCATTTCATGCAGCTTCTGTGCAATGGGCAGAGCGATTGCGCAGCCCACGCCGCCGCCGACGATGCAAACGCGCTTCAGCCCTTCGATATGGGTTGCAACGCCAAGGGGACCGACGAAATCCTGAATGTATTCGCCTTCTTTTTTTGCATTGAGCAGAGTTGTTGTTGCACCGACAATCTGGAAAATGATTCTTACTGTGCCCTTTTCTCTGTCATAACCCGCAATGGTCAGGGGGATTCTCTCGCCGTCTTCGTTGACGCGCAGAATGATGAACTGACCGGGTTCTGCCTTTTTCGCCACGAGGGGAGCTTCGATTTCCATCATGGTGACGGTCGGATTGAGTTCTTTTCTCAGCGTAATCTTATACATTGACTGTGATTGCTCCTTTCGAATCTATACTCATTCATTGTATGACTTCGATATAAATCGGCACAAACGGCAAATACTTTCATTTTTTGCATTCGCCTATGCCAATTGTGATTATAACACGCAACCATGCTTTTTGCAAGCAGGCGAAAGAAATATCGATATTATACTTTTTATAATTCGAGCTTGTTCGCGTGCGTGTTTTTCCCGAAAATTTGCCTGCTGCGGCAAAAAACGGGCTTCAAATGCCCGAAATTCAGACAAAAAACCCGCAAATCGGCATTTGCCGTTCTGCGGGTTGTGGCAATATATTTATTTTTTGCATTGCCTGTAGTTGAAAATATCGTGCTGCTTTAAATTCCGAGTATTTTGGTATGTTTTTCCTTTTTCGTTTTCTCGCAATAAATTCGGCGTAAAATTTTACATTGTTATAATTTCCGCCCGCACATCGCCGTTCTCAATTTCGAGCAGCGCAAACGAGGGACTTCTGCCTCCGCGCGGACAGGACGGGCTGCCCGGATTCACCGCAAGCACTCTCCCGTCATTGTTCACGATTGAAATATGCGTGTGTCCGAACAGCAGCACGGAGCAATGCAATTCCTCCGCCCTGTATGCAGCTCTGTCATACGAATACGGGCTGACTCCGTGCGTATGGCCGTGCATCATCAGGATTCTTGCTCCGCCAAGCTCAACAACGGCTTCGCTCTCGTATCTTTGCGCCGAACCTCCGAAATAATCGCAATTTCCGCGCACCGCATAAACCCTTGCATTCGTTCTGCTCATGAGCGCTTCGGCATCCGAAGTCAAATCCCCCAAATGACACCACGCATCAACCTGACCTGCGAGTTTAATGCACCTGTCAAGCATGGACAGGCAGCCGTGTGTATCGCTGACAACCGCAACTTTCATCTTTCGTACGCTCTCCCCGAGTCCGCCGCATTCCGCGGAGGCATTTGTTTTTCGCTTTGTTTTTCCCCTGTATCTTCTGTTGAAACAATTACTGTTTTTTCAGTGCGTCGAGCACCAGTTCCAACGCTCTGCGCCTGTGGCTGACGCCGTTCTTGCGTTCGGCATCGATTTCCGCAAAACTCAGGCCGAACGGTTCATACAAAAACATATTATCATATCCAAAACCGTTTTCACCGCGCTCTTCGAACAGAATGCGGCCGTCAACCCTTCCGACAACCTCAATATTGGGCTTGCCCGGACGAACAAGCACCATTGCACATGCAAAATGCGCAGTCCTTCTTTCGGCCGGAACATCACGAAGTTCGGCAAAAAGCTTTGCCCTGTTTGCGGCGTCATCATGCCCTTCATCGGCAAATCTTGCCGAATACACTCCCGGTGCGCCGTTCAGAGCATCGACACAAAGCCCCGAATCATCCGCAAGCACGGCATCCTGCGGGCAGAGTTTCGCAGTTTCCTCCGCCTTTTTGCGTGCATTGCCGATGAACGTATCCGCATCCTCTTCAACATCGAGCTCAATGCCCGCTTCTCTCATTGAAACAATTTCTTCAAATTTGTCACCGAGTATCTCTTTAATCTCGCGAACCTTGTTTTTGTTGTTTGACGCTATAATCAGTCTCATTATTCAATCCTCCCCGAGCAGTGTTTTTCGCTTATTTTTCAACACAACATTCGGCAGTTTTCATCAGAGCAAATGCTCCGACGCATACTGCATGTACCCGTCCAATCCGTCGCAATCACGGGCATGAACCTCTTCAATCCCGAACAGCTCCATTGCATGTGCCAGAACAGCCGCCCCATACATTATGACATCATACCTTTCTCTGAGCAACGGGTTTAGTTTTCTTTCCGAACCCATTGAGCCCAATTCGGCAATCAGCCGTTCAACCTCTGACTTGTTAAGAACAGCCTTTTCAATTTCATCGCGGTCATATTCACGCATACCGAGTGAAAGAGCGGCAAGAGTGGTTATTGTTCCGCCGATTCCCGCACATTTTCCGAGTCGTCGGTTCGGCGTGCCGATAATTTCATCCATATATCGGTTTATTGCGGTACGCTGCGCTTCAAAATCATCATCGCAGTCCGTTCTGCCGCTGTTTTGCAGCGCAATATCCTTACCGCGGACGCAGCCTATCGGATAACTCACCTTGCTTTTTGCTTCCGCTATCTGCATTGATGCGCCGCCGATGTCAATAAGTGCGCTGCACCCGTCGGAAGAACCGCATGCCGCCTCAAACGCATACTGTGCCTCTCTTTCTCCGCTTAAAACATCGACCGTGATGCCGCATTTTTGCTTTATTCTGTTGATAAACTCGAACTTGTTCGATGCATCGCGGACCGCACTTGTCGCATAGGCGAAGGGGACGTATCCCGAATGACGGGCATTCGATACCAAGGCCGAGATTACGGAAATGCTCTTTTCCGTTCTTTCCTCATCAAGCCGTCCTGTTTGTGCAATGCCTGAGCCGAGACGCGTTGTTATCACGAGTTTTTTTCCGTTCCTGCCCGCCGCATATCTGATTGAGTTTGAACCTATATCAATAACCGCAACGGTATCCGCTTTGCCGACAATATCATTTTTTTCGTAAGTATCTGTCATTTTTTCACTCCTGTGCAGATTGTATCGCAGATTGCGCCGCTTCAGGGTTCCGCTGTCGGCTCCGCCGGTTCCGGCGTATCGTGAGCGTCGGCAGAGACCGGTGCGCTTGAAATCGGCACCGATGTTGTGATAATTGCATTCGGATCATCAACATCAAACCTTATATCTCCGTCCAGCATATATCCTTGCGTCTCGCGCATGTATCTTATCAGAAATTCACTGCTCGAAATGTATGCATTCAGTTCTTCAAGCCCCTCCTGCTGAATTTCGGCTTCCTGAAGTTTGCGCTGCTGTTCCTCCCTTTCCGCCCGAAGCCTGCTCATGGTTGAATTTTGTTTACCCGTCATCGCAAAAAGCGCAGCAAGCAAAGCAAAACCCGCCGCTGTGAAAACAATGCCGAAATAAACCGTTTTTTTTGAAATATTGCGTCTGCTTTCTTTTTTCATAGTCATTCGCTGTCCGTTCTTTTTTGCGTCGGCATATGCCGTCGGCACTTATATGTCGTCGGCTCTATGCACCGCCGGCTGCTTCATGCCTTTTTGTGTTGTTTCTTTGCGCTTTTCATTATGCAGCAATCGAAGGATAATTGCAAGTGTTTTTTTGCCGCAAAAATAAAATCGGCGGAGCAATGCATTCACCGCTCCGCCTTATGAAGTTAAGTTTTCTGTTCGAATGCTTTTCCGATATTATCTGAATATGCGGAATGAGCAGATGAAGTTGCGGTACCAATAGTTGGAATTGAACGAGCGTTCAACGATCCTGCCGTTGGACTGCGATGCATCGATCATCGTCCATTTGCCGCTGCATATTGCAACGTGACCGTAATAAACGATTACATCTCCGCGTTTGACGTTGTTGATATTGTTGTTGCGCTGATAGCGGGTGCAGCTGCGCCACATGTAGCTGGTCATGTAGCCCTGCGAAATGCCTGCCTGATTGATGCACCAGTATACAAAGCCGGAGCAGTCAAACACGTTCGGTCCTTTTCCGCCGCGGACGTAGCGACAACCGAGTTTGCTCCGCGCAATGCGGATAAACCTGTCGATACGCGCATTTGCGCCTTCACCGGGATCGGGATCCGGATCGGGATCGGAAGGCTTGGGCGTAGGATTGCTTCCGCCGCCTCCGCCGCCGGTTCCGCCGCCGCTGCCGCCATCCGTTACCGGGGAGGAGGCACGCACCGCATCATCGGAGAACAAAACGTTCATGGTATGCCTTCCGACTTTGCCGTCAACGGTAAGCCCATTATTTTTTTGGAAAAGCTTCACGGCTTTTTCGGTAAGGCTCGTGTAGTAGCTGTTGATATCCTTTGCGCGGATATAGTTAAGTTCGTACAGTCTCTGCTGAACATTTTTAACATCCGACCCGTGCATGGAATAGCTGAGTGCGTTGCCTATTGCGTCATCGCTCATCAGCGCATCCCTTGTGATAGGTCCGAGATAGCCGTCCGCAATAAGTGAATTCTGCTCTTGGAACCTGCGAACCGCCATTTGAGTATCGGTCCCGTAGATGCCGTCGGGCTCCGTTGTGAGGTAACCGAGTTTTTGAAGCCTGTTCTGATAGAGCAGGATTTTGTCGCCCGAATCGCCGATGTTAAACGCTTTCGGAACGCATTCCGGGTTATAAAGAGCTTCTTTTGTGTTTCTTCCGACTTTTCCGTCAACGGAAAGATTGTTTGCTGCCTGGAATTCCTTTACGCCGGCTTCCATAACTTCGTCAAACCCGCCGTCCTCCGTATCGATATAGCCGAGTTCGTAAAGCCTTTGCTTGATGGCAACAACATCCTGTCCCGAATCGCCGAGCATACAGAGGTACGACTTCGCATCATTCGACATGAGCAGTTCGTATGTTGCGGGATCAAGTCTGCCCGTGACCTCAAGTTCGTTCCTGCGCTGGAATATGCGCAATGCATTTTTGGTGATATTCCCGAAATAGTCCGTGGGTTCGTCCTGATCCATGTACCAAAGGATCATGAGCCTTTCCTGAACATCCGGAATCACATCGTTGTGTTCTCCTGCTTTCGCAACATCCTTTGTTTCGTCAACGGGACGCATTGAAACGATCGGCACGGGGGTAATATAGATGTTGTGCGTTGCCTGGGGTGTCGTGGTTTCGGCAGGGTCGGTATCGCCGATCGAGCCGGGCTGCTCCGTCGGAACAACGGTAGCGTCGGTGATTTGCGATTCGGTGTTTTGAGGGGATTGGGTGACCCCCGCCGAGTTTTCACCCGGGTGCAGAGCCTGCTGATCGCCCTTGAAAGTTTTTGAAGATTTGCCGCCAAGCACAACGCCGATAACGATTGCGCCGATTATAACGACCATGATACAGGATACTGCAAGCCTGTATTTCACTGCAAGAGCAGGCAGTCTCTTAAAAAATGAAAGTACCTTGCCTCCTGCTGTTGAAACATGTTTGCCCGCTCCTCCCGCGGAGCTTTTGTTGTTGAGTGAATACGTTGTTTTTGCTTCAGCGTTTTTGCTCTTTCGGAATGTTGAAAGAACCTTTGCCCACAATGTGCTGAAGAATGATGCGATTGCAAGAAAAATACGCTTTGCACGAATTGCTGCTTCCGATAACAGCTTTTTCATACTGCCTCCTTCCCATCTGTCTTTCTAACAAATGCATTAAGTTTGCCGTTTGCACCGTGCCCGATGCCCGCGGCTCCCCGCCCGATCGCACAAAAGCGGGGACTTCGTTTTCGGCGGCGGCTCAGCCGTCAGCCGTTTGTGCTTTTTGATGCGCTGCTCCGTGCCCCTGATTGCACCCCTTACTCAACGCATCGTATACATTATAACACATATCTCAAAAAATGCAACCCGAATCGCAAAATTTGTTGATTTCACCGCATTTTCAATCCGGTTGCAGCGGGATAAAATGACAGTGTTTTCCGTTTCGATTTTACTGTTTATTCTCGTTTTGCAATATTAATTTTGTTTTTACTCTGTTATGTTTTGTTTTCAAGTCGGTTTAACGATTGCTTTTTGATTGTGTTTGTTTTTTGTTATTTGCGAATTTGACAAAAAATGGCGGTACGGGACGAATTTTATGGAATAAAGTGTTATAAGCGTGACTTAATCAAAAAATTCCGCACAGTTCTTCTGCGCGGAATTTTCATGATTCCTTCTTATTCCGATAATATCTGCATTACATTGTTCAGGTGTCGGAGTTAAAGAACCTTTCAACACCGTCCGCAACCGCCTGAGCAAGCTTTTCCTGATAAGTTGAATTTGCAAGCAAACGCTCCTCATTTGCATTGGAAATGAATCCGCATTCAACGAGTGCACTCGGCGCGACGGGTTCGCGTACAACCATCAAGTCTCCGCTGTTTGTTCCGCGATTGCGCTGCCCTGTTGCTTTGCAGATTTCGTCAAGGATAATTGTTGCGAGCGTCTGTCCTTTGGTGCCTTCTTTGTAGTAGAAAAGCCGTGTGCCGTCAACGCTGCGATCGTCCGGGTACGAATTCATGTGAATGCTGATTGCAGCATCGAAAATATCGAGTTTCATGAACTCTTTGCGCAGGCGCATATCCTCGTTTTTGGTGTCCGCAACGGCATACGAGCCCATGCGCGTCATAAAGACGTAGTAACCCTTTTCGCCTAATTTTTGTGCGACGAACCGTGCAACCTGAAGGTTCAGTTCATCCTCGTGAACTCCCGTATCAAGTCCGATCGAACCGGGGTCAAACCCGCCGTGCCCAACGTCAAGCAGAATGATAGTTTTATCCGGAGAAAGAGTTTTCAACTGCTCCAGTCTTGCCATGACGTCATTCATATCGCCTTCCGTAACAACAAGCGGGATTCCGTCAGAAGGAGCCGGGGTTTCTGCTGTTTGAGTTGCCGGAGGATTATCCGTCTGAGCAGGTTCCGTTTGCAATGCGGGCGTATCCGTGACCGCAGGCTGCGGTGTGGCGGATGACGGTGTGGACGGCTTCGCGCTCACCGGACCGTGCGTTTCACCGTGGTTTGCACATGTCCCGCGGCAGGCGATCGATATGCACACAACGATAATTGAAAGCAGCAGAACAAAAATAACAAGGCAGAGTATTCGTCTTGTTCTGTATACGCTGTCATTTTTGAATCCCATTGTTTTTCTCCGTTCCATTTTGTTTTTCTTTTTGTTTTAACTTTTCGCCGCAGCTGCACGGCAGAAGATCCGCTCACCGTCATTCTGACATCAAAACCGCCGATCTTTACCTTATTATGCCAAACCTATGCGCAAAAATCAACAAT
>ERZ808278.755-NODE-755-length-17651-cov-26.968118_pt1 | contig 17651 bp, 19 predicted proteins | sample MGYA00521239_ERZ808278 | MGnify/ENA primary metagenome ERZ808278 (study PRJEB31516, sample SAMN03275600) | gut metagenome | biome: mammalia-associated habitat; material: feces | host: Papio cynocephalus | place: Kenya | collected 2012-07-17 ... | reverse complement strand
TCGAAGAAGACACTGAATCGAGGAAGATACTGAATTGAGGAAAAAGCTGAATCGAGGAAAAAGCTGAATCGAAGAAGATACTGAATCGAGGAAAAAGCTGAATCGAAGAAGATACCGAATCGAGGAAGGGAAACCTCTAAGAAAGTGAGAACGGGCTGAAAGCCCAATAAGCTCCAAGCCCAGGGCAACGCCCTGGGTACAGAATACAAACAACAAACGCCCTGAAAGGGCAAAAGCAAAGGAAAAAATGGCACAATCCTTATGTAAAATATACATACATCTCATCTTTCATATCAAAACAACGAGTCCACAGATTCGTGAAATTGATTTAGAAAGAGTCCATTCATACATTGGGCAACTCATCAATATAATGGGGTGTAAGGAGATCCGTGCCGGAGGAATCGGTGACCATGTACATATTCTATTTGAATTATCAAAAGGCACAGCAATATCACATATTGTGGAAGAAATAAAAAGAAATAGCAGCCGTTGGATAAAAAATATAGATCCTTATTATCGTTTATTCTCATGGCAAAATGGTTATGCTGCATTTTCTGTAAGCCAATCCATTGTAGGGAAGACATTACAATATATAACACTCCAAAAGGAACATCATAAAAAATGTTCTTTTGAAGACGAATACAAAGACTTTTTGAAACTTTACAACATTGAATATGATGAGAAATATATATTCAAAGATTAAAGGTTATGCTTTTGCCCTTTCAGGGCGATTTTTCTATAACTATTATACCCAGGGCGTTGCCCTGGGCTTAGAGCTTGTTGGGCTTTCAGCCCGCTTCCATAAAATATACAAAATACAAAAGAATCGAAGCGAAGCGACTTTAGTTTTACTATGTGCAATTCTGCTTCTGACAGGATGTGGCATAGACAAAAACCTGAAGAAGGGAGAGAAGTTCCTGGCTTTGGGCGAATACTTCGATGCCGCCGACCAGTTTAAGCAAGCTTACTCCAAGACTCCTGCCAAGGAACGAGACAAGAGAGGGCAACGGGCCTTGAAAATGGCACATTGCTACGAGAAAATCAATGCTACACCTAAGGCTATCGCCGCCTATCGCAATGCCATCAGATACAACCAAGCTTCCTTAGAAGACCGCTTGGCTTACGCTCGGATGCTCTTGAAAAATGGAGACTACAAGTTGGCTGCAACAGAATTTCAAGGGGTGTTGGACTCGCTGCAGAACAAAACTGAAAACATCAGTCCAGAAAAAGCTTCTACAACAGAGAAAGATAAGGTAGAGCTTGCAGACAAAAAAGACGAGAAAACTTCTGCCAAGAAGAAAGATAAGGTAGAGCTTGCAGACAAAAAAGACGAGAAAACTTCTGCCAAGAAGAAAGATAAAGTAAAGCTTGCAGACAAAAAAGACGAGAAAACTTCTGCTAAGAAGAAAGATAAAGTAAAGCTTGCAGACAAAAAAGACAAAAAAACTTCTGCTAAGAAGAAAGATAAGGTAGAGCTTGCAGACAAAAAAGACGAGAAAATCTCTGCTAAGCAAAAAGACAAATCCGCTTCTTCCATTAAAAGAATCGATGAGTCCCTAAGCAAGAAAGATATGGAACTTTTAGCCCGAAACGGCTTGAAATCTGCTCAGATGGCTCCTGAATGGAAGAAGAAAGGAAGTCGATATACCGTCAAGAAGATGGATGTATTCAACTCTCGACGAGACGACTATTCACCCATGCTCTTCGGCGATGAATACGACCAACTCTATTTCACTTCCACTCGCAACGAGGCACAGGGCGACGAACTAAGTGGTATCACAGGCACCAAGGCTGGCGACATCTTCCTATCCGAGAAAGACGACAAGGGAAAGTGGAGCAAGCCTGAGGCCATCGGAACGGGCTTGAACACCGATTACGACGAAGGGGCGTGCTGCTTCTCTCCCGACGGACGCGATATGTACCTCACCCAATGCGTCACAGACCCTTCCTCCCCAAGATATGCACAAATCATGACATCTCCTCGCTCTGATGCGGCTTGGGGAAAAGCTACCGCATTGGAAATCACCAAAGACACACTGAGCAGCTATGCGCATCCTGCCATCAGTCCCGATGGAGAATGGCTCTATTTCGTTTCGGATATGCCGGGAGGAATGGGCGGCCTCGACATCTGGCGTGTCCGCATTACGGCGGCAGGACTGGGAGGCGTCGAAAACCTTGGGGAACCTATCAACACCCCTGGAGACGAGATGTTTCCTACCTTCCGTCCCAACGGCGACCTGTATTTCAGCAGCAACGGACACGTGGGCATGGGTGGCTTGGACATCTACATCGCCAAAGTCGATGCCAAGACACACCGATACAAACTCTTTCACCCTGGCTATCCGCTCAACTCCGAGGGGGATGACTTCGGCATGACCTTCGAGGGACCTCACAATCGTGGTTACTTCTCCTCCAACCGCAAGGACGGAAGAGGTTACGACCACATCTATGCCTTCGAGAACCCAGAGATTGTCACCACGATAAAGGGATGGGTATATGAGATGGGAGGTTACGAACTTCCTGCCGCTCAAGTGATGGTAGTAGGCAACGACGGCACTTACAAGAAGTTGTCGGTGAAGGGCGATGGATCTTTCTCCATGCCTATCAGCCCTCACGTAGATTATCTTGTGATGGCATCGTGCAAGGGATTCCTCAACCACAAGGAGGAACTCAGAGTGGATTCCGCTACGGAGAGCAAGGAATATACCCTTCAGTTTCCTTTGGCTTCCATCACCGCCCCGGTGCTGATAGACAATATCTTCTACGATTTCGACAAGGCGACGCTGACACCTGCCAGCACCAAGGCTTTGGACGAGTTGGTCAACTTGCTGAAAGAGAACCCGAATGTCACCATCGAACTGAGTGCCCATTGCGACTACAAGGGTAGTGCGGAATACAACAAGCATCTCTCGCAGAGAAGAGCCGAGTCGGTGGTCAACTATCTCATCCAGCATGGCATCGCCAAGGATCGTCTCACCCCTGTGGGCTACGGCAAGGAACAGCCTAAGTCCATCCGAAAGAAACTCACCGAGAAGTATCCTTGGCTCAAGGAGGGTGACAAACTCAGCGAGGATTTCATCCTCAAGCAAAGCAAGGAACACCAGGAAGTGTGCAACCAACTGAACCGCCGCACTGAGTTCATCGTGCTCCGTACCACTTATGGCATGTTTGACGAAAAAGGTAACTTAAAGAACCCTCCAAAACCTAAGAAACAAGAGGTTTCTAAAGAAGAAGAGGGAACATTTATCTTTGAGTAAATATGAATTCCACCTTATTATGACAATTTACATTTCATAAAATCAACGAGCACGGGCATCTAACAATTCGTTATAGCCCCAGACACAAACGACTGTGAGCATACCAGCCAGCAGCATCAAAAGATTGTGCGACTGGCTGATGGCTTCGGTCACTTGCGTAAGCAGTCGTGAACCTGACAGCAAGAAGTCTATCTTCATCGTAAACAAAAGGCTCTGCAATTGTTCCCATCCTTGGCAAAATAGCAATGCGACGATACCTATCGCCACACAAGCTGCCGTCCAAAGACGCTCCAGCCTATGATGTGGAGCTACAACTGGCGAATGAACGATGGCATTCGCCGTTACTTCATCTTCTGGCAATGCTGCCATGACCCTATCAGAGAATCCATCGTCAGGCAGGTCCATACGGCAATCAGCGAAGAAAGCCTCCAAGAGTTTCTCATTTGTCTTATTATCGGTCATAACCATTCTGTTTTAAGTAACTTGCAAGTTTATTTTTTCCACGAGACAGATGCGACTTGATGGTGCCTTGCGCCATGCCTGTCACATCAGCTATCTTATCTATAGAGAATCCGTCCATCAGCTGCAGCGTGATGCACGTTCGTTCGTTTTCGCTCAATATTTGGAGGGCTTTGAGCAAGTCCATCTTCAAGCCTACGCTCTCACCTTGTGCATTCTTGCGAGCGATGGCAGGAGTTTCGATGTCTAGCGTCTCCTTGTGGCTGCGAGTGTAGTCATACCACACGTTATAAGCTATGCGATAGAGCCAAGTGGAGAAGTTGGCTGTACCCTTGAAGCTAGTGAGGTGCGTATAGGCCTTGACGAAAGTATCCTGTGCCAAGTCGTCACTCAGCAGCACATCCCCCATCGTCTGCCTCAAAAAGAAGCCACGAATGGGCGACTGGTACTTCTTGACCAACAAGTCGAAAGACTTGCGGTCGTGGAGCATCACCACATTCGTGACAAGAGAGAGATCGGATAACTTTTCCACTTGATTTTATTAACTAATAAATATTTACCCATGAATCATTGAGCTACCTATATCCATCACAGCTTAGATGGCTGAACCTGTATAGCCAGGTCCACTGTTTCCATGCCGATTATTCCACCAATCCTTGATGGCAGGAAGCGAGCCAATGACAACCTGACCCACACCATAGATGCCTACAAGGGATCCGACGCCTGCCAAGAAACTAGCACCCCACCAAGCAAACATGGCACACAAGCCAAGTCCCAGGAACGTGTTTCTCAATCCTCGCTTCACGAGATACTCATCGCTCTGCTTGTCTATCGGCCGTTGACTCTCGGGCACATTGATGCCCTTCTCCATCGCCATCTCAGCCAACTTCATGCGATCATTGTGACGACGCATCAAGTATCTCACGATAACAAAGATGATGATGAGCGGTGCAAACACGAAGAGCAGACCAATCAAAACACATAGGAATATGACAAACGCCAACGTGCCCCCACCGAAGACGGACCCCAAGAAATCGAATGGGTCATCGTAATTACCCAAACTATACTTTGAGTGATAAGAACGTGCATCATCGTCATCGGCATAAGATTCGTCCTCTGCTATCGTATCCAAGCTGGTCGTATCGGAGTAAGCCTCCAACTCTTCATCATTCTTACTTTCCGCAGGCTTGGCAGACGCTTTTTGTTTATCCTCAGTCTGAGAAGCTGCAGCTTGTTTATCTGCGGCCTGAGTAGCTGTAGCTTGTTTATCCACCTGTTGGGTAGATGGGTGATAACGATGTTTGGGAGCAGAAGAAGCGCAAACCTCTTGGGTAGCTCCTATACTCATCATGAGTGCCAATGCCAATATCACTTTCTTCATATTCTTCAATATTTTAATTGTTTTACGATGTTATTTATCAAAATTTCTATGGCTTAGACGCATCTTCTGCCAATTTAGTTGCAAAGAAACAAATATTTTTTTAATTTTGCAAAGGATTAGGAGAAAAAGGAAGTTTCTTCAACTATATGGTTGGAATAAAATCATACGAAATGAACTGTACGGTTGGAATAAAACCATACGAAATGAACTATATGGTTGGAATAAACCATACGAAATGAACTATATGGTTGGAATAAAATCATACGAAATGAACTGTACGGTTGGAATAAAATCATACGAAATGAACTATATGGTTGGAATAAACCATACGAAATGAACTATATGGTTGGAATAAACCATACGAAATGAACTATATGGTTGGAATAAACCATACGAAATGAACTATATGGTTGGAATAAACCATACGAAATGAACTATATGGTTGGAATAAACCATACGAAATGAACTATATGGTTGGAATATTCCCCATACGCCCTGAAAGGGCAGAAGCTCCAAGCCTAGGGCAACGCCCTAGGTAACATTCATACTAGAAAGTCGCCCTGAAAGGGCAAAAGCATTCCATATTTGAAAAATATTAAGATAATAATAAATACAACAAGAAATGAATTTACCAGAGGATTTTACATCATATACAAGAGAATTGATGGGTCAGGAACTGTTTGAGCAGTATATGAAAGGAATGGAGGAGGATGCTCCTGCGAGTATTCGACTGAACCCATTTAAATGTTCTCCCAGCACCAAGGTCGCAAACGAATGCCAAGTTGTTCCTTGGTGTGCTTCTACAGGCAGATACCTATCCGAAAGAAAGAACTTCACTTTCGACCCACTGCTTCACGCTGGCTTGTACTACGTGCAAGAAGCATCGTCCATGTTTGTGGACTGGGTCATCCGCCAATACGTCAAAGCCCCAGTCAAGATGCTGGACCTATGTGCTGCCCCTGGTGGCAAATCGACTGCGGCAAGAGCGGCTCTACCCAAAGGAAGCCTTTTGTTCAGCAACGAGCCGATGCGCACTCGCTCACAGATTCTCTCGGAGAACCTACAGAAGTTCGGACATCCCGACATCATCGTGACCAACAACTATCCAAGAGACTACAAGAAAAGCAAGTTGCAGTTTGATGTCATCCTTGCCGACGTTCCATGCTCTGGCGAAGGGATGTTTCGCAAGGACGAGGGTGCTATCAAGGAATGGAGCTTAGGCAATGTCAACAACTGTTGGCAGTTGCAAAGGGAAATCGTCAGCGACATCTGGAGTTGCCTGAAGCCTGGCGGCATCCTCATCTACTCTACCTGTACTTATAATGCGCATGAAGACGAGGAGAACGTGGATTGGATTCTAGAGAATCTGGGAGCAGAATTGTTGCCACTCGACATCAAGACGGAATGGAATATTACAGGAAGTCTCATCAACAAGGAACCCATGTACCACTTCATTCCAGGAAAGACCAAGGGCGAAGGCTTGTTCATGGCGGTATTGCGCAAGGATGGCGAGATGCCTGATACCGACAACAATGTCAAAATGGCGAAGAAGAACAAGAAGGATAAGAAGACGAAAAAGGGAGATAAAAGTCTTACAGATATACCAAGCCACTGGTTGAACAGTCAAAAGGAATGGTGTTACCAAACAACCGAGAATGGCGTTTATGGCATCGAAAGCAAGTGGAAGTCGGACTTGGATGCAGCATCAAAATCTCTCAAGGTCATTCATGCCGGCATCAAGTTGGGAACCACTAAGGGAAAAGACCTCATCCCCGACGAAAGCCTCGCCCTTTCCATCGAACTAGCAAGAGAGAACTTCACCTGCGTAGAACTCAACTATCAAGAGGCAATACAATACCTGCGCAAGGAAGCCATCACATTAGATGCGACCATCAATCGTGGATATGTACTCGTCACCTATAAAAAAGCCCCACTTGGATGGGTAAAGAACCTTGGGAATCGCGCCAACAATCTCTACCCACAAGAATGGAAAATCAAGAGCAGTCACATTCCTGAAAGTGGAAACGAAGTTCTCGAAATGCAATAAAATAATATCAGAATGAAAATCAATCTCATTGCTTGCATCGCACAAGACGGCGGCATCGGGTACAAAAACCAGCTTCTGTTCCATATCAAAGAGGACATGGAGAGATTTCGTATGCTCACGACTGGCAACACCATCATCATGGGAAGGAAGACTTACGACTCCCTTCCCAAGGGTGCCTTGCCCAACAGACGCAATATCGTCATCAGTCATCAAGACTTACGGTTGAAAGGATGTGAAATCTACCCTTCCTTGAAGGATGCCATAGACCACTGCCAAGACGACAACATTTTCGTAATCGGTGGAGCTAGCATCTACGAACAAGCATTGCCGTATGCAACCACTCTATACCTTACCCAAGTAGAGGAAACAAAAGAAGCAGATACATTTTTTCCACCTCTCAACTTGGAAGAGTGGAAAACAACTTCTTCCATCAAAAGGGAATGGGAAATAACTTCTACTATCAAAAGAAAACGGAAACCTAGAGACATAAAAGAGACAATTTCCTTTTATTTTCTGACTTTGGAGAGGATAAACTAAATATCTCTTATCTCAGAAAAAACTTGCAAAACTTGTTTGGAAAAGGGGTAACAAATTAAGCGAACAAGGCTGAGAAACAGTTCAAAACACCGATAACAACAGATAATCACCCCTCAAAAAACAATAATTACCCCCATAATTTGTAAATTTCAGCTACCTTTGCATCAGAATTAAAACAAAGGCGTTGTGAAACGCGAAGAATCATCTTTTACTTATACAATATATATTAGAGAATATATGAAAAAGCCAACTCTTTCGAGTTGGCTTTTTTTGTATATGATTATTCACTTGTCATTATTCATTTGTCCTTATCCATTTGTCTATATTTCATTCATCTATATTTGACAAAAAACAAAATCAATTGATTTCCCCATCGTTCTCATCGTCATCCTCTAGCTCATTCATATCAGCCAAAGGCAACTGTCGATTGATGGCAGCGTTGAAGGAGATAATCGTCTCGCTGCGAGACAAGCCAAGCGGCTGCAACTTATCATGGATAATCTGCAAGAGATGGTGATTATTAGTAGCATAAATCTTAATGAACATATCCATGCCACCCGTAGTATAATGACACTCCACCACCTCTGGAATCTTCTTCAACTCGGAAACCACCTTGTCGAAGTTCTCTGGGTCTTTCAGATACAAACCCACATAAGCACAAGTTTCATATCCAATCTTCTCTGGGTCAATAATAAATTGAGAACCTTTGATAATGCCTAAGTTGGTCAACTTAGCCACACGCTGATGAATGGCAGCACCGCTCACATTGCAAGCACGTGCTACTTCCAAAAACGGAATACGCGCATCCTGAGAGATTAACTTCAAGATTTGCCTATCCAATGAATCTAATATTTGTTTTGACATAATAATTTTAATTTGCTTGCAAAGTTAGCATAAATATTTAATATTTGCAACTTTTTCAGCAAATTTAATTATAAATTTATATCATTTATCACTTTTCAGAAGCAGAATAATTGATACGAAGTGCCTTCGCCTGACGCAAAGCTTGTTTAACATCCGCAACAACACCCATCTTGGTATGCTTATCCGCCTTGATCGACACCGTCATCTGTTGTTGATCCTCTGCCGTCATTCGTTTCTTTTCCGCTGTGATATAATCCACCACTTCCTCTGGCGTAGCATACTTATCATTCACTTGGATACGACTTTCCGTAGTCTTATATACCTTGCCATCAGCTGAAACAGGTGTACCTATATAAATATAGCTCACTGCCGACTTCTTGGTAAGTCGGGTCAGTTCCTTACCTTGAGGCACTTGGAACTTAACCTTCAAGGTAACCTGACGCATATGAGTCACAATCATGAAGAAAAACAGTACGGTGAATATCAAGTCAGGCAAGGAAGAGGTATTCAAGCCTGGCACTTCACGATTACGACGACGAAAAGACATGCTCATTGCTTGCCTCCTTTCATACTTACATTGGCATACGACTCGGTAACACGTTGAGGACAAGCCTTGCGTACCTTTTCCTTTTGCGGCGCAGCTAATGCGGCAAAAGACTTACCAAAATGCTTTTGTGAATAATCATTTCGTATCTGAGTATAAGCCATCATGATTTGGTTTTGCATCTGAAAGTACAGGTCATAATCAGCATCACGATCACTTTCGATAGAAATCAAGTGGCGTTTCCCCAATCGATTGACAAACCTTACGATTTCACCCTGCAGTGAAGCAACCTTGATAGGTTTGTCGTTCAATAGAAGTTGATTGTCCCCCGTGACATGGAGAGCCATCAAGGTAGATTTATCCACCATGGACTCCTGACGTTCCTGCTTCTGAGGGTCAGGGGAAGGAAGGAGACGAAAGAGCCCTTTGTCAACATCCATAGAGGTGGTGACAAGAAAGAAGATCAACAGCATGAAAGAAATATCTGCTGTCGAAGCCGTATTCAATCCAGGAACTTGTCGTTTTTTCCTTCTTATAAACATATTTTATTTCCTTTCCCATTCATAAAAGAATCCTCACTAAGGCAAGACTCGCAAAGACCCTTTCCAAACTATTGTTGCTTCTTTCGAATATACCTTGTCGCCCCAAAAATAACAGAAGCTATCGCCATGACAAGCATGATGATGGAGGTATAAACAAACATATCTGAAGCTTTCAGCCAAGTCCAGTCATTGAATACTTCCCCATTCACGAAAAGAGGAGCGGAAGAACCCAAGAAGAACGTCAAGACCAACAAAGCCAACGTTCCAAGCCATGTGAAACGGAATATCTTATTTTCAGGTATGCCATTGGTGTTAGCCTTCCCTCTCATGGTTTTCCGATAGCCATTCACCAAGGAAACAATCGCCAGGCCAAATGCCGCAACCAACAGCAGAGTCATCAAACCCAAGACGAGATTGGTAAACAAAGGCGCATTGAAATCCGGGTTCTCCTCGAATGGCATATCATACCCCACCAAGAAGAACAAGGCAAAGACTATCACAGACACTCCTACCAATAAGTAGAACACACGCTGTGAAATCTTTTCAGAAGACCATTTCTTGATATCCTTAAATTTCATGTTTATACTTGGCTATAATATCCATCAAAGAAATCGCCGATTCCTCCATCTGACTGGTGATATGCTCAATCTTCGAAAGAATATAATTGTAAAACACTTGCAAAATCAAGGCAACGATGATACCAAAGATGGTAGTAAGCAATGCCACCTTCATACCAGAAGCCACAATCGTAGGACTGATGTCGCCAGCCTCCTGGATTTGGTCAAATGCCATCACCATACCGATGACAGTACCCAAGAAGCCAAGAGACGGAGCCATGGCGATGAAAAGGGTAATCCATGAGCAACCTTTCTCCAAATTGGCAGCTTGCACCGTACCATAGCTGGAAACAGAACGCTCGATGTCGGCAGTCTTGTCCTTGATACGCATCAAACCTTGATAGCAAATAGAAGCGACAGGTCCACGTGTGTTGCGACACAAGTCCTTCGCTCCCTCTATATCACCGGCTGCCACTTTCTCGTCAATGTCAACCATGAGTTTCTTGGCATTGATTTCCGAAAGACTCAAATAAATGATTCTCTCTATGCAAAAAGCCAGACCGATGACCAAGGCGATGGCGACAAGGGACATGAAACCAGCATTTCCCTCGATAAACTTTGTCTTAAGAGCTTGATGGAATCCCATTGTTTCTTCCTGTGCCCAAATAGGCATAGAAGAACCTATCATGAATATCAATATTGCTAAACGAGCAATAAATGCATTTTTCTTCATAACTTCTATCAATAAGCAAAAGCGGAAAGGATAGGATTCGAACCTACGAAACCCTTTAGGGGTTTACACGCTTTCCAGGCGTGCCTCTTCAACCACTCGAGCACCTTTCCTCGTTTCGGATTGCAAAGGTATTACTTTTTATCCGAAATACCTATTCTTTCGCTGTTTTTTAAATTTCTTTAAATATTTTCCTGACATTCTCATTCGTTTGACGTGCCAACTCTTCATCGGAAACCCCATAAGCCTTGGACAATGTCTTGAGAACTTCCACTACAAATGCACTCTCATTACGTTTGCCACGATAAGGAACAGGAGCCATGTAAGGGGAATCGGTCTCCAACACGAGGCGATCCAATGGCACAACAGCCGGCAAGTCTTCACGTAAATGGCTGCTTTTGAAAGTGCTGACACCTCCTACTCCCAGGACAAACTTATCAAACTGGAGTAATTCTTCTGCCTCCTTTTGGTTACCTGTAAAACAATGAAACACGCCGCCCGGAAGTTCTTTCTCGTAGTGACGCAACAGATGCACCATCTCATTTTGCCCCTTGCGACAGTGTATCATCAAAGGCAATTGAGTCTCTACAGACCACTTCACCTGTTCCTCGAAAGCCTCCAGCTGTTCCTTTTCGAACTCTCGGCTCCAATAGTAGTCAAGTCCCACCTCGCCTATCGCTATAAAGTCGGAATGGGCCTCAAGGATATCACGAAGTTCCACCAACTGTTTCTTCCAATCCTCCTTCACCTCTTCGGGATGGAGTCCTATCATCGGATAGGCATAGCCAGGGTATTGACGGCTCAATTCCAAGACAGCATAAGTCGTCTTCACGTCAATGGCAGGCAAAAACACCTTACCTACCCCTGCCTCCTTGGCACGAGCAAAAGCCTCAGCCCTATCCTCATCAAACTCCTCCGCATCGAGATGCGTATGGGTATCAATTATATTTATCATCTTGAAACTATAGAACTCTTTACTTTTAATATTTGCGCTTCATCATTCTCTGGGCATACTTAGCCAGTTCTTCCTTGCGCTCGACAGGAACGTTGACTGCATCGAGATATTTCTTGCTCTGCTCAAAATAATAGGCGATTTTATCCAGAGCCATCTTGTCGATACCTATCTCATTATAAAGACGAGTCACTGCCGCCACTTTTTCCTTACGGTCGAACACCTTGGCAGATACCCATTTCTGCAATTCCGCACGCTGTTCGTCGTTGGCACGATTGAAGGCATTGATAAGCATATAAGTTTTCTTGTTGGAAGTGATGTCACCACCAATTTCCTTGCCAAAGACCTTCGGGTCTCCATATACATCCAGATAATCATCCTGCAACTGGAAAGCCAAGCCTATCTGCTCACCAAACTTATAAAGATTGTCTGCATCCTCTGCCGAAGCATCTCCCAAGATAGCACCTATCTTCAAGGCACAAGCAAGCAAGACACTGGTCTTCAAGCGAATCATCTCGATGTATTCTTCTTCCTTGACATCATCACGAGTCTCAAATTCCATATCGTACTGCTGTCCCTCGCCTATTTCCAAAGCCGTGGTGGTGAATAGACGCAATACGTCTTGCAAGTGCTGAGCATCACATTGAGCCATGCGTTCGTAAGCCAAGACCAACATGGAGTCGCCCGACAAGATAGCGGTATTGGCATCCCACTTCTTATGAACAGTCTGATGTCCTCTTCTCACATCGGCATTGTCCATCAAGTCATCATGAAGCAAGGTGTAATTATGGTAAGTCTCCAGAGCGATTGCGTTCATCAGAATGTTCTCTGGATTCTCCTTATATAGATTGTATGCCATGAGCATCAAAGTAGGACGTATGCGCTTTCCACCCATGGAAAGCACATACCGAATAGGCTCATAAAGCGAACTCGGTTTTCTATCGTATGGCAGATTAGCCAAGAAATGGTTGACCATTTCCAATAATTCATCAGCTGTCTTCATAATCATATATATTATATAATAATGTATTAGTATCGCAGAAACACCCACAGTTTTATAGTTGAAACACCACAGGCACCGCTATCATCGTGCGGCAAACTTTATTCCTATCGACTCCGGGTTTCCATTTCGGCATCATCCTCATTACCCGAAGAGCCTCTTTGTCCAAGACTGGATCGGCAGACTTGCTCAACTTCAGGTCCGAAACTGTTCCATCCTTGTTGATGATAAAGGAAACGACCACCGTTCCTTGGATTTTAGCCTGCTGGGCAGACACAGGATATTTCAAGTTCTTAGTCAACCATTGCATATAGGCAGACCATCCACCAGGAAACACCGGGATTTGCTGGACAACAGTGAAATTGATAGGCGCCTCAGCCATTGCCGCAGAATTAGAATTATCAATGGCTGTTTCAGGCGCAGCTTCCTTCACATTGGAGCCTTCCACCTCACCCTGTCCATCCCCTATGACCAATTCGCTGGTAGTCGTATTGATTTTCTGGGGAGCCTCATCTACCTTTTCCGCCGCTTTCACCTCCTGAGTGATGGACTTGGAGACCGGAGCTGACGGAGCCTCAGCAGAAACCATGTCTTTCTGTTCGGTAGGAGCCGACATCTCCAAATCTTGCGCCAAGTCCTCCAAGCTCTCTGCATCCAAGTCAGAATCATTAGGCACAGAATGATATTGCAAACCTACAAAGATGAAAGAAAAGACAAGAATCAGTCCGAGCAGGAAAAAAGTAACCCGCTTATCTTCCAATCTTACGCTATTTGACTTTTTTATTTCCACTGTTCTATCCTCTATTTTGCAGTATCAAACTACAATATTTAAACGTTCCTTTCGTTATTTTATTCGAAATCATTGCAAATTTACTTCTTATTCTTGAAAAAAGGTGTATCTTTGCAAAATAATTAGAGAATTTAAATGAAAAAAGTTGTTTTTTTCGCTCTGTTGACGCTTTTTGCCCTCAAAATGCATGGTCAAGAGAGCCAAACGGGATATAACTTCCTCCGCCTACCTGTAAGTGCTCATGCCGCTGCATTGGGTGGAGACAACGTCACCTTGATAGAAGATGACGAGGCTCTTATATTCCATAATCCTGCCCTCCTGTCATCGGTAAGCGATAAGACCATCAACCTCAACTACATGAGCTATATGTCGGGTGCCAACACTGCCTCTGCCTCCTTCAACAAGATTGTCAAGGAGAAGGCTTCCTGGGCTGTATCCGCACAATACATAGATTATGGGAAAATGAAGGAAACAGACGAAAGCAACAACATCTTGGGAGAGTTTTCTGCCAAAGACATCAGTGTGGCTGGTTACTTCTCTTATATGTTGAGCGATAAAATCGTGGGTGGTATCACTGCTAAATTCATCACATCCTATATCGGTGACTACAACTCCATCGGAATCGGCGTTGACTTAGGAGTCAACTATTACGACCCTGATCACGAATGGTCTATTTCGGCGGTGGCAAAGAACCTCGGTGGACAAATCAAGGCATACAACGAGGAATATGGCAAAATGCCTATCGACCTACAAGTCGGCGTTAGCAAACGTTTCCCTAACATGCCACTCAGGCTCTCGGCAACGCTTGTCAACCTCAACAACTGGGACAAGAGTTTCATCAACCATGCAGTGTTAGGAGGAGAGTTACTCATTTCTGACCAGATTTGGCTAGGCATCGGTTACAATTTCAGAAGAGCCAACGAAATGAAGATCGAAAGCAACTCCGAAGAGAAAGGAAGTAGCCATGGAGCAGGATTGTCATTCGGAGGTGGTATCAACTTAGAGAGATTCCACTTGAATGTCGCCTACGGCAAATACCACGTCAGCAGCACCAGCATTCTGGTCAACCTAGCATATTCACTATAATATAACTCGCATCATTATCATAAAATATAAATAAGTAGAAAATGAAAAAGATTACAATAGCAATAGATGGTTACTCATCTTGCGGAAAAAGTACGATGGCCAAAGACCTTGCCAAAGAGATCGGTTACATCTATGTAGATACAGGTGCCATGTACCGTTCTGTCGCACTTTACGCCTTACGTCACGATTTGTTCGAAAAAGACGGAAGCGTCAAGACTGAGGAGTTAGAAAAAGAAATGCCTAACATCACCATTTCCTTCAAGTTCAACTCCGAGACGGGCTGTCCTGATTGTTACCTAAACAATGAATTGGTAGAAAAGGAAATCAGAACCTTGGAGGTATCCAATCATGTGAGCCCCATCGCTGCTGTGCCTTTCGTTAGAAAAGCATTGGTAGAACAACAGCAGAAGATGGGTGAAGCAAAGGGGATTGTCATGGATGGACGTGACATCGGAACGACCGTCTTTCCCGATGCAGAGCTCAAGATATTCGTCACCGCCAGTTCGCAAGTTCGTGCTAAACGCCGTTACGACGAACTGCAAGCCAAGGGGATGCCAGCTAAATTGGAAGACATCTTGAAAAACGTAGAAGAACGAGATTATATCGACACACATCGAGAAGTTTCCCCATTGAGACAAGCTGATGATGCCATTGTATTGGACAATAGCAACATGACCATACCTCAGCAAAAAGAATGGCTCATGGAGCAATATCTGAAAGCAACTCACGAAAAATAGCCTAAGAAATATTAAATTTCTGTTAAAACAGGCTCATTCAGCTATAGAATTGATGTATTCATTGAATTTAAGTTGGATTTTATTTTTCTTTTTAATAAATTTGCAATCAGATAACAAGGTAGTAATGATATAGATTATAAATTTTGAGTTAATTACTGTTTTTTGAAGGTGGTAAGTCTTCGTGAGAAGCTTTACCACCTGTTTTTATTTTATAAATTATTCATTATAAATTCCTTACATTCCTCCATCAACCATTTAGGGGTACTTGTCGCACCACAGATGCCTACCGTACTCTTACCTTTCAGCCAATCCATGTCAATTTCAGATGCACTTTCTATCTGATAGCTATTAGCATTGACACTCTTACATTCATTGAACAAGACTTTTCCATTGGAGCTCTTTCGTCCGCTCACAAACAAGATGACATCATGCTTGGTGGCAAAAGAAGCGATATTGGGCATTCTATTGGCAACTTGTCTGCAAATGGTGTCAAAACTCTTAAAGATAGCCTGTCCCGTAATATGCGCCTGACAATACGCTATGATACGATGAAACTCATCAAGGCTCTTGGTTGTCTGTGAATAGAGATAGATATCCTTCGAAAAATCAAGTTTTCCAGATTCCTTGAGCGATCTAACATCATCAAACTTTTCCACCACGATGGCATGACTCTCCGTCTGTCCCACCAAACCAAGTACCTCTGCATGTCCATTTTTGCCAAAGATTACAATCTGGGCATTGGGATTGCTTACATATTGCTTTTTGATTCTTTTTTGCAATTGCAACACCACAGGGCATGTCGCATCAATAATCTCGATATGATTTCTTTCTGCCAACGCATAAGTCTCGGGCGGCTCGCCATGGGCACGAAGCAATACCTTCACCCCATGAAGACTTTTCATCTCCTCATGGTCTATGGTGATAAGGCCCGCATGATGCAAGCGTTCCACTTCCATCCCATTGTGGACAATATCCCCGAGACAATAGAGTTTGCCACCCTTCGCCAATTCCTCCTCAGCTTTCTTGATGGCAGTGGTTACACCAAAGCAAAAGCCACTGCCATGATCTATTTCTATCTGCATTTTATTTCACATTAATCTTCACCACTACCTTCGCATTGTCAGGATCGTTCGTAATCATGAGGATTCGAGGATTCTTGCCACGCGACTTCTTCAACTCGGCAGCCACTGCAGTCACCTTCATCTTCACGGCCTCTCCCGGCTGAATCTTGCTTTTCTTGAGCTGTACCTGCAACCCTATAGTAAACATCTGCATACTTCGGATGTCGAGTACAGACTTACCCTTATTGGTAATCAAGATCTCGCCCTTGAGTTTCTTTTTTCCATTAAAACTACCCAAATCAAGTACCGAACTTGACAAAGAAATCTTAGGTGCCTTCAACTTCTGCTCAGGTGTCATCTTATCGAACCCAGGCAATAAGACTGCCGAGGCAGTAATTTCTTTATCGGCAGACACCTTGTCGCCAGGTTTCTCCCCCAAGTACAAGCTTGTCTGATTCAGTCCGAAATCCCTCAGTTTCTTGGAATCCAAGACAATGCTGATTTCACCTGCATGGTGAGGAGCTAACTTAGAAGGAGAAACCTGAGCCGACAAATAAGAAGGCAAATGCATAACTACTGGTTCCAATGTTTCATCCGTAGGGTTGAATATATGGATGCGCTGCACCGGACGATCCCCACGATTGACATCGTCAAACTCCACATCCTGCACATCTGCCTTGATATTGCCCAATTGATATTCATACGAACCCGAGAAATCTGTCACCTTATCCACGACTTTTCCTCTCATCGTCAACATATAAGGTTGCTCAGCCGAATTGCTATAAATCAGCAGCTGTTTATTAAACGTACCCATCTGCTTGGCATCAAATGTCATCTTGACGACAAAGCTTTCGCCTGCGCCAATCTTTGCCGTAGGATAATCAACAGAAGTACACCCACAACTTTTCAACACCTTATTTATAATAAGCGGCTTACTCCCATCATTTTTCATCTGAAACTCTGCGGTAACAGGGTTTCGGAAGATGATTTGTCCACAATCCACCACTTCATGCTGAGTGGTTATCTTCTGTGCGGATGCAGACAACGCCAATAGCGATGAGAGCATCAATATGTTCATTCGTTTCATTGTATTCTATTTTTTAATTA
>ERZ808278.754-NODE-754-length-17656-cov-4.604170_pt1 | contig 17656 bp, 13 predicted proteins | sample MGYA00521239_ERZ808278 | MGnify/ENA primary metagenome ERZ808278 (study PRJEB31516, sample SAMN03275600) | gut metagenome | biome: mammalia-associated habitat; material: feces | host: Papio cynocephalus | place: Kenya | collected 2012-07-17 ... | reverse complement strand
TGTCGCGGGTGTATCGCGGGTCTGTCGCGGGTCGCACCCGCTCTTGAAAGACAATGCAAAGATACATCATCTTCCTCCTTTTTGTTGCGCATAGTGCGCAATATAATACGCCGAAGATACGGCGCGCCTTAATCCGGCTCGGTGGTATGACAGGGTAGCAAAGGCTGAATTGTTGACAATCACAAGCGATTGTTGCGATAGTACGGACAAACAAGAAGACCGTCCCCCAGAAGAGAACGGTCTTTGTTGTTTCTTTCACATAATGGAGACGGAACTTATTTCTTGAAGTAGCGGTTATACAATCCTTCAAAGCCCTTACCATGACGCGCCTCGTCTTTGGCCATCTCGTGTACGGTGTCGTGGATAGCGTCGAGGTTCAACTCTTTGGCGCGAGTAGCAATGCGCAGTTTGTCCTCACACGCTCCTGCCTCTGCCATCATGCGTTTCTCGAGGTTGGTCTTGGTGTCCCAAACCACTTCGCCAAGCAGTTCTGCAAACTTCGCGCAGTGTTCTGCTTCCTCAAAAGCATAACGCTTGAAAGCCTCGGCTACTTCAGGATAGCCTTCGCGGTCTGCCTGACGGGACATCGCCAGATACATACCTACCTCTGTAGCCTCTCCCATGAAGTGGGCATTGAGGTCTTTCTTCATCTGCTCGTCGGTATCCTTGGCAACGCCAATCACATGTTCGCAAGCAAAGGAGATGCCTGCTGATTCATCTACTTCTTTCCAAGCAACGATTTGCTTGCATTGCGGGCAACGCTCGGGTGGTTCTGCGCCTTCGTACACGTATCCGCATACGGGGCAAACGAATTTCTTCTTCATAATTTCTGATTTTGTTAGGTTAGATTACTTGTTTTCTGTTGTCTTTTTAGCGATAAATACTCCCTACTTATGGGGAATACTCATCCCTAAAATCCGCTACAAAGGTACAACATTTTTCCCGAAACCGCAAACGGGCAGCCTGTTTTGTAGCAAGAAAAAAGAAAAGCGGCCCGGCAACTCTGCCGAACCGCTTCCTAACAACATTATGTGTGTTATATTTTAGAATTTGTAGCGTACGCCAAGGGTGATACCGGTATAGAGACCATAGCCGTAGAAACCGGCTCCACCGTTGCCGAACCATGCACCGATGTTAGGGCGATAGTCGAATGACAACTCCAGCGGGAACCAGAAATCATAAGCCACACCACAGTGACCTACAACACCTGCATAACCCGTACCTCCCCACCAGAAACCTGCGCCACCACCGACGCCAAGGCACCAGTTCCACTCACCTTTGTTGTTCCAAGGGATAGAAGTGTTGAAGGGGTTAATCCAATCGTAGGTACAGGTAGCACCGATACCCCAAGCAAATCCAGGGAACTCAACTGCCAAGTCAATCATGTTGGCAGCACCCAGATTGTGCTGATACGAAACTGACAGACCATAACCAAGGTTAGCACCGATAGCACGAGGTTGTGCCACTGCAGTTGCTACGCCGAGAACTGCCATAACAGCCACTAAAAAGAGACTTTTCTTCATAACACTATTACTTTAATTAGTTAAAACATTAATTATTTGCTCGTTGTATTGTGTGCGGCTCAACGTGTGGGGACATGTCGCACAGAAATATCGCACAAAGGTACAAAATATTTGGGATACTTGCAAATAAATGTCCTTTTTTTCTCCATTTATGCTCATGCGTACGGGTGCAGGGTGCTATTTGACTTCGTTGAGGAGGGGTTTGGCGGCAAAGAAGTCGCGGATGTTCTGCAGAGTGGTGGTGGCAATGTTCGTCAGGGCTTCGCGTGTGAAGAACGCCTGGTGGGACGTGAGCAGCACATTATTAAAGGAGAGCAGGCGTGCGAGTACGTCGTCCTCGATGATGGCATCGGAGACATCCTCGTAGAAGTAGCCGCCCTCTTCCTCATAGACATCGAGACCGGCAGAGCCGACATGGCGCGACTTGAGCCCATCGATGAGGGCTTCGGTGTCGATGAGTCCGCCACGACCGGTGTTGATAATCATCACCCCTTGCTTCATCTTGGCGATGGCATCGGCGTTGATAAGGTGATGGTTGTCCTTGGTGAGCGGGCAGTGCAGCGAGATGATGTCCGATTCGCGGAGGAGGGTGTCGAGGGGAACATACTCCATGTGGTTCTTGGCTGCGAAACCGTGGTCGGGATAGAGGTCGTTGCCGAGGATACGCATGCCGAAGCCTTGCAGGATTTCGATGAGGACCTTGGCTATTTTGCCCGTTCCGATGATGCCAATGGTCTTGCCATAGAGGTCAAAGCCCATGAGCCCCTGCAGGGAGAAGTTGCCATCGCGTGTGCGAGCGGCAGCCCGCGGGAGGTGCCGGTTGAGGGCAAGGATAAGTCCGAGTGTGAACTCGGCAATGGCATGGGGCGAGTATGCGGGTACACGGACTACACGAATGCCCGCTTGGGTTGCCGCGGTGAGGTCCACATTGTTGAAGCCCGCACAGCGGAGGGCAATGAGACGGACTCCGAGCCGTCCCATCTCGGTCAGGACATCGGCCGTGAGGGTGTCGTTGACAAAACAGCAAACGACCTCGGCACCCTGCACGAGGAGGACGTTGTCCATGTTGGGATGGGCTTTGTAGTATTTGATTTCAAAGCCGTAAAGGGGTTTGCCCTGTTCGTCGAGGAGGGCGTTGACGGTGTCGAAGACTTGTTGGTCGTACTTTTTAGTACCAAAGAAAGCGATACGTTTCATTGCTATTTTATCAAATAGAATTGTGCTCCTGTCGCGTGAGCCAAAGCCCCATCGGTGTCTTCCCTGTCGCCTAATACAAGACATTGTGACGGGCGTACTCCCATACGCTCTGCGACAACGGTCATCAGTTGGGGCGCAGGCTTTAACCCGCCCAATGCAGGAGCGGCTGCTACCCAATCGAACATACTGCCCGACAATCCGAGAGCCTCTAATTTTTCCTCCACCATGTCATAGTCGGAGAGTACCACTACACGTACGCCCATACGATGACACGCTTCTACAAAGGGTACTACCCACGGGCGTGGCTTGTACTTACGTAAGACATTCACCATCAGCGGCATATAGCACGTGAAGTACCACCATCGCACAAAACTAACCGTACATAAGCGATGGCGTATGATATTCTCAAAGAATGCTTTGTAGAATGAGTCTCCATCCCCAAACCATTGTCCGCGCATGGCTTTACGCACACGACGCTCTTTCAATAACAACGGAGCCTCCAGCCAATCCCCAACGGCTATACGCCACGCCATGCCGCGTTTGCTATACAGCGTGCCATCCAAGTCCATAATAACCAGTTTGGTTTCGGGACGCAATATTGAGGCTGAAATTTCCATTGCACAAAAAGCCTACAACAATCGTGCCATTTGTCCAAACTCGTACCAAAATGCTGAAAACCACTTTCCGCAAACATTTGCGGAAGGCAAAAAGAAGAGAGACCACCCGATTTAGGTCGGATAGTCTCTCTTGCACTTGGGTTAGCGGGAAGTCTGTTACATCATTCCGCCCATACCGGGGTTGGGCATGGCAGGAGCAGGAGTCTCCTCCTTGATGTCGGTAATCACACACTCGGTGGTGAGGAACATACCTGCGATGCTGGCAGCGTTCTCCAGTGCCACACGTGTTACCTTGGCGGGGTCAACCACACCGGCAGCCTTCAGGTTCTCATAGACATCCTTGCGGGCATTGTAACCGAAGTCGCCCTTACCTGCGCGAACCTTATCTACCACTACGGCACCTTCCTTGCCTGCATTGGCAACAATCTGACGCAGAGGCTCTTCGATAGCACGGCGGATGATTTCAATACCCGTCTGCTCATCCTCGTTCTCGCCTTTCAAGCCGTCCAATACCTGCTGTGCGCGGATGTATGCCACACCGCCGCCGGGGACAATACCCTCTTCAATGGCAGCACGTGTTGCGCTCAGAGCGTCGTCCACACGGTCTTTCTTCTCCTTCATCTCGACCTCGGAAGCCGCGCCCACGTTGAGTTGTGCCACACCGCCTGCCAATTTGGCAAGACGCTCTTGCAGTTTCTCCTTGTCGTATGTGGACTTGGTAGCCTCAATCTGTGCCTTGATTTGTGCTACACGAGCCGCAATAGCCTCCTTGTTGCCGGCACCGTTGACGATAGTGGTGTTCTCTTTGCTGACATTCACACTCTCAGCGGTACCCAGCATATCGAGGGTTGCGCTCTCAAGTTTGATGCCCTTCTCCTCACTGATTACCGTGCCGCCGGTCAGGATAGCGATGTCTTCCAACATCTCTTTGCGGCGGTCGCCGAAGCCCGGAGCCTTGACGGCGCATATCTTGAGTTGTGCGCGCAGGCGGTTTACTACCAGTGTAGTAAGTGCCTCGCTATCAACATCTTCTGCGATAATCAGCAACGGACGACCGCTCTGCACTGCGGGCTCCAATACGGGCAGCAACTCCTTGAGGTTCGAGATTTTCTTGTCGTGAATCAAGATGTACGGCTTGTCCATCTCGACCTCCATGGTCTCGGTGTTGGTAACGAAATACGGACTGATATATCCGCGGTCGAACTGCATACCTTGTACCACGTCTATGGTCGTGTCCATACCTTTTGCCTCGCCGATGGTGATAACGCCGTCTTTGCTGACTTTGCGCATAGCGTCGGCAATCAACTTACCGATGGTCGGGTCGTTGTTGGCGGAGATGGTAGCCACTTGTTCAATCTTGTCAAAGTCGTTGCCTACCACTTCACTCTGCTCCTTGATGTTAGCCACAATCGCGCTAACGGCTTTGTCCATACCGCGTTTGAGGTCCATCGGGTTTGCCCCTGCGGTAACGTTCTTCAGACCTACACTGACGATGGCTTGGGTCAGTACCGTAGCCGTCGTGGTGCCGTCGCCTGCCTGGTCGCCGGTCTTGGAAGCCACCTCCTTAACCAACTGAGCACCAAGGTTCTCGGCTGCATTGGGCAACTCTATCTCCTTGGCAACCGTTACACCGTCCTTCGTGATTTGCGGAGCACCGTATTTCTTGTCAATGATAACGTTACGCCCTTTCGGACCGAGCGTTACTTTTACTGCGTTAGCCAACTGGTCAACACCTTTCTTGAGCGCGTCGCGCGCCTCAATATTATAGGTTATATCCTTTGCCATAATAGAAATTTTTAATTTTTAATTCTTAATTCTTAATCACCCAATCACTGCGAGTACGTCGCCTTGCTTCATGATGAGGAACTTCTCGCCGTCGAACTCCAACTCTGTGCCGGCATACTTGCCGTACAGCACTTGGTCGCCTGCCTTCAGTACCATCTCTTCATCTTTGGTGCCTTTGCCTACGGCGATTACCTCACCGCGCAACGGTTTCTCTTTCGCGCTGTCGGGGATGATGATGCCGCCGACGGTCTTCTCTTCTGCAGCCACGGGCTTGATGAGCACGCGGTCTGCCAATGGTTGAATCTTGTTCATAGTATTCATACTTGTTTTGTTTAATCTGCTTGTTTGCGGGACTGACTCATGATAATCCCGCAAAATGGTATGCAAACTCTGTGCCAAAAAGGGCAAGTGCTGCCAATATGTCAGTAAACGGTGCAACATGGGTTCGACAAGGTGAGCATTATCTTTTGGTTATCTTTCGGTTATCTTTCGGTTATCTTTCGGTTATCCTTCGGTTATCCTTCGAGGAAGACGGTGTAAGTGATTAAGAATGAAAAATTAAGAACGTAGATGGGAATTAAAAATGAAAAATGAAGAATTAAGAATTGTATGCTTTGTGGGGGAGGCGGGGCGTGAAATTAAGAATGGTGTGATGAGGATTGAGAAAAACAGGCATCATGGAGCGGCAATGCGCAATTTTGATGCGGTTGCCCTGTGAAGTGAAAAATGGATTTGCGATATTCAGAAAAAAGCATTATCTTTGCGGGTTAAATGTGCGGATGGATGAGAGGGTAGGGGTTAGGGAGTAGAGGTTAGAGGGTAGGGATTAGGGATTTAGGGAGTAGGGAGAAGATATTTAGAGAGTAGGGAACTGGGGAGAAGAATATGAAACAGATAAACCAAGAGAGATATGAAGAGTATTTGTTTTTGTTTTCAGATGCATGCGCCGTATCGGATAAAGAGGTATCGCTTCTTTGAGATAGGGCAAGACCATTATTACTATGACGACATGCAGACCGAGGAGGATATAACGAACCTCGTGAGGGTGTCGTATATGCCTCTGTGTCAGACGCTTGCGGAGATGATACGGTTGTCGAAAGGGAAGTTCCACTGCGCGTTGTCGATTTCGGGCACGCTGCTGGAAATGCTGGAACAGTTTGCGCCGGAGATGATAGACACCCTCAAGGAACTGGCGGCAACAGGCTGCGTGGAGTTTGTGGCTACGCCCTACGCCTACTCGCTGGCAGAGGTCTATAGCGAGACGGAGGCTGCGGAGCAGTTGCAACAGCAACAGGCGATGGTGAAGGAGTTGTTCGGAGTGCAGTCGAATGTGGTGTTCGGGACGGAGTTGCTGTACTCGGACGAGATTGCGATTTGGCTGCAAAAGCAAGGTTACAAGGCCGTTATGACGGAAGGTGCCAAGCACGTGCTGAGTTGGAAGAGTCCGAACTATGTGTATAGCAGTGCATCGGCTCCGAAGTTGAAAGTGCTGTTGCGGAATGCGAATCTGAGCGACGAGTTGTCGTTCCACTTCTCAGACCCTGCGTGGGGGAACTACCCGATAGACGCGGAGAAATATGCAGGCCAACTGGCGGCTATTCCCGAGGAGGAGCAGGTGGTGAATATATGGGTCGGTGCGGAGACATTCGGTATGCGCCAGAACGCCGGAACGGGGATATTCGAGTTTCTGAAGGCGTTGCCGTACTTTGCGTTGGAACGCGGTATAGGCTTTATGACGCCGACCGAGGTGGTGAAGAAAGTGGCTGCGACGGACAGCGTGGTGGTGCCGTACCCGATGACGTGGGCAGGCGAGGCGAAAGACCTGAGCACCTACAATGGCAACGACCTGCAGCAGGAGGCGATAAAGAAATTGTATGCCGTGGCGGAGCGCGTGCACCTATGCAAAGACAAGCAGTTGAAGCGCGATTGGCTGATGCTGCAAGATGTTAATTACCTGCACTTTATGAACCATATCGACCAAGGTGCGACGCATTTTGAGTCGGCTTATGACGCGTTTATCAACTATATGAACGTGTTGGCGGATTTCCTGCAGCGCGTGGACGAGCAATACCCGACAACGGTGGAGAATGAGGAGTTGAACGAGTTGCTGAAGACCATCAACAACCAGGAGAAAGAGATAGCCTCGCTGGAGAAAGAGATAAAGGAACTGAAGAAGCGCAAACGCGAAGAAAAGAAGAAGTAACAGACAGAGAGTGAGGCGATTAGCGCGAAATAGCGTGTGGCGGTACGTTGTCATTTTGGCGATGGCGGTGTGCGGCATAGCGGGTGTGTCTGCCAAAGACAAGCCCGTGCAGACGGTGATGCGAGCGTGGCAGTTGGACCCATGGACGGGGATTGCCGACACGCTGGCGGGGGTGGATTCGTCGTATATGGATATGCCGATGCGCAGCGTGCTGAACGACTATTCCATCTCCAACGTGACGAACTCGAACATCGTCTCGCCCGTGCAGTCGCGGGTGTATTTCGACCGGCAACGGCGTGCGGATTTCATCTTCGCGGACGCCTATACACCTTATATAATTGCGCCGCAGAATGTGCGGTTCTACCACACGACGACCCCATATTCGACCATTGGGTACAAGAAGGGCTTTGTGACGAACTTGGACCAGAATGATTTGAGTTTCTCGTTCACGGGCAACATCAACCGGCGCACGAACCTGGGTGTGACGATAGACTATCTGAACTCGTACGGGCGGTTCGAGTCGCAGGAAGGGAAGACCGTATATGGCTCTGTATTTGGCAGTTACAACGGTGACCATTACTCGTTGCAGGCAGCGTTTACGTGGAACAAGTTGAGCAACTTCGAGAATGGCGGCCTGCTGAACGCAGAGGATTTGCAGGGTAGCCTGAGTCCGGAGGATATGCCCGTGAAGATGCAGGGCATGTCGGGATTCCGATACCTGTCGGGGTACCTCAACCACTACTACAGCATCTGCGTGGAGCGCGAGAGGACGGTGCACTACCGCGAGCGCGACGAGGAGGGGAAATGGCAGAAGAAAGACTCGGTAATGATTGAATATGTGCCGGTTACGACATTCCGGCATGTGTTCGAGGTGACGGACGCCACCAAACGGTACGTGGAACAAAGCGCAAGTTCGGGTATCACGGCTGGAGTGTTCCCGACGACGCTGTACCGCAATCCGACCTCCACGCGCGACACAGCGGCATGTCTGACGATAAAAAACACGCTGGCGGTGACGTTTGAAGAGGAGTTTAACACGCTGCTGAAGTTCGGAGCGATGGTGTATGCCATGAACGAGTGTCAGCGGCATGTGTCGGCAATAGGGCAGTCGGAACGGATAATAGACTTGGAAGAGACGTTCAACAACCCGCTGGGTGCGGTGCTGGCAACACCCATACACCTGATGCCTGACACGCTGTTTGGTGAGAAATGGACGAACAACACCTACGTGGGCGGGGCTCTGTACAAGCACCAAGGCAAGTATGTGCACTATGGGTTCGACGGGAATGTGTGTCTGTTGGGGTATAAGTTGGGCGAGTTTCAGGTGAACGGGCACTTGGACGCGGGCTTCCGGCTCGGCAAGGACTCGATGACCGTCACGGCGAAGGCTTATGTGAAGAATGAGACGCCCGATTTCTACCTGCAGTACTACCGCAGCAACCACTATGCGTGGGACAATGACTTCCAGAAGACCTACCGTTTCTACGTAGGCGGGCAGGTGGCGTACCCGACAAAGTGGGTGACAACGCGCTTGGGTGTGGACTTTGAGAATCTGACGCGCTATATCTATTGGAGCGAGAACGGCATGCCGCAACAGATGGACGGCAATGTGCAAGTGCTGGCGGCGAACCTGCAACTGAACCTGACGACGCCGTGGGTGAACCTCGACAACACCGTGGTGTATCAGCACTCGTCGTCGGCGAATATGCCGCTGCCCGCGCTGACGATGTACAACAACCTCTACTACCACGGCACGTGGTTCCGCGCCATGGACGCGCAGATAGGTGTGGATCTGCGGTATTTCACGCGCTACTATGCGCCGTTGCTCAACCCCGCGTTGGGGCAGTTCTGCGTGCAGAGCAAGACGCAGGTGGGCAACTATCCCGTGATGAGTGTGTATGCCAACTTCTACGTGCGGGCGATACGGCTGAAGTTCTTCGCTCAGTATCAGCACTTTAACGCATCATTCATGAACAAGCAATACTTTGGAATGCCCGACTATCCGTTGGCACCCGATATGTTTCGTGCAGGGTTGGCGTGGCATTTCTACAAATAATATATATAAGGTATAGATGGAACAAACTCAAAACCTACATACTATTTTTGCATACGCCCGGCAGGAGGCTGAGCGATTGGGCAACAACGAAGTGATGCCCGACCACCTGATGCTGGCTATTCTCCGTTTGGGTAGCGGCAAGGCATTTGAACTGCTGATGCAGGCGGGTATGAATCCTGCCGAACTGAAGCAGACTATTGACGACCGTTTGCGCCAAGACACGACGGCAGATGTGAAAGGATTGTCGCGCTCGGCGGCACGTATCGTGCGACTGATGGGCACGGAGATGGAAGCGTACCACGCCGAGGTGTGCGGTTCTGTGCACCTGCTGATGGCGATGCTGCGCGAGCGAATCAACTATCCCGCGATGTACATAGAGCAGCACTATGGTATTGACTATGAGTGCATTGAACGTATCTACCCCAAGCCAAAGCCACTGCCGCAGGATGGCGGTTCGTTGGATTCGGACTTCGAGGAGGAAACGCCGCAGATAGATTTTCAGGTGATAGAGATGGGCAAGAAGAAGTCCAAGTCAGACACTTCGGCGTTGGACAAATACGGTCGCGACCTCACGGCACAAGCCCGCAACGGCGAACTCGACCCCGTAGTGGGCAGGCAGGTGGAGATAGAACGCGTGATACAGATTCTGTCGCGGCGCAAGAAGAACAACCCGATACTTATTGGCGAACCCGGTGTGGGCAAATCGGCGATTGTGGAAGGGCTGGCGTTTCGTATCGTGAGCGGCGAGATTCCTGCTTTGGAGGGCAAACGTATCGTGTCGTTGGACATCGCGTCTATGGTGGCGGGCACCACCTACCGCGGGCAGTTCGAGGAACGTATGAAGGTCATACTCAGCGAGTTGCGCAAGCATCCTGAGGTGATACTTTTCATCGACGAGATACACACCATCATCGGTGCGGGCAATGCGCAGGGGTCGTTGGACGCAGCCAATATCCTCAAGCCCGCACTGGCGCGTGGGGAGGTGCAGTGCGTGGGAGCCACCACGACTGCCGAATACAGCAAGTCGATTGAGAAAGACGGGGCTTTGGAGCGTCGTTTCCAAAAGGTGATGGTGCAACCCACCACTACAGACGAGACCTTGGCTATCCTGTTGCGCCTGAGTGAGGCGTATGGGGTGTTCCACCACGTGCAATACACCGAAGAGGCGTTGCGTGCGTGCGTGAAGTTGGCAGACCGCTATCTGACAGACCGTGCCTTCCCCGACAAGGCGATTGACGCGATGGACGAGGCGGGGGCATACAAGCACGACCACACGCCGGTGGCTCCTGCCGCAGGTGATGCCGAAACGGCAAAGCCGCTACCGCAAGTGACAGAGGCGGATATTGCCTATATCGTCAGTCAGATGTCAGGCGTACCCGTGCAGCGTGTGGCGAAAGCCGAGGGCGAGCAACTGCGTCACATGGGCGAGGTTCTGAATCGCCGCGTGGTAGGGCAGGAAGAGGCTGTGAATGTGGTGGTGAAGGCTATTCAGCGTTCCCGTATGGGGCTGCGCGACCCCCGCAAACCCATCGGCACGTTCTTCTTTCTTGGTCCCACGGGAGTGGGCAAGACGCACCTCGCGCAATGCCTGGCAGAGGAGATGTTCGGCAACAAGGATGCCATTATCCGGTTCGATATGTCCGAATACATGGAGAAGCACACCGTCAGTCTGTTGGTTGGTGCACCTCCCGGGTACGTGGCGCACGAGGACGGCGGCAAACTGACCGAGGCGGTACGGCGCAAGCCTTATTCGATAGTCCTCTTTGATGAGATAGAGAAAGCGCACCCTGACATCTTCAACGTCCTGCTGCAAGTCATGGACGAAGGGCGACTGACAGATAGGCAGGGACACGTGGTGGATTTCAAAAATACCATCATCATTCTCACCAGCAATGTGGGCACGCGCCAACTCAGCGAGTTCGGTGGAGGCATAGGCTTTGGTGCTGATAATCTGAACGATAAGTCGTCCGAGCGCACCCTGATGAAGGCATTGCAGCGCACTTTCCCGCCCGAGTTCGTGAACCGTCTGGACAACGTAGTTGTATTTCATTCGCTCAGTGATGATAATTTGGCACAGATATTGTCGCTTGAATTACGCCCCTTGGAGCAACGCCTTGAGGTGATGGGCTACAAGTTGCACCTGAAAGACGAGACCCGCCGGAAACTATTGGAGCAGTCGCGCGACAGGCAATACGGTGCACGTCCCATCAAACGCGCCATACAGACGCTGGTGGAAGACCCGATTACGGATATTCTGCTGGCGGGCGGACGCAAAAGCAAGACGCTCACCGTGTAAGGGGTACGTGGTATAACATATTGATATATAAACAAAAACATAACTATAAGAACTATGGCAAGAGAGATTACAGATGCCAATTTCCAATCGGTTTTGGCAGAGGGTAAACCCGTTGTGGTAGATTTTTGGGCACCATGGTGCGGTCCGTGCAAGATGATGTTGCCCATCGTGGACGAGTTGGAGAAAGAGTATGAGGGGCGCATCGTGGTCGGCAAACTGAATGTGGACGAGAACGACGCTACCTGTGTAACGTATGGCATTATGAATATCCCCACAATGCTGTTCTTCAAGAACGGCGAGTTGGTCAATCGCCACGTGGGTGCCGTGCGCAAAGCCGAATTGCAGAAGTTGTTCGACGCGCTGCTGTAGGCAAATACCAAAGGCAACATTCTGCCTGTAGAATGTCATTGTAATGGTGCAGAACAGATGGTTCTGCGACAAAAATTTGCTTTTGTTTGCACAAGTCGCAGATTTGTAGTACCTTTGCAGCCAAATTGCCTCTGTGGGCAGTTTTGTGCGTGTCCGTATGCCTCATATCCATTATCGGGGCGATAAAAGCACTGCATAACATCCACAAAGACAATATAAATAAGGCAACCTCTCGGAAATCTCGCAGAGATTTCCATCCTCGCTCAAAAACTCGTTTTTGAGCGAAGCGCGGAGGCAATGGCGGCAATTATGGCGCAGAGCGCCATCCGATGCCGCCCATTTGCCGAACGCGCAGGGTCTGGTAGCTCAGCTGGATAGAGCAACAGCCTTCTAAGCTGTGGGTCTCGGGTTCGAATCCCGACCGGATCACCAACAACAAAACGAAAAGTACAACCGTACATGTGCCTAAATCGTACGCTGTGCCTTGTACTTCGTTAGAAGATTTATGCGTCAACTTAAAATTACAAAATCAATCACGAATCGTGAGTCAGCCTCTCTCGACAAGTATCTTCAGGAGATTGGTCGTGAGAATCTGATTTCCGTGGACCGTGAGGTGGAATTGGCAGGTCGTATCCGCAACGGAGACCGTGCTGCGTTGGAGGAACTCACACGCGCCAACTTACGTTTCGTCGTTTCTGTGGCTAAGCAGTACCAGAACCAAGGATTGAGCCTTCCCGACCTTATCGACGAGGGCAACTTGGGGCTCATCAAGGCTGCCGAGAAGTTCGATGAGACACGTGGCTTCAAGTTCATTTCCTACGCCGTTTGGTGGATTCGCCAATCTATCCTGCAGGCCCTCGCCGAACAGTCGCGTATCGTGCGTTTGCCGCTTAATCAGGTAGGTTCACTCAACAAGATTAACAAGGCTTATCAGCGCTTCGAGCAAGAGCATGAGCGCAAGCCAAGTGCCGAAGAATTGGCAGAAGTGTTGGACATACCTGTGGACAAAATCGCCGATACCCTCAAAATGTCCGGGCGCCAAGTGAGTGTGGATGCGCCTTTTGTCGAGGGCGAAGACAACTGCTTGATTGATGTCATGGTCAACGAGGACTCTCCCAACGCCGACCACGGACTCATCAACGAGTCGCTCTCCCGCGAAATCGACCGCGCACTTTCCACGCTGACCGAGCGTGAAGCCAAAATCATCCGTCAGTTCTTCGGTATCGGAACCCCCGAGAAGACACTGGAGGAAATCGGCATTGAGCAAGGACTCACACGCGAGCGCGTGCGCCAAATCAAGGAGAAAGCCATCCGCAAACTGAAGACCAGTTCGCGCAGCAAGGTGCTCCGCACGTATTTGGGCTAACACTCGCACACATCTTAAAAACCGTTTTGCTAAGGGCTGCCTGAGAGGGTGGTCCTTTTTTTGTGTGATAATTTCAGATGAGTAAGAATGGTATTATCTTGTTTGTGGAGGGAGCCTATTTATAAATTTTCAAATTTCCCATAGTTTTCACCCGCATTCCCCTCGTATTAACCATGAACAATTAGTATGTGATTAGTATGTGATTAGTATGTGATTAGTATGATATTGTAGCGTTAATCTTATTTGGATATTGGGTGCTTAAGGGGGATTACCTGGGAGTTGGCACCAGTCTTCCGTCGGGGACGCGGATGTCTTGTCCGCGGTAATTTTTGTACGCAAACGTGTGGGGACGTGGTTACATGATAACTATCCCAAAAACAATCAGCGGCGGGGGATAAGCCCGCCGCTGAAAGGTTACAGATAAAATGTGGGGATTAGTCTATGACTCCCGGGGTTGTTGTGGGTGTATCGCCGCCACCCGGTATGGAACCATTCAACATCATTGCCACAGATGTCTCCAACAGGGCAACCTCAATTATGGGATTTTTATACTCTTTTTTCATAACTGTAAATCTGTTGATATTCATTGTTTTACTTCACGATTAGCACTTTCTTGCCATTGATGATGTACAAGCCTGCAGCAGAGGTCTCACCCACCTTGCGACCGAGCACATCATAAGTACCCAAAGGAGCATTATCTGTTTGTACATCGTCGATACCGGTAGTGGTTCCTGTATTTTCTTTGCCCAATACGATGTAACGACGACCTGCCTTCTGCGGCACATTGCATCCCACTTGGCTCATATTAATATAGGCACGGTTGGGCTCTGAGGTTAAGCCCTCGCCCGCTTTGCGGATTCTGTTGTTTTGTACAACAAAGACATCGGCATAATCAACGCCTTTGTTCTCTGTATATGCACGAAGGTCATCAACATTCTCAAAGATACCTACGAGACCATTGCCCGTGAGAGGAGCGGTGACGGCATCACCCATATAGACCACGCGGATTTGGGTTGCGTTGTCTTCGGGTTCGAAGATGCAAGCCTCACCTGCCTCAAGGGTCTCAGTGATTTCCTCGAAAGTGACGTTCTTCACGGAAGCGGAAACTTCAGCGTCTTTGCTGTAGATACGATAGAACTTAGCCCCCTCAAAAGCAATCACTTTCTTCGCCAAACAGAGTGTACCAATGTTGCCGTTCAGTTTACGCACATCGGCAATCTCACCATCAATGTACTCGGAGAGGTACATGGCGTAGCCAGAGTAGTTTGTTGCGCCTGCACTGCTTACTTGATAATACCTAATCATATTTATATTGCCTGCTTGATAGAGTAGTGTACGAATGTCAGAGGCGGTGGTTGATGCTGTATAATAACCGTCTTGCAATGACCATATGCATGGTGTTGTAGAAGCCGAGAGTTTTGTACTTGAACCTGCGGTTAAATACTGCCCATCGCTCTTACGTTGGAATGTCACTCCACCTTCTGCTGATGCGCGGTACCATGTAATGTTTGCGCGCTCTGTCTCGGGGATATTGACCATCTTACCAGCCACCACACCTGCACCTTTGGGGAAAGTATAAACACCAAGGTCTGTCTTGAGAGCATAGTATGAATCATTGTATTCAAACACAATCACGATAGGTTCACCTTCCATTTGTTTCTCTTGGACCGTTATTTTGTAGGATACAGGCTCACTCTCTATTTCCTCATAAACAGCCTTAACAGACACACTGATAGTTGTGGTGGTAAGAGCCGTAGATGGAGTAATTTCCCAAGTGACGTAGTTTGTAACATCCTTGGTGGTATTGTTGTCCAGTGTAGCCTCTACGGTTAGACCTTCAGTGCTGAAAATATCGCCTTCTGTATAAGTCGTATTGGGCGTACCCTCGATAGCAATAGAAAGTACCTTCGGAGCAGAGGTATAGGTCAATTCTGTCCAATCCCATGTACCTTTTTTAGGAGCAAGTTCCCAACACTGAAATTTACCGTATGACTCAAAGCGTTGCCACGGAGCAACGATAGTGCCGGACAACGAGCCGCCTACTTCCCATTCTTCTGGGATATTGGTCGTAGGATAATAGATTTTAATATCTTCGTCTTCTTTCTGAATGTTAAAGTAAACGCCATTTTTTGCTTTTGTGAAAGCCTTAATTTCAGCACTAAAGGACACCTTTACCATTGTCTCACTTGGAATCTCTGCCTTGGCAAGGTCTTCAAGAGAGGTGAAGGTATATTCTTCACTCAGCGCCTTAACGGTTACAGGAATGGATATATTTGCTGTTTTGCTGTTGTAAGAAGCCGTAGCCTTTACAGAGGTTGTGCCCAACGTAAGGACTGCGGGTTCAAAGGACCAAGTGGTCAAAGAGGTCACATCGGTCTCTCCGTTCTCTGTATCCACAGCCTTCACCACTAAACCTGTGTAGTCAAAGGTCTCGCCCTCTGTATATTCAGTCTTCGTTGCCTCGCCGGAAATAACTATATGGTCAATAGCGGCAGGCTCTGTATAGGTGAGTCTGTCCCAATTCCAAGAGTCTTTCTCTGGTGCCAATTCCCATGTGTCATTATATTTTGTCCATGGGCAAGTCATTGTACCGGAGAGTTTACCGCCTTGTACCCATTCTGCAGGAACAGCGGTATAAGGGTAATAAATTTCAATATCCTCACCTTCTTTTTGAATGTCAAAATATATACCTCTTCGGTATCCGCTACTATTAGTGGCAATCTCTTTGATAACAGCATTGGTGAAAGTCACACGGACGATAGTGTTGGTAGTAATGTCGGCTTTCGCGAGTTCCTCAAGACTTGTAAAGGTAGGAACACCCTTTGCTTGGGTTACGGTGACCACTTTTTGTGCGGTAATAGAACCGGAAGTACCATTGATAGCCTCTATCTTCATATATACGGTACGTTTTGCATCAGTGTTAGCCTCAGCCAGGTAGGAGATAGTGAATGGGGCTTCTTCTGCAACACTCACTAGGAACCAAGAATCTGTGAATTTAGTTGTACATTTTGCATCCGTAAAGAGGGCTATGGAAACTAGTTCTGCCCTCTCAAATGTAATGGGGAAAGTAGTGGTACTGACCTCTGTGTCCGTCAGTTCGAGTCTGCTATCACATGTAATTTTAGGATTGACGGCTTCTGCGTAATAGATAGTAATTGTGTTGATACGAGTAGCCTCACTTATAGTACAAGAAATCGCATCTTCATCATCTTTTGGAGTAATTATCACATTAGAACTAATGGCTTCAGCAGTTGCGTTTGTGAAAGTACTATTTGCCAATTTGGTTGCATAGTTACTACCCGTTGTAATAACCTCTATCTTAGTGACAGATTTCCCTGTAGCGGGAGTGATGGTCCATACTTGGTCTTTGTAGAAACGAGTGTGAGCGTTGGAGTTATCTTTATTTGGATAGAAATTGTTAGCATTGGTCGAAGATTTTTCTTTCTCCAATGTCATAGATGCGATATTTTCTTTCTCCCAAGTCAGAGTTTCTTCAGAAGCAGTTTTTGTTTCGTCTTTTGTCAAGTCGAATGTAACGAATTTCGGAGCCTCTGTAACAGTGATAGGGATTTCAATAGCATCGGACACAACCCCTTGTACGGTTGCAGAGATAGTAACTTTGTTATCTGAAGGCTTAAGCGGCTCTGTCGGATAATAATTCCAAGTGATATCATCTGCGGCAATCTCTTTTTCTGTATCATCGTCATAGGTGCCGGTAACAATTAAGCCAGCAGGGTCAAACCTCTCACCTACAACATATTCAGTCTTCGTTGGAGTGCCAGAAATAGAAATGGAAGAAAGAGTCGCTTCTTCTGTAGAGCCTCCATCGGAATATGTATATGTAATATTGTAGCATTTTACACCCCTGGCAATGTCGGTAATGGAAATGGTAATCGTTTTGCCGGTAGCAGCAGTAGTGCTATTAATAGTAACATCAGTGGTTTCGTCAAGTTCACCCGATCCAATCTCTGTATCCCCTACTTTAATAGAAACATTGCCTGCTGTCTTGCTAAAACCACCAAATTTAGCGGTTACCTTTGTGATATTCTTTTCTGCAGAAAGTGTTCCTACAAATGTAATACTGGTAGCAGGTTTGTCCTTTGAACCGATTTGAACATAGGTCGCATTAGTATTTGTAAAACTTGATGTACCTGCTGTGTTGATAGTCCAAGAATTACTTTGGTTATCAGTAGCCGTTACCGAAGCCTCGTTAATATTGACACTGTTTTTGCCAAATGTAATAG
>ERZ808278.752-NODE-752-length-17685-cov-112.249575_pt1 | contig 17685 bp, 25 predicted proteins | sample MGYA00521239_ERZ808278 | MGnify/ENA primary metagenome ERZ808278 (study PRJEB31516, sample SAMN03275600) | gut metagenome | biome: mammalia-associated habitat; material: feces | host: Papio cynocephalus | place: Kenya | collected 2012-07-17 ... | reverse complement strand
GGATACAACCCGTGTTTTCAATAAATGGGAATTCCCCCATTTAATTCCTTAACAAATTGTTTACAAAGTTATCCTAATATTTTACAGTTTTAGTATTGCATTGGTAGCTTATGTGTGTTATAATATATGCGTAAGGTGAAGAGAGGATAAGAAGATATTCACCTTACAAATATTCACAGATTGGAGATTGTAAATTTATGTTAACTAAAGCTCAAGTGGAAGAAATTAGGGGATTGAAAAATGGCTATGTATCGGCTAAACTTGACGGGATGGAAACTCTTTCCAGACTTTATATGGATTGGATATATGAGTGGTATGTAGACAATATGCAAAATTTAACAAATATCCAATGCAAAGAGTTTGACATCTTCTTCCATATGAATGATTACCTGTAATTGGTAATCGTTAATGCAGCCGTTAAGGCGGTCACAAGCCCGCGAAAATGCAGAGTGGCGAAAAATTCTTAATGGAGATGAATATTTTATGAAGTTCAAAACTACGAAAAAAGAAATTATGACAAATTATGAAAAGGTTATTAAAGTGCCTTACTGTGCTTTGCAAAATGCTCTTGTGTATGAGCGCCCCATAGCATACACCGCCGGGAAATATGGCTGGAATGCCGATATTTATGATATAGCAGGGTTTGCCATTGTAACCGGCTATGCCCCTTTTGGCAATGTAGCGATTTCGCGCGATGAAATTGCAGAGGTTGAAAACGAAGCACAGCACGTTAGGTTTTCCGGGTTGTCTTTTGAAGAAGAGAAGGAAGCGCTTCGGGCGTTTGTAGTTTCCTTGCTTAAAAGGGAGGTAAAATAATGCTTTACTACAAATCAACTGATACTCGCCGCATTATGTGCCCGAAATCAAGAAAATGGCTAGACCCTGCTTTTGTTGCAAATGAGCTTTACACCGAAAAAGAATTGCGCCGTTATTGTGAGCGTATAGGGCTTGACTTTGACGCTGCAGCCCTTAATTGTTTCAAAAAGGTTCAAATTTCCAAAAGAACGGTTCACTGGTTCTTTGGCTGTCGTTTTGAAAATATTGATGAAGCCTATTAACCCTATCTGATGAGTGCTGAACGGTTCTCAGCCGAAACGCCCTTTGGGCGTCATAGGAAACCATTCCTAAATATTATTTTTTGAAAGGGGATTTTACAATGAAATCCAAAAACATCACCCCCACTTTCACCGAAAGTACTATCTGCTACACCCGCTTTGCCTTTGACAACGGTGAAATTCACGAAATTGACAATGATGAAATCGTTGTTGATTACGCTGTTGATGAAGAAGCCGCAAAGAAAATTGTCAAAAAGCGCCTGAAATCCGACTTGTTCCGTATCGATGAAATTCAGAGTATTGATACCCTTTACGCTTGCACTGTAGAGGATTTTCTGAGCGTTGCGCATCCGGTAGAGTAATAAAAACTGCGCCGCCGGAGCGCGTAATCCGGCACTTATTTATGAAAGGATATGCAAATTATGTATGATATGCTTATAAATAAGGAACAAATTTCGAGCGCCGTTTTAGCTCTTATAAAGGAATGCTATAATCCTATGTATTCGCCGGATGAGCGGAGGGGTATGCGTAAAGCCTTTGAAGCCCTTGCGGAATCTGTTCCGATAGGTTCGCAGCTTTCTTTGATTTTTAGCGCTTGTGCGCAGTCGATTCCCATTTCCCGCAAAAATTCCAAATACCTGAATCCATATTGGGCGCTTAAAACACGGCTTGCGGAGGTGACTGGTGATGAAAATTGAACAAGGCTCGTTTGCCGAGGGGGCAATTTTGCTAATTATCATTGCAGCCGTTTATCTTGCGTTTCGCATTTTAGCCGTTATGTTGGCAGAGGGGGTGTTGAAATGACTCACGATGAACTTTTGAAATCTATTGATAGCATTAAGGGTGCTTTGGATGATAGCGAATATATTTTTTCGCATCTCGCGATTATTTATAGGGGTCAAGGTAATTACGGGCTTATGAGGCGTTGTTATGCGGCGCTAACCGATATAACGCATTCCATAGAGGATTTAACACGTTTTGAATCAGAAGATTTTGTGGAGTTTGGAGAGTGAGTTGCGGTGAACAAGGAACAAATAATTGAGAAATTTGACAGCTTAAGATATGCGCTTGACGATGGCGAAATACTCTTTTTGCGCCTTGCAGAGGTGTATCGTGAAAAGGGTAATCAAGTTTTTATGGTGCATTGCTTTGGCGCTATCAAAGATATAAGGCGCGCAATAGAAAGCGTAGCATATTTTGAACCTGGGGATTTAGTAGATATTGAGGAGATGAATATATGACACTTTCTCAAGCCCTTATAACCATAGATAAAGATAACACTAAAAAAGTTGTTATCTCAATGGAAAAGTCCTATAAAGAGCGTAAGCCTAAAATCGAATATAGTCCACAGGCTATTAACGAAATTTTTCGGGCTTTTCATCCGTTGTCAAGAGTGCTAATGTTCGCAGACCGTTACAATAGCGCGCATATAGTTGTAGCCCCATATGATGGAGGTACGAAATGAGCTTTTTTAACTTCAAGCCACAGTCCGAACTTTACAAGCTTATTTATCGTGAGGTATTGTGGGTGTTAGCGTTTCATAATGCTGATGGGGATGTCGGCAGGTATTTTATCGCAGCGTCTATTGCGAAACATCTTGAAAAATCAATTAAAAGTCACATTAAAGGAGAACAAAACTTATGAATAAAGTTATACTTGTAGGAAGAACCACTAAAGATATTGAACTTAGAGAAATCAAAACCAAAGGCAAAGACCCTGCCGTTGTTGCAAATTTCACTCTTGCTGTGGATGACAAAAAAGCAGACGAAACAAGTTTCATTTCTTGTGTTGCGTGGAATAAGGTTGCGGAAACTCTTGAAGCTTATGTAAAAAAGGGCAATCCGATTCAGCTCTGGGGTAAACTTCGTACGCACGATTATGAGGACGCTGAGGGCAACAAACGGTTCGTTACTGATGTTGTAGTAGAGGGTTTTGAGTTCTGCCCTATCAATATTCCGCCTGAGCGCGAAGAAAAGAAAGAGGTAAAACGCTATGGAAGAAAATGAAATCAAGTCCTTGGGGGATATAGAAACTGCTAAGCTCAAAGAGCTTTTGCAAGCTGAGCAAATTTTGAATAACGCACTTGTTCTTTATGCTTCCGTTCTTGCTGCCGTGGGCGGTTATGGCAATGCTAATCTTGCAACTAAAATAGCTGAACCTCACTCGCAGGCGATTAACGATATTATAAAGGAGCTTTCAAGCCGGAAAACGCTTGAAGAGCAGCAGCTGAGTTGAGCGCGAATAAAGAAAAGCGGGAGGTGGGCAAGATGCTTGCTTCCCGCCGTAAAGAAATGGGCTTTACAAATGCAGCGTTTGAGCGGAAGAATAAGTTTGCTAATGCATTGAGCTATAGTTTCGAACGTGGCGAATGCTTAGTTGGCAAGTTTTCGGAGAAAATTAAGCAAGCGTACTGCTTGAGCGAGGAAGAATGCGCGAAAATTGACAACTTGAAGCAGGATAGCGCAAAATACCGTCAAATTTTGCTTGTTTGCCAGAATTACGGTATTCCGCTGATTTATCTGCAAGTTACGCGAGATAAATACGAACTCCCGACTATTGACGGAGATAGAATGCTGGATGTTGCCCAAAAAGCCGGCGTAGATTTATCCGCAGTAAGCAAAGGTGTTTCGCGTTTTTTATCTGGGGCAAAAAGTCGATATGTTGTCACGCTTGAGCCGCTATGTGAGAATGATGAGCTTGAAGAGCAAAGATTAAAAGCTTTTTATGAGGGGGATGTTTTAGAGTGTATAAAGCTAACAAAAAAGGCAAAGCGACTCGCGGCACGTCAATCGAAGAACTTGTGAACGCTTTTAATGCCAAAATAGAAAAAGTAAGCGCGGCGCGTCCAGACATAGCAGAAATTCAGCCGCTAAAGCGTAGTATTGGTTATATCAATGAATATTGGGGGCTGGATACTAATGCAAGAAAAAGAGCAAGAAATGCCATGTTGGCTTATTTGAAAGAGGGAGCGGAAGAAAGAAGTTCATCCTATACAAATATGACACAGTGGGCTGCTGCTTATTCGCGTTACTTCACGAAGCAAGCAAATAAGAGTAAAACTGCTGGTAGTAAAGCTGTACGTTCTTCGCTTATTTACGATATAGACAAACGGGAGTTTACGCCAGATTTTGCTAATATGTCGCCCGAAGAAGCCAAGCGCGCTTTATATGCCCTTGAAAAAGAGGGTGAGCAGGGAAAAGAGCTGCCGGAGCAGTACAAGGAAAATTATTTAGCGGCTATTGCTAACGAAGTCGGAGTTGGGTATTTATATCGTTTAGCTGAAAATTTACCTGCCGAGTTGCTTGTTGAAGCATATTATAATGCCTCGGATATTATGGACTTTGAATTTATGTATGGGCAAGACAACAGAGCTATCAAGCAGAGTACGGTTATCAATTATCTTGAAGAATATATAAGAATGTACGGAAGCAAATATAATTATAAAGGAGTTACAGCAGAGGATTTTGAAGAGTATGAGAAAGACTTAGAGTTTTATATGGTATGATTTACTCTGCTGACTTTGAAACAACAACCGATTTAGATGATTGCCGTGTTTGGGCTTGGGCTTTATGTGATGTGAATAACCCGCAAGATTTTTTATTCGGGAATAGTGTTCAAACTCTAATGGATTTTTGTGCAAAACAGCGCAATCTTACGTTATATTTTCATAACCTGAAATTTGATGGGGAGTTCATTTTGCAATGGCTATTTCATAACGGCTTCACGGAATTAACCGGAGGGAGGAGAGAAGCTTTTACAGCAAAGAGTTTCAAAACTTTAATATCCGATATGGGGCAGTTTTATTCCCTTGAAATTTGTTTCAGCCGAAACAAGTCGGAGCTTCACAAGGTTAAAATACTCGACAGCTTAAAGCTTCTCCCTTTTTCGATTGAAGAAATGGCTAAAACTTTTGGACTACCGATTAGCAAGCTTACGCTTGACTACAAAGCAAAGCGCGAAATAGGGCACGAGCTGACGGAAGACGAAAAAGCGTATATAAAGAATGACGTTGCAATCGCTGCTATGGCTCTTAAAGCGCTCTTTGATATGGGTTTAACCAAAATGACAACGGCAAGCAATGCCTTGAATGAATATAAGCAGCTTATAGGTTCGCATTTTCGGTATTGGTTTCCGCCACCTGAATATGATACTGAAATACGGCAAGCATACAAGGGTGGTTTTACTTATCTTTCTCCCCGCTACGCTGATAAAGATGTGGGCAAGGGAATAGTGCTGGATGTTAACAGTTTGTACCCAGCTATGATGTACTATAAACCGCTGCCTTATGGCGAAGGAGTTTTCTATGACGGAAAGTACCGGATTGATGAACAAATGCCGCTGTTCATTCAGATTGTTCGGGTAAGTTTCAAGCTTAAACCTAAGCATATCCCTACAATCCAGATTAAAGGCAGCCTTGCTTTTGTGTCAACACAGTATCTTGAGAGTAGTAACGGAAGCATTGTAACTCTTGCCTTGACCTCGCCAGACCTTGAGCTATTGTTAGCGCATTACGAATGCGATTATTTGGAATATGTATGCGGTTGGAAGTTCAAAGCGGGAACAGCAGCGTTTAGAAAATATATTGATAAATGGATTGGCGTTAAAATTGAAGCTACCAAAGAGGGAAACAAAGGTAAACGCGCAATAGCGAAACTTATGCTTAATTCTCTTTATGGCAAATTTGCGACAAACCCTAAATGCCGCTCAAAGCACCCATATTTAGGGGAGCAAGGTGAAATAAAGTATCAGTTAGGCGAAGTAGAAGAACGTGCCCCCATCTATATCCCGGTTGCTGCCTTTATTACAGCGTGGGGCAGATATACGACTATCACAAGTGCCCAGAGGGTATACGGCAGGTTTATATACGCGGACACTGACAGCTTACATCTTGAAGGCACGGAGTTTCCAGAGGGGCTTGACATTGATGATGTAAAGTTAGGCGCATGGAAAGTAGAATCGGAGTTTACGCGCGCAAGATTTCTGCACCAGAAATGTTATATAGAAGAAATAGCGGGGGACTTCAAAATAACGTGTGCGGGAATGCCGAAGTCCTGCTACCCTTATGTGACATGGGATAACTTTCATCCCGGTACAACCTATCAAGGCAAGCTTAAGCCACAGCACGTTGACGGCGGTATTGTGCTTGTCGATACTCCAATGACAATTAGAGAAAAGAAATAAGGTCACATCATTAAACGGTGTGACCTTGTTTTATTATCTAAAATAGATGTTAGAGATTACAAGCTGTGGTGCGCCATAGATGAACTGATTAGAACCAACGCAAATATAGTTAGAAGTGTTTACTTTACTAATATCCATTATATATTTGCCAGCGCCCGGAAGTTCCATTTTAGTCGGAGGGTCAATAACGTGAGTATCATCGAGCTTTTCGGTGATATTGGTTTGCTGCGAACCGAAGCCAATAACGCCGCTGCCGGATTCAACTTCTACAACCAACTGTTTATAAGGGGTAAAATCGTAGGGTCGAAGTGAGCCTGTTGCAATAGTATCCCCGATATTCACATAGCCGCCAATCTGTTTTTCTTCTCGAATCTGTTCGCCAGTGGGGATATAGATAGTTACCCAATGCAAAGTGTAAGGCGAAAGTTTCAAGCGTCTTGCGCCAGCAGGCGAGAAAGAAAGTCCGTAGTTCTTTCCCTCTTCGCTTCCCTCAAAGAAGTCAGCGTCACCTGCTTTATAAATCCAACGAGCAATTTTAGAAAGAGACTCAATAAGTCTGCGGCGTGCAATCATCATTTTGTTCACGCTACAACACCCCAATTCTTAAAGAGCAGATAGCCCTTGAAGCAAGAGAACTCCCAAACTTCATTAGCCGCTGCCTGAGTAATATCATCGCCGTCAATTCCTGCAAAGCCTGTAAGGGTAGGCACAATAGCAACATTCGGGAAAGTAATGTAGCCGTGGTTTTCGGCAGTTTTTGCGCTGTCGCATACAAGGGCAAGAGAGGTAAACTCCTTAATAGTATATTCAGTGTTATGGGCAAGAATCGTATCAACTGCTCCGGTAAGAGTTACTTCTTTGGTTTTGCCCTCACAGTATTCTCGGAGATAGCCGAGAGGTACTGCGTCACTTTCATCAGTGGGCATATCTACATTACGGAGCGTTGCCTTGATAGCTGTTGACTGAATGCCACCAGAAAGCCTAATGACAGTTTCGCCCGATACAGGAACAATGCCTGTTCCGTTGTTGAATCGCACACTTCCTACGCTTTGAAGTGCTTTTCCGCTCATAGAAAGTGACCCACTCATTGTATCTCCGGTTTTCTTTACAAAGCCCGAGTTGTCCTTAAAGTCGGCGCTATTAAGATAAGAATCAGTAACAAAGAAGCCGGGTCGATTGTTGCGACTTCTATAACTGCCATATAAGCCATACTTATTTTCATCATCATCTTTGATTTCAATAATAGGGCTGATATTTTCAAAGCCATCAAGTCCCTCATAAAGACCACAAGTGTGCTCTCCATCACTAAATACCAAAGAATCGAAATCTACTCTTGCAGTTTTTTCCTCATTAAAGAAAACACCTTGTTCAGAAATAAAGTCTGTATACCAATGATATTGGGCTGACGGCTCATTAGTTCCATCCAATCTCAAGTAGAGGGTATCCGCGGCGGTTTCAGTAAGTCCACCCTGCGTTGCTTCAATGACAGCAGCAGCGATTTTATCATCAACATATTTTTTCTGAGTATAATCGTTATTCTGAGTAGGAGCAGTATAAGTCTGTCCTCTGAGTGTCTGCATAGTAGCTACTACTACGCCAGTAGTAGAGTTAACGAAGCCAGAGCCATTATTGAAAAGCAGACTGTTTACTTTGTTGACAGCGTTATTATTCATTACAATATCGCCGGACATAGTGCCGCCGCGAAGCGGAAGATACTCACCAGAGCCGAGAGAAGCAGTAATGGCATCGTCAACATATTTTTTGTTAGCACCTTGCAGGGGCTGAGTAGGAGTAGGCAACCAGCATTCTGTTTTAACGTCAAGGTCAGAAACAACTGCATCCCCCGAAACAGTGACATTCTGGAGTTTAGTAGTGCCAGTGCCGATACCATCAACCTTTTCAATATAGGGGAGCTTTACTGTGCCGTTCTCCATTTCAGTAAGTGTCTGCTGAATCTTAGCAATGGTATTCTGCATACCGTTGACAATATCAATAAGATTCTGCACAGTCTGCTGCAAAGTGTTAATAGTTTGTTTTACCTGTGCAAGGTCAGCTTCGACAGTATCAACTCTTTCAACGAGCGCATTGTATTTGTTTTCAACTTCGGTAAGCCGAACATTGAACGCTTCAAGCTGCTGTTTGAAATTGGAGAGCTGAGCGTCAATTCTGTTAATTTCAGCTTCGGTATAGTTTTTAAGGTTCAGAATAGACAGCTGATTCAGCAGGGCAGTATATCTCAACTGCCCATAATTTTGAATAAGCTCTGCAAGCTGTCTGTCGTAATCGTTTTTATAAAAAGCTTTGCGAGTGATATACCAGAACGCTTTAGCTTTTACCTGATTAGGCAGAGTGGAGGGAACAAAAGCATTTTCGCCTTTGTCAAGAAGCATTGCTTCATCATTAGTAGAAAGAACTACCGCAATATCACAACCATACCCCTTGAGAATATCGGCGCAAGCTTTAGAAGAAAGACCTTTGTTAGTGTAGCCATTCTTTACCTGATTAGCGTCAGAACCTGCGCTGACAAAGAAAACCTCTTTGGTGACGGTGTTCTGTCCCATCGCTACAATCGGGGCAACGGAAGCTCCGACTTCGTCTTTGACCTCTCCGTCAACAATAATTCTGCCGACACAGCTCATAGAGTTTTCAACGCCGTCATTAAGTAGCTGGCTCTGGTTAATGGCGTTGGAGTATACCCGCATAGTGCCGTTGCGAGTAAATGCTACGCAATAGCCATCAGCAGCTTCGCCGGAAGGAAGAGGAGCGCCTTTATAGAAGCAGTTACCAACCCATCCATCCTCGCCAACTTCGCAAGAGGCAATAATCTGTGCGCATTCGAGCATAGAAGCATCATCAATAGGCTGTTCAAGCTTGCTGTTTGTGGTGTTATCATAAGCAAGCTTAAGCTGCATTCTGATAGGCTCACCGAAGCGGTCAACTACTTTCTTGCGTGTTACGCAATAGGTATTGCCCTCATCAGGATAATAGCCCTGTTCGGTGCTGACTTCGCAATCTCCGTAATACGCGCCATTAGCTTCAGCGGCGTGCTCAAGATTTCTGAGCGCCTGATAACTATGCGCCATTACATCATTGTAAGTTGCAATACAAGTGTTTACTCTGTCAGTCAGTCCGTTCATTGCTTCGTACAAATCCATCCCCTGACAAACAGAGGGAGCAGGAGGGACGCAAGGCATAAGTCTGGGCATAGGCGGCGGACAAGGTTGTGGCTGATTAGGCGGACACGGTGCGGGAGCAGGGGCAGGGGAGGGAGCGTTACAGAAAGCTGGAACGCCCGGAATGTGCCCATCATAGCAGTCTTTGAAATGAATCATTTAATACACCCCCATAAAAAGTGGATTCAATTCCTCAATAACCATCATATCAATATTGAGGAAAGTTTTTCTATACTTAACCAAAAGTTCGGAGGGGTCGAACCCTTTTCTGCCTTTGGTTTCAGTAGTTTCTTTGTTCTTTTCGCTCTGCTGTTTGTTTTCAAGCTCAAGAGCGGAAACGTTGCTTTCAGCAGTTAGGCGGTTTTCTCCGTCTGCTTTGCTGTCATTTTTCGTATCAGTATTAACAGTGCCAGTGCGAGTAGTAACTGAATTACCGGTAGTATCTTCGTCATAAACTGTACCATCCGTTGTATCTGTAGTTGTATCTTTCTGCCCTGTGGTATTCCGAGTGCCTTTGCTATTTTCAAATGTTTCTGTTGTAGCATACTTAGCATTAACAATATCGCCGTCTTGATTCACGGTATTGCCAAGCTGCGTTTGAGGGTCATCACAGAATACCGTAGTCTTATTAAGCGTAGTATTTTCCTGTTCGCTGTAATCTACATCTTCAACGCTATGGATATTACGGTCAGTAGTAGCGTCTTTAGTACCCTTAGTATTAGTTTCATCTTTAAGATTATTAGTAACAAGGGCGTTGCCTGTTGCGTGAGCAGTATCAGAATAAACATTTTTGCTATCTGCGTTTCTTGCTTCGGCGCTTTGTTTGCCATTCTGCTCTGCTGCGGCTCTTTCGTGTTCCCTCTGCTCTGCAAAATAATCAGTAGCGAGGGGGTCGAACTTAATCATTTCGGAAATATAGAGCTGGTTATAGTAGGGCATAATTTCGCGCATTTTACGCCGAAGATAGAAGTTAAACCTATCAGGCGTTTCTGCCCCTATCTCGCGGAAATAATAGTGCTCTATAATCTTATCGTTAAGTTCTTGTCTATGGCATTCATCAAAAATGGGATAATCATCAAGGGCAAAATGATAACCTTTGTCTACAAGAGAGCGAATTTCAATAGTATATTTAGCCACCGAAAGCACCGCCTTTCTGTACTTCTCTGTCAACTTCATCCTCATAATCTTCGGTGGTTGTAGTTACACCATCGAGGGTAATAGGGGCAGTGTTCTGACGATAGTCAACAGTAATATTAGTACCAAACATAGCGTTAATTTCATCAGCTGCCTGCCTACGAGCATTAAGCCCGGTATAACGCTGAGCATAAACTGAACCAAGGTTTGCGCTAATTTCAGTCGAAATCAAACGCTCTTTTTTAGAAATGCTGTTTTCAATACCAAGAACGGAAAGACATTCGCTCCATACTTCTTTTTTAAGTTCATACAAAGGAGTAAATACCTGCGGAGCATCAGTTTTATATACTCCGATATTCTTTAAGTCGAAGTCTTTATCCGCAACAATTACCGGCTCATTGCCTACGAACTGCGCATAAGCGTTTTTAAGAGTAAGCCGCATTTCTTCGCTACCATAAAGCAGAACAGGAGTTTTCTGCGCCTGTACATTAACTTCAATCGTTCTGTCAATATCCGCTAAACGCCTTGCGTAAATATCCGCAATATAGGCTGTCGGAATACGCAGATAGTTATTATAGATAAGAACGCTGTCTTTTTCAGAAAGCTGCTTTTGATAGCCGTTTACTGCATACGCTCTGCGCTGCGTAGGAATCTGGTACATATTAAATTCCCCGGCAACAGCAACGGTAAGGCAAAGATTCCCGAGTTCTTCATCGTTGAAGTAAATCATTTCTCCCTTAGAGAAAAGTCCAATTTCAAGGAAGCGTTCATCTACCGTATCGGGCAAATTGCCCCATTCATAGGCGTTGCACGCTATCTCCATAATGCGATTGAACCAATATTCATAGGTGATATTATTTAAGAAGTTAGCTACTTTAGCGCCGCTCTTTTTATCGGGTGTGCGCTTGTAGCTAAAGCCATCAATCGCTATCATTTGTTGTCACCTCTTTCTTAATACCATTTGAAAGAGAATAATTTCCTACATCGGTTGTATGCCAAAAACGAACCCCAGTGTTATACATATTTTTTATTCTACGCATATCTTGAACAGGCATAGTCCCCTCGATAATCACGTCGGCTGTTTTAACATAGTTCCAATTTTCGCGCCCTGTTTCATTTGGTAATTTAACTAAATTAGTTGCATAACCATACATATCAAAAAATTGGTCAATTACTTGAGCTTGTTCTTTAGTAATTTGCCACAACCTAAATTCAAAACCATATCTGCCGTAAGCTGTATTAAAATTAGCTCCTACTCGACTGCCCTTCAAAATGGGAGTTGTAGTTTGCCGAGCCATCTCATACTCGTAAAGCTGAGAATACATTGAAGTCGCGCCGTTAATTATCGAACCCACAGCTTGCATTTCTACATTAAGTTTATCCCCCGCAGTATACGATTCACTATCATGGTTAGGGGTCATTAAACTTGTATGCGCCGCGCCCCCAACGCCGCTAATCATGCTAATTCCAGTCGATAATGTATTTATCCAATAACGAGTTTCGTTTGTCGCAACCCAATTAGCATATTGGTTGCCGCTCCAAGTACAAGCTGGGGGCGCTTCTGCTTCGACAGAATAATCGAAATTATCCCCTAAACTATCAGTAGTCTGGTAATTAACTGCGCTGCACAACAAAACATTGGGAACTGTATATACTTTGTAAATTCTGAAACGCGGCTCAATAGATTCACCTTTTTCTTTCATAAGCTGCGGCTCTATTTTTTCTACCTGTCCAGAGCAATTTGAAAAAGTAAAATAGCAATAAGGGGAATTATATAATTTTTTATTTTTAGGCAAATATCCTCCGAACGTTGTAGAAGAATCCAAAACCAACCCCGGAGAATACTCCTCTTTATTAACTTGACTTTCTTCAAATTCAGCTTTTGAAAATGGCGACTGATATATACCAACAACAGCATCTAAGTTGCCCTTAGCTGCATAACTATTTAACAAGGCATTAACTCCACCCGCGCCATTAACAACCTCGCGCATTTGGCAACCGCTGTAACGTCCCGCAACCATTTCTCCCGAGCATTCTGTGTTATTTGGGTCGGTCGTAGTGAGCACAATTATATTTCGCATACCATAAAATTTATTGACCAATTTTGTAGTAATACAAGGCATACCCTCTAAAGGCTCAGCTTGTTGGCTTTCTCCTAATTCATCTGTGTTCCAATGTTCCCTACTCACTAAACAGGGCTTGACCGTATAATCAAACTGATAAGTCTGGTAGCTGTCAATCTCGTATTCAATTTCTGTGCAGTCAGGACTAATATAGTTCATTCTTCTAATAAAAGCATAGAACCATTTAGAACCAAACGCCTGATTTTGAAACATAATATAGTTGCAATCATAGACATTATCAGCAACAGTGGGGATTCTGCAAGTCAGTGGGCTTCGCGGGGAAGCCACACTGTTATTAACACGCTGATAACTGCAATTCGTGAAAGTATATTTTGCAAGCCCTGAGAAATAAGCTGCTTGCGCACCCGCACTTCCGAATTTTACTACATCGCTATATGTATCATCGCAAGGAGCGCCCTTGATAATTTTTATAACTGTCAGCGCTTGATTTGCCATACTCAGTTCACCGTAAGATTATAAACATAGGTTGCTCTGTTATCTACTTCGCCGCCAATGTTATAGTAAATAGTAATAGCAAACTTATCGGTTGCTTTTGCGCCGGTCATAGTCGCTGCAACATCTGCTTCCCAATAAAGAACATTGTTGTGCATTACAGGAGTAAGCGCAATATCGGCTTCAACCTCAGTGTTGTTCTTAAGAACTCTGATAACAGGGGGTTTTGCCCCAACGCCCTGAATCTCAATCTTGCCAACAGTTCCGATATTCGCTGCGGTTACGGTTGCCGGATATGCTGTCCAAGCAGAAGTGAAAGCACCGGGAGCAGTGTAAGTGGAGCTGGTATCAGTAGTAAAAAGAATTGCATTAGCAAAAAGGGAGGTAGAATAAGTTCTCCAAACGTGATAGAAATAGTTCCAATACATACCCTCGCCGTTGTAGTTCTCAGTGAAATTGGTAAGATTGTCGAAGACCATAAACCAGTCTTTGTCTACGAGAGCCGCGCAAGCGCCAGTAAGAGAACCGAAGTTATCAATCAGAACACGCTGCCCCATAAACTGTGCTTTATCCATATTGAAAGCGGAAGCAAGAACATCTACATCCATTGCCGCGTCAAGACCTGCGTCAATAATAAGAACCTGCTCAGACTTCGGAGTATGAGTAGTTACGCCGTATGCGTTATAAGCGTTGGACATAAACTCAAGCTTATTGGAAATACTCTTAAACTGCTTAACAATCTTCTTGAGTGGAACTTCCGGTTCGTCAACATCCCATTCAGGAACGCGAACAAGCTTCATCTGACCTTTGTTTGCAGCGTCAACAATGAGCTGTTTCATATAGATATACTCATCTACTTCGCTACCCGTGTAAAGAGAATCAACAATCTTTGCGATAAGGTCGTTTACGCCCTCTACGGAAAGAAAAGCCTGACGAAGCTGTTCGTTGGAAATAGTAGTTTTATAGAAATTCTGTACATTGAGTTTATGGAAGATTGCAGCAACATCAGGAATTTCTCTTTTGAAAACTTCTTTTTCTGCAACAGCAGGGTCGAACTGGTGAGCTTTCGCAATCTGAACGAAAACTTCCTCAACGGTTTCGCCATATTCAAGAGTTCCTTTCTTGAACATTTTAAGAGGGTTAGTATAGGATTTAGAAGTAATAATTACTCTTGCAATCCTATTAACGAGCGCGCTAAGGAACTCATTCTGCGTAGGCTGATAGCTCAGCATTGCATTACCGATTTCCTTAATGTTATCCTTAGTCGCTTCCGGGATTCTTTCCTGATAGGAAACGGAAGCATTTGCACGAATGGCATTCAATACATCAATCGCAGACGCATTAAACACCGGCGTTGCCGGAATAGTAGGCATTAAATCATCTCCTTAATTAGTGTGTATCTCTCTGTTTGAAAAGAGATTCAAATGTAAGATTTTCGCTATCTTTTTCTATATCTTCTTTCTGTTCCTTTTTAGTATCAGGAATAGAACTAAAGAAGCGTTCACGGTACTCCTTGCGGAGATTGCCGTATTTTTCGCTGAACCGCTTACCGTCACTGTCAAATACATCAGCTTCGGTAAACTGCGGTTCGGTTCTGTCCTGCTGAATATCATTCAGCAAATTCATAACTTCCTCATTGTCACCACTCAACTCACTGATACGGTGAATATGAGAGGTGAATTCTTCTGTGGTGAGGGACATTGTTAAACTCCTTTCAAGGTCAATTCTAAGTATGCACCGTCATCACTATAAATTGGCTTAACACTCGAAAACTTAATAAGCTCAACAGGATAATAAGCATCAAATATAACACCGCCAAATTCTGTTTCGCCGCGCTTTTCAAGCTTATATATCATCCAATTAACAAACGCGTTTGGAAGCCCATCTATATCTTCATCATACCCTGATAACACATAAATCTCCGCCGCCGTATCTCCTAATTTTACTCCCGAGTATCTCGTAATCTTAACATCCCCACCATAAGTATAGGTATAGGAACTACTATATAAAGTAAATCTCGGGGCATAATTCGCTAAATTTAATGAATATAGAGGAAACATTTTTGCATAACCATACAAGACGCTATCATTGTAAATAAATGAAAGCGTATATCTAGAATCGAACGGAATATGAAAATAAATGTTTTCTTTATCGAAACCAACAATAAATTGGTCAAGACCAATCGCAAGCCTTTGGAGATAAAATCCATCAATAAAAATAGGAACTTGTAAATCTTCATTAAAAGGCACTCGAAAATCAAATTGAATAGAGTAAAAACGAGCAAATTGATATTTTAATGGCTGGCTAACCCAAATATCAATCAAGCCGTTTTTTTTTTTTTACAACATTCGCACTCGCATTTGCATTCAGGCTCAACAGGCTCTACACCATCGTTGTAATCAAGCCAAGGAAGCTGCAACCAATGCGTCCAACCTCTGCCCTCAACTTTGGTTTTTACTACGCCATCACCATACTTACCAAGAGTACATTCGATACATTCACCGTTGCCGATATACACACCAACGTGACCTTTCATATAAAGGATAAGACCGGGCATTTCGGGAAGCGTACCAATAGTGCCTTTAGTTTTGGAAACAGAATACATACCTCTTGTGTTGGTATCCCATTTGCTCTTATACTTAGGGGAGTTAATTCCGCCGAACAAATAAGACTTAATCAGCCCTACGCAGTCGCAACCATAATAATTGCCAATTTTAGTTTTAAGCAAAGCAACGCGAGAATCGCTATAACGAGCAGGGTACTGTTTCTTCTTATAATCAATGAAAGCCTGAGTAACAGTTTTCATCAAACCGCCCCACATATAAACAGTTTTCCACCCGAGCGCTTCTTCGCAATACTTTACTAAACCTTTAGCTGTAAAGTCGCTCATTCAATCACTCTCCTTTTACTTCAAGCTTGTCAAGCTTAGAATTAAGAGTGTTAATGCTAACTTTCAAATCATCAAACATCGGAGTAATCTTTTTGATATACCAGACAATAAAAGCCCCCATTGCTACGCAAGCTGCAATAGGAAAACCAACCCCGTTGACAATCTGAATGAAATCATTCACATTCATCGTATCACCTCATTTTATATTCTAACTGAATCACATTGTCATTCTAAGAATATCCTGACAAATGTTTTTCAAGTTGACATTTTCAAACCGAACATAGCCCTCTTTATAAGCTTTTATAAAACGGTCAAACATACTTGAGCCGTGCCCCTTTAGCAGTACAGTGTTCGGCTGGTGGTCATTAAGCGTAACAGAATAACAAAGAAGCCCCGAGGGGTCAACATCGTTACTACAATAATAAAATCCTGAAACACTATCTCTCCATATACCATATTTGTTACCTAAATAAACAAGCGCAAACCTAAACTCCGAAGTTTGCGGTTTCTTTTCAACAAACACAGAACTATCCCGCAAAAATTTATTATCTATAGCATATGCGCCGTATTCAGTATTTTTAATTAACTTGCCAAATCTTGTTTCTTTCATTGCATTAGAATGCTCATCATCTTCTACAAGCTCTATCAGTATATCATCTTTAACACGGAAATTTGAGCCGTAGGGCAGTTCAATACCGAAAAACGTAAAATAGGGATTAGTAATTGAAATAGCATTTGAAAGAAACCAGACTTTCACATCGCGCATACGAGCGATAGTTGAATAAGCCTCAAGAAAGTTCGTAACTTCATCGGGCAGATATCGCACATAGCCTTTATCTATAATAAACTCATCAAAAATAATTGTGCTTACTTTTGGATAAGGTATTGACTTTGCTATTTTAGAAGTTGAAAGAGCCATCGAATAACCAAAAGGCTTTTCATCAATATAAAAAGTGCCCTGAAAATATTTGAAACTGTGGTCAGGAAATTTGAACGCTATATCATCAAAAAACCTCTCCATATTCTTTTCTTTCAGTTCTTCTTTGTAACGCCGCATATAAACAAATTCATTGCCTGTTTTTAAGTAATCGGCTATTACATCAAATTTCTTGCAAAAGGTTTTACCAGTACCACGAGCGCCTAATATAAAATTAAACAAGCAATCGCGGGACTTAGCCGCTTGACTTGACCAAAACATTAAATTCATCCTTTCTATTCTGGGGAGAGGGAGGGCACGGCGGTAGGCGGAGCCGCATCGGTGAAAGGAGCAAAGACCGGTTTTACATTAAACTACGCGCCCGTGTGGAGCGTCTGCTTTAGGGTGAGCACGCACAAGAAACCCCACCTTAACGCGGTGAACGGCTGTCTTTCCAGCTGCCAGTATGACCGAAGGAGCGGAAATAAATATAACAGGGCTTTGCCCTTGGTGAAGATAAAAGAGTAGTATTACAAGAGGTCAATCCCTGAGCCGACACGGCGCTATCTTTCAAGCGTGACTTCCGATTAGGTGTGATACCTTTAACTCGTTTACCCTCAACTATATTATAGCATAAGAAGCACGCATTAGTAAAGTAGAAATAAAAATAAATTAAGAGGAAATATTTTGAAGTTGTTGAGAAGCAAACTAAGGAAAAATTTTGAAGTTGTTGAATAGTAAACAAACACGGGTTGTATCC
>ERZ808278.751-NODE-751-length-17687-cov-3.779719_pt1 | contig 17687 bp, 18 predicted proteins | sample MGYA00521239_ERZ808278 | MGnify/ENA primary metagenome ERZ808278 (study PRJEB31516, sample SAMN03275600) | gut metagenome | biome: mammalia-associated habitat; material: feces | host: Papio cynocephalus | place: Kenya | collected 2012-07-17 ... | reverse complement strand
ACTAACTGCTGGATTCTTTCGAGGTCTGGCAGTTATTTTTTGTACGAAAAAGGAGAAGCATAGAAGTAGGGAAATCAGCCAGTGGACTCAGATGATTAAAGAAACCAGCAAAGCGGACTTACTGTTAAGTGCATAGAACAGTAATATCCAATTGAAAAGTTTATATTCATAGTAATTCCTTTCTGAAAACGAATGCACATCTATTTCATGTCATATTTCCAAGGTTTGATTACTAGTAAATTAAATTTTAGATGGATTATGAATGGATGACAATGACAAATAAAGGTGAAAATAGGTGACTAAACAGGAAGAACTCTTGAAATTGGATTTTTGTAACCTTAAATGAATTACTGTAATTGCTAAATTATGCATAATATGATACGATATATCTATAAATATGGTAGAATTCTGTAAAAATACAAAATGGTTTGGGGAGTGGAAGTCGTGGGGGAACTGATTTATACAGGTATTCTGATTGGTATTAATATTGTTGATCCTATAGCGGTTGACTGGTTTTTTTCGAAAATTGCACAGAGGAAAAATGGAAGAGCAGGATTTCGAGTGATTGCCTTGCTTGGAATAATTGGGTATGTTGTGGCGCAGCCGTTTTTGTTAGAGATGTTTGCGAAAAATGCAGAAATTTCATATCTGATAAATAATAGTCTTATTTTACTGAAAGTCTTTTATGTTGTTGGATTTTATGATATTTCTAAAAGAAAAGCATTTATCTATCTGGTTATACAGTTTTTCATTAATACAGTAGCTGAATACATATTAACAATTCTGTTAATGGTTTTGTCACAGTTTACTCTTTATTTAGTATCTGGAAATAATTTAATAAAGCTGATTGCAATATTGGTTATGCAAGGAATAAGTATTTGGGTGCTGGCATTTTTAGTAAATGTGGACAAACAATACGGTTGTGCTATCGATAATAGTAGAATTTTTCTTATGGTTTTTTTGAGTTTTTTAGTAGACGAGCTCGTATTGGGCGTTCTGTTTTGTAAGTCTTATGAGCAAGGGAATTCAATATTTTTTATAGGAACGTTGATTGTTCTCGTATATGAAATAGTGATTTTATTGTATTCATCCTATTACATTGTGAAGTATAAAAAGAAGGAACAGGAATATCAAGAAGTTATAGAATTTACCGATAAGCAAATTACAATGTTAAATCATACACAGGAAAAAATCAGTAAATCACAAAAGATTATTCATGACATGACTAATCACTTAAGCACGCTTCAACTAATGGCGGAGAAGAATATGATGAATGAAATCATCCAATATGTACAAAAATTAATTCCTGAGGTAAAAAGAGGGAGAGTCACAGACGTTACAAACTCGATTTTAGCTGTGATTCTGTTTGAAAAAAGAGCAAAAGCGAAACAGCATGATGTTGACTTGGAATGTGATATTCGTGTGGATGATATCAAAATGCCAATGCATGAATTAAATTCGATTCTTAACAATGTAATTGACAATGCCATTGAAGCAACGGAAAAAGTAAAAAGCAAAAAAGAAAGAATTGTCGAGTTTTGCGTATATGTGAAACAGAATAACTTAGTGATGGAATGTATTAATCCTTATGTAGAGGAACCAAAGATAGATAGTATGGGCGTTTTTCTTACAAGTAAGTCCAATAAATATAGTCATGGAAAGGGGATTGGAATTATCTATGACTACGTTTTGCAAAATAATGGGGATGTTGATATTCGCTATCGTGATGGGAAATTCAGTATAAGGATAATTTTACCAGATGAAATAGCAGTGTTAGAATGAGAGGGAAAGTCGGGATGTTATTAGATGTACTGATCGTAGAGGATAATGATATTTTTTTAAATGTGAATTTGAAATACATACAGCAGTTTGCCAGCAAATACAGTGTTGGGTTGAATGTAAAATCTTTTTCTTTTGCTGGAGAGAACCTTGGACAGTTTATTCGGGAAAATCGTATTGATGTTGCTCTTTTGGATATCGAAGTAGGAAAGAGAAATGGTATTGCAATTGGAAGAGAAATTATAAGGTATCATCCCTTGGTAGATCTTATTTTTATTACAGCATTTGGTGAAAATATAAAAAAGGCAAATAAGTTATCACCAGTTGGATTTCTTGATAAACCAGTTGATGCGAAAGCGTTTGAAAAAATATTTTATCGTGTTCTTATGGAAAAATGGGGAAAGGAAAGTATGGAAAATAGTAATGCGAAAGTATTGACGGTTAGAAGGAATCGTGAGAATATTGAATTAAAGGAAAGTGAGATTCTTTATATTCGAACAGACGGACGAAAGATACTTGTTGCAACAAAAAACGGTCCTATTTGTATTAATGGAACAATTGCTGCTCTAGAGAACGAAGTATCGAATACCTTTGTTCGAGTATGTAGAGATACCATTGTAAATAAGCGCGAAGTAATTAGACTGGTAAAAGGCTGCATAACCATATCAAATAATGAGAATCTAGCGATTCCAACCTTTAAACATAAGGAAATTGTTCAAAAAATCAGATCTTAAAAGGAAATGAAATAGAACGGAAAGGAGGGATGATCTTGAGAAAGAATATAACTTTGCATCTCTGCAAAAAAATGGTGGAAGCAAATCTAAGTAAAGATGTGAATAGCGCTTGTCGATTTTGGATATATCAAGACAAAGTACCTGAAAAGGTAAAAGAGAAGTTTCGCAAAGAATGATTTGTAATTCGACGTAGAAGTAAGGATAAAAAGCATGGTGATATCAAATCATGCTTTTATCCTTACTTCTATAATATGGAAAAACCGAACTAACCCCATCTAACTCTCCATTTCATCCCACTTTCTAACATACATCATACAACATTTCTTGAATCATCACAAACAAAGTATATAATTGCATATGGAAAGCACAACAGCACATGTTTCTTAGTTCTAAAAACAGAACTACAAAACATACAAGCTTCGCATAAAGTGCTGATGTGCCGACCTGTAATACATAGACAGCGATGCGGACAAGTATTTCAGTGGCAGGAAGAAAGATTCGACGTTTGTTGCCCTTGTCCTATGCGCAGCCCCCTTTTGTGCATGGGACATATGTATGTTAGGAAGAAAGGACTTGATAGAATGGGAAGAAAGAGAGAATTAACGCCGTACGGAAAAGAAGTCAAACACAGATTGATTGAACTGAATAAGACACAAGTTGATCTAGCCGAGGAAATTGGAACCTCCAAACAGTATCTTGGGAAAATCCTGTTTGGGGAACGAGCTGGTACGATGTATTTGGATAAAATAGCGCAAGTGTTGCAGCTTGATTAGAAGTAAAAGGCAGCTAATGGAGATGCACAAGAGAAAAATTGTAAATTATGAGTGGGGGAAAAGCAGTAGAAATGTAGTTATCGAAATTCTACTGCTTTTTGTGGAAATTATGTTAATTTACACTACCATATGAATCCAATGTCGAAAAACATCATAAAAGTACCTTCAAATTACATTTACAAATGTCAACATCCATGCTATACTTAACGGCGTACATATCTATTCAATCTAAGCTAATTCAATTCATTTTTGAACCCAAACGATTATATAATATGCATTATTATTTATCTGCCATTCTATACTTTTTGGCAAGTTTACAGTGCTTCTGATGTCATTCTGCCATATGTCAGATAGAGAAAAATCTGTTGACAACCAAAGAAAAGTATATTACTATTAATACAAACAAGAACATTAGTTCGGATGTGAAGGAGAATATTATGATTAAGGACGAGAACAAAATGAAAGCGCTAGAATCCGCTTTATCACAGATAGAGAAACAATACGGTAAAGGCTCCGTTATGAAATTAGGCGACACAAGTGCACATATGAATATCGAGACAATTCCAACAGGTTCTATTAGTCTGGATATTGCACTAGGACTTGGTGGTGTACCAAAGGGACGTATCATTGAGATTTATGGACCAGAATCCAGTGGTAAGACAACGGTAGCACTTCATATGGTTGCAGAGACACAGAAGAGTGGTGGTATTGCAGGATTTATTGATGCAGAACATGCCCTTGATCCTGTTTATGCGAAAAACATAGGGGTTGATATTGATAACTTATACATTTCCCAGCCAGACAACGGGGAACAGGCGCTAGAGATTACAGAGATGATGGTACGTTCTGGTGCTGTTGACATTATCATTGTAGACTCCGTTGCTGCTCTTGTTCCAAAGGCAGAGATTGATGGGGATATGGGTGATTCCCACGTAGGTCTTCAAGCTCGTTTGATGTCTCAGGCATTACGTAAGCTTACTGCAATTGTAAGCAAGTCAAACTGTGTCGTAATCTTTATCAATCAGTTACGTGAAAAAGTTGGTGTTATGTTCGGCAATCCAGAAACAACAACAGGTGGTAGAGCGCTTAAGTTCTATTCCTCCATTCGTATGGATGTAAGAAGAATTGAAGCCTTAAAGCAGGGCGGTGAAGTTGTTGGCAACCGTACAAGAGTAAAAGTTGTTAAGAATAAAGTGGCGCCTCCATTTAGAGAAGCAGAGTTTGACATTATGTTTGGTAAAGGAATTTCAAGAGAAGGAGATATTCTTGATTTGGCTGCCAACGAGAATATAATCGTAAAAAGTGGTGCATGGTATGCGTATAATGATGCTAAGATTGGTCAGGGACGTGAAAATGCAAAACAGTATCTAAAAGAAAATCCACTTGTATTCTTAGAGATTGAACAAAAGGTACGTGAAAAGTATAACTTAGTGCCTGGTACAGGAGAACTTCCAGAAGAGGAAGCAGAGAAGAATCCAGGTGAAAAAAAAGAAGACAATAAAAAATAATACTTTTGCAAATACGCAGTAATATAAACCGATTTAAAGTCGAATAATTTCTTTTTCAGAGATACCTAGAAAGCAGCAGATTGTATGCTGTATATCAGGTGGTCTACTGTAAAGACAATGGATTTTAAGTCGGTATTTTTAGAGGTAAATATGTATATTATTCATACAGAATCCATTAATACTAAGAAAACGAAAATTACATTTGATAATGGTGTAGAGTGTATCTGTTACCGTTCAGAGATTCGAAAATTTGATTTGGAACAGGATACTGAGATTAGTGAAGATGCTTATGAGGAATTTATGAACGACTATGTAGGGAAACGTGCTAAGAAAAAAGCGATGGATTTACTTATACGGTCCGACAAGACAGAAAAAGAGTTAAGGGATAAGTTAAAGCGAGAATGTTTTCCAGAGTTTCTTATAGAAGAAACAATTGCGTTTTTGCATTCCTATCATTATATTAATGAAGATAATCATTTGGAGACTTACATTCGGTATCATGGAAAGGGAAAAAGCCGTACACTTTTAAAACAGGAATTGAAGAAAAAAGGGTTTGACAGCGAGAAAATTGGATACTATTTAGATGAGTATCACGACGATCAGGAAGAACTTCGTTATCTCATTAGGAAAAAAGTTTCAAATTTATCAGAGATGACTCCAAAAGAGAAGGAAAAACTGTTTATGCAGTTATATCGAAAAGGTTTTTCACCCTCTGATATTAGAAGAGAGATAGAATTCTTACAGCCGTAAATTCATACAATGAACTTAGATAAATTGAACACGATATCCAGTATTTGGCAGAACTATTGACGTTTTGCATAAATTGACGGTATCGTTACTTGACAATACAACCAAAAAAGTATAAAATTTATATGTTGTATTTATGTACAATGAAAACTTAATAAGGAGGTGCTCCTGTGGGTGATGTAGTTAAAGTAGTTGTAATAGCGCTTGTTGTAGTTGCTGTAGCAATCTTTATTACATGGAAAGCTGCAATCTCTTATCGAATCAAATTTGTGGAAAGCAAAGTCGGAAGTGCTGAAGAAAAAGCTAGGGAAATTATTGATGAAGCTTTAAAAACAGCGGAAACCAAAAAGCGAGAAGCTTTATTAGAAGCAAAGGAAGAGTCACTTCGAACAAAGAATGAATTAGACAAAGAGATTAAGGAACGAAGAGCTGAATTGCAACGCTATGAAAAACGTGTCACAACTAAGGAAGAGACTTTAGAGCGTAAGACAGATGCCTTAGAGAAGAAAGAATACAGATTATCTTCAAAAGAAGCAGAAGTTGATAGAATTCGTTCGGAAGTTGAAGAGTTGCACACGAAGCGATTACAGGAGTTAGAAAAAATATCTGGACTTACCTCCGAACAAGCAAAAGATTATCTTTTAAAAACTGTTGAAGACGAAGTAAAACATGAAACGGCGATGTTAATTAAGGAATTGGAAAACAAAGCCAAAGAAGAAGCGGATAAGAAAGCTAAGGAATATGTGGTTACTGCAATTCAGAAATGCGCAGCAGACCATGTGGCTGAGACTACAATATCAGTAGTTCAACTTCCGAACGATGAAATGAAAGGTAGAATCATTGGTAGAGAGGGGCGTAACATAAGAACTCTTGAGACCTTAACAGGTGTCGATTTAATCATAGATGATACCCCAGAAGCAGTCATTTTATCAGCATTCGACCCAATCAGAAGGGAAGTTGCTCGTATTGCTTTAGAGAAACTTATTGTTGATGGTCGTATTCATCCAGCTCGTATTGAGGAAATGGTAGAAAAAGCTCAAAAAGAAGTGGATGTTATGATTCGTGAAGAAGGTGAAGCAGCAACATTAGAAGTTGGAGTGCATGGAATTCATCCAGAGCTGATCAAGTTACTTGGCAGAATGAAATTCAGAACAAGCTATGGACAGAATGCATTAAAACATTCTATTGAGGTTGCACATTTATCCGGACTTATTGCAGGTGAAATTGGTGTTGATGTCAGATTAGCCAAAAGAGCTGGTTTATTACATGATATTGGTAAGTCGGTTGATCATGATATGGAAGGTTCTCACATTCAGATTGGTGTTGACTTGTGTAGAAAATACAAAGAGTCCCCAATTGTAATTAATGCAGTAGAAGCTCATCATGGAGATGTTGAACCAGAGACATTAATTGCTTGTATCGTTCAGGCAGCGGATACTATTTCTGCAGCTAGACCAGGTGCAAGAAGAGAAACACTTGAAACCTATACTAACAGACTAAAACAGTTGGAAGATATCACTAATGGCTTTAAAGGGGTGGATAAATCTTTTGCAATTCAAGCTGGTAGAGAAGTGCGTGTGATGGTTGTACCAGAACAGGTAAATGATGAGGAAATGATTTTACTTGCACGTGACGTATCAAAACAGATTGAGGCAGAGTTAGAGTATCCAGGACAAATTAAAGTTAATGTTATTCGTGAGTCTAGAGTAATTGATTACGCAAAATAACTTTTATGAATTATATTAATAACTCAGTTCAATTCCTATTTATTCTGAATAGGAATTGCTGAGTTTTTATATTCTATATATTTCTATTATAACCCCATTTTATAATAATATTATTTTATCAGTAGTTTGATTCGCAATAGGTTTTAGTATATTGGAAGTATTATTTCGTAAATAATTATATAATAGCGGCTGCTTTTGGCTGGTAGCCGAGTTTTACATATTAGATTGGTCACTATAAAAATGATGGATTTGACAGGGAAACTTTCATTATTTTAAAATGCTGCATGGCTAAATGATGGTTTTCTTGCGAAAATTAAGTGAAAGACAATAAAAAAAGAAAGAACATAAATTATTTCTTGCAATATGATAATATATATATTAAAATATCAATTAGTAAATTGATGATTTTAAATTAGATAAAAATTAAGGTGGTGCTAATAATGGCTTTAACGTTATCTAGAAAAGCTCAAGCGGTGAAACCTTCATCTACACTTGAGATTACAGCTAAAGCAAAAGAACTAAAGGCAAAAGGAATTGATGTAGTAGGATTTGGTGCAGGAGAACCAGACTTTAATACTCCTAAGAATATTTGTGATGTTGCATGTGACGCAATTCAGAGTGGTTTTACGAAATATACACCTGTTCCAGGTATTGTAGATTTGAAGCAGGCTATTTGTGATAAATTTGCTAAATTCAATCATTTGAACTATGAGCCAAATCAGATTGTGGTAAGCAATGGTGGAAAACATTCCTTGACTAATATATTCAGCGCAATTTTAAATCCAGGTGACGAAGTTATTATTCCAGTACCATTTTGGCTAAGCTATCCTGAGATCGTAAAATTGGCGGATGGCGTTCCTGTTTTTGTGAAAGCTACTAAGGAACAGAATTATAAGGTAACTGCTGAACAGATTGAAGCTGCTTGTACAGATAAAACAAAGGCACTTGTATTAAACAGCCCAAGTAACCCAACAGGTATGCTTTACACTCGTGAGGAGTTACAAGCAATTGCCGATGTTGTAGTAAAGAAAGATATTTATGTTGTTTCTGATGAAATGTATGAGTACTTAACATATGATGGGGCGGAACATATTAGCATCGCATCATTAAATGATGAGATTTATAAGAGAACAATTACATGTAGTGGTGTTTCTAAGAGTTATGCTATGACAGGATGGAGAATTGGATATACAGGCTCTTCTGCTGAGATTGCAAAACTTATGAGCAGTGTACAAAGTCATCAGACTTCTAATGCAAACAGTATTGCCCAGAAAGCTACACTAGAGGCGTTGACAGGTCCTCAGGATGAAATGCAGGCGATGACAGTTGAATTTGATAAGAGACGTAAATACATGTATGAGCGAGTAAGTAAAATGCCATTGGTATCTACATTGAAGCCACAAGGTGCATTTTATGTATTTATTGATGTAAGTGAAGTATTAGAAAAAGAGTATAAAGGTGAAAAAGTTTCAACTAGCACAAATATGGCAAAAATCTTAATTGATGAATTTAATGTTGCAGTGATTCCTTGTCCAGACTTTGGAGCACCAGAGTATATTCGTTTATCTTATGCGATTTCAATTGAGCAGATTGAAAAAGGATTAAACAGAATCGAAGATTTTTTAAACAAGTTACAGTAATAGAAAGGAAGTTATAACATGGCAACATTAGGTTTTATAGGCATTGGTAATATGGGATATGCAATGATGAAGGGTGCCTTAACAAAATATACGAAAGAAGAGCTGGCATTTACAAGTGTGGATGTGGAACGTAATAACCAGGTTTCTGCTGAAACAGGTGTTAATTGCTTGGCGAATAATGTTGACTTAGTAAAAAACTGTAAGTATGTTGTATTGGCAATTAAACCACAAGTATATGATGCTGTATTAAGTGAAATTAAAGGTTTTATTACAGAGAACCATGTTATTATTTCAATAGCACCTGGAATTTCTACAGACGATGTAGCTGAGAAGCTAGGTGGTAACGTAAAAGTGAGCCGTGCAATGCCAAATACTCCAGCTTTAGTGAACGAAGGTATGGCTGGTTTATGCTTTGGAAAAATACCAATGTCTGATCAAGAGAAGCAAACAGTAGTAGAATTTTTTGAATCCTTTGGCAGATGTGAGGTTGTAGATGAAAAGCTAATGAATGCTGTAGTATGTGCTAGTGGAAGTTCACCGGCTTATGTATATATGTTTATTGAAGCGTTAGCAGATGGTGCTGTAAAATACGGCATTCCAAGAGATAAGGCATATTCTTTTGCAGCTCAAACTGTATTAGGAGCAGCTAAAATGGTTCTTGAGACAGGAGAACATCCTGGCAAACTAAAAGATAATGTTTGTTCTCCAGGTGGAACTACCATTGCGGCTGTTGCAGCATTGGAAGAGTATGGATTCCGTAATGCAGTTATTAAGGCAACTGACTTGTGTTATGAAAAGACAGTTGGCTTTAAAAAATAAAAAAGAGGTACTTTTCATGGGAGAATTTAAACGATTAGAACGTGATTTGGTACACAAAGGAAAAATTATCGATGTCTATCAGGATAAAATGTTAACACCATCTGGTGACACGGTGATGTATGATATTGTGGAACACAAGGGAGCAGCATCAATGGTTGCTGTAGACGGGAATGGCAAAATTCTAATGGTAAGACAGTACCGTACAGCAATTCAGAAAGAATCACTGGAATTGCCAGCTGGCGGTATTAATCCAGGAGAAGATACAAAAACATGTGCCATGCGGGAACTTGAAGAAGAAACTGGTTATCGTCCAGAATATGCAGAGCATTTATTAGATGTGTTTACTTCTGTTGGATTCTGTAACGAGAAGATTTATATTTACTATACGGATTCTTTAATTCCATCAAAACAGAATCTAGATGCAGATGAATATGTAAATGTAGAACGATATACGTTAGAGGAACTTGTTGAACTCATCAAACAGGGAAAAATAGAAGATAGTAAATCTGTGGCAGGTATTCTTACTTATAAGAGCAAAATGGGTTTATAAAATCAATCCAAGTCATAAGATTGTTTCATAATCATGGTGATAATCTCATATGTTATATAGTAACAATGTGGGAGGTCATCATGATTATTTTTAATAAGATGAAGAATAAGATGGGGTTAATGCAAGTTATATTGCTTGAATTAGCTGTGTCTTTTATAATTGGTATTGTTATTGCAAGCCTTACAAAAGCTACGTATCGTACCAATTCACAATACATAGATACTCTAGTTTATTTGGATTTGACGGAAGTTGATAAGTTTCAGCTCTTACTCTTTGTGATGCAATCCCGTGTGAAAGATTATTTATTAATATGGTTATTCAGTATCACAATACTAGCGATTCCGTATAATACCTTCTTTATTTTGTATAAAGGATTTACGGTAGGATTTGTAATTGGAGCCTTAACGATGTTACATGGATGGAAGGGAACACTTTGTGGTTTAATCCTTGGATTGCCGCATTCGCTGGTTTATCTTGTAGTGTTAGTACAAACGGTCATTTTATCTTATAAGATGCATGAAAAAATTGGAAACGGTGTATATAATAAACGCTCTAGATTATTTGTAAAGCAGTTGCCTGCATTCTTTGTCCTTTTATCGTTAACTATAATTGGATGTTTTATGGAGAGTTTTTTAAATCCGCCATTGGTTGCATGGATGAAAACAGCCCTAAAGCTTATGTAAGCCTTAGGGCTTCAATATTATACTAATTCAGCAACACGGTAGAGAAGTTTTTCTGTTTCATCCCATCCTAAACATGGGTCTGTAATGGATTTTCCATACACATGGTCTGAAATTTTCTGATTACCAGGTTCAATATAACTTTCCACCATGAAGCCTTTCACTAAATCATGAATATCTTTAGAAATTCTTCTGTTATGCATAACTTCTTCAATGATACGAGGCTGCTGGTCGTATTTTTTGCCTGAATTGGAATGGTTGGAATCTACGATACATGCTGGATTCTGAAGATTTAGCTTACCGTACATCTCTAATAGCTGAACCATATCTTCATAATGGTAATTGGAGTGATTTACGCCATGTTTGTCAACGGAACCTCTTAGAATTGTGTGTGTCAGAGGGTTTCCGTCTGTTTTTACTTCCCAGTTACGGTATAAGAAAGTATGGCTGCCTTGTGCTGCAATACAGGAGTTAAGCATAACTGAAAAATCTCCGCCAGTTGGATTTTTCATTCCACAAGGAATTGTAATACCGCTTGCTACAAGACGGTGTAACTGGTTTTCTACGGAACGTGCACCAATTGCAACATAAGATAAAACGTCAGCTAAATAAGACCAGTTAGATGGGTAAAGCATCTCATCAGCAGGGAACAAATGAGTTTCTCTGATGGCGCGTAAATGCATCTTTCGAATGGCAATTAGCCCTTCACAGATATCAGGCGCTTTTTCTGGATCTGGCTGATGTACCATTCCTTTATAGCCTTCGCCAGTTGTTCTAGGTTTGTTGGTATAAATTCTTGGGATAATAACAACTTTGTCTTTAATTTTGTCCTGGACTTTTGCAAGTCTATTTATGTAATCACAAACAGAATCTTCGTTGTCAGCAGAGCATGGACCAATAATCATCAGCAATTTATCCGATTTACCTGTAAATATGTCAGCGATCTTTTTATCTCTTTCAATTTTTAATTTTACGTGTTCTTCAGGCAATGGATACTTCTCAATGATTTCTTCTGGAGACATTGCCGCTTTTAGGTAATGTAAACTCATTTTTTCTCTCCTTTATCTATATTTTCTTTTCGGCTGTGTCATTAATTCTATACTTTTTTTTCTTTTTAGTCAATATTCAGTATCATATGATATTTTATATGAACATTTTATATTTTGTTATTTCGTAATTATGAAACTTGTGGTATGATTAACACTGGTTAGGAGGTTTGTACATGAGAGAGAAAGCTAAGATTTACCAGTGCATTCATTATAATATGGCTGTATGTGGTGGATTTTTGGGAGCTTATGCTATTTTAAATCGGTGTGATGTTTTAGGAAATGCACAGACATCGAATCTGATTTATTTGACTTTGAATATTATTGGTAGAGATGCCTGGCAGGTAATGATAAGAATTGGTGCAATGTTATTGTATATGCTGGCCACCATGTGTACAGTTCTGATACCCAAATATACAAAATGGAATCTCCGAGTTATAAGTGTCTTAGTTGATATGATAGCTGTTGGCATTCTCGCTTTATTACCAGAAGAGATGGATAATATTGTTGCACTTTATCCTGTATTTTTTGCAATGGCTTTTCAATGGAATACATTTGCTAATTTGTGTGAATACGTTAGTTCTACCATATTTTCAACGAATAATGTTAGACAAATGACGATTTCATTTACCAAATACATATGTGACAGAAAAGAAGAAGATGCAAAGAGAGGTCGTTTTTTTGCTGGTGTACTTCTTTTTTATCATATTGGAGTGGCAATTTCTTATTTTGCGTGGAAGACAATGAAAATGAGAGGAGTTTTAATAGGAATAATTCCTATGATTTCGGCATTGGGGCTTATTAGTTATGAAGCAGGATGGATTACACTTAAACATAGAGCAGTGGAAAAAATAGAGAACAAGTAAATTTGGGAGGTATTGTTGTGGCGTCAGAGAAAGATGGAATTACACTTGTAAAATTGACAAAAGAAGAAAAAATAAAGCAACAGGAAGATTTTAAGAAAGCGAAGCAGGACAAATTAGATAAAATTCCGGAACAGGATCGATTAAAAAAGAAGAAGTATACGAAGATAATTATTGAAACATTAGTGCTGTTTGTATTAGCGCTTATTATGCTGGGATTAATGGCAGCTTCTGTGATTCCAGTGCAAGTAGGGCTAATTGGTCTTATTATAATAACAGTAGTAAGTACGTATATATCACGAAAAGATCAATAGATAAAAAATGCTGGGAAACCCAAATATTCCTCAAAAGTTCATATTTTGTTCCATAATAAGCGTCTTTTAATGCACCTTTTTGGAGGACAGCTTTAGAAATATTTCTATTACCTTATCAATATAATGTATTGTCCAAAATGAAATGGTGAATGAAAGTGAGGAATTGGGATGAATATTGGTATTAGTGTAGGTCATAGTATATTAGCATCGGGAGAGTGCACGGGGGCGGATGGAACTGTATTCGGCGGCGGCAATGAGTATGCATTTTGCTCCACACTTGCTCCTGCGCTGAAAACCCAGCTGGAGGAGGCAGGGCATACTGTAACAGTATTAAAGGTTCCGGAAAAAACATTGAAGGATTTGGCGGAAGAAAGAAAGTTTAAAATTAGTCAGTATAATGGTAAGGATTATGATTTTTTACTTGAACTTCATTTGAACGAATCCTCAAGACCTCGTGCAGAGGGAACAGAGGCGTTGTACATCTCAGATGAGGGAAAGAAATATGCGGAAGCCATTGTAACGAAATTATCCAAAGAAGGTGGTGAAGGTATCTGGAAGGGACGTAATGCAAAACGCCGAGCAGATATCTCATTTTTAAATAACTCTAAGGCAACGGCTGTACAATTAGAACTGTTTTTTTGTACCAATAAATCTGAGTGGAAGAGGGGACAGAAAAATAGAAGAAAAATTGCAAAATTGATTACAGAAGCCATTGAAAGTGTAGGATAAAAATGTGATGGGTCATGCGCTGTTTTCATAGAATATAACGAGAAAACCAATTGAGGTAGAATATGAGAAAAAAAGGTTGGCTTGTTGTTATGAACGTGCTTTATTACCTGACTCTAATTGCATTAATAGCTATGATGATTTTGCCTCATACAACGATTTTTTATAACAGAAGGTTATTTGACCCGTTTGATAAAAAAGTAAATACGAAGACTGTGTATTTAACAGTGGGTGAACAGTATAAGATAAAACTGTTTACAATAAACAAAAGGGCTCATTATTATAGTTCTGACATTAAGGTAGCAGATGTTGCAGGGACAGGTGTTGTCACTGCCTTTCATCCTGGTAAGACCATAGTGTCTATTAAGCAGAAGAAAGAAACTTATAAATATCGAATTTATGTAGTTAAGTTAAATAAAAAAAGAACTGTAGTGAGAAGAAGTTTCCTGCGGAAACTTTCTGTCAAAGGAGTAAATTCAGGCGTTCGGTGGAAGAGTCATGATCCGGAGATTGCATCTGTAAACCGTTTTGGATGGGTGAAAGGAAAACGAAGAGGAAAAACTTATATTATTGCGACTGTTCATGGAAAAAAGTTAAAATGTGTGGTCCGAGTGAAATAATATACTAAACCATGAAAAATCAAGCATATTTTTAAGAACACTGTACTAAAATAGTAGTAATAAAAGCGCACGGTGAAAGTTATGAAGAAAATTTTTGCCTTACTCTTGTGTGTTGTCCTATTTTGCAATGATACAGCGTATGCTACGTTGTTCGCACAGAATGCGACTGCTACGCCATCACAGGATACAACGAATACACAGGACACAACTGAAACGAAGGATGCAAAACAAAATACAAAGGATTCCAAAAATGCCGTCAGTAGCAATGCGACAACGAATCCTGATTTAACTATCGAATCCGCCTCGGCTGTATTGATAGAAGGTTCTACTGGTTCTATCTTATATGAAAAGAATAAAGATGAGCGAAGATTTCCAGCCAGTATTACAAAAATCATGACACTTGTGTTGATATTTGAAGCATTAGATTCTGGAAAGTTTACGCTATCAGACAAAGTAACAGTTAGCGAACATGCGGCATCTATGGGTGGTTCTCAAGTTTACTTAGAACCAAATGAAACCCAGACAGCAGAGGATATGATCAAATGTATCACTATTGCCAGTGCTAATGATGCTTGTGTTGCAATGGCAGAATTTATTGCAGGTTCTGAGACAGAGTTTGTTGCCAAGATGAATCAAAAGGCAGCAGAACTAGGTATGAAAAATACGAAATTTATGAACTGCTGTGGCCTTGACGATACCATAGCAGAAGGTTCCCATTATTCAAGTGCCTATGATATAGCGCTTATGTCAAGAGAACTTATTACAAAGCATCCAGAGATTACAAAATACTCTACAACTTGGATGGATTCCATCATTCATGTTACGAAAAAAGGGGAAACGGAGTTTGGATTAACCAACACTAATAAACTAGTGCGTACATATACAGGAATTACTGGATTGAAAACTGGTTCAACAAGTAAAGCAAAATACTGCTTATCGGCATCGGCAAATCGAAATAATATGGATTTGATTGCGGTTGTTATGGCAGCCCCTGAGCCAAAGCAGAGGTTTGCGGAGGCGGCATCTATGCTGGACTATGGATTTGCAAATTGCAGTATGTATAAGGATGAGAACAAAGACGTAGTCATAAAACCAGTTAAGATTAAGCGTGGCAAAAAGGAAAAAATCAAGCCGATTATTACTTCCTCATTTAATTATCTTCTTTTAAAGGATAAAACAGCGGATAAGATTACGAAGAAACCGATGCTTACAAAATCTATCTGTGCACCAGTTAAGCAGGGGGATCAGATTGGAGAAATGGTTTATTCCTATGATGGAGAGAAAATTGGAAGTGTGCCAATCGTGGCAGCTGAAGAGGTGAAAGAAGCAAAATATATAGATTTCTTGGAAAAAGCCGCTAAAAAGTTCTTTATTAGTGAAGAGTAGCTGGATTGCTTTGTAAGAAAGCCTATGTTATAATATTAATATGAACTTACTTGACAGACTGTTTTGGACATTATGGAAGAAAGTGGAAAACAGGATTAGAGCTATTGCTAAACTGGCATGGTGTTGGTGGTGCAGTAGCTTTTTTAGTTCTTAAAAAATTACTACATAGGGGGATTTGAAACAGAAATATCACATCACCTAACAGCAAATTACGCTATAAAGATATACGAGACACCCTGTTCACAGGCTTAGAAGATTTAATTTAGAACAACCTTGTTCCCAAAAATAAGAACTTGCTTAATTCACTAAAAATTAGTAAAATAGAAAATAACGCGTTTGTACTGGCTGTTGATAGGTACAGATGAATCAACAAAAAAATGAGGTTTGGTGAGACTATGGGTATACCAGTGAAGTTAGAGGTTTTTGAAGGACCATTAGACTTATTACTCCATTTGATAGATAAGAATAAGGTCAATATCTACGATATACCTATCGTAACAATTACGGAACAATATATGGAATATATTGATGCCATGAATCAGCGAAACCTGGATGTTATGAGTGAATTCTTAGTGATGGCAGCGACTTTGCTTAATATCAAATCCCGTATGCTGTTGCCAAAAGACCCTGAAAAGGAAGAAACACAGGAAGGAGATCCTCGTCAGGAATTAGTGGAAAGACTTTTGGAGTATAAGCTCTACAAATATATGTCCATTGAGTTAAAGGATAAGGAATTAGACGCAGCCAGGGTGGTATACAAAAAACCGACAATTCCGAAGGAATGCGAAAATGTAAAAGATGAAGTAGATGTGGGGCAGCTGCTTTCGGGTCTTACGTTATCAAAGCTTCATAATATATTCGATTCCATCATGAAGCGTTCGGTTGATAAATTAGATCCGATTCGTAGTAAGTTTGGTGATATAAAAAAAGAAGAATTTAGTATGGAAGATAAAATGAGTTTTATTGCTGCATACGGAAAGAAACACCGAACATTTAGCTTTCGCAGTTTATTAGAAGCACAAAAAACGAAAATGGAGATTATCGTTACCTTTTTAGGTGTGTTGGAATTAATAAAAGTAGGTAGTTTACGTATTTTACAAGAAGAAATCTTTGATGATATACGGATTACATACGTAGATAGGAGTCAAGAAATTGGAGATTAAGCAGTTAGAAGCGAAGATTGAGGCAATTCTATTTTCACTAGGACATTCAGTGGAATGTGAACGAATTGCTGAGGCAGTAGGACATGATACGAACACGGTTCGGAAAATCATTCACAATATGATGGATGCATATGAGGCAGAAGACAGGGGAATACAGATTATAGAATTAGATGGTTCTTTTCAGCTTTGTACAAAACCAGAAATGTACGACACGATTATTAAAATTACCCATGTGCCAAAGAAACATCTGCTAACGGATGTATTGTTAGAAACTTTGTCTATCATTGCTTATAAACAGCCAATTACGAAAATAGAAATTGAATCCATTCGCGGTGTCAAAAGTGACCATGCTGTCAATAAGCTTGTCGAGTACAACTTGGTATGTGAAGTTGGAAGATTAGATGCACCTGGCAGGCCGATACTGTTTGGAACCACAGAGGAATTCCTAAGAAACTTTGGAATTCAGTCTATCGAGGATTTGCCAATGGCGAATACAGAAAAGCTAGCAGACTTTAAGTTAGAAGCGGAAGAGGAAGTGCAGTTGAAATTGGATCTCTAAAGAATAACAAGGCGTTTAAGGATAGATTTCATATGAAGATTTTAATTATATGG
>ERZ808278.749-NODE-749-length-17717-cov-5.023780_pt1 | contig 17717 bp, 27 predicted proteins | sample MGYA00521239_ERZ808278 | MGnify/ENA primary metagenome ERZ808278 (study PRJEB31516, sample SAMN03275600) | gut metagenome | biome: mammalia-associated habitat; material: feces | host: Papio cynocephalus | place: Kenya | collected 2012-07-17 ... | reverse complement strand
GTATGCGCATATAAACCAGCTGGGTATAGGCCGGCTTAAACTTATAACCAAAACAATTGCACCTATAACTACAATTTATAGAAAAAAGTATTGCATTAATTATAGAGAAGAGTATTATAAATGGTGTCAGGAGGAACCAAACAAAACGGAACCACCTAATAGGGACTTTGAAAACCGCATAACGATACCAGGGTTTTAGGTCAGCTTGCATACTTGAAATGAGTATGCAAGTATGGTTTAAAATCCAATAGGAGGTATTAAAATGAAGTACGAAAACACTATCAAGTATCTTGAGCAACTTGATGATGAAACGCTGATGTATGCTTTTAAAGACGCTTGTTCTTATGACGCAATGTTTGAAGAGTGCGAACTGTTTACTCTTGATGATTTGCGCGAGTACTATTATGACGCACTCGGAGATATTCTCGAAGACTTGATTAAAATCGGCGAAACCGACTACTACTACGCAGACGCGTACGGTTGGCACGGCTTGAGCGCATGTGAGGTGCACGATCATTTAACATTCTATATGGATGACCTTGCAGCATGGCTATACGATAACGCATTGTTCTACTACGACAATGATGCAAGTGAGTTTGTTTTCACTTGTTATGCAGACATGCCCGACACGCTAGACCGTGACGAGGATTTTCTCCTTGCACTGCTCAAAGACCTTGCGTACAACAACTGCTATATTGGCTTGCTTAACAACGCTGATAAACTGCATGAAGTAGTAGAATCCTACTAGGTTAATCATCAGTCAGCCCACTACTGGTTAGTGGGTTGGCATGGTCATTAATCAATGATAGGAGGACTTAAAATGTACGAGTATCGTGAAACGTGGTATAAGGTATCTGATGATGGTACTGAGCATGAGAAAAGCTGGCGTTTTACTACGGGTAGCTTGATGCTTGCGATGAAAAACTTTGAAACGGCAACACATGATTTTTGCCATGAGGGTTGTTGTAAATCGTGGGATTTGCTTACATTGGAAATTTGCAGAATGAGCAACAATGACCGTGAGGCTCTTGCATCGGCAAAGCTTTATGCTGATGCTATTCAAGCTTAATTATCAGTTAGGGAGAAAAAATGGCCAAGCGCACCGTAATGGAAACCATAGAGTACTTTGAACTGCTTGCAAGCGAGTTCGGGAAGAAAGCATCCCGCGAGCAAGATGGGATAGCCAAGACCCAGCACGCCGCCAAGGCTGAAGCCTATGAGCTTGCAGCGTTCGAGTTGAAGCACAACATGCAGTTCTAGCAACTTTATGTAGCATGCCTAGTTAGGGTATGCTACATAAAGTTACTGTTTAAGGAACATTCTAAGGAGCAAAATATGATGATTACTCGAACCCTCACGACCTATGAGGCAGTAGCTATCAAGCTTGAGTATAAGCAGGGTCAGGCAGTAGCAACCGAAATTGCGCGCGTCCAGTATGAGGGCACGTCTGCAAGCAAGGCAGCTGCACGCAAGGCGTTTGCAGCAAACGGCATTGCTATTCCTCGTGGTTGCGAATTTGAAATCAATGAGAAAATCAAGCGTACCTATGGTGTATCGGTTAAGGAATTTATGGCACATGCGCAGCTTATCAACGAGCAGGCAGTAACCGAATAGCGGTTTCACGGCAAACACCTCCTATTCTATGAGCCGTTAACCTATAGTCTACCATCTGGTAACAGATGGTAGGCATATAGGCTAATAGCTGCAAGTGGCAGCAGCCTATGGCATGAAAGGGGCAGAAATGTCTATTAACAAAGTAATGGTAACTGGCAACCTCACCCACGACCCTGAGAAGCGCAAGAGTGCAGCAGGTATGCCCATCCTCGGTTTTAGCATTGCAGTGAACGACCGTGTGAAAAAGGGCGACACCTACGAAGATTATGCAAACTTCATTGATTGCACCATGTTCGGCAACCGCGCTAAGGCGTGTGCCGATATTCTCAAAAAGGGTATGAGGGTTGCAATTGAGGGTCGTTTGCGCTGGTCTCAATGGGAAAAAGATGGCCAGAAACGTTCTAAGATTGAACTTATCGTTGACAACTTGGAATTTATGAGCAAGAATAAAGAAGCCAACTCGAGTGAGGGCTGGTAATTTTCTGCTTCGGAGGGTGTCCAATTTTATGGACACCCTCTCATTTAGTAGGAGGAATTGTGAAGATTTGGTTTTTTGGATGTGTTGCATATTTTCTAGTAGTGGTAGCTGCTATTATGGAAATGCTTACAGGTAACAGTGATGGGTTTGTTGCCTTGTTAATTCTTGTTGGTGCTGCAATTTGGGTATGGTGGTATGAATGTTGGCGATAATCGGTTTTGTAGTTTGCCTGTTGTCATCATTGTTCAACTTTATTGTCCTCGGGAACATTGCAAATGGTATTGCGTTTCTCGGGCTTGGGGCATTGTGCGGGTTTTGTGGTGCATTGCTTTTGGTTATGGAAGACGTGAACACGATTTACAGGGACGTTGACGATTACTTGAAGAGGGATAGGCATGAATGATTATAAACGTGCAATGAAATGCGCTGCATATGAGGAAATGCACGAGGTTTCAGCGCATATTCAAACAGCCTTGGGACACTTGATAGCTGCGGATGATTCTGTGTTTACAGCCCGTGTAGCAAGTATTTGGCAGGATGTAGTGTTTTGCATTAACTATATGGAAGATATGGAAGAGGGTGAAGAGCGTGAATGAGGGCTTAACACATAAAAGCATGTTTCTCAATCGACTGCATTTTGCTTATTGTGCGATTGATGATGCTAAGCAAATGTCCGTTGTTACCGACAATTACGCGAAACTTGATAAGGCGATGAATCTTGTTAAGGAGGTACTCAATAATGCAGAGAAACCTCACGCGTAGTGGAGTTTGCTACAATCTGAAAGATTCACCTTGGTTTGTTCAAAGGCATGACTTGGTATTCTATTTCAGCTCCAATTCTCACCGTATTAAGTTTCTTGAGAACTTGCGAACTAAAGAAGATTGGCTCTGTGATTCATTGAGCCGGCGCTTTCATATTGCCATTAACGCCAGGTTGCTAGCGTGCATTCAACTGTATATGCAGATTGAGCAACGAGGAATGTGCATCAAAGCTTTGGATGGGACGGTGTTCAGGTGCCAGGAAGAAATCCTATTAGGTGGAATGCAAATCAGCAGAAACGCCTGAAAGAAGCAGTCAGGAAGTACAATGCAGCTATCACACGAATGGTTAAAACAGGAAGGTATGATGTTCTACCCTTGAAAACAAGCTTTCAGCATGAGAAAGAGCGCATTCGCACGCGTGATGAGCTTTACAAGCGTGAACGCCAATTGCTCCGCATTCTAGTTAAGAACAACAAGAAAGCTCTTGACCCTGTTAATGTTGATGGTGAGATAGCGCCTATGTATCTAGTTCAAGAAGAGCGTTATGCAAGACGTTCAATCAATCTTCGCAGGAAGAAGATGCTCGATGAACTGTATCCGAATTGGGAGGAATACACACCTGTTCAAAAAGCGTCGCGCTTGGCGGATAAGAATTTAACACCTATCAAGTACAGAGGTGTGTCGGGCTATCGTCTTGAGTCGTTTAGGCGCATGGAGTATACAGGTGTGTTTGAGTATGTTGACAATTACCTGGCGGCATGGCGTATGTGGTCTCGTGATGCACCGTCTTATAGTTCCGTTGAAGAGGTTATATCCAAGTTTAGGGATGAAAAACCTGACAAACTTATGCTTATCTTCGAAGGTAATTGGGATGAAGCAACCATTGAGTATATTTACCCCAATTCTGCATACCAACTTGAGTTTGCCAAACGCCAAGACCGAGTAGGGCGTTTCTGGACGCGGATGGAAGAGAAGTATTTCGGAGCAGCACCCCAAGAACGATACAGGGGAATGCCAGAGGATATGGAGCCAGTTTACTAAGTCTAAGGGAGGTTACGGCTTTGAGGGCTTTCACAGCTGATTTTGAAACCACGACCGACCCTGATGATTGCCGTGTTTGGGCGTTTGGAATTTGCAGCATTGATGCACCAGAGTTCTTTATATATGGGAACTGCATTGAGGATTTTTTCAGCTGGTGTTATGAGCAAGGAAACTGCAAGCTGTACTTTCACAATCTGGCTTTCGATGGCTCTTTTATAATGGACTGGCTGGAAAGACATGGCTGGAAGTGGGTTGAAGACCAAGACCACGCAGGCTGTAGGACTTATGAGACTCTGATTAGCGACATGAATGCGGTTTACTGCATTACACTGCAATTCGACCCCTCAAGAAGAATCAAGATATATGACTCGTTGAAGATTATCCCATTGTCCATTGCTGCTATGAGCAAGGCATTTGGTTTGCCAGAAGCCAAAGGTGAAATTGACTATAAAGAGAATCGCCCAGCGGGGCATGAATTGACTGAGCAGGAGATAGACTACCTTCGAAGGGATGTGGAGATTGACGCTCGGGCTATGAAGGTATTCCTTGACGAAGGTTTGAGCAAAATGACTGCTGGTTCTAATGCCCTCCATGGGTACAAGGCTATGGTTGGCAAGGAGAAAGGCTTTCGCCGCGTCTTCCCTCTTTTATCAGCTGACCAGGATGAGTTTATTCGCAAGGCTTATCGAGGTGGCTGGACATATGTTAATCCTCGGTATCAAGGGCAGATTATCGGTGATGGCATAGTACTGGACGTTAACTCGCTGTATCCCTCTGTCATGAAATCTGCTTCTGGTGAGTTGTTACCGCATGGTAAGCCTGTATGGTTCGATGGGGAGCCTGTACAAGATGAACATATGCCGTTGTGGGTTGCTGAGGTGACTTGCAGTTTCGACTTGAGGGAGAACCATCTTCCCTGTATTCAGCTTAAAGGCAACTTTCGTTTCAAGCAGACTGAGTATCTTACAAGCTCGCAAGGGGTTGTAACGTTTGTTGTCACTAACGTGGATTGGGTGTTGATTTGCGACCAATACCATGTTGTCGTCGAGGAATGGCATGGTGGATTCAAGTTCAAGTGCAACGACTACATGTTTGAGGAATATGTTGAAAAATGGGGCAGTGTGAAGGAAAAAGCAGCGGCAGAAGGTAACAAGGGCATGAAGCAGGTTGCCAAGCTTATGCTGAACAGCCTTTACGGTAAATTTGCCACTAGAATTGAAGTGAAGAGTAGAAAGCCTGTATTAGAGGAAGGCATTATCCGATACAGGGATTTGGAGCCAGAAGCCCGTGACCCTGTATATTTACCAGTTGGTGTGTTTGTGACGAGTTGGGCAAGGAATAAGACTATACGCGCTGCACAGGCTAATTACGAGCGATTCATTTACGCAGACACAGACTCCATGCACCTAGTTGGGTTGGAAGTGCCAGACAACGTGGACGTTGACCCTGTGAGGTTAGGCGCATGGGACCATGAGTCTACATTCGATAAGGCAAAGTTCCTTGCACAGAAGTGCTATGTGGAGCATGAGGTTGGCAGCGATTCACTTACTGTTCATGTTGCAGGTATGCCCAAGACATGTCACTCACAGGTAACGGTGGAGAATTTCGGGTTTGGAACCAAGTATTCTGGCAAGCTTTATCAAAAACGTGTCCCTGGCGGGATTGTTTTTGTTGAAGGTGATATGGAAGTACGGGAAAGATAAGGAGCAGAAAATGGCAGAGGTTTATTTCGATGAATTTGTGTACGAGGATATTGTTGGAGACCGAGTTTCGGTCGCACAGGAGAGCGATTTCACACTAGATGTACGGTTTACGAGAGAGAAATATGCGATTGAGCGTCATGGTGGATGGATTGACCTCCAATGTGCGCAGGACACACTTGTTATGCCACACAAGGCAACCATCATTCCGTTAGGAATCAATCTGCGTGTCCCCTGTGGGTATGAGACGATTATCGCACCTCGTTCAAGCACGTGCCTTAACCATGGAATCATGGCGGGCAACTCAATCGGAATCATCGAGGAGGATTATTGCGGAAACCTAGACGAGCTGGGGCTGATTGCGGTCAACTTCACCGATGAGCCAGTGACTATCGAGAAGGGGCTGCGTGTTTGCCAGTTCAAAGTAGTAAGAGCTATGCCTGAGGTTCACTTCAATCTTGTAACCGATATGGGCAGCGCGAATCGTGGCGGTTATGGCTCAACAGGCTTGTAGTCTCCATGCAGTTATGCTATATATTAGTAAACGGTTAGAAAGGAAGCAGAATGCCGTACATTGAAGTAGACGAGTTGCAGGAAGGTCAGGTTGCAGCGGACGTTGTGGCACGTGAGGATTATGACTCCGTTGCAGAGGAACTTGGCAGGACTGCCGAGCAGAGGGACACGCTTATAGAGCATGTCACGTCCTTGGAGAGCGACCTCGCAGAATCCAAGAAGAAGTACGCAGACACGTTCATAAGCACTAGAGCCAAGGCTGGTGCTCCAAAGGTTGAGGAGCCTAAGCCGAAGAAAGAGCCTAAGCACAAGGCAACCTACGATTCGCTGTTCAAGTAAGGAGTTTTGAAATGCCTATCAAACCTAGCAAAGAAGTAATTGAAGCTGCAAGCAAGCACCTTGACCCCCATGACCTGCTGAATGTTATCGCAAATGAGGAACCCCTGGTGCGTGAAGCCGTGGAAGACAGCGGCGTGCTTGACGAAGAGGAAGAGTGATTATGAACCGTATTGACATTCCTGATGATACTCGCTCGCTGCATAAAATCGGTGAAGCGGTTATGGCGTATGAAGCACGCCAGAACGCTTTCCTGAATGCGCTTGTGAACCGTATCGCGTTTACCATCGTTACCTCGAAGCGTTGGCAAGACCCCTGGGCTATCTTCAACCAGGGTCGAATGGACTTGGGCGAAACTGTTGAGGAAATCTTCGTAAACGTTGCAAAACCCCATTCCTATGACCCTGCCGTTGCCGAGAAGGAAATCTTCAAGCGTGAGAATCCTGATGTTCGTGCGGCATTCCATACCATGAACTATCAGAAGTTCTACAAGGTTTCCGTGTCCGAAGAGCAGCTCCGTGCAGCCTTTATTTCCTGGTCTGGTCTTACCGAATTGGTAAACTACATTGTAGAGTCCCTCTACAACGGTATGGCGCTTGATGAGTGGCTGGTTAAGAAGTACATGGTATCCCGCGGTCTGCTCAACGGCGACTTTTATGCAGTTACCCATAAGGATTTGGCTACTGCCCCTGGTGACGCTATCACCAAGTACCGTCAGCTGACCAATGACATGCTGTTGTACAAGACCAAGTTCAACCGCGCTGGCGTTCGCACCTTCACGCCGATTAACGACCAGATTATCATCGTACCCAACGATGTTGAAGCGCAGCTCGGCGTTGATGTTCTGGCAAGCGCTTTCAACCTTAACCAGGTTGACTATATCGGCAACCGCCTTCCTGTGGACTCTTTCGAGTTCGATGCTGCGGATATTGAGCGTCTTGGCGAGCTGTTTGAGGATGACGATACCTACAAGCCCTTTACTGGTGACGAGATTGCGAAGCTGCAGAAGGTTTCCGCTATCAAGATTGACCGCAAATGGATGATGAACTTCGACAATCTGGAAACCATGCGCCAAGACCAGAACGGTCAGGGCTTGTACCACCTGTGGTGGCTGCACGCATGGCGCACGTTCTCTACGTCCCCCTTTGCAAATGCGGTGGCATTTACCACGGAAGCTACCGAGATTACCGAGGTTGCCGTTACCCCTGCAACTGCAAATGTAACTCAGGGCGCAGACCTGGTTCTTACTGCCAAGGTAACTGGCACTGGCTTGTTCGAGCAGTCCGTAACGTGGTCTATCAAGGGCAACACTTCTGATGGTACCTCTATCAACCCTGTCTCTGGTCAGCTCCATGTTGCTAAGGACGAGAAGGCTACCAACAAGATTACCGTCACGGCAACTGCTGTGGATGGTCAGACTGGCACCGCAACCATTACCTGCACTGCTGCTTAATCTAAGCACCATGTGGTATTATTTTGGGAGGGCTTATGCCCTCCCTTTTCTGTTATATGGAGGATTAAATGGCTAACTTCACCCCCTCGGGAATACTGAGAATCGGCAGCGTACCATTCGATGATTCTTACAAGCACGTGCGTCTGTTCGATAGCAAGGAAGAGCAGGCTAACTGGTTTGCGCAACGTTGCGACACATCTTTGGAGCGCGATAGCTACACGTACATCCGCATGAGAAATTCAGTACGAGTTCCGCATAACGCTGAGCTTCTTTACACGAAAAACTATGTTATGTACAAGAACGCCAACTACGGCAGCAAGTGGTTCTATGCGTTCATCACGGGCGTGAACTACATAAACGAGCATACTACCGAGTTGGTGCTTGAACTTGACATCATGCAGACCTGGATGTTCGATTACGAGCTGGAGCCGACATTTGTTGAGCGAGAGCATGTTATCGATGATATTGTCGGCAGACATACCAATCCTGAGCCAGAAATGCCACTTGTTTACACGACAAATGACCGATACACAGACCCTGATTTAGCCGATTCATGGGTTGTCGTGCAAACCAATGCAATACCTGTCAAATCAGACGACCTTTTCAGCAACGGTGTTGCAGCACAGACAAAGGTTGGTGGCTGGTACAACAGGGTGTTCAGCGGTTGCAAGTACTATGCTTATCAGAACACTGCCGACCCCGAGGGCAATTCAGCATTGAAGCAGCTGCTTGAAGACATAAACAAGTCTGGTGCAGCTGAGTCAGTGGCAAATATCTTCATGTTCCCCAAGAAACTCACCCCTCCTGTGGGAAGCGACCAGGGAGTTCAGGAAGACACAGCTGCTATCAGCTATACACGTAAGGTAAGCAGACCGACAACTCTTGGCGATGGGTACGAGCCGCGCAACAAGAAGCTGCTGTGCTATCCGTACTGCTTCTGCCAAGTTGACGACAACAACGGGCATGTGAAGCAGCTTATGTACGAATACTGGGACGCGTACACTCTTTCGGTTCAATCATCCATCGACCCTGATGCAACGTGCATTGTGGCGCCTCAGGGTTACATGGGGGTTGGCAACAACGTTGGGGAAGCCTTGACGTTCCCGTTAACAGCAAGGTGCTCTTGGAACTACAGCGCATATCAGACATGGGCAGCGCAGAACTCCATGAGCAATGCGCTCACCGTTGGTACCAATGCTGCTATGATGCTGTTCCCTGCGGCAAAGGGCATTGGTGCCGCAGCTAAGGCTCTGGGTGTTGCTTCAAAGTACTTCGGAAGCACAACCAAAGCTCTCTCTAACAAGGCAACCCGCCAAGCTGCACGAGACGAAGCGGCTGCTGCAACGTCAGGGTATGGTCTTATGGCTGCACAAGGTGCAAGCGGTTTGGCAAGCTTTGCAGGCGAGTACTCACGACAGACGAAGATACCCGATACTGTTAAAGGCTCTGCGTCAGGCAACACGCTGTTCGCCAACGAGTACATGACGTACAACGTCAGCCAGATTGTTCTCCGTAAGGAGTATGCGCAGATTCTTGATAGTTTCCTTGACATGTACGGCTATCAGGTGGACATGCTGAAAGTGCCATCGGTTCGAAACCGTCCAAGCTGGAACTACGTCAAAACACAGAACGCAGATTTTCATGGCAATGTGCCCGCTGACGATATGGCGCAAATCAACGCCATCTTTGACTCTGGCGTTACTTTCTGGCATATTGACCATATAGGAAACTACGCAGCGAACAATCAAAGGAGCTAACGTGACCTATTGCAATTACGGCTTTCCTGGAATCATGCAGGATGGCGCAAGAGCGCAGCACGCCGACACTGCTATAACCAACCATGCAAGCGTTGACATGTACATGTGGCGTTTGCTTGACCTTGCTATGAGCGTGTTCGAGTGGAAGAACCTTCCTAAAGGTGTAGACCCTCGTATGCTTGAGATGTGGCTTCTGACCAACGGTGTTGTGGTTTTCTTCAACGACCCTATGCTCAAAGGCGAGGGCACCGTTGCACCCGAAGGCTATGCGGTTCTTCCCGCTATTCCAAGCGGTGACTGGAATTTGTACAACTATCCCGATAAGGTTGAAGCATACTCGGTAACTGGCTACAACAAGCAGTTCACCGACCAGGAAAGCGTTCTTATCTTCAACGATTACCTGCGTGTTCCGATAGTGCCCACTCTCCGTCTGTACGCAGAGCGTTTGGCGGAAATCGACAGAACCATTGACGTGAACGTACGAGCCCAGAAGACCCCCAAGATTGTGCGCTGCACCGAGAAACAGCGCCTTACGTTCAAGAACCTTGCAAAGGAAGTAGACGGAAACGCCTATTGGATTTGGGGAGACAAGAACATTGATTTGGGCGACATCGACATTCTGGACTTGTCCTCACCGTACGTCTCCAACGACCTTCAAGTTCTTAAGCACCAGTACTGGAACGAAGCGCTTACCTTCTTAGGCGTTGAGAACGTCAACACCGAGAAAAAGGAACGTTTGGTTTCCGATGAGGTAATGAGCAACATGGGCGATGTTGAAGCGCAGCGTTTCACGAGGTTGAATGCTCGCAAATGGGCGTGCAACCAGATTAACGAGATGTTCGACCTTGACGTTGACTGCGACTTCCGTAGCGGCATGTACATCAAGGCAGATGGATACGGCGCGCAGCAAATCGCAACCACGGGTATGCAGTCTGGAACCGCAGGTGTTCAAGGCTCTGGCTATTCTATGGACTCCAACGAGCAGGGTGTTGTGGCGAAGATTCGCGCAATGCTCGGAATGTAGGCGAATATGAGCAAGTATACAACCCAAATCAGATGGGTGGTAGAGGACACCGAGAAGCGCATTCAAGGCAGATACACCCCAGGTGAGTACTCGAAGGCAACGTATGACCGCCTAGGCTTGATGACGTACCCAATCTTCGATGAAGAGTACCGCGAGCATTTGAACAAGAAGATTGTAGACCATTACTACTTTAGGGAAATCGGTTTCGAGACTTTGGCACAGTTCGCGTGGCAAATGCGCCGAACCATGAACGAGATAATGCCCTATTACAATCAGCTCTATAAATCGCTTGACTTGATTGAAGACCCTGTAAACGAAATAAACGTCAAAACCACTGAGGACATGAGCCGCACGTCCACCGACAGCACGCAGGCAACCGCCGAAGACGGGAACCGCAACGTGTACCAGGACACGCCCATGAGCATGTTGGGAACGAGTCCATCCGAGGTGGAGCAGCTGAAATACGCCACCAACGTCACGTATGATGATGGTACAAGCAGCTCAAAGTCCGACAGCAAGGCGGATGCGAACCAGAACATCGTCCGCAACGAGCTTGGACACCGCCGAAGCCAGGGCAAGCTGCTCAAAGAATACAGGGAGACGTTCTTGAACGTTGACAGTATGATATTGGAAGAATTGGAAACCCTGTTTATGGGTCTATGGTAAGGAGAGGGCATGACTGCACCTGAAAAACCGACTAAATTCCGCTTCTGGTGCCAAAAGGTGCTACCCGCGGTATACGATGATTCTTTGTCCTATTACGAGACTATCTGCAAAATCGCAGACTCCCTGGACAAATGCATTGACTATCTTGATTACCTCGACAAAGAGGTTATCACATGGGACGAGCTGAATCCCAAGCTTGACAACCTGCAAGGGCAGATTGACGTTGTGAACGCAACGCTTCGCGATTACAAGAACCACCTTGACAACCTTGACGGTGAGATTGCGCGCCTGGACACCCACATTACCGAAGAGCTTCAAACCATGCGAGAATGGGTGCTCAACCAGATTGAGCTTCACCTGGCTTCACTGGAAATGTACTTGAAGGGCTATGCTGATTCAGGCGACCAACATGTTCTCAACGTGATGAAAACCGAGATTGGCAAGATTTACGATGTAATAGAGAAACTCCCCATGATGGAGCAGAAGCTCTTCAACCCCACAAAGGGCTATGAAGACGATGCAAGCGACACCGTGGAAGATGTGTACGAGTTTACCCGTTACCTGGGCTTGACCTCGCTTGAGTTCCAGGTGCTCGGCAAAACCGTTGAGCAGCTTGAAGGCGAGTCCAAAACCGCACGCTGGGAAGATACCGCTGGACGCTTGCTGCATGACTATTGTCTGTGGAAGAGCGGCTTTGACCCCACCACGGGAACCATCCGCTCTTACCAGGACGAGATTTTGTCGCTGTTTCAGATGTTTGGAAATGATGAAAGCGTAACCTCAATTGACAGTTCTATGCCAAATGTGTCCACATGGGAATCTTACCAACGAACAGCTTTGAACTTGGGGCTTTATTCCTGGAAAAATACCAGCGATTTCCCCCTAAACCGGGGCGTTGCACCGCAGAATCATTCAAGCAGCGGTAAGGTATACGGTACCTCCACCACAACCATTTACGGTCACGTCAAGCTTGCAACAGAAATCAACGCTACCGAAAACTCACTTGCTGTGACACCGAAACTTGTATATGATTTTGTAAAAGCTGAATTGAAAGCAGCTGGTCTAGACTAACTGAAAGGAGTATGCGCAATGGCACATACCAACGAAACCCCCAACTTGAAGTTGTCGCAGTACGTGGGCAGCGACAAGCCCACCTACCTCGGCGACTACAACTCCGACATGCTCAAAATCGACCAGGCGGTTGGCTCTTTGCAGGGTCTTGACGAAGACTACACGCAGCGAATCGAGCGTATCGAGTCCAACCAGACCGAGGTTGACAAGGCTGTTAAGGCTGTTACTGAGTCCGTCAACTCGCAGGCAACTGAGATTACTGTCATCAAGACCTCCCTTGACCGCAAGGCACCTACCAACCATGCTGCATCGACTGGTGCATACGGTGTTGGCACTGGCACCAACTACGGTCATGTGAAGCTTAGCGATGTTGCAAGCGCTGGTATGCAGGTGTCCTCTGGTACTGCCGCAACCCCCGCAGCTGTAGCTGCTGCTGTACAGCCATATGCTAACATTCAGTCTCTGCTTGCACAGGCTATGAGCGTTTCGCCTTTCATGTTCGGCGATTCAGGTTTGAAGAACTGCACCCCTGGCGGCACCCTTGCAGGTGGAAAGTTCACCAACTTCCATTGGCAGTGGGTAAACGGCACGCTTCACGTAACTGGTCGCGAATCCATCACTGGCACGTTCGGAACCTCGTTCATCGTATGGCCTGCTGGGCTTATGAAGGTTGACGTTCCCTCTGGCACAGTCGGTGACTATATCTTGGCTTACGGCTCTGTAGGCAACGACAGCGGACGTTATCTTGCCCGTCTTGTGTACAACACGACCACTGGCATTATGCGAATCGACTCCCCATTCCTGAGTTCTTCCTCAACGCCTGTATGGGTAGAGTTCCATGCACCGTGCGGCTGTGACGTTAGCCAAATCAACTAACCATGATTGGCATTGACGTATCAAGTCACGATGGTTACAACGGCTCGGTGTTCTCCCGCAGCAACACCGAGTCGTGTTACCACGACAGTGACTTTGTAATAGCAAAGGCTACACAGGGAACCACATACAAGTACAATGGGTTCAAAAGCGTAATTGAGCGCTGCAAGAAGGATGGTAAGCTTTTCGGCTTTTACCACTATGCTGGCGGCAACACCCCTGAAAACGAAGCAGAGTTCTTCTTCAACAGCGTGAAGCCTTACATTAAACAAGGCGTTCCATGCCTTGATTGGGAAAGTGGGCAGAACAAGAGCTGGGGAAGCACTGACTGGTGCAAGCGATTTGTGCAGCGTTTCCACGAGTTGAGCGGTGTATGGTGCCTTATCTACATTCAGGCAAGCGCGTTGAAGCAAGCCGCCAATTGCGCAAGCGACTGTGGTCTTTGGGTGGCTGGCTACCCTGATTACCGCAACAACTGGAATATTCCCAACTTCCGCTACAGCATTTCACCGTGGAATGCTTACAGTATCTGGCAATACTCAAGCTCAAATGAGCTTACTGACCGCAACACAAGTCCTTTGACTAGAGAGCAGTGGCTTAAGATAGCTGCTGGTGAAGGAGAGATTGACATGACCAATGAGGATGTAAACGACATTTGGGCATTCAACAACTTCGGCGAAGGTGGGCACAGCTCTGCCTGGACTAACCTTATTGACACGAATATCCGCATTCAGGCTGTTCAGGCAGAATGCGCCGCGTTGACCGAAGCAGTGAAGACCCTTGCAGAGAGCAAGGGAGCCGACCCTGACGAAATCGCGAAGGCTGTATCTGATGCAGTAACTGCAAAGCTGGAAAAGATTCAGCTTGATGTTAAAGTGGGTGAGTAAATGGACTTAGCTATCGGGATGTTCGTAATCCCCTGTGTTTTCATCATTTTCGATGTTGTAACGGGTGTGGTTAAAGCTGCAAAGGCTAAGGATATTTCAAGCACTAAAATGCGTGAGGGTGCTTTTCACAAATTCGGTGAAATGCTGTTCCTTCTGTTCGCAGCCCTGTGCCAGGCAACCTTGACCACTGCACCTTACTGTAATCTTGGTATCCCGTCCGAAATCCTGTGCTTTGTAAGCGGCTATATCATCTTGCAGGAATGCTTCTCGATTCTTGAGAATATCTACGAGATTAACCCTGACATGCCGCTTTCTGATATGATGAAACTGTTCAATATCAGCAAAGACGAGCCTAAGGACGAATAATGCCTTATACGGTGATAGGTGCCATTGGTGAGCTTGAGCTTGCCAGTGGCACCTCTGCTTCAAGCGGAAACAAATGTGCTCTTATGAGCCTTAACAACGAGGTCATGTTCTGCGACAACCTGTTTGTGGAAAACGCTGAATCAGACAGCCCTATAGCAGTTCTCCCTGACGAAACAATGTACCCTCTGGATTCAGTGACAATACCTGTGAAAGTCACAACTCCAACAGCACCGCTTACAGCTTATGAGCATGACAACGGAGTAATATCAAATCATCTGCCGTTCGCGCAGCTTACCATCAGCAAGAGTGGCGAGTTGAGCCTTGACCGTGCATTAAGCAGCTGTACTGTGTACCTTCGGGGTCTATCGTTCAATTCGAATTCAAGATACTACACACCTGAAATAGGGAATATCTACAACAATGGAACAAGCCCTTTACAAGAGGTATGAATGTAGTATTATAAGAACTGTAATCGCAGCGCTTGCTGTTACCAACAGTGTTTGTTCGGCGGGTCGCACAGTTGAAAGATACTGCCGTTGGCAATGTGCTGGATTTTGCGTGCCAGTGTGCTGTAAACGGCAAGTGGCGGATTAATCAAGCCCTGGTGTTTTCAAACAAGACTACACCAGGGCGCTTTTATATTTAGGGAAGTTGCATGAGCAAATATTGGGACATAAAACGAACCATTAGCTATAATGCGTTGTTCAACTTCATTATCGGTATGCGCGGAGCGGGTAAAACGTATGGCGCTCTCAAAGAATGCATTGAACATTACCTGAAAACTGGCAAGCAGTTCATGTATGTGCGCCGAATGAAGACAGAGCTTGATAAGCTAACCACCATGCGCAACGGACGCTTGTTCAACGCTGTAGCAAAAGACCCTGAGTTCGCAAAGATTGGTCTTAGCGCAGAAAGCAACACTCTGTACCTGCACACTGCTGCTGACAAGAACAAGGAAAAGCACATTATCGGATACGCTCAACCATTATCAACTGCAAGTATCTTAAAGTCTGACGCTTTCCCTGATGTTGACACTATTGTGTTTGACGAGTTCATCATTGACAACAGTGGTACATACCATTACCTAAAAGATGAAGTAACCAAATTCTTTGATTTGTATGAAACAGTGTCACGAGGTCGAGACGTTCGAGTGTTCTTCCTATCAAATGCTGTTACGCTCGCTAACCCCTACTTTGACTTCTTTCACCTTGATAAGCCTCATAACGGTGATATTCAACGTTTCGGAAAGAACAAGGACATTCTAGTTCAAAACGTTGTACCACAGGAATTAAGCGAAGAGAAGAAACATACCCGTTTCGGAGAGATTATCAAAGATACCGAATACTCTGACTATGCCTATAGCAATAACTGGCTGCTTGACAATCAAGACTTCATTGAGAAGAAAACAGCGCGTTGCACATACTTCCTAACTTTGCGGTATAAACAAAACTGGCTAGGCATTTGGCTTGATGAACTACAGTGGGTGTTCTATATTTCATCTGATGTTGACTTACAATTCCCAAGAGTGTATTCTGCAACTACAGACGACCACAAGCCTAACATTATGCTTTTCAAAGCAGGCAAGAAACTCGGCTTTATGAAAAACCTAGTGGAAGCTTACCAATGCGGCTGTGTTCGTTACGAAAACCTGAAACTCAAAAACTGGTTCAGGGACATCATACGAATGGCGGGATAATGGCTAACATTGATTACAAAGGGTTAAAAAACGTTTACACCTACATGGGTTGGCAATTAATCACTGACAAAACTTCCCAACAATACAAGTTGCGCGAACAAGCAGGGCAAAACTTTGATTCAGAGGGCTTTGGCAAGATAGGTGAACGCTATGTAATTGCCTGCTGTGCAAGATACGGAAAAATAGGCGATTACATTGACTGGACTCTCGCTGATGGCACAGTTCTTAAAACAGTTATGGGTGACGAGAAAAGTTCATCGGACTCCAATAACAATGGATGGGGACATGTATATGGCAACAGCATTTCTATTGTTGAGTTTGTAGTAGACAAGAACAGCTGGTACCCTAGTCATGCAAATCCTGGAACAAGCTCGTGCCACCCCGAATGGGCAGGACAGATTCAGAACTACACTAACAGCGGTAGCTACTTCAATGGTGATAACCCTGGAACTAGCGGTTCTGGTTCAGGCATTGGTTTCGTATCCGCAACGAGGTACTTAAACGGTAACACCACTACTGTATGGTTTATGGGAACCATGCAAGCTGACGGTTTCGTGTACTTCAATGACGATACATTCTATCGTTGCACCCGTGATGGCGGGCATTTACAAGTTTATTCAAAGCCAAAGCAAATTTGGGTTGACAGTCAGGTACTTGTTAACTTATCATGTTCAATAGTTGATTTAACTGCTATTGACGGCGCCCTTGGTGGAGTATTAAGTGGCACAGGCGCAAGCAACTCTAATGCTAGCGTTGAAAGTGCTGTTAAGTGGATGATTAACAAGGCTAACACCAACAGCATCACTTACAGCCAAAGCAACAGAAATTTGAAAAATCCCAACGGTAACAGCTACGACTGTTCAAGCTTCGTTATTACAGCATTCACTCAAGCAGGCTTTAATATCAATGCAAGTTATACTGGCGATATGCGTAAAGGGTTTGAAGCTGCTGGCTTCAAGTGGCATCCTGCTGGTAGTGATAGACGTTTAGCTTCAAGTCAACTCCAGCGTGGAGACATTCTGCTTAATGTAAACAAGCATACGCAAGTGTACATAGGCAACAACCAGGATGTTAACTGTGGTTCTACGCCTGCACGTGTAATGGGGCATGTGAATTATTACAGTGGTGGTGGATGGGATGGTTTTTTAAGGTATGGTAATTAATGCAGTATGATTGTTATGTAAAGAACTACTTCACAAGAGCATGTGTGGATAGTTGTCCTTTTAGACATGAGTGTGACAGCTTCGATGAAGTCCGCACTCTCAAAAGACGCTCTCAAATTCAAGCAGAGCTTGACGCAGATATGGAAGTATATCGCAAAGCCTGGAAGAAAGAACTTGATTCACGTCATTAAGCCACAAGTAAGATAAATTGACAATTGTATATAGCGCCATCATAGCGAACAACCTTAATTGTCCTTACTGGAGATAAGCACCAAGTGGCTTTCTGAATATATGCCTTTAATGTTGAGATTGTTATA